>Ga0335395_10001909_pt1 | contig 12967 bp, 12 predicted proteins | sample MAT02_FD_205744 | JGI IMG/M metagenome (GOLD analysis project Ga0335395, IMG submission 205744) | Freshwater microbial communities from Lake Fryxell liftoff mats and glacier meltwater in Antarctica - MAT-02 (spades assembly) (version 2) ...
ATTTCTACTAATACTCCATCTTCCAGTTCATAGCGAGTTTCCGTCCCATCATCATAGGCTAGGTATTCTTTAATAGTAAGGAGTTTAGGCTGAGAAATAATTGAGGTTGTCATGATAAAAATCCCCCTAAAAATTAGAGTTTCTGGAATATTTGATTAACAGTTAATTGCCAATCAGGAATAACTTCGGAATTAATAGATTGATCGCCGATAATTAGGGTATCTTCATACTTACCTTCTACCCATTTACATACTGTAATTTGCTCCATTTCTGGGTCTACAATCCAATACTCAGCAATTTCTCTAGCAGCGTATTCTGTATGTTTATAACGATAGTCACGGATCCGATTTTGGGAACCGGGAGACACTACTTCAATTACTAAAGCTGGAGGCGGCATATCTAAGGTAATTAAGGAGCGATTAGTATCGGCGATCGCAGCCCTAGATTCAGCAGTGTGAACTAACAAATCTGGCAACCGACACTTAGCTCTTCTTCCAGTTACTACTACTTCTATTTCCTTATAAGCAAGAAAAGAAAGTGGGGCAAGTTTCATCAGTTCATAGAGCAGCACTCTACCAATGTCACAATTCCCTAAAGATTCTGTGGGCATTTCTACTAATACTCCATCTTCCAGTTCATAGCGAGTTTCTGTGCCATCGTCGTAGGCTAAGTACTCCTCAAGAGTAAAAAGTTTGGGCGTAATAGGTGTAGTGATCATGGCTCTTCCTAAGTTGCTTGCTTTATTTGGTTTGGGTAAGAATTTCCCCCGCAGCGCGGGGGAAATTCTTACTTCTTTAGCAATACTTTATATTTTATCAATCGGGATACCAAAACATCCCTTTAATCCCTTCAGGATCCGAGAGAAAGCCCATTCTTTGATAAAAATCCACCACGTGGGGATCAGCAAACAGGGTGATATTGCTAATATCTTCACTGCGGAGCTTCTTGAGCATATATTTCATCATGGCCTTACCTAAGCCTTGGCTTTGAAACTCTGGATGAACTACTACATCCCAGATAGTTGCATTGAAGGCATGGTCAGAAGTTGCCCTAGCAAAGCCAATTAAGCGCCGGGAGTTGCCCCGCTGTTGCCACATAGTAGTTACCATAAAACTAAACTGAATGGCTTTTTTGACTTTTCGTAAAGGACGGCGTGACCAACCCACAGCATCACAAAGTTCTTCTAGTTCGTAGAGGTCAATTTCTCGATCGGTACTAAAAAATATCCGAGTCTGAGTGCCGGCAATGCCGATTTCCCCGTCATAGGTACGGGGCGGTGTTGTTGTTTCTGAGCCACTAAATAAAGTTTTCCAAAAAGCCATGAGGTGTGATTGATCAATAAAGACTTTAAAGACTTTTTGCTAACTGTCAGGCAACTTTCCTGACTTGAGCCACAGGAGGCTGTACTGAGAGAATAGCTCTGCTAGGGTATTGTAGCTTAAAATTAACAATTCGCCATGGTCAGCTAGATGAAGTTTCCCAAAAGTATGGTTACAGTTACTACTTACCAGTGGCACAATTTAAGTACAGGGTTTGCCTACTACATGAGAGAGATAATTTTCTAGGACTCAGCTTGAGATAAGTTGTGGTTTAATCTTCCTGTTGTCTTACCTGCGTTGGGTTAGGTACGGTAGATACAATCTTAGCTAAAATAGAACTAGAGGAGAAATTTTGTATGAAGACAGGTCTCACTGGGTAACTATGGCAACTATGACGGCGGGCTTAAAACCATCAACACTGGAACTCCTAAAGCGCTTCAATCGATCGTTCCCCCAATTCTATGAGCAATTTGTCAGTAACGAGATTCAACTGCAAAATCTGAGATTAGCCTATCGTCTATACCAAACGAAACGGGCAGTTATTGAACTGAAGCCGGAGGGCAGTAAAAGTGCGCTACATTTTGCCTATCGGAATCAGTCTTTTTTGTTGAGTGATATTTTTGGAGTTTTGGCCGCCTACGGGTTAACGATCCATAGTCTTAGTCTTTATGGGCAGATCACGCCGCCGATGTTGGTATTTATCAAGATGGTGGTATCCCGTGGCAGCAAGCCCCTGACGGATAAAACTGCCGAGAATGTATGTCGAGCAATTCGGGAGGCGTTGGCAGGCAAGTTTGAAGTGGAAGAAATGTTGGCAGTGGAGTTTAATCTGGATGCGGGGTTAGAGCAGGTAGAAACTGAGTTTTATGTGGATCCAGTTTTCCATTTACCGGCTTTATTAGTAGAAGCAGATAATCAGCCGGGATTATTTTATAAGGTGATGTATGCTATTTGGCAGGAAGATTTATTAGTGGTAAATGCGAATCTTTTGGTGTGGCGGGGCAGGACGAGATTAATTTTGTATCTTTTGGGGCCGAATGAAAATTTAATTCCCGAATATCTGGGTCAAAAAATTGCGGAGAGTGTCCGGGCTAGGTTGTTGGGGCAGTAACAATATAGTCACACTAACTCGTTTTATTATCAAAAAATCGGCTTTAAAACCCTGTTCTTCTCCATCCTTCCATAAAGGCTTTGATTTATAATTGCTACTATAGATTAAGAAATAAGTTTTGTAGCCTAGTTGCTGGAGGGTATTCGGAAATAAAAAACGAATGATGGCGATCGCAAAAGTTTTTGATAGAGATATTTTGGAGATATTTTATAGCTATGCTTAATCGCAAAGTCCTGCAATCCATGTTTTGTATAGCTTTGGCAATAGTTGGGAGTGGCTGTAATTTTTTGTCTAAAAACCAAGCCGAGGCCCAGTCTACACCTAAGCAACAAGCAAGCCTAACAGCAGTAGATGTGGCGATCGCTCGTCCTGAAGCCCTCAAAGCTCCCCAAGAATTTATTGGCACCACCAGGCCAGTGAAAGAAGTTTCTCTCCGCGCTCAGGTAGAAGGGAGAATTCTTAATCTCAATGCCAAGGTAGGAGATGTGGTGACTCAAGGGCAGATTTTGGCACAGCTAGACGATGCTATTCTACTTACTAATGTTATTCAAGCCGAAGCCCAAGTAGCAGCCCTGAATGCCGAGGTATCCAGAGCGCGAACCCAAGTTAGTGCAGCCCGGGCCCAAGCAGAGCAAACTCGCCTGCAACTACAGCAAGCCCAACGGGATAGCGATCGCCTCTCAGACCTAGCTAATAATGGGGCAATCTCTGCACAACAGGCAGAACTTTCCCGCACTTCCCTCAGTACCCAACAACAACTCCTAAATGCAGCGATCGCCAGTATTGGCACAGAAGAAGAAAACGTCGCTGCGGCAATCCGGCGGGTGGAAGCTCAACAAGCTCTAGTTGCTCAATCTAGGGAACGTCAATCCCTGACCTTAATTGCTTCTCCCTTAGATGGGGTAGTGTTGGAGCGCACCAATGAGCCGGGGAATGTGGTGCAATCGGGGGGAGAGGTGATGAAGCTAGGAGATTTTAGCTCCGTCAAAGTAGTAACCCTGATCTCAGAATTAGAATTATCTCAAGTGCAGTTGGGGCGATCGGCTCAAGTCCGCCTTGATGCCTTTCCCAACCAAAATTTTACTGGTCAAGTCAGCAGCATCTCCCCCACCGCCGACCCTACCTCTCGGCAAATTCCCATCGAAGTTACCATTCCTAATGCCAGCCGCCGCATTACTGGAGGGCTTTTAGCAAGGGTAAGTTTTACTGAAGCTCGTTCCCCACGGGTAGTTGTTCCCCAGAGTACCATCCCAGAACTGAGCGATCGCCGGATTGCTAGTAGCCCCGCCAGTACTCCAAGGGAACTAACTTTATTTGTCTTAGTCGGGGAAGGACAAGAAGCAAAAGCTCAGGCGAGAAAGGTCAGGATTGGCAACCGTTCTGATGGCAGGGTAGAAATTGTTTCTGGTTTAAGCGCTGGAGAAAAATATATAGTTCGGAGTACGAAGCCTATTAAGGATGGAGAAAGTGTCAAACTAAGTGGCATATCTGAAAAATAATCAACAAACTTAGGGGAATAATTAGCCTACTCCCATAGCCTGAGAATAAGAAAATTAATAACAAAGGGCTTAAGCCCCTTGCTTATCTTGGACCTAGGAGCGCACACTACGAGTGATAAAGATAAAGTCAAATTTAATACTGCACTTTCTTATTCTTAGAGCTAACCTAGAGTTTCTATGGGTAATGTCAAATAATATCTATCAAATCAGGGGAAAATACTAAGTCCCAGGTTAAACTTTCGGACTATTAGACTTAATATTAATATCTGTTTTAATAATGTTACAGAATTTACACTCTGATTCTCTTGAAGTTGATTTGTTAAATTTATCAAGTCCAACTAAATTACCTCGAAATCTAAGTTTGATTGAAACTTGGGGATTTGGCCTGACAGGATTACTGCTATGGATGGGAGTAGCTCCGGGAACCCAAGCTGAGTTAGGCTCTCAGTCAATATGGGTTTGGCTCATTGGGTCGATCGCAGCGATCATCATCAATTTACAAATTAGGCAACTAGGCCAGAGGTTTCCAGATGTAGCGGGTGGCACGCCTAACTATATCACCCATCTATTAAAAGAGTATCCCCAGCTAACCAGCTATGCAGCGATCGGTTACTTTGTTAGCTGGGTTGCAGTTTTACCTATCAACGCAATTATCCTCACAGACTTGATTCAAGACATCCTTGAACCCTTGGGGATTATTCTCCCTGATATATTCTTACGGATGGGATTTACGGTTTTAGCCTTTGTGGTCGCCTTCAGTGGCAGTCATGCCCTAGGAACTTTGCATCTTATTTTTTTATTACCAGCAGTAGGTTTTCTAATAGCATTTTGCGTCCAAGGTACTCATGCTGTAATTTTTTCCTCATCTACCTCGTCCTCCTTCACTTTGCTGCCCAACGATGGCACCACATTTTCTTTCCCGGGCTGGGCAAAATGGTATTTAAACGGAACCTATGCCTTTTACGGCTGCGAATCAGCAGCAGGTTTTGTGGCCGATAGTAAACGTCCTTTAGGAACTCTCCAAAGCTTACTAGCCGCCGCAGTATTGATTCCTGTCATCTATGTAGGGGGTTCTTGGGTATTGTTACATTTATCTCCAGAACCGGGATTGGGTGATAATACCTTTCTTAGTTTATTAACTGCTGCTAAGCCATTTTGGGGACATTCTGCGGCCTTTCTAGTCACATTTCTAGTAGTTTCTAGTAGCCTTCTATCCTGTGCAACGGCAGTTTCTATATGTCCCCGCATTTTGTATCAAATGGCTCAAGATGGCCATCTTTCTCCTGTATTAGGAGTTACTTCTCGTCAAGGAGTTTTTACTCCCGGCTTACTTTTAACCTTGACCTTAAGCTTGGCTTGGTTAGTTTTTGGGAATGTCCATCGAATTGTCATGATTACCGGTGTGGGTTGGCTGATATGTTTCATCATTTTGCATTGGGGATTGTGGCAAAAACGTAATAATTCAGAGGTATTATTTCCTCAATTGTCTCTGGGTTTGTGTGGGATGGAATTGGGAGTTTTGCTGGTGGGGGGATGGGCTTGGGGACTCCAAGATTTGTTAATTGGTTTACTATTGCCGATCGCAATTTTAATAGTCGATCGCCTCAGCCGGCACATCCCTTGGCAACCCCTCGATCCTCAATGGTGGATGCAACAAGAGCAAGATAAAATTCGTCAACAAAAGGACTCGCAGAGTTTTATTACCCTTCAAGTATTGATACTAATTTTATTCATTTGTGGAGCGACAATTATTAGCTGGTCTAGTAGTAGTTTAGTGGCAAAAATGTCTTTAACTAGCGCCTCAACTATGGGTGCTAATTTATTAGTAGTGATGATTCTAGTACTTTCTTTTGTGGGGGTAGCGATCGCCTGCTGGACAATTTTTCCTCAGATAGTGGCTGTTAATCAAGCTCGTCAACAAGCAGAAAAACTTTCTAGTGATCTCCAAAATACTTTACAAGAACTCCAACAAACTCAGTTACAAATGGTACAGCAGGAGAAAATGTCTAGTTTAGGGCAGCTAGTTGCAGGCATTGCCCACGAAATTAATAATCCAGTTAATTTTATTCATGGAAATGTTACCTATGCCCAAAAATATGTTGAAGACTTATTGAGTTTTCTTGATCTTTACCAACAACATTATCCTCATCCTATTGAAGAAATCATCGCTGAAGCAGATAAGATAGATTTAGAATTTCTCCAAACAGATCTGCCTAAACTTTTCAAATCTATGCAAGTAGGCACCGATCGCATTCGAGAAATTGTCTTATCTCTGCGTAACTTCTCTCGCATGGATGAATCTGAATTTAAGGCGATCGATATTCATAGCGGGATTAATAGTACGCTCATGATCTTACAACATCGCCTCAAGTCTAATACAAATTATCCAGATATTATAATTATCAAAAACTACGATCAGTTGCCATTAGTAGAGTGTTATCCCGGACAATTAAATCAGGTATTTATGAATATATTAGCTAATGCTATTGATGCTCTCAATGAAGTAAGGGAAAAGCAGAACTATCAAGAAATCAAAAATAATCCTCACCAAATTAATATTAGTACTTCTCTTCTTGGCTCTGATTGGGTACAGATTACAATTACTGACAATGGCACTGGTATCCCTGAAACTATCAAGAACCGAATCTTTGATCCCTTCTTCACTACTAAACCCATTGGCAAAGGTACTGGCATGGGTATGTCTATTAGTTATCAAATCATTGTGGAAAAACATGGCGGGAAACTAGAGTGCTTCTCAAATCCTCCTCAAGGAACAGAGTTTATCGTGCAGATTCCTATTCAACAAAGAAAAGATACAGTTGTAGCTTAATAAATTGGAATTTTTTGTAGAAAATAGCCAACGAGATATAAGGAACCACAAAGGATTGTTAGCTCTGGTTGAGATAGAGAGTGGTCTAGGGCTTGATGGACATTGACATAAACTTGACAACTTGCTAAATCGGGACAGGCATCTTGAGCAATTTTGGCTAACTTGTGGGGATCAGCAGAACTATGATCAGGAACGGGAACTAGGTAGAGGCGATCGCCCGGTCTCAGCAATGCCCGAAAAATATTTTGGTGATCCTTTGTGCTTAGAATCCCCATCACCCAATGGACGGGTTTAGTAGTTAAGCTATCTACATAACAGCGGAGAGCGATCGCTGCTGCCGGATTATGCGCCCCATCTATAAGCAAATTCTGACCTTGATATTCTAACCATTGCACCCTACCCCGCCATTGGGTATTTTTCATCCCCGTTTGGATAGCTTCAAGGCTAATTTGCCACCCTTGGGCTTGGAGAATTTGGATTGTGGCGATCGCTAGAGCAGAATTCATTAGTTGAAATCCCCCCAACAGAGCTAGAGGATACTTGATCCCTTGATACTCCGCCCAATTATTAGCTAGGTGCTGTGCCGGCTCTACCCAAGTAGTAGGAGATTTCAAGCTAGTAACTTTTTCCAAAAATATGGCTTTTGCCTCCGGCGGAACTTGACCAATTACGGTTGAACAATGGGCTTTAATAATTCCGGCTTTCTCAAAGGCAATTTTACCCAACGTATTCCCTAACTGCTGAGTATGTTCAAGGCTCAGGGAAGTAATCACCGAAACCAAAGGTTTATCCATCACATTAGTGGCATCTAATCTACCCCCCAAGCCCACCTCAATGACGGCGATATTAACCCCAGCCTGAGCAAAATATAACCAAGCAGCGGCAGTGATTACCTCAAATTGGGTTGGGGAATCAACTACATCTGGGGAAATTGCGGCTTGGACTTGCTGCAATAGGTCTACCAAATCTTGGTTAGCGATCGGGACTCGATCGATGGTGATCCGTTCTTGCCAACTGATCAAATGGGGGGAAGTATAGCAACCAACTCGATACCCAGCAGCAGTCAGCATAGAAGTTAGGTAGGCACATACAGAGCCTTTGCCATTACTCCCGGCCACATGAATAATCGGCATGGCCTGATGAGGATTACCCAAATCTGCCAAAAGTTTCTGCATTCGCTCCAAGCCCAAATGCACCCCAAAACGCTGCCAAGGTTGCAAAATTAAATCAATATCCATGAATCAGTTATCAGTTATCAGTTAGAAACTATTTACAAGTATTAATTACTGTTCACTGCTTACTGTTCTCATACCATGTGCCAGCTAAGATACTTTTGACTGCTAAACCAATGCGATCGATATCTTCATCTAATAAAGGAGGCCAGATTACTCCAGCCCGTTGTCCTAAAATAAATGCCCTGCGGCTTTCAAAAGCTACTAAATAAATAGATATGGCCACTTGGCGATCGATACTCTCCACCCCTGCTGCCCGGAGATCCTCAAACACCATCTTCAGCGCCACCAAAATATTTGTCACCTGCCCCGGAATCGGCGGCTTACCTTGTTGGAGGCGAGACAAAAAAGATTCAGGGGTACTTTGGTATTCACGCCCTTGGGAATCAATAAAGCTATAGGCAGCTTGATAATCCATTTAATATTCCTCAGCAATATCTGGCTCACTGCCAATTTCTACTTCTTCATAAACTAGGGCGATCGGCAATTGCAAGTCAATACTTAATAGCTCTATTTCTGCCCCAGCTTCGTAGGGAATAAATTCCCATTTACCTTGATAGTTAAGCCGAAATACTTCCACACTAATCTGGTCAGTAGCTATTAATACGTACTCTTTTAAGGTAGCAAGACGACGATACTGGGCAAATTTTATCCCTCTATCATAAGCCTCTGTCCCCGGAGAAAGGACTTCCATAATTAAGCAGGGATATCTAGTGAATTGTCTTGCTTTTTGATCCCTATCATCACAAGTTACGACCACATCAGGATAGAAAAAAGCTTTTTGGTCTGGTAAGGCAACTTTGGCATCTGAGGTTCTGACTTTGCAGCCTTTGCCTCGGAGATGATTTTTGAGGATTGCCCCTAGGTTAACAATGATATCCACATGGGGCATAGTGCCACCAGCCATTGCCAATACCTTCCCTTCAATATATTCATGTCTAGTCTGCTGTTGTTCTTCCCAGATAAGATAAGTTTCTGGATCTACATAGCAAGGGATGGCAACCATAGCAACACCTTAATAAGCTAGCAAACATTTAATTTGGCAGATAGTTGTCCCCCACAGCGCAGCACAACTATCTATTACTATGCCTCTTGACCCATCAGCCAGAGCCAGTGAATGTGGGATTTGATGGCAGCGGTGAAACTAGGCAATACGTTATATTTCACGCCGTATTCCTCGCAGGTAGCTTGGACAATAGGAGCGATCGCCGGATAATGCACATGGCAGATGCCGGGGAATAAATGGTGTTCTACTTGATAGTTCAAACCCCCGATATACCAAGTTAAAAGAGCATTATGGGGCGCAAAATCTACAGTAGTTTCCAATTGATGTACTGCCCAGTTATTAGCTAGAGGTTGAGCATTTTCTGGCAGACTAACAAATTTTGCCTCTGGCATACAATGGGCAGTCTGAAACACAAAACTCAGCCACAATCCAGCGATCGCACTAGCCCCAAAATAGATAACAAGTACCTGCCAAGCAGGATGAAAGTAGCAAGGAATTACAAAAGCTAAGGTAAAGAAAGTTAGTTTACCAACAATCACCAGAATTAAATCTTTGCCCTTGGGTCTAGGAATTTTGTACTCTCCAATGCTGCCGAGTAAAAGGTCTTTGAAATCACGGTAGAAATGCCATGCTACGACTAATAGGCTGTAGAGGATTGGTAGATAAATATACTGAAAACGATGAAACCAGTAGCGTTTTTGTTGGGGAGCAAGACGGCATAAAGCCCCCATATTAATATCATGATCTACGCCACAAACATTGGTGTAGCTATGGTGCAGCAAGTTATGCTGTTGTTTCCACAGGTAGGAACTTACTCCTAAAATATCCGCCCCGAATCCACCGATTTGGTTAATGATGGTGTTATCTGAATAAGATTTGTGGTTGCCATCGTGTTGAATGCTGAGGCCAATCCCCGCCATGGCCATCCCCAGAGAAAGACCCAGGATGGCTGCCTGCCACCAAGTCTGGGCGACAAATACTAGCAATACCCAAGATATTAAAAACCAAGAGAAAATAGTCAAGGTTTTGAGGTACATTTGGGGAGCATCTTTAGGCGATCGCCCCGTGGTTGCAAAATAATTATCGACTCGGTGCTTTAATTCTTGGTGAAAATCATTGGTGCGATCGTACTTAACTTTGAGGTGCTGATTAGCTAAACTAAACTGGTTAGATTGGCTAACTAAGTTCTCGGCAGAATTCCTAGAATCTAGGGTAGGATTTGGTTTAATATTGGCTGTCACGCAGTTCTAATTCCTGAATTTTACTAATGTATTGTACTAATAACCTTTATTATTATCTCACGGAATTTGTTAAAATACAGTAGCCTAGGATGACTAGTAGATTTTTTAGGGTGACAATAAAGAATATAAAAAATATAAAATTATTATCTTCAGGAGATTTAGAGTAGCCATGACCGAGACTCCAACCCCTATATCATTTCTGACGGCTGATGAATCGGCTGAGGTAGATGTTGCCCTACTTTCTTCTAGCGAAAAGTTTCTCACTAGGTTAACTATTTCCTCTCTCCGAGTTCTACAACAAATAGGCCAGGATCAAGGAATAGCTGTGGAAAACTTAACTCCTCAGCAAATTATTAGCTGGTTTGAGAATGATAGTAAAATTAGGCGAGAGCAAGGTATTGAGGCTGCATTCCTAAAGTGGTAAATCAAATGGCTAATGAACCATTAATTGAATTAAAAAACATTTCTAAATCTTTTGGAAATAATAAGGTTCTAGATGAAGCTACCTTAAAGATTTATCAAGGAGATGCTTTAGCAATTATTGGTCCTTCAGGGACTGGTAAATCAACAATTCTGAGAATCATCGCCAGATTAGAAGCTCCAGATGCAGGGGAAATTTTTATTAATGGCCAGAAATGTGAGGGCTTAATTGATGACAATCCAGGCCCGATCAGAATTGGGATGGTTTTCCAGCAATCGGCATTGTTTGATTCTCTGACGGTGGAGGAAAATGTGGGTTTTCTGCTTTCTGAGCACTCCCGTCTGAAAAAAGATGAGATTAGGAAGTTAGTAGCCAAAAATCTGAAAATGGTCGGTTTAGACCCAGAAAAGGTTGCCCATCTCTATCCTGCTTCTCTTTCAGGGGGAATGCGAAAGCGGGTTAGTTTGGCAAGATCAATTATTGTTGACCCCAGTAGAACCGCAGATAATTTAGATGTGATTTTGTATGATGAGCCAACCGCTGGACTAGACCCGATCGCCTCTACAGTCATCGAAGACCTAGTTAGAAAACTACAAACAGAAAAAGTTAGTGGCAGTACCTATGTGATGGTAACTCACCAACAACCTACCATTCGGCGCACAGCCGATCGAGTTTTATTTCTCTACCAAGGAAAGGTTCAGTGGAATGGGGCAGTAGCTGAGGTAGATACTACCGATAATCCATTGGTGAGACAATTCTTCAGCGGCAGCACTGACGGGCTTATTCAGATGACGGAGTAAGTATTAGGTATCAAAGACAAGGGGAAAAATTCATGAACAAATTAAAATTAGTTTGCTTCTCAGTGGTGATATTTGGATTGATCAATGCTGCGATCGTCCCCCTAAATTTACCATCTCCCTTCAGCTACAACTCAGAGGCTTTGGCAAAAGGTAAAAGTGGCGGCAGCAGTGGTGGCAGGAGCCGGGGCGGGTCTTTTAGTGCGCCGCCTAAGTCTGCACCCAAATCTGGAAATAGTTCTGATTCTCCATCTAATTCTAATAATAACAATAACAATAACAACAATAATAACCAGTATGCTCCGGGCTACCGAGCGCCTATTTATGTCAATCCTAACCCTGTCATTGTGACTAATGGTAGTGGTAGCAGTGATGGTGCTGGAGTTTTCGTCGTCATGATTATTTTGTTGATTATGGGTGGTGGGACGATCGCCCTCTTGGTCTGGTGGTTAGGTGCAAGGCAAAAAACTCAGGGGGTGGCTGGGGGAAATTTTCAGAAGGAACTTAATAATGAAATAGTTACGGTTACTTGTCTCCAAATCGCTCTATTGGCAGAAGCAAGGGAAATTCAATCTCGCTTAATCCAGTTAGCTACAGAATCAGACTTAACTACCCCAGAAGGATTAGTTGCCCAGCTACAGGAATCGGTCTTAGCTCTTTTGCGGACTCCAGAAAATTGGACTCATGGGCGATCGACCTCCCGGACTGTACCGAATCTGCAGGAGGCAGAAGTGCTGTTTGAGCAAATGTCTATTACTGAGCGCCAAAAATTTGCCACAGAAACTCTAGTTAATGTGGGGGGCAAAATCCGCCATCGGCAAATAGCGCCGCCACTAGAGGCAGATATGGCAGAATATATTGTTGTTACTCTCTTGGTAGGAACGGCTGATGATCAGCCCCTGTTCTCAGAAATCCGCACGGAAGAAGACCTCAAGGCGGCTCTGAATCGAATAGCAGCCATTTCTCCAGACTATCTGATGATTTTTGAACTTCTCTGGACACCAGCCGAAGATAGTGACAGCCTCACCTACGATCAGCTATTAGCCAACTATGCCGATATGCGCCAGTTGGTTTAATCAGTGAACAGTTATCAGTGAACAGTTAACAAATTGAGTATGTTGCTCTTCAGAAGATTGATGAGTTAGCGATCGCTCTCCTAGATACTCTCTTTACCCAAATACAGCATATCTAGATAGCTAATAACTAATAACTAATAACTGTTTACTGTTAACTGTTTCCCAATTCTGGTTTTTTTGAGGATGGAGTAGAGAATTTTGCTGAGTTCATCGGCTCGGCATCTGGATAAATACTTTCAAAGGATTTGATATCAATATATCCTGTGTCTTTGAGTAGAGATAGCTAGTATTTTGTTTCTAGGCATTCTTTGTAGGCGATCGATATCTTGGCGGAGAAGTCTGCTTTGGAAATTGTACCGTTGGCTTCAGCAATATTCGCACCGATCGAGGTGCCGCTTCTGAGGAGTTGTTTGGATAAAATATATTCTTTTTTAT
>Ga0335395_10001911_pt1 | contig 12966 bp, 13 predicted proteins | sample MAT02_FD_205744 | JGI IMG/M metagenome (GOLD analysis project Ga0335395, IMG submission 205744) | Freshwater microbial communities from Lake Fryxell liftoff mats and glacier meltwater in Antarctica - MAT-02 (spades assembly) (version 2) ...
GTCAACCTGGCGGCAAGCCTGGCCAAGATCGGCCAGCGCGTGCTGATGGTTGACCTCGACCCGCAGGGCAACGCCACCATGGGTTCGGGCGTGGACAAGCGCGCCATCGCGCTGTCGGTGTACGACGTGTTGCTGGGCTCAGCCAGCGTGGCCGAGGCGGCGGTGATGTCCGAGGCCTGCGGCTACCAGGTGCTGGGCGCCAACCGCGAGCTGGCTGGCGCCGAGGTCGAGCTGGTGGAGCTGGAGCAGCGCGAAAAGCGGCTCAAAACCGCGCTGATTGCGGTGCAGGGCGATTACGACTTCATCCTGATCGACTGCCCGCCCTCGCTTTCCCTGCTCACGCTGAATGGCCTGTGCGCGGCGCACGGCGTGATCGTGCCCATGCAATGCGAGTACTTCGCGCTCGAAGGCGTGACCGATCTGGTCAACACCATCAAGCAGGTACACGCCAACCTCAACCCCGACCTGCAGGTCATCGGCCTGCTGCGCGTGATGTTCGACCCCCGTATCACCCTGCAACAACAGGTGAGCGACCAGCTCAAGACCCATTTTGGCGACAAGGTGTTCGACACCGCGATCCCGCGCAACGTGCGCTTGGCCGAAGCCCCAAGTTACGGACTGCCCGGCGTGGTGTTCGACCCGGGCGCCAAAGGCAGCCAAGCGTTCGTCACCTTCGCGCGCGAAATCGTGGCCCGTCTAGAAAAACCCTGAGCGCGAAGTTTCACGTGAAACCTGAAAACGTTCTCATCCTGCCGGGTTGGCAAAACAGCGGCTCCGGGCACTGGCAAAGCCGTTGGGAAACTTTGCATGGCTACCGCCGGGTGCACCAATACGACTGGATGGCGCCGAAGCGCGGCGACTGGATGGCGCGGCTGGAAGAGGTGGTGCTGGGCTGCGACGGCCCGGTGATGCTGGTCGCCCACAGCCTTGGCTGCGCCCTCACCGCCGCCTGGACCGCGCATTCGCAGAACACCCACCGTGTGAAGGCTGCGTTGCTGGTGGCGCCGGGCGATGCGGAGCGCGACGCCCTGCGCGGTGTGTTGCCCAGCTGGTCGCCCATCGTCATGCAGACGCTGCCGTTCCCCAGCCTGTTGATGGGCAGCCGCAACGATCCGTATTGCGCCTTCGAGCGCGCTCAAGCCATGGCCCAGGCATGGGGCTCGCGCTTTATCGATCTGGGTGAGGCGGGGCATATCAATGCGGAAACTGGACTGGGTGACTGGTCAGAGGGGCTGCAGATCTTCCACGAGTTGATTGGTTTCGACGCCAATCAGCAATAACCAAGTGATTTTTTCAGGGGGTATACATGCCCATCAATGCAAACCCTTGGCTGACGCCTAAGCGTTTTGGCTGGATTGTGGCGATCACCACGCTGGTCCTTTTGCTTGCGAATTGCATCGGAAAACCGCAAGAACGAAGGGAGCCAGTTCAACCGAGAGGCGGCCTGAGTACTGTGTCAAAAACCACCTTGGCCGCAATGATCAATATACAGGGACAACTTTGTGCAGATGTCACCGGCGCAGTCGCTCTGGGTGGAGACCGGTACACCGTGGCTTGTACGCGTTACAGAGACGGAACCGGGAAGGCAACATACGAAGTAGACCTGCGGACAGGGAATGTCAAATAGCCAGTGGAAACACCTAATGCATGATAAATTAATCAGTAGTCAAATCTGACTACCCAAGGAGACCGCTATGCCGTCCACCATCGCCACCAGTCTTAAACTCCCCGCCGAACTCAAGGCCGCGATCGACGAAGACGCGAAGAAGCTGGGCATGAGCAGCCACGCCTACATGGTCAAGACCTTGGCCGACTCGGCTGACCGATCAAGGCTGCGGGACCGGTTCACGCAAGATGCTTTGGACGCTGAGCGAGACATGCTTGAGCGTGGAGGTCACGACTGGGAAGACGTCAAAGCTTACTTGGCAGCCCGACGTCGGGGAGAACGGCCTGAGCGCCCACCGCTGCGACCGGTGCCCAGATGACGCACATACACGTTGGCTATGCGTTTGACGCGCTGACCGAGCTGGATGATCTGGCCTCCTTTCTGCTGGAGCAGCGCGATCCGTCAGCGCTGAGCTTGTTCGATTTTGTTGAAGCTGGCCTGCAGGTGCTGGCCCACCAGCCCGGCATCGGGCGCCCGGTGGGCGATGGCCTGCGCGAACTGATTCTTTTCAGGGGCAAGAGTGGCTACCTCGTGAAGTACCGCTACCTGCCTGATCTGGCGACTGTGCGCGTGCTGCGCATACGCCACCAACGTGAGTCGGGCTATTCCGACAGAGAGCTTTGAGCCCATGGCAACCAAAAAACCCAAAGGCCTAGGCCGTGGACTCGAAGCCCTGCTGGGGCCCAAAGTGGCCGAGGCCTCATCGCCCGATGCGCAGGAAAACGGCCGCGCCAGCGCCGCCCCCAGCAGTCTGCCGCTCACCGAGCTGGTGGCTGGCCAGTACCAGCCGCGCATCCACATGGACGAGGGCGCGCTCTATGAACTGGCCGAGTCGATCAAGGCCCAGGGCGTGATGCAGCCCATTCTGGTGCGGCGGCTGATGCAGGGCAACAACGCGGGCAAGTACGAGATCATCGCGGGTGAGAGGCGCTTCCGGGCCTCCCGACTGGCTGGGCTGGACAGCGTGCCGGTGCTGGTTCGCGACGTGCCCGACGAGGCCGCTGCGGCCATGGCGCTGATCGAGAACATGCAGCGCGAAGACCTGAACCCGCTGGAAGAGGCCCAGGGTTTGCAGCGGTTGGTGAAAGAGTTTGGGCTCACTCACGAACAGGCTGCGCAAGCGGTGGGGCGCTCGCGCAGTGCGGCGAGCAACCTGTTGCGCTTGCTGCAACTGGCGGAGCCGGTGCAGACCATGCTGATGGCGGGTGACCTCGACATGGGCCACGCGCGCGCTTTGTTGACGCTGGACAAAGCGACCCAGATCACCGCCGGTAACCAAATCGCGGGCAAGAAAATGTCGGTGCGTGAAGCCGAGAGCTTGGTCAAAAAACTGAGCGCTGAATTTGAGCTTTCCCCCCAAAAGCTGAAAAAGGAGAAGTCGCGCGACGTTCGCCGGGTCGAAGAAGAGCTGGCCGATTTGCTGACCGCTGAGGTCGAGGTGCGGGTGAAGAAGCGCGTCAAGCGCCACGGCCGCTTTGAGGAGTTGGGCGAGATCGCAATCCAGTTCGGCTCGCTCGACGCACTCAACGGCCTGATTGACAGGTTGCGTGCAACAGCGCGCTGAACGGTCGGCTTAACGGCTTGTGCAAGGTACCGTGATACCTGACGCACCAACCAGGTCTGTCTGCGCAATGGCTCGCCTGTTTCAGCGACTCGATAGGGTGAGCCGGGCACCAAAGAAGGCGTGCGCCAAACTGGGGCCTGGCCTGCAACCCGATCGGGCGCGACAAGGCAATCGCATCCCACCGCAGGGTGAAGACCCAACGCCGTTTTTAGCGCCGGCCTCCAGCCCCTTGGCAAATCGGTGAGTGTCAAGCACGGCAAGCTGGCGGAATCAACAAAAAGGCGCCCGAAGGCGCCCGCTTGGTGAAGCCCAGCTGGCTTACTGGCCGACCTTCAGCGTGCCGCCTCGACCCAGGCCGCCCTTGACCTCTTGCGCTTGGTAGTTGCGCAGCGAAATCACCATGCTGTTGTAGGCGTCGACAAAGGCCGCCACCGTGGCCTTGCCTTCTGGGGTGCGCGAGAAGCCGCCCAAGCTGGCTGCACCGCCACCGCCGAAAACGCCGAGTGCGGCACCGAAGTTGGTGGAGGTGGAATTGCCCTCGGAGATCGCGATCTGCACACCCGAGCGGATATCAAACATGGTGAGTGTGACGACAGAGGCCTTGGTCTCCAGTCCCCCCGCCAGCCCGGCAAAGCGCCCGCCGCCGACCAGTCCGGCCAGCCCGCCCATCAACTGGCCGGTGGCCGAGTTGTTGATGATGATGGCGGGCTCCATGAAGTAGTCGGCCGCGACCCGCTGGCCCTTTTGCTGCTTGGAGCCAGCGCGGAACTCACCCGAGCCGCGTTGCTTGTCGGTGATGGCAGAAAGGCGGCTTTCGGTGCGGTTGTTGCCGATCGAGGTGATCACAAAGCAGTTGGACTGCTGCACCGCCAAGCGCAGCAGCGGCTCGATACTGGTGACCTGGGTCGCTTGGCCGAAGCTGGCGTACCACTCCTTGCCACGGCCGTCGTCCACCGCCAGCGTGCCCAGCGGTGCCGCACAGCGTTCCAGGCTGGCGTCGGCGCCCGCGCTGGTGCCTCCCGCTGCGGCCCCCCTGGAGGCGGTGGGGCTGGTGCCCGTGGACACCAGGCCGCCGCCAGGGGTTACACAGCCCGCCAAGGCCAGCGACAGGGCGAGCGCACTCAAGCGCAGCGTGGGGGCAATTTTTCCGTTCATGTTCGGTTCTCTCTCTCGGGTTGGTAAAACATTGAAATGCGTCGACACCGGTGCGGTCGATCAGCGGTGGTACCAGCCGCTGGGGCGCCATGTCCAGTGGTAGGGATAAGCGGTGTACCAGCCAGCGACCCAGTTCTTGCGGCTGTCTTCGCGCACCAAGTAAGCGTCACGCCCCCGCTTTTTCGCGGCTGTGGCTTCCTTCAGCAACTGGCTGGCTTCTTTGTCACCGCGTCCAGCTGCCAGGGCCAGCCAGCGTTCGGCCTCGATCGGATCGGACCCCATTTCTTCGACGCCTGCCAAGTAGAAGCGCCCCAGTGCGCTTTGCGCCCGCAAGTCGCCGCGTTCACCGGCGCTGCGCATCCATTCCAGCGACTGGTGGGTGTTTTGCGCCACGCCATCACCGCGGAAGTACCGCAGACCGAGATCAAAGCCCGCACGCGGGTCTTTCTCAGCCATGGCCACCAGCGCTGCGAGGCGTCGGTCGGCATCAAGGTTGGTGCTGGCGTTGGGGTTGAAGGCGGATGAGCCGCGCGCCCGCTCGGTGCAGCCCGACACGTCGCAAATGCGGATCGTCTCGCCAGCAGTTTGCGCTTGGCCAAGACCTGCCAGAAGAGCCATGACCAGAAGCCAAAATTTCATGAGGAAAGCGCCAAGAAATGGAGACTCCGAGTTTATCGACTGCGAGGGCCATTGGGAATCCATCCAATGGGGGTGCCAAGTGCATCTTGGGGAAGGTGACGTTTCAGTCGAACATGAATTGACACATCGAATGCAGCGACTTCGGCCAAGAAGAAAGCCCCCCGAGGGAGGCTGAAAAAGCTGACGCAGGGCGGTGACCAACCGCCTTTCTGTGATCAGTTGTAGGTGTACTTGATCGAATAGGGAAAGGACAGCGCGACAGGCGAGGTGAGCGCCAGGGTGGCGGAAACCCGCCCGACGTTGTTGGCAAAAGTGCAACTGTTGATGGTCAACTTGCCGCCACTGTCGTCGAGTCCGCTGAAGGTGGCGTCGTTCTGAAGGTCGTTGCAGAACTCGGCCTGGTTGGCGGGTGCTGGCACTGCACCGACATCGACTGTCGTTAACGGCGACCCAGAAAGTGACACCTCGATCGTCAGCCTTTTGTTTCCGCCTGCCGATGGTGGCGTCACAGGCGGCATGACAGGAGGTGTCAAGGGTGGCGTGACAGGCGGTGTGATCGGTGTGAAGGCGTTGTTGAACGCGCCAGCGAACGTGGTGAATGCGCCGTAGTTGCCCGACTGCACGGCCTGCACGACGGCAGCGTGGCTTTGCCCCAAGTTGGCGACTGCTGTTCTGAACGCCTCAAGCCAGTTGTCGATTGGATCGCCTGCCTTCGCTGTGAATGAAGCGGTGATGGGGTTGATCGGGTTTTTGAGCGCATCAAGGGGGGCGCTGACCGCCAGACCGGTGACCAGGTTGTTCAGGGCTGCACTCAGGGCGTTGGCGTTGACGCTGGTGAATACCGGTGCGCCGAACCAGCTCTGGGGGTTGTTGGTATTGGCGACCCGGGCCACCATGAGGTCGGTCAGCGGGGTTATGTTGACCGTTCCGGGGATCACCGCGATCGAATGGTAGGGCGTGGCGTTGGCGCTCGCGCCGATGCTGCCGCCGCTGACCTGGACGGCGCAAGGCAGGGTCTGGCTGACCAGCGTGACCAGCCAGTTGCCCGTGGTGTTGGTGGTGGTGGATGCGAGCGCAGGCCCGCTGCTGCACTTCACCGCCACCACGCCATTGACGATGGGCAGGCCGACAGCAGCCACGCCAGAGAGCGTGTCTGCCGCTGGTGCCGGATCGTCACCGCCGCCACAGCCGGCCAACAGCGCAGCCACGGCCAGGCTGCAAGCAAGCGAGCGGGATGGCGCGCGGGAAAAGAAGGTGTTTATGTTCATTGGAATGGTTCCGAAAAGTTGGGCGGCCACAACAGCCGCATCACCATTTTGGAAAACCGAGCGGCTGTTGCACACCCCAAGAACTGGGGGCCTGGTTCTTGGGGTACGCGCATGGTGCCCCGCGCGCACTCGCCGGCCTACACTGCGTTGATGTCTCATTTGGTGTTTGACCGTGCCCTGATCGTGGAAGATCTCGATGAGCCGAGGCAATGGCTGGCCGAGTTGCTGCCGCGCGCGTTGCCCAGCGTGCGGGTGGTGGATTGCGCCGACTCGGTGGCGAGCGCCCGGCGGTGTATGGCGGCCAACACCTACGGTCTGGCGCTGGTGGACTGGGGCCTGCCCGATGGCCATGGCGGCCAATTGATCGAGGCACTGGTGGCCGCCCGGCCCGATGCGGTGGTGATCGTGGCCACCATCCACGACGACGACGCCCATGTGTTTCCAGCATTGCGGGCTGGTGCCACAGGCTACATTTGAAATCGCAGCCAACGCAGGTGGTGGTGGCGCAGCTGCGCCGCATTGAGCAGGGAGAGCCGGCGCTCTCGCCATCGATCACCGCGCGGGTGCTCCAGGATTTCCGCCGCGAACCGGCAGCAGCGCCACCGGATCGGATCAGCGCAGTTTCGGTGATGCACCTCACCGATCGGGAGGTTGACGTGCTTCGGCTGATCGCCAAAGGCTACAAGTCCAGCGAGCTGGCTGAACTGCTTGGCCCTGAGCAGCCACACCGTGACCGGCTATGTGCGCGACATTTATCGCAAGCTGGGCATTTCTTCGCGCGCTGAGGCCACGCTGGAGGCGGCCCGGCGCGGGTTGGTGAGCTGAGGCGTCGCCAGCCCTCAATCTGGGCACCGGGTCAAGGCACCGGGTCAAGGCATCAGGGGCGTCATGTCTGAAGTCTCGAAGGAGGGGTCTGACAGGGGCAGCCGCAGGCGCACCAGTACGCCGCCACCCGGCGCGTTTGCCATCTCCAGCGTGCCACCCAGCGTCTCGGCGCGCTGCGCCATGTGGCGCAGACCGCGGCCACCAGTGAACGATGGCGTTGCGTTCAAACCCCGCCCGTTGTCTGCCATGTCCAGGACCAAAGACCTCTCCGCAGCCTCGTCGATCCAGGCACGCACGGTGATGTTTTGCGCCATCGCGTGCTTGACGGTGTTGGTCACGGCTTCCTGCAGCACGCGCATCACCTGCAAGGTGGCGTTGCTGCCGAGTTCGAGTTGCTCCAGGTCATCGCCCACTTGCCAATGCAGGCCCAGACCGATTGCCTGCAAACGGGCGTCCCAGCGGTTGCGCCAAGCGGCCAGTGCGCGGTAGAGGCTTCGGCCCAGATCGGCCGCGTCCATCACCAGCCGCAGCTTGTCCAGACCTTCCTGAAGCGTTTGCGCCACCTGCTCTTTGCTCATGGCGCCCCGTTCGACGCCGCGCAGGGCGGTGATGAGCTGGGCGCCCACACCGTCGTGAATCTCCCGGTTGAAGCGGGCGCGCTCTTGCGCGCGGGCGCTGGCGCGTTCGCTGGCGCGCAGCAGGTGGTAGCTCTGTTCCAGCTGCTGGGATTTGGCTTGAATCGTGCGCTCAAGTTCCTCGTTCGTGTGTTCAGCGCGGTTGAGCTGTTTGATCTGAAAAGTCAAAATCACCAGCACATGGCTCATCAACAGCAGAGAGAAGCCCACGTTGAGAAAGGACCAGTTGGCGGGTGACGCATAGCCCACCACCATGCCGATGTCGTGAAGCGAACCAGCCAGCAGCGCAGCCACGCCCAGCGCCAGCAGCCCATGGCCGCGTCCCCCCTGACGCCAGCGCCTGACCAAAAAAACCAACACCGCAAAAAGGATGGCAAACCCACTGGCAAACGCCAGCGCACGCACAGCTTGCGCCCCTTGGCCGATCCACAGCGTCGCGAGAAAGGCCAGGCTAACAAGCACGCACAACGAGACGATCGCGCGCATGCGGCCAGGGGTGGCGCCGTGAAAGGCATGCAGCCACGAGGCAGCCAAGCAACAGCCTGTGATCAGCACCAGCCAGGGGTTGAGCTGCTCCACCGTCAAGGGCGCCACCGCGTAAGTGAACACCTGATAAAACGCACCGCGCAAGGCCCAGGCCAGACACGCAGCCGCGAACCACCAGGCGGCCCTTTCCTGGCGCCGGTAAAACCACACGATCATGGCAAGTGCGCCAGCCAAACCAATCAAGGTGCTTGACACATCGTTTAGGCCAGTGATCACGCGCTGACTCAGGGCTCGGGTTTCGAGCAGCGACGCATGCGTCCCGACCATCACGCGGATCAAGCCGCTGCCGGCGTAGGTCAGGTCGACAATTTCAATCACCAGTTCGCGAGCGCCCTGCGGCAGCTGGAACAGCGCGGGCACACGACCGTTGTAGACGTGGGGCCCTGCCAAGGCCACCGGGTCGATGGACTGCACCGGTTCGCCGTCGATCCAGGCCCGGTAGGGGCCACCGATCCGGTAAATCCACAATCCCAGGTTGGACGCGCCAGAGCAGATATCCAGCCGCATGCGGTAGCGAATCTGCGTGTCTTCTTGGCGCCACTGGTACGCGAGCGCATCGAGCGAGGTGACCGTCGACCTCTCCAGCACCTGCCCCGCTCGCAACACCGTGCGCTCCGCCTGTTCGATGTCGCGCGCTTGTTCGCAGTCAGATTGATAGGTGTTGGCCTGCGCGCCTGCGCAAAACATCAGGACCCACAGAAAGGCGGTCCAGGCGCGCATCCTCGGGGCCTTTTACAGCCTGAAAATCTTGCCCGGATTCAGGATGTTGTGCGGATCGAGCGCTTGTTTGATGGCGCGCATCATGTCCACCGCGCCAACGCCCGCCTCGGTCAGCAGAAAGTCCATCTTGTGCAGACCCACGCCGTGCTCGCCGGTGCAGGTGCCTTCCAGCGCCAGCGCACGGCTCACCAGCTTGTGGTTCAGTTCCTCGGCGATCTGGCGTTCTTGCAGGTTGTCAGGGTCGATCAGGTAGCCGAAATGGAAGTTGCCGTCGCCCACGTGGCCGACCAAGAAGTAGGGCAGGCCAGAAGCGTCGGCTTCGGCCACCGAGTCAAGCAAGCAGTCGGCCAGTTTGCTGATGGGCACGCAGGTGTCGGTGGAAATGGCGCGGCAACCGGGCTTGCTCTGGATGGCGGCGAAATAGGCGTTGTGCCGCGCGGTCCACAGGCGGGTGCGTTCTTCGGGCGTGGTCGCCCATTCAAACGACTGACCGCCGAAGTCCGCCGCGATTTCCTGCACCGTTTCGGCTTGTTCTTTCACGCTGGTCGGTGAGCCGTGAAACTCCATCAGCAGCATGTGTTCTTCGCGCAGCCCAAGTTTGCTGTGGGCGTTGACCATGCGCACCGTGCCAGCGTCGATCAGCTCGCAGCGCGCGATCGGCACCCCGAGCTGAATGGTTTGAATGACGCAGCGCACAGCGGCTTCGATGGTGGGGAACGAGCAGGTGGCGGCCGAGATGGCTTCGGGCAGCGGATACAGCTTGAGTGACACCTCGGTGATCACGCCCAGCGTGCCTTCGCTGCCCACCATCAGGCGGGTGAGGTCGTAACCGGCGCTGCTCTTCTTGGCGCGGGTGCCGGTGCGGATCACCTCGCCGCTGGCGGTGACCACTTCAAGCGCCAGCACGTTTTCGCGCATGGTGCCGTAGCGCACCGCGTTGGTGCCGCTGGCGCGGGTGGCGGCCATGCCGCCGATGGAGGCGTCTGCGCCGGGGTCGATGGGGAAGAAAAGGCCTTCGCTTTTTACGGCAGCGTTCACCGCCAAGCGGGTCACGCCGGCTTGCACCGTCACGGTGAGGTCTTCGGCTTGCACCGCGAGCACGCGGTTCATTCGGCTCACATCGATGCTGATGCCGCCTTGCACCGCCAGCAAATGGCCTTCGAGCGAGGAGCCAACGCCGAACGGAATCACCGGCACGCGGTGTGCGGCGGCGAGCTTCACCGCGTCGGCCACGTCTTGCGTGCTTTCGGCAAACACCACAGCAGCTGGTGGCGGCACGCTGAACGCCGACTCGTCGCGACCGTGCTGGTCGCGCACCGCTTGCGCGGTAGAGCACTGGGCACCGAAGCGCACCCCCAGGGCCTGAATCAGCTCGGCGGGCACCGCGCGCAGGTTCAGCTCGGGCGTGAGGTGGGCAAGGGCGGTGGGGGCGTTCATGGCGGTCTCCTGAAGGCGAACAGGCAAGCCAGTCAGTGTAGCGCCAGCCCCCGGCAAAAGCACACAAAAACCGGGCGGCGCGGACCCTCCCGGAACCGCGCCGCCCGATGGCTTGCTGCGGGGCTTACCGCTTCATGGCGGTGGTGAACTCCGCCATGGAAATCTTGCCGTCGCCGTTGGCGTCGATACCCATGAACTGTTCAGCGACGGCAGGCATGGACTTGGCCTCGTCCATGCTCAGCGATTTATCGCCGTTCTTGTCGGCCTGTGTGAACGCCGCAGCGATCTGCTGACCTCCTGCGGCGCCGGTGGCGGTGCTTTGCGCGAAGGCCGCGCTGGCGCTGCCCAAGGTAAGGGCGGCAAACAGCAATACGCTGCGTTTTTCGAACTGGGCAATTTGATGGCGGTAAGACATGTGTGTGACTCCAATCTGTCGGTTGAAAAACCCCGCTCTGTGAGGAACGGGTTTGCACATTTCATAGCAGCCAAGCCAGCAATGCCAGTGGTTTTGCCGCCTGTTGCCTGGGTGACAACTGGTTTGCCAGGGTGACACAATCGCACCGCTTGTTACGCTCTGTGAATCGCGCACAATGACCATTCACCACGCTTTATTTCCTTTCGTCATTCCATCAGCGAGACAGCCATGGGCAACCGACTTTCACAAATCGCCACCCGCACCGGCGACGCCGGCACCACCGGCCTGGGCGACAACACCCGCGTGTCCAAAAACAGCTTGCGCGTGCACGCGATGGGCGAAGTGGACGAGCTCAATTCAAACCTTGGGGTTTTGCTTTGCGAGGAGCTGCCCGATGGCGTGCGCACGCTGCTGGTGGAAATTCAGCACCAGCTGTTCAACCTGGGTGGCGAGCTGTCCATTCCCGGCTTCGAGCTGCTCAAGCCCGAAGCGGTCGCCGCGCTCGACGATGCGCTGGAAGAGCACAACGCCGAGCTGCCCAAGCTGAAGGAATTCATCTTGCCGGCCGGCACCCGTGCCGCCAGCATCGCCCATGTCTGCCGCACCGTGGCGCGGCGCGCTGAGCGGGCGGTGGTCGCGTTGGGCAACGAAGAAGCGATCAAGGACGCGCCACGCCAGTACCTCAACCGCCTGAGCGACCTGATGTTTGTGCTGTCGCGCGTGCTCAACCGCATGCATGGCGGCGACGATGTGTACTGGAAGAGCGAGCGCCTGGCCGCTCAGCAGGACGACGCAACGTGAGGCGCTGGGCGGGCCTTTTGTTGGCCTGCATCGGCGCGCTGCCGGTTGGCGCTGTGGAGCCAGCGAAGCAGAGCACGACAACAGCACCGCCAGCCACAGGCACCGTCACGCTGGTGTGCGAACCGGTCTACATGCCGAGTCGCGCCACTTGGGCACGCACCGTCACCGTGGCCTACGACCAGCGGCGCATTCGCGAGGTGGCGATCGATGGCCAGCCGGTCTACAGCTTTGCGATTCAAGACACGCTCATCCTCACCTCGCTGGACAATGAGCGCATTCAGGTGGACGTGGCGGCCCAGCGCTGGAGCAGCGACTTCCGAGGTCTTGCCACGGCGCAGGGACGCTGCGAGCGCGTGGTGTAGAGCGCCTCTTCGGGCGCGCTGCGATGGGCTGACTCAATAACCCACAGCCTGGCCGTCGCGGCGCGAATCGCTGGCGGCGACATAGCCGTCGGCCATGTCGTCGGTCAGGCGCCAGATGAACTGACCGCTGCCGAAGTCCATGTAGTTGTCGTCGGTGGGGGTGAACTGGTGCCCCAGGCTTTTGAGGCCATCGGTCAGCGCGTGCGACATGGTGGATTCAAAGTCCACTTTCAGCCCATCTTCCACTTTCCAGCGCGGTGCGTCGCAGGCGGCCTGCGGCTGCTGCTTGTGAACCAGCATGCGCACCAGGGTCTGCAAGTGCCCTTGCGGCTGCATGTTGCCGCCCATCACGCCAAAGCTCATTTGTGGCTTGCCGTCTTTGGTGAGGAAGCCGGGAATGATGGTGTGGAAGGGGCGCTTGCCGGGTGCCACTTGGTTGGGGTGACCATCCTTGAGCGTGAATCCGTGGCCGCGGTTCTGCAAGCTAACCCCCGTGCCCGGCACCACGATGCCGCTGCCAAAACCCATGTAGTTGGACTGGATGAAGCTGATCATGCGCCCGTGCTCGTCGGCCGCTGTGAGGTAAATGGTGCCGCCTTTGGGGGGTGTGCCGTGGGCAAAGGTGCCCGCGCGATCGGTGCGGATGAGCTTGGCCCGATCGCTCAGGTAGCCGTCGCTCAGCAGGTCGGCTGTGGTCACGTTCGTCATGTAGCGCCCGTCGGCCACCCAGCGGTAGGTGTCGGCAAAGGCCAGCTTCATGGCTTCGATCTGCAGGTGTTGGGACTCGACGCTGTCCACCGGCATGCTGCCCAGGTCCATCTTGTCGAGCATGCCCAGTGCCATCAGGGCGGCGATGCCTTGGCCGTTGGGCGGAATTTCGTGAAGGGTGTGGCCGGCGAAGTCTTTTTGAATGGGTGTGACCCACTCAGGGGC
>Ga0335395_10001912_pt1 | contig 12961 bp, 13 predicted proteins | sample MAT02_FD_205744 | JGI IMG/M metagenome (GOLD analysis project Ga0335395, IMG submission 205744) | Freshwater microbial communities from Lake Fryxell liftoff mats and glacier meltwater in Antarctica - MAT-02 (spades assembly) (version 2) ...
ATGCACGATCGAGTCTTGCAATGGTTAGAAAAAGAAGTTCCCCCGCATCGGATTCGGCATATCTTGGGGGTGGAAACTACGGCGGAGAAATTGGCACATATCTATGGCATTGATCCACACAAAGCTGCCCAAGCAGGATTGATGCACGATCTGGCGAAGTATTTTAAGCCTCAGAAGTTATTAAAAATAGCCGAAGCCGAGGGTTTGGTGATAGACGAAATCTGTCAAGCCCATCCCCATTTGATTCATGCTGATGTGAGTGCCATAGTTGCTCGGCAGGAATTTGGGGTGAAGGATCCAGAAATATTGGAGGCGATCGCCAACCATACCCTCGGAACTCCCGGCATGGATATCCTAAGTTGCATTCTTTTTGTAGCAGATACGATCGAACCCCAACGGGGCGATACCCCAGAATTGGCGAAATTACGGCGGGTTTCTGAAGAACATTTGCACCAAGCAGTGTGGCTATGCTGTGACTATGCTCTAAAATATCTATTAGATACTCGTAATCTGATTCATCCCCGGACGATCGCCACTAGAAATTGGGCGTTACACCTTGCTTCAATCCCCTAGCTTTCTAGTCAGCCAAGAGATATGAATACAAACAACAACAGCAACCTTAGTTAATTGGAGACTTAATGCAAGAAAAATCTACTCGTCATGCTTCTACTTTTTTAGACGACACTAACGAAAATATTAATAGTAACCCAGGGACAAACCTTGATCTAGAGCAGATCTCAAGGAATGCCCATAGCCAAGAAAGCCAGAGCTATCATCTGGTCCGATTGATCGCTACTGCTGCTGATGATCGCAAAGCCGAGGATATCATGATCCTCCATGTAGGCGAGATTTCCTACCTTGCTGATTATTCTGATTCCCAAGCTCGTGACTTGACTAAACTTGATTTCCATTTCAATGCTTGTTTGCTTGCTCTTAATCTGGCTAAGCTTCAGGCTTGGCGAATTCATCAATCCTCCCATCCCCAACAACCTTTTGTCTTCTCCATGGCTTCCTACAAAAGGCTGGCTCTCAATCATCATTTGCTGGAACGTTTTATTTCCCTGTTAGACTTGGAGCCTACTATCATTAAATCTCATCCAAACTTCCATAAGCTTTGTTCTTATGGGGCTATTGCTGTCTAAAATGTCCGAAGTATTGCTGTATTAATTCTGTATTAATCTTGTTGATGCTTTTAATTCTACTGATTAATTTTTACTAATCAAGGCTCGGAGGGCAAATTTGGGCAGCGCCAACATTCTCTTCCACCGCCAAGGCTCTTGATAAAGGCGATATAGCCACTCTAGGTTATTATCTCGTAACCAAGACGGCGCACGGGTTTTTACCCCAGCCCAGATATCAAAACTGCCGCCCACCCCAATCCAAATTGCTCGGGGACAAAGATGGCGATATTTAGCAATCCATAGTTCTTGGCGGGGAACTCCTAAACCAACGAGGACAATTTTCGGCTGGATGATGGCTAACTGTTCCAGAAAGTCTGGAGTATCTTCGGGAGTCAGGTAGCCGTGTTGGATGGAGGCGATCGCCAAGCCCGGATATTTTTCCTGCAATTTTGCTGCTGCCGTTGCTGCCACTCCCACCGCCCCGCCGTAGAAGACCACGGGATAGTTTTTACCCAGTTCCCCAGCTTTTTCTAGAAGCGAAGCCGCCAGTTCAATTCCCGGACAGCGCTGCGATCGCTCCCCCTTCAACCGGAGATACAACACCACTCCTGCCCCATCGGGAATCACCAACTCTGCCTTGCGAATAATCTTCCCCAATTCTGGAATCTGTTCGGCCTGCAAAGCCATCTCTGCATTCAGCGTCACCACCTGCACTCCCTGTCCTTTTTGCATCCTGTCTACCAGCCAACCAGTGTAGTCATCAAGTAAATGCACTGGGGAACCCAGCACCAGAAATTGTTTGAGAGGGGCAGCAGAACTAGTCATAACCAAATAATCACAAAATTTACTAAATTTACTAAACTCTATTAGACTCAATCAGGCAATTAATTATAACCCCGAAGTATAAACCCGGAGTATAAAGATGTCTGAAAAGTTTTCGGCGATCAAAGACGTTTCGGCAAATCTAATCAAACATTTCTGCTAGTTCTTCTGTGGAAGTACCCAAAATTCTGGCGAGGCTGTTCATTTCATTATCAGAGAAGCCATCCCGGACTTCCGTGAGTTCCTTCCCACTCTTGCCGAGGATGCGGGCGATCGATTGGATTTGCAGATCCGTCACGTCCTTACCATTGAAAATACCGATGAGTTCCTTGGGGGAGAGGCGGTAGGAGTTGCAGAAACGGGCAAACTCTTGGTTACTAATATCTAGTTCTCGTTGTCTTTCTCTGAGGAGGAAGGCGATCGCCCGACTACCGTGTTCTGGACGCTTAGCATTTTCTAGATACTTCCGCATCAACTTACTAACCTGATTGGCATTCCCACCAGAACGTTTCACCAGATCAGTACATACCATCTGTAGAGCCTTGTTCAGAGTCTCATTCTGCTCTCGGAGAGATTCAGCTTCGTTGAGGGCTTCGACAATCTTGGCAGCAAATTCTTGGGTGCAAAAGCCCACATCCATCTCTTCATAAGAAATAGCGATGTAGGAGCGATAAGAATCGAATTGCAACCGTGACGATCGATTATTTTGCTTCATAAAACTAACTATATTAGTCCAACACCTTGATATACAAGCTTTTTCGGTCTAGTATGCCAAAAATCTATCTAGAAGTACCGCTCCCTCCATAACCATAGACTTTAAACCCTACAATATTCTCCTTAACTACTGACAATACTGATAAAATTGATGTTTTCACAGGTACGATCAGGGTTTGCTTACTTGCCTTTTTATCCTATCAGAAAACCAAGTAATTGGTTAACTATGTTCCGACGTTATTGCCAACGTTATTGCTATTGGCAGTGGGTTAGTCTGTCCTATATCTCCTAGCTAAAACGAACAAATTTTACGTTAATTTTTAGTAGATTTCCAAAAAATCTCAAGACAGATCATCATTTACAGATTGTCATTTATTGTTATTCATAGACAAATTTTTGACAAACTATTGACAAACTGTTGACAAAATTCTAAAACCTTGCCTAGGTCACTGGTACTCTGGGGATAGTTGACTGGGGGTCGATCGATCACAATCAGGGGAATCCCTAAATTTGCGGCTACCTGTTGTTTAATATCTTCGCCGCCAGCTTTACCGGAAGCTTTGGTGACTACTAGGGAAATCTGCCATTGTTGCCAGAGGGCAGTTTCGAGGGCGGGACTGACCGGGGGACGGAGGGCGATGAGACGATCGCTCCCAAATCCAGCAGCTAAGGCTCCAGTGAGGGAATCAAGGGCTGGCAGAATCCGAGCAAAGAGAATCGCTCGATCGTGCCAAGGTTGAAAAAGATGGAGAGTTTTGTAGCCCGTAGTTAATAATACCCGTCGTCCCTGGAGGTAGGTTCCAGAGAGGAGGGTAGAAAAGCTATCGAGGATGGTGATCCTTGGGGAATTAAGGGGGGAATTAAGGGCAGAGAGGCGGGGACGCTCGTAGCGCAGGTAAGGAATTTGGAGGTGGGCAGCAGTAGCGATCGCACCTTGGGATACTTCCACAGCGTAGGGATGGGAGGCATCAATAATGGCATTGATCGACCAAGTTTGACAGAATTGCGCCATGGCAGTCCTTGTCATCGCCCCTACTTGGACTCGGAGCCGGGGATTGATCGTGTATAGACTCAAGGCGTTGGCAGTGGTGACGGTAATTATCAGGGTCAGGGGTAGTTCTGAATTTAGTAATAACCGCTTGATCGTCACACTATCTTCCGTGCCTCCAATTAGCCAAAGACAAAGTTGACCAGATACATCAGAGGTTCCCAAGCTTCCTAAATTCCCCAAATGATCCTCTAAATACCCTAAATTACCCGTTAGTAGATTACCGCCCTTTAAGAGCCTTAGTAAAATTCTGGCGATAGGATTTATTCACCACCAACAGCACTGGCCACAGGGCAGACAACAGCAATTTGTTGGGCAGACTAGCATTAAAACTAGTGCGCTCAAACCCCCGCCAAAATGTCCACATTCCATAGCCATAGATACCGAAAAGTACAAAGAACAAAACTATTTTCATAAAAATACCTCCTACAAACAAAAATCCAGAAATATCTACAATGCCCCCAAAAACCTTAGCTAGGAGCCAACAGATTGATGAGATATTAATAATAGCAATTCAGAAACAGCAAATTGCTGCTATACCTATAATATATGTAGTTTAGCCACATTTGGGATTCTCCACCAAGATTAGGATTAAGGACAGCATCAAAGAAAACTGGGTAATCTGGAGTAGTGGTTAAGCTAACCTCAGATTCTCAACTTTATACTCAAGGAGGAGGTATGCGAGCAGTATTAATGGCGGGTGGTTCGGGTACACGGTTAAGACCCCTGACCTGTGATCTGCCTAAACCGATGGTGTCAATTCTCAATCGCCCGATCGCCGAACACATCATCAATCTCCTCAAGCGCCACCACATTACCGAAATTATTGCCACCCTCCACTACCTCCCCGATCTGCTCCGGGATTATTTTCAGGACGGCAGCGACTTTGGGGTACAGATGACCTACGCCGTAGAAGAAGACCAGCCCCTAGGGACAGCGGGTTGTGTAAAAAATATTGAAGAACTCCTCAACAGCACTTTTTTAGTGATCAGTGGCGATAGTATTACAGATCTTGACCTAGAGGCGGCGATCGCCTTTCACCATGCCAAGCGCTCCAAAGCGACAATCATCCTCACCAAAGTACCGAATCCCTTAGAATTTGGCGTGGTAATTACCGATGAGAACCAGCGGATTAATCGCTTTTTGGAAAAACCTTCGCCGGGGGAAATCTTCTCGGATACGGTGAATACAGGCATTTATATTCTGGAACCAGAGGTGCTGGAATACCTGACAGCAGATACGGAGGCAGACTTTTCTAAGGATCTATTTCCCCTATTGCTAGAAAAAGATGAACCCATGTATGGCTACGTGGCTAAGGGTTACTGGTGTGATGTGGGGAATTTGGATACTTACCGTGAGAGCCAGTACGATGCCCTAGAGAAAAAGGTAAATCTCGATTTTGCCTATACAGAATGGCAGGATCAGGTGTGGATTGGGCAGAATACCCAGATTGATTCCAGTGTGATCATTGAGCCGCCCTGCCTAATTGGCAATAACTGCCGGATTATGGGCAGGGTAAAAATTGAGGGGGGGACGGTCATTGGCGATAACGTCACCGTAGGGGTAGATTCAGACTTGAAGCGCCCGATTATTTGTAATGGAGTCATGATTGGGGATGAAGTGAGCCTCAGTGGTTGTGTGTTGGGACGAGGGGCAAGGGTTGATCGGCGGGCCCATGTCATGGAAGGAGCCGTGGTGGGTTCCCTATCTACCGTGGGGGAAGAATCCCAAGTTAGCCCCAATGTCCGGGTCTGGCCGAGTAAAAATATCGAAGCCGGAGCCACTCTCCACACCAACCTGATCTGGGGACACACTGCCCACCGCAATCTCTTTGGGCAACGGGGAGTCCAGGGCTTGGCAAATATTGATATCACGCCGACCTTTGCAGTGAAACTAGGGGAAGCCTACGGTTCTACCCTGAAACCCGCCTCCACGGTGATTGTCTCCCGTGACCAACGCAGTATTGCCCGGATGGTGTCTCGATCGCTCATCGCTGGTCTAATGTCTGTGGGGATTAATATCCAAAACCTCGAAGCCACGGCTATTCCCCTTTCTAGGACAGTGGTTCCCAAGTTTGGGGTTGCTGGGGGCATCCATGTCCGAGTCCACCCCGATCGACCAGACCATATTTTGATTGAAATTTTCGACTCCCAAGGCATAAATATCTCCAAGTCCCAAGAGAAAAAAATCGAAGGAGCCTACTTCAAAGAAGAACTACGCCGGGCGCAAATCTCAGAAATTGGGGAAGTCACCTATCCCGGCTCAGTGATTGATATCTACAGCAAAAGTTTCCAAAAACACCTAAATATCGAAGCCATCCGCCATGCCAATTCCAAGGTGGTTATCGACTACGGCTATGGAGTCTCTGGGGCGATTCTGCCTTTGTTACTGGGGAAATTTGGCTGTGATGCGGTGGTATTGAATGCCAGCTTAAATCAAGTAGGTTTGTCTTTTGAAGAGCGGGAAGAACTTTTGGTGCAACTAGGGGAAGTGGTGAAGGCCCTCAAGGCTAACTTTGGAGTCCAAGTTTCTGCCAACGGTGAGCAGTTAATCTTAGTTGATGAGCAGGGCTACGCAGTGCGGGGGGAAATGTTGACGGGCTTGATGGTGAATATTATGCTCACAGCCAGTCCCCGGAGTTCTGTAGTTGTGCCAGTGCAAACTTCTTCGGCGATCGAGAAAATTGCTGAACGTTACCAAGGTAAGGTGATCCGTACCAAGTCAAACCCGACGGCGCTGATGGAAGCATCTCAAACTAACCCCAATGTGGTTTTGGGGGGCAGTGGCTCCATGGGGTTTATCTTTCCCCAACTCCATCCCGGTTTTGATGCCATGTTTTGCATTGCCAAGCTGATTGAAATGTTGATGGTTCAGGAGCGATCGCTCTTCAAAATTCGAGCCGAACTCCCCCCCATTAAGCATCTGTCCCAAACTGTCCGCTGTCCTTGGACTGTTAAAGGCTCCCTCATGCGTCACCTGATCGAGACCCACTCCTCTCGACACTTGGAACTTATTGATGGTGTGAAAATCTACTTTCCAACTCCGGGAACAGAACCAACTCCCCACGAAGCGTCTATCCTTGCCCACTATCCCCATTCTGCCTACGATCACAAGGATCACTGGGTATTGATCTTACCGGATGCAGGAGAACCAATGGTACATATCTTTGCCAATGGTGCTGACTCCCAGTGGGTAGAGTCCATCTTGAATGATTATACTAATTATGTTAAAGATTTTGTTAACCATGAGAATCCGTGAACAGTTGACAGTTGACAGTTGTCAGTTATCAAGGTAGAGGAGGTATAGGGAGGTGGAAAAAGTTGTAAATATCACTCTTTTTGTGAAATGGCATTAGGGAAATTTGTAGTACAATTGTTTTAATAGGTTAGGAGGAGATTTGATGAATAGTTTTATTTTGATGGCTCAAATTATTAAGGAACCGGAACTAAGATACACCCAAGATAATCAATTGCCGCTATCCCAGATGTTGGTACAGTTTCCGGCGCTGAAAGCGGAAGATACGCCAGCTACCCTCAGAGTGGTAGGTTTTGGGGGATTAGCCACTGAGATTAAGGAAAATTTCCATGAGGGGGATCAGGTAATTATTCAGGGAGAGCTAAATATCAACTCCATCGATCGACCAGAGGGTTTTAAGGAAAAGCGCCCAGAATTAAAAGTCTCAAAAATTTACAAAGTTGGGGAGACCACGGGTTTCTCTGCCCCCCCTCGATCGAACTCGATCGCCGCTAGTCCAGTTTCTAGTCCCACCACTAATTCGAGTAGCTATACCCCCACCACAAATCCTCCAAGAGTATCAACTCCTGAACCAGACCTCGATGATATTCCTTTCTAGGTTTTGGGCTAGGGCTTGGTTTTAATACTGACATCTCCAGATAAAACCAGAGTTTGACAAGCTAGACGGTAACTCTCTGGTTTCTTTTTCAGCTTTCTCAACTCAACTTCCGTGCGGGGGGACAGATTACTCATCCCCTCTACAACTTCTACAAGGCAAGTACCACATTGACCGTAGCCACCACAGTTCATCATCTTTCCGGTGAAGGTGTAGAGATCCACTTGGTTTTGCACTGCTTTTTCCCGCAAATTGGCTCCATCCGCCGCAATTACTTCTTTATTTTCTTTGACAAACCTAATGTTAGCCATAGGGGAGACTGCTTATATGATTTACTTAAATTTATTACCTAGGAAATTTTAACAAACTTTAACAAAAACTAACATTGATCTAATTGATGGAGAGTTAGATAATATCTTTCCATGTATCCAATAGGCTTCTAATACGTTTTCAACAGGTGATACAATTAACTTAATAAAAAGTACCTAGACCGTAGTCAGAGTAAAGAATTAAGGTAATTTTAAGAGCTGCCAATTAACGATTCTATGAAAATTGCATTTATTCTTGATCCCATTCCCAATCTTGATCCCACCCATGATAGCACCGTCGCCATGATGGAGGCCGCCCAAGTTTTGGGGCATGAAGTCTGGGTGACTCAGGCTGCTCAGTTAAGCGTTGTCGGTGGCAAAGCCCATGCTTACCTGCAACCTTTGGAACTGGTGCCAGTTACCTTGGGGGAAAATCGCTGGGTCACTGTGCCGGATTGGTATCAACTGCATGAGGGAGCGTTTCTCTGTTTGGAAGAAATGGATGCGGTATTTATGCGGACAGATCCCCCTGTCACCGTGCCGTACCTCTACGCTACCTACATTTTGGATTATATTGATCCGGTGAAAACTCTGGTAGTCAATTCTCCCCAAGGGATTCGGACAGCTAACGAGAAAATGTATACTTTGAATTTTTCCACAGTGATGCCAGAGACGATCGTCACCCAAGATAAACGGGTAATCCGAGAATTTGTCGAAAAGCAGGAAGCGGCGGTGATGAAACCCCTAGGCGGGAAAGCGGGGGAAGGGATTTTATTTCTGCAACCGGGCGATCGCAATCTCAACTCCCTTGTAGAAATTAGCACCCACCAAGGCAAAGAACCAGTGATGATCCAGAGTTATCTACCCGCAGCGAAGGACGGGGATAAGCGGATTATTTTACTAAACGGCAAACCCATCGGGGCAGTAAATCGCATTCCTACGGGGAAGGAGTTCCGGGGAAATATGGCGGTGGGGGGCAGGGTTGCGGGGACGGAGATTACCGATCGAGAACTATTTATCTGTAGTCAAGTTGCCCCGAAATTAGTCCAAGATGGTTTGTATTTTGTGGGAATTGATGTGATCGGTGGTTATCTAACGGAAGTGAATGTCACCAGCCCAACGGGGATCCGGGAGATCGATCGATTGAACAATGTCAAATTAGGGGAAGAGATCATGCACTGGGTCGCTGGTCATAATTAATTTAGACAACCTAGACTAAGGTTTTGGCTCCTTGGGCAAGTTCGTAACGTAATCTTGGAACTTGGTTAGACTCTCATTGAGGGTATCTTCCACCGCTTTTCCTAAGAATAGATTATCCATAAGTTGCCCTAAGACCCCCGGAATATCGTAGGCAATACTGAGCTTCACAATGCTGCCTTCCTTGCGATCGTAAAACCGCACTGCCCCCCGATTTGCTAACCCAGCGGTGGATTCCCATTCGATAATTTGATTGGGGATAGTTTTGATAATCTTGGCAGACCACTTAAATTCCCAGCCGCCAGCATTCAAAGTCCAGTGAGACATAGAAGGATCATCAGGTTCCACCGTGACCGATTCGATCCATTTCATCCACCGAGGCATTTGCTCAAGGTCAGCCCAAAGACTCCAGACCAGATCGATCGGTGCGTCTACTTCTACTTGTACACTATGTTCTAGCCAGTCTGCCATGAGTTTATCTCAAATTCTGTTGAAGATTCTGCTGAATTAATCCACCTTTTTAAGGGGGGCAGGGGGGATCGTCTTAAGGCTTAGTTGCCAAGATCACCTTAGCTGCTTTTCTACCAGAAATAGTTGCCCCTTCCATACTATCAATGTAGTCCTGTTGGGTGTAGCTGCCACAGAGGAAAAAGTTATCGATGGGGGTTTTTTGGTCGGGACGGTAAACATCCATGCCCGGAGCTTCTCGGTAGAGGGATTGGGCAAGTTTGACCACGCTGTACCAAGTCATGTTTAAGTCCTTGGCAGAGGGGAATAATTCTTGGACTTGTTTGAGGACATGGTGGGCGATCGCCTCATTGCTTTGTTTGATAAAAGGATCCCCCGGAGTCAGCACCAACTGCATCAAGGAACCTTCCCCTTCCCGATAGTAATCCTCTGGGCTAGTTAGAGCCATGTCAGCAAAGCAAGAAAAATCCGCATCGGCGGTGTAGAGCAAGTTATTTAAGCCCGCCTTTTCTTTGAGTTCCTTCATGGCAGCAGGATTTTGGAGTTCTGTCACCCAGCCATCAAACCGGAGTTGCACGGTGGCTACAGGGACAGTATCCAGCTTATAAATATTGTCAAACTCGCTCCATTGCCGCCACGCTGGAGGTAATAATCGCTGAGTACCGGGAACATCTGCCGCACAAACGTAAGCCTCGGCAGTAATAGTCTCCACTTGGTCTCCTTGGGCGATATTGCTCCGCAACGCTGAAGCGATCGAGATTCCGGTTATTTGAGTCTTCTTGGGAATTGCGTCTGAACTTATGGAGGAGTTTGGCTCAGGTAACTCTGTGTAGAAAATTTCCCGGACTTGACGGCGGAGATGAATTTTTACGCCCCTTGCAGTTAGGTAATCAACGATCGGCTTATGGAGATATTCTGCTGGAGAACCCGCCAACATACGTAGCACCGAGGCTTCCGATCGCACCGCAAAGAACTGAAAAATCGTCAACATACACCGAGCCGAAATATTTTCGGTATCAATAAAACCCAAGGCGTAGGCGATCGGGTTCCACATTTTCTGCAAGCTGCCATCATTGCCCCCGTGCCGACGAAACCAATCAGCAAAGCTAATCCCATCTAAATCTCGGATATTCCGCATTGCTCCCTCAAAATCTACCAAGCCCCGGACGATCGGGCTAGTTCCCAGAGCAAGGGAGTTTTGAATTTTATCCTGTAAAGATAGTTGGGAAGTGGTAAAAAAAGCTTTCAGCCCATTGAAAGGTGCACCCGTAAAAAAGCGAAAATCTAGTTCACCAACCCGCCCCCCAGTGTTAATGAAAGTATGGGTGTGTTGTTTGAGGAGTAAATGCTCAAAGGCTCCGACTTTTTTCATCAAGTCAAATAATTGGTAGTAGCAGCCAAAAAATACATGGAGACCCATTTCCACATGATTTCCCTCTGGGTCAATCCAACTGCCTGCTTTCCCGCCCACAAAGGGACGAGACTCAAAAATTTCTACTTCACAGCCAGCATCTACCAAATCTACGGCTGTGGCTAAACCCGCTAAACCCGCCCCAATAATTACAACTCGCATCCAGAGCTACCCTCAGAGTTACCCTTAATAAATTTTTAGTTAATTTCTAAATTAATCGCCACTAGTTAGTTTCAAGAATTAATTACTAACTTAGTTTTTAATAATTACTTCACAAACTTTAACACAAATTTTAGCACAGTTCCCAAGAGAGGTGAGCTAGTATGAGAACATCTAAGTGTTATTACGGAGGAAATCCTAGATGAAGGTTTATACTTTTAATGCAGACCACAATACTCCAGTGGAATTACTCTACTCACTCCGGTCTCAAGGTCGAGATATTTTTTTTCAGCAATTTATTGATCGTTCCCCTTGGCAAGAAGTCAAGAAAATCCAAGACTGTGATGTGGCAATCTTTCCCCACAAAGCCTTCCATCCAGAAAGTCTCCAGCGTAATGACCTTTGTTTTGCCGCAGTACAAACAGCCAAAGCCTATGACAAGCCTATCATTGTTGATGGGGCCTCTGATGCTGATGCCCCTCTAGATTTACCCTCAGCTCAAGTCCTGCGGTTTGGCTTATACCGTACCCTCCAGAAGCCCTCCGAAACCGAGCGCCCCTACTGGTTTGCCCAGAATACCTATAAAGATTTATCATCCCTCCCTATTGATCTTCCCCAACAACCCGTAGTTGGCTTTTGTGGAACCACAGCATCTGAGGGAAAATGGTTTAAGGTTGGTAGGGCTTTGCCTTTAGGTATATCTAAAAAGCTCCTATCTCATGGAAAATCTGCCCAACCCCTTGATATCCGAATCAAAAAAGGGATGAGTCATAGTTTAAGGGCTAAATGCTTAGATATTCTGGCAAAGGACTCTAGAATCCCAGAACTATTTGATGTTACTAACCAGTTACAGGATTACTACAACCCCGCCAACTTTAATCGCCAATTGCTAGAGCAGAAGTTTGTTAACAACATGGGCGGCTGCCTTTACAATCTCTGTGTCCGGGCAAATGGAAATTACACCAGTCGTTTTTTCATGACTCTAATTGCGGGCAGAATCCCCTTGGTGCTAGATACTGATTGTGTGTTTCCTTGGGAAGAGAAAGTGCATATGGTGAAAGTCCCAGTGCAAGCCCTAGATAGGATTGGAGATTTTGTGATCCAGCATTTTGAGAAGTTTAGCGATCGAGCCTTGAAAGATATGCAACAGGAAAACCGGGAAGTTTATCAAAAGTATATGGTTCCCCATAAATTTATTCCAAACCTTGTAGAAGCGGCAGTCGATCGAACTTTAGTTTCTTTAAGATAGGTTTATCTGGTAGATTTATCTGGGAAAAGGAATCGTACATCTAAGATAAGTCCGGGCAATATATCTTCTCCAGACAAATATTCAGGAGCTTCTAGAATTTCTACAGGCTGATTTAGACGGTAGATACCCACTTGCTTGCGTTTGGGATCTATTAACCAGCCCAAACGACAGCCATTATCTTGATACTCCTCCATTTTCCTAGTTCCCTGATGCCATGAATCTGACGGGGAAAGTAGCTCAATCACAAAATCTGGACAGAGGGGCAAAAATCCTCGCTGTTGTTCTGGAGTTAGGACCTCCCATTTTCCTTGAGAAATCCACGCCACATCAGGAGATCGATCGCTCCCTTGGGGTAGAGCAAACCCAGTAGAAGAATCAAAGGTCTGCCCAGATTGCTGCTGTTTATTCCAGAGGTACAATTCACCATTGATTTTAGAATTGAAGTTCCCAGTTTCCCCGCCCGTAGGAGCCATAATAATCAGTTCTCCATCGGTACTGCGTTCTAGTCTCATTTCTGGATTTGCGACACAGAGTTGTTGAAACTTTTCCCGGCTAAGAGTGGTAATTGGCGTAAGGTCTAGGGTAAACGTAGCCATAGGAGCCTCTAGATTTTT
>Ga0335395_10001913_pt1 | contig 12956 bp, 9 predicted proteins | sample MAT02_FD_205744 | JGI IMG/M metagenome (GOLD analysis project Ga0335395, IMG submission 205744) | Freshwater microbial communities from Lake Fryxell liftoff mats and glacier meltwater in Antarctica - MAT-02 (spades assembly) (version 2) ...
CAGGTCGAGTACATCTTCCTCGATTACTCGCTGCAGAGGCGGATCTACAAGATCGCCCGCGAGCAGGGGGTGTCGAAGGAGCAGCTCGAGAAGTGGTTGCAGTGGCCGGTCCGCAAGCCCAAGCACCAGGTCATCCGCCACGTGGAGGGCCACAAGGTCCACTTCCACGTCCGGGTCCGCTGCGCGGACCACGAGAAGCACTGCGTGACCACTCGCTGAGGGGGCGGCCGGGGCGGCCTGGCGGGGGATCTTCGGGGCTGTCGCGGCGGCCGGCTCTGCGCTAGCTTCCCAGGCCATGGCGAGCGAAAAACCGAAGCTGTGGAACTTCTCGGCCGGGCCGGCGATCTTGCCGCCGGTGGTGTTTGAGCGCGCGGCCGAGGCCGTACGAGAGCTGAAGGCGGACGGTCACGCGCCGGGCGCGAAGGGGGTCGGCATGTCGATCCTCGAGATCTCGCACCGCTCGAAGCCCTACGAGGCGGTGACCTTCGGCGCCGAACAACTGTGCCACGAGGTGCTCGGGATCCCCGAGACGCATCAGGTGCTGTTCCTGCAGGGCGGCGCGAGCCTGCAGTTTGCGATGCTGGCGATGAACCTGCGCGAGGCGGGCAAGCCGGCGGCGTACATCGACACCGGGGTGTGGTCGCAGAAGGCGATCGCGGAGAGCCAGGGGCTCGGCGAGACCGCGGTGATCGCCAGCTCGGAGGCGACCAACTACGACCGCATCCCGGCGTTCCCGGCGGCCGAGGCGTACGCGGGCGCGAGCTACCTGCACATCACGACCAACAACACGATCTTCGGTACGGAGTACGCGGAGATCCCGGAGGCGCAGGGCGGTGTGCCGCTGGTGATCGACTTCTCGAGCCACGCGGGTTCGCGGCCGATGGCGCTGGGGAACGCGGCGTTCGGCTACGCGGGCGCCCAGAAGAACCTGGGGCCCTCGGGCGTGACGCTGGTCTACATCCGCAAGGATCTGTTGACCAAGAAGCCGGCGGCGCACGTGCCGGTGATCCTGCGCTACGCGACGCACGCCAAGGAGCCGAGCCTCTACAACACGCCCAATACCTTCGGCATCCTGGTGCTCAAGCTGGTGCTCGAGTGGATGCGCGACGCCGGTGGGCTGGCGGAGATCGGCGCGCTCAACGAGCGCAAGGCGGGCAAGCTGTACGCGGCGCTGGAGCGCAGCAAGGTGTTCGCAGCGCACGCGCAGCCGGGCTCGCGCTCGCGCATGAACGTGACATGGACGGCCAACGGGGCTCCGGAGGCCGAGCGCGAGGCGCTGTCGGCCCGATTCCTCAAGGAGGCGCAGGCGGCCGGCTTCGACGGGCTCAAGGGCCACCGCCTGGTCGGCGGGTTTCGTGCGTCGATCTACAACGCGTTCCCGGAGGCCGGTGTCGACGCGCTCTGCGAGTTCATCGCCGAGTTCGAACGTCGCCTGTGAGCACCATGACGGATGGTTCCGGCGGGCAAGACGCGCCCGGCTGGGCGGCGATCGATGACGCGCTGGCGCGGCTGTACCCGCGCCAGGTGCCGCATCAGTTCGCGAGTCAGCGGGCCTACGAGCCCGAGGCCGACAGCCCGCTGCCGGCGATCGCGGTGTACGAGGGCAAGGCGCCGGACCACTGGCACTTCGTCACCTACGGGCTCAGTGAGTTGTTCGAGAAGACCTCAGCGGACCCGGATGTCTCGGGCTTCGGCTTCGAGCTGACGATGCGGACGCCACGTGCTGCGGATGAGGCGGTACCCCCGACTTGGCCGCTGCGGGCGCTACAGGGGCTCGGGCGCTATGTTTTGGCGACCGGGCAGGGCCTCGACACGGGCCACTGCGCGGACCTCGGGGGGTCGATCGCGCCGGGCATCGAGAGCGCGTTGACCTGCCTGGCCTGCGTGCCGGACCCGCTGCTGCGCAAGCTCTACACGCCCTTCGGGTCCGTGCTGTTCTTGCAGGTGGTCGGGTTGACACGCGACGAGCTCGAGGCGATGCAGCGGCTCGACCATGAGGGCGTGGTGCATGTCCTGGGTGAGCTCAACTTCCACGGAATAAGCGATCCCGCGCGCAGTTCGTACTTCAATGACCCCCACAAGGCGCCGGTGCTGCGACGCTACCAGCTCGGGGTGTTGCTCGAACGGTGAGGGGCGATGAAGCGATGAAGCGATGGCGCGTGGTGCTGGTGGTCGTGGTGCTGGTGGTTGCGCTGCTATGGTGGCTGTCCTCGCGGACAGGTGAGCGGGTGAGCGGGGGCGCGGTCGAGGCGACGCCGGTGACCGTGGTGGTCGGTGAGCGGGTGGGGGCGACGCCGGGGCGAGATGCCCCGCGATGGGCGAGCATCTCCGGACATGTGCGTGACGCACAGGGCAGTGGGATCGCGGGGGCCATGGTTTGTGCGGGTGGGTTTTCGCGGGCGCTGGATCGGCGTGACGCGGAGGCGCGTCGCTGCGTGCAGAGCGAGGCCGACGGCGGCTATCGGCTCGCGGGGCTGTGGCCGGTGCCGCACCAAGTTCGTGCCAGCGCGCGGCACTTCGTGCCGGCTCGCTATCGCGGGGGGAAGCGGGATCTGGTGGTGCTGCGGGCAGGGGAGGATGTGGGCGAGATCGACGTGGTGCTGCGCGGCGGTGGGGCCCTGATCAAAGGCGTCGTGCACGACCTCAGCGGCGGGGTGCTCGAGGGGGCCACGCTCGAGGCGGGTGAGGCCGACGGGGTCTCCGCGGCGGACGGGCAGTTCGCGCTGTGGGTCGAGCCAGGGCAGGTGTTCGTGAAGGCGCGGGCGGAGGGTTATGCGGAGGGCTCGCGCTTCGGGGTGGCGCCGGGGCAGTGGTTTGAACTCCGGCTGACGCCGGAGTCGGTGCTGGCGGGTCGGGTGGTGCGGGCCAGCGATCGGGCGCCGCTGGCGAACGCATTGGTGTATGCGCAGTCGAGCGACGGCTGGAACAACATCGGGCCGGCGATCACCGACGACCTGGGGAACTTTCGTGTCGAGGGGTTGCTGCCGGGGACCTACAAGCTCGAGGCGATGCACGACGAGGCCTACGGGATGGCGGCCGAGAGCGCGGTGCTCGGGCTCGGTGAGACCTCCGAGGCGATCGAGATCGTGGCGCATCCGGCTTACCTGGTCGAAGGGACAGTCGAGATCGCGGGCGGTGGTTCATGTGAGAGCGGGTGGCTGCGGCTCGCGGAGGCGGCCGGGGTCAGCCGCGGGTCGTGGATCGATCTCGACGGTATGGTGCACGTGCAGGGGCTGTTGCCGGGCACGTACGGGGTGAAGCTGGATTGCAGCGGCGCGATGGCGCTGCCGGAGTATCCGCAGGTCGTGGTGGTCGACCGGGCGCTTCGTGGGCTGCGCTGGGAGGTGCAGCGCGGCCTGGCGATCCGCGGCGAGGTTGTGTTTGCGGGCGGCGAGGGCGTGGGTGGCGTGTGGTTGCACGCGGAGCCGCAGCCGGACCCGGCGGCGCCGCGGGTCCGTACGACCAGCGAGGTGCGCGCGCAGACGCAGGCGGACGGCAGCTTCGCGCTCGCGGGGCTGTTGCCTGGACGCTATCGCGTGCGGGCCGGGTCGAATGAAGTCCCCGAGCAGGCGACCGAGGTCGAGTTAAAAGCCGGAGACCTCGAGGGCGTGCGGATCACTTTGCCGGCGACCGGGGAGCTGCGCGGCACGGTCGAGGACGGCGCGGGCAAGCCGGTGAAGGGCGTGGAGGTCGAGCTGGTTGGGGAGGGCTCGCGGGCGCCCTCGACCTTCACCGCGGACGACGGCAGCTTTCACCTCGCGCACGTCGCAGCGGGGGCGTATCGCGTGCTTGCCCTGGTGGACAACCGGCCGCTGCGGGCCCCAGGCGGGGGCGAGACGGAGGTCTCGGCCGAGGTGGTCGTGGGGGCGGTGCGTGCTGTGAAGCTGGTGGTCGAGTCGCAGCGCGGGCGGATCACGGGGCGCGTGGTCGACAGCGCGGGCGGGCCGTTGCTGGACGCCTTCGTCGAGCCGGCGCGCGAGTCGGGCGGACCGACGATGCCGGGCGCGGCGCTGCAGAGCGTCCGCCAGGCCGCGTTCTTCGGTGATGTCGGCGGTCGACGGCTGACGGACCAGGACGGGCGCTTCGAGATCGCCGGGATCGGTGAGGGCAAGTACACGCTGCTCGCGCAGCGGCGCGGCGGCGGCGAGGGCATGCGCGAGCACGTGGCCGCCGGGGATGATGTCGAGATCCGCATCGCCGAGCCAGCGTCGCTGACGGGCCGGGTGCGTGGCGCGGGCGGAGAGGCGCCGGAGCAGTTCGTGGTCGAGGTCCACGCGGCGGCCAACAGCTATCGCGCGAGGGACAGGTTCTTTCGGACAGGTGGCGGGTTTCGCTTCCCGGAGCTGCCTGCCGGCGAGTACACGCTGATGGTCGAGGCGCCGGACGGCATGGGGACCGGCAAGGCGAGCCTCGTGGAGGGCGGCAGCGCGGAGGTGCAAGTCGATCTCGGGGCGCGCGTGACGGTGCGCGGGCGGTTGATCGACGTCGACACCGGCGAGGGTGTGCCGGGCATGCTCGTGCGGATGACGCCGAAGGGCCAGCAGCGGGTGTTCTCCTCGATGGACCCGACGGCGCCCGGCGAGGTGACGGACGTGCAGGGGCGCTTCGAGCTGCTGAAGGTCGGTACGGGGGCGGTGCAGGTGATGATCACGCCGCGCGACATGGTCGAGAATGGTTATGAGTTCACGGGTTTCGGCGTGGAGGTGCCGGGGCCGGGTCCGGTGGTCGAGCTGGCGGCGATGAAGCTGACGCGGCTGCGGGTCACAGGTGACGCGAAGCCGGGTGAGCTCGGGTTCACGACCGGCGAGACGCTGATGGTCATGACGGTGCGTCCGGGTGGGCCGGCGGCGCAGGCGGGGATCGTGGTCGGGGATCAGGTGATCGCGGTCGATGGGCACGCGGTGATCGGGGACGACATGCGGCTGTTCTTCAGCCTGAGCCGGGTGCCAGCGGGCACGAAGCTGGCGCTGGCGCTGGCGCGCGGGGTGACGGTGACAGTGACCGCCGACAAGCCGCGCTGAGTCTGGCGTCGGGGTTTGCGGTCGGTCATCGCCGACGAGTACACCTGCCGCGCCACGGCGACGTTCGCGTATAGTCTCGCAGTGGTGGGTCGTCGACGGTGGTGCAGCGTGGTCCTTGCGGGGCTCATCGCATGTACACCGGTCGCGACGACGCGGCCGATCTCGGAGCCGAAGGTGCTGGCGCCGTGGCCGAGCAGGCTGCGGCGGGTGTGGACCGAGTACGCGACCGACACGGGCGTGCGTCGCGTCGACATCACCGGCGGCGGGGCGACGCTGACGCTGAGCTATCGGGATCATCAGGTCGAGGTCGTCAGCAACAACGAACACATGAACGCGCTCGTCAGCGTCTACCGGCAGGGCGCGGAGGGCTGGCTCGCGGTCGGTCGGGTCGATGGCAGCACGGATGTGGCCGATAACATGATCACCCGGGTCGTTCGCGGATGATTACGTGATGCTGACCGACGCGGCTCAGGGCGGCGTCGGTAGGGTGGGGTTGGCGTCGACCGGCGGCTCGGCGGGGGGCAGGGGCTTGGGCTCGGGGTCAGGCGCGGCGGGGGTGGGCTCGGGCTTGGGCTCGGGCTGCTTCGGGTCTTCGGGGTTGCCGGGCGTGGGCTCGGGGGGCTTTGTTGCGGGCGGGGTGGTCGTGCCTGCGGGCGGGGTGCCGGCGCCGGCTTTTTGCTTCTCGAGGGCCTGGGAGGGGGTCAGCTTGCCGTTTTTGCGTAGCTGCCACATCTCCTCGCGGGCCTTGCGTGCGGCCTCGAGCTCCTCCGGGGTCTTGCGGAGCATCTTGCGCGAGCCGGCGGCGATCTGGTCGAGGATGAGGCTGGCCTGGCTCTCGCTGAAGCTGCTACGCAGCGTGACTTCTTTGCCGGCGAGGGTGAACGAGGCGTCGTCGTAGAAGCCGCGGACCATGCCACGCACGAGGAAGGGGACCTTCTCGTCGATGAAGCGCGGGAGGTCGTCCTTCCACTGGTTCTCCATGCGTTTGGCGGAGACTTCGTCGACGAACTCCATCTTGATGACGAGCTCCGGGGCGGCCTTGCCCTCGGCCATGAGCTCGACGCTGTCGGGGATCTCGAACGGGCTCTTCTTGATCTTGACGCTGGCGAGGATGTCCTTGAGGACGAGTTGTAGGCCGGCGCGCGGCTCGCGAGCGGCGAAGGTCTTCATCTTGGCGAGGTTGGCGACGAAGTTGCCGGAGGTCTTCTTGCCGTCGTCGCCGTCGCGGGCGATCGCGGGCAGGAACTCCTCGCGCACGTAGACGGCGACCTTGTCGTCGAGGAACACGAACCACCGCGGGTCGCGGTCCTTCTCGGGGTCACCCTGCGGCGCCGGGTTGCCCATCTTGCGCCCGTCCTTCTCGACCCACTCGATGGTCTCGCCGTCGGCCGCGACGGCGCGCTCGATGCCGGCGATCATCTCCTCCTGCGAGAGCTTGTACTCGACCGCGAGGAAGGTCTGGGTCAGGTCGCGCAGGTTCGGGCTGGCGATCACGAGGTAGTTGAAGTCCTTGAGGGCATGAAAGCCGCCGCCGGCGATGATGAGCTGGAAGTCCGGCAGCGGCGCCATGATCTCGACGACGCTCTCGGCGAACGGCAGGCCGGCGACCTTCTTGGCGTTAAGCAACATGTAAAAGTTGCTGTTGGCCGGGCCGAGCTCGTCGACCTTGGTGGTCTTCTCGCCGAACACCTTGGGCTTGGGTGGCTCTGGCGGCTTGTCCTCAGGCTTGGGACCTTCACCCTCGGGCGGCAGGTCGGGGCCCATCGGCGGGGCGACCTCGGGCTGCGGAGGCGGCGGCTCCTGGGTCTTGCCGAACTCCTGCTCGGGGTCGACGAAGTCCATCTCGGTGAGCTCGAACTCGATGTCCGGCAGCTCGATGTCGACGTTGAAGCCGCAACTGAGGCGGGCGACCGTCGACACGTGCAGGGCGACCGAGGCGGCAGTCGCGAGGATGGTTCTGCGCAGCGGGGTCACGACGGCGGGGGGCGCCAAGGATAGCACGGCCGGCGGGGAGCGCCCGCCCGCTAGGAGCCGTAGTGCTCGACGATCTCTTTCACGTGCTCGCGGAAGCGGGCCTCGTGTTGGCGCGAGAACTCTTTCCAGGTGCACAGGGTGCGCGGGTCCTCGACGCGGTCGATGAAGAGGGAGCCGGCGAGGTGGTCGCACTCGTGCTGGTAGGTGCCGGCCGTGATGCCGCGGATGACGGCGTCGATCGGCTCGCCCAGGCGGTCCCACGCTTGCACGCGGATCTCGACGAAGCGGCGGACGATGCCTCGCATGTCGGGCACCGACAGGCAGCCCTCGAAGTTCTCGAACTTGGTCTCCGAGAGGGGCGTGAGGACAGGGTTCACGAGCACCGTCAGCGGGATGTTGGGCTTGTACGGATAGCGCGGGTTGTCCTTGACCTCCATGACGCAGACCTGGACCGGCTCGTGGACTTGGTTGGCCGCGAGGCCGGCGCCAGCGGCGTCGTGCATGGTGTCGATCATGCTGTCGATGAAGGCCTGGAAGGCGGGCGTGCGCAGCTCGTCGCGGGTGACGAGGCGGGCCTGCTGGCGCAGGATGGGGTGACCGATCTGGGCGACCTTGAGGATGGCCATGGGGGTGCTCTCGGGGGCTGGATGAGTGGCTGAGTGGCGGCGAATGAGAACGGCCGGAGCCTTGGAGGGGTCCGGCCGTCACTTTGGACCGCGTGGGGCCCGGTCCATGAACAGCGACTAGCCGCGGACGACGCGGGCCTTGAGGGCGACCTTGCCGTCCTTGATGTAGACCGAGAACTGCACGTCCTTCACGTCGGGGCGCTTCATCAGCTCGGCCGTGTTGGCGCGCAGCTTGGTGGCGAACTTGTCGTAGGTGAAGTTGTCGATGCTCTCGTTGTTCTCGACCTTGAACTTCACGAACTCCTCGAAGACCTCCTGGTAGTAGGCCTCGCGGATGGCGTCGTCCTTGGCCGGCTCGGGGCCGCTCGGGTCGTTGTCCAGCGTCATCAGGTTGCCGATGACGGTCTCGCGGGAGCGCAGGGGCTTGGTCGCGGGCATCGTGAAGAAGCCGGGGCCACGACCGGCCTGGGCGGCGGGGTTCGGGACGGAGGGGTGTGCGGTGGTCGCTGCTTCCTCGACGGGTGCATCGGGGAGCTGCGAGGCGGCGCCGGTGCGACCGGGGGGGACGCGGCGGTTGCTGCGGGTCTGGTTGACGGCCTGCATGCGCCGCGAGACGCGGGCTTTGTCGTCGCCGTCCTCGGAGACGCCCTCGTTGGCTTGCAGGCTGGCGCGCAGGGCCTCGTGGTACTGGTGAGCGGACTTGGCGAGGTCACCGACCGGGCCACTGCCGTAGGTGTCGTAGAAGAGCTGCTGCTGGGTGCCGTTACGCATGGCGTTGAACTCGGCCGTGAGTCGCTGGAGCGGGCCGGTGATCTCCATGTTCGGCAGGTAGAGGGCGAGGGCGAGGCTGAGGGCGAGGACGAACACGAGGGCGAGCCAGTGTTCGCCGGTCATGCCGTTGTTGGTGGCCTCGCGCAGCGCGGGGAGCAGCTCCTTCTGGCCGGCGGCGGCGGTCTTGTCGGAGAGGACGACGAGCATGGTGCCGTCGTCACCGGAGCCGGCGGGGCCGGGCACGCGGCCGACGGCGCCGATGCGGGCGTTGGTGCCTTCGCCGACGCGGTGCACGGTGGAGGCGCCGACGGGGGGCGCTTCCTTGGCGTGCTCCGTGGCGAACTTGGTGAAGGCGTCGCCGATGTTCTGGCCGTTGATCGTGCCGTTCGCGAGCGGCGTGTTGCTACGGATGAGCGCGGCGGGGCTACGGGTGCCGAGGATCTGACGGAAGAAGGAGGTCGCGCCGAGGTCGAGCGGATGAATCGCGACCAGGCGGGTGCCGTTCGGGAGCGCTTCGGAGACCTTGACGACCTCGAGTGCGCCGCCGAGGGTCGCGGAGAACTGGGCCTCCTGGTCTTGCTTCACGCTGGCGTAAGCGGGGAGCTTGGAGACCTCGACGATCTTCTCGGTCTCGGCGCCGTGCGAGGCGACGACGGTGCCGCTGCTGTCGAACAGCGCGACGGTCATGCCCGGGTTGTCTTGCAGCAGGCCAGTGTTGGCGACGTTGCTGAGGGCCGACGGCACGTCGAGGATGAGGCCGTCCTTCGGCGCCACCGCGGGTGGGAACAACGCCTGCTTCAAGGCGGGGTCTTGCAGCATCGCTGGGGCGCGAGACACAGGCGATGCCTGTATCTCGGCCGCGAGCGCGGCGACGCCGGCTTCGGTGGTCGCCTGCAGCGCCGCACGATCGGCCTCGGTGAAGCCACCTGCAGTGCCAAAGGACAACAGGAACATCCCCGCGAGGAAGGCCGTCGCGAGGCATGCGAGGATTGCAGCCCAGATCTTCGTCAGCAGCACGATTGGGCCTAGTGTATGGCCTCGCGGGCGGCTCTGGCAATTTCGTGACGTGCTCGAGGTGCTCCGGGCGAGATCACCCACGCGGGGCGCGTCGTCGCGCAACGGGCTGGGGACGCCCGCCGAATCCCGGGGCATGACGACCCTGGCGCTGGCGCTCGTTTTTGCCGCATGTACGGCCCTCGGGCTCGTGCTGGGGCCGTCAACCTGCGCGCTGGCGATCGTCGTGGCGGGAGCCGTGTTGAGCGCCGTGGCCCTGCTCGCCGGGCTCGATGGGCGGATCCGAGCCGGTTGTGCAGCGCTCGCGCTCGGCCTGTGCGGACGGGTCCACGGAGGGGTGGCGGCACGAGCGCCGGGGCCTTTCCCGGAGGGTCAAGGCCTCGTAATGCTGGAGGTAAGCGGGGCCAGCATGCCGAGGGGTGGCCACTGCGAGGTGGAGGTGCGGCCGGTGGGGAGCGCCCAGCGCTGGCGTTTGCGGGTCGATCCCGCGCGCTGTCCGCTGTCGCAAGGGCAGTCGCTGTGGGTTTCGGCCGGAGATCTCTCCTCGCCCGCGACGCCGCGCTGGCCCGGGGACGGGGCGGGTAGATCGCCGGAGCCGATGTTCCAGGCGGAGCAGGTGTGGCTAGCGACCGGCGCATCGGGCGGGTTCTGGGACGCGGTCGCACGCCTGCGCGACGCCGGTGATGCAGCGGCTCGCGGTGCGCCGGCGCGTGGGTTCGTGCTCGCGGCGGTGCTCGGGTTGCCAGCGGCGTTGCCACCAGCGATGCGCAGCGACCTACGTAGGGCCGGCCTCGGACATCTGGTGGCGGTCAGCGGGATGAACGTGGCGGTCGCGGCCCTGCTGTTGCGGGCGCCGCTGCTGCGACTCGGTCTGTGGCTGGGTGGTTCGCCGGCGCTGGGCAGCGCGCTGGCGTGGTTGCCGGTTGCGGCGTACGTCGGGCTGACGGGGGCCGCGGCGCCGGCGGTGCGGGCCGCGGTGATGTTCACGCTGGTGCAGCTCGGCGTGTTGTGTGGTCGGCCGGCGCACGGGATGACGACGCTGGCGCTGGCGGCCGCGGGCTTGCTGGCGTGGTGGCCGGCGTGGGCGCGAGACCCTGGCTTTCAGTTGTCGATGGCGGCGATGGCGGTGCTGCTGCGCCCGGTGGCGCCGGGTGAAGCGTCGCCAGGGTTGCTGGCGCAGAGCTGGCAGGTCACCTGGGCGACCTGTCCGATCGGGCTGCTGCACTTCGGACACGCGGGGGTGTGGGGGGTGCTCAGCAACCTCGTCGCGGTGCCGGTGTTCACGCTGTGGGTCGCGCCGCTCGGTACGATCGGGTGTCTGGTGTGGCCGTGGACGGGCCCGTGGGTGCTGACGCCAGCGGCCTGGGGCGGGCAGTTGATCCTCGATCTGGCGGCGGTGTTGGCCCGCGCGCCCGAGGTCCCGATCGACTGGTTGATCGCGGCGGCGGTGGTGATGCTGGTGTCGTGGTGGGCGCGGCGGGGGTGGCGATGCTGGCTGCCGGGGCCGTGGATCTGCGGGGCGACGATCGTCGCGGCGATCTGGAGTCGACCTGCGGTGGGGCCGACGCCGCCGAAGTGGTTCGCGGTCGGTGGGGCCCGCGAGTACGCGCTGGTGGTGCCCGCGGTGGACCGGTCGCTGGCGTGCATCCGTGACCCGAACCTGTATCCGGAGGGCTGGCCGCCGCTGCTGCGGGCGCTCGGCTACCGCGGCGTCGCGGGGCTGGCGATCCGCAAGGGCGAAGATCCGCCGCATGTGGTCGAGCTGCGCACGGAGCTGGCGCGCGAGGGGATGTGGCTGCCGGGCGTGTGTGAGGATGTGGAGATCGCAGTGCGGCCGGCGCTCAAGGCCTGCCTGGCGCGTACGGGGCAGAGCAGCGCGGCGGTGCGGGTCGGCCCGGAGTGTTACGTCGGCGGGGCATGGGCGTCGCTGGCGACGGACGGTGCGCCAGCGCGGGTGCTGCGGGCGCTGGCGGGGGTCTGGCAAGCGGCGGGCGAAAGGATAGACTCGCGCCGGCCATGACGGACCTGACGATCGCGGTGCGCGAGCAGACGGGGGTGGACGCCGGGCGTGTCCATCAATTGCGGCTCGGCAGGCACGTGATCGGCCGCGACCCGGCGGCGTCGATCCAGTTGCGCAGCACCGATGTGTCGCGCCAGCACGCGATCCTCGAGGTCTCGCCGGAGGCGGTGACGGTCACGGATCTCGGCAGCAAGAACGGGGTGCTGCTGCGTCGCAAGCAGGGCAAGGTGGCGATCACCGGAGCGACGCGCCTGGCGGATGGGGCGGTGATCGAGGTCGGTGGGGTCGAGCTGCTCATCGCGCATCCGGGGGCGCAGGTCGACCGGGCTCTGGCGCGCGTCGGTGAGGCGACGATCACACGGATGCAGGGGGCCGGCGGAGACGCGGGGCGGCGTCCCGGGCCGCTGGTGCCGCTGATGCTGACGGCGGTGTTCGCGGCGGTGGTGGCGGCGCTGCTGTGGCTGGGGTGATCACGATGGCGACGGTGCGGGACCTGCCACGCGTCGATGGGGTGCTCGCGCAGCCTGAGCTGGGTGAGCACGTGGCGAGCCCGGCGGTCAAGAAGCGGGCGGTGCAGCAGGCGCTGGCGGCCCGGCGGGCGGCGCTGCGTGGTGGTGAGGACATGTCTGAAGGGACAGGCGAGTCGGAGGGTGAGGCCGGGGTGGCGCGGGCGGTGGCTGCGTCGTTGACGGCGCTGCTCGAGCCGCGGCCGCGGCGGCTGCTCAACTGTACGGGGGTGCTGCTGCATACCAACCTCGGGCGGGCGCCGCTGTCGGTGGCGGCGGTGGCGGCGATGGTGGCGGCGTCAGGCAGTTGCGAGCTGGAATTCGCGGTCGAGGAGGGGCGTCGGGGTTCGCGGCTGGTGTGGCTGCGGCCGCTGTTGCGGCTGTTGTTGGCGCCGGGCGAGGAGGATGTACACGTGGTCAACAACGGGGCTGCGGCGCTGCTGCTAGCCTGCACGGCGCTGGGCCAGCCGGGCGGGGTGGTGCTGTCGCGCGGACAAATGGTCGAGATCGGTGATGGGTTTCGCGTCGCGGAGCTGGCGGCGGCCAGCGGTGTGCGCGTACACGAGGTGGGCAGCACTAACCGCACGCACGTCGGCGACTACGCGGCGGCGCTCGACGCCGGGGCCTCGGCGATCTTGTGGGTGCATCTCAGTAATTTTCGTCAGGAGGGCTTCGTCGCCCAGCCGGGGCTGGGCGAGCTGCGGACGCTCGCGGAGGGGCGTGGGGTGCCGTTGGTGGCAGATCTGGGCTCGGGGTCGATCGCCGGGGTCGGGCGCGAGCCGGGCGTGCGAGACTACCTGCGCGCGGGCGCGGGGCTGGTGACCTTCAGCGGCGACAAGCTGCTCGGTGGGCCGCAGGCGGGGTTGCTGGTCGGTCAGGGCGCGCTGGTCGAGCGCTGTCGCCGGCATCCGCTGGCGCGGGCGCTGCGACTCGACAAGACGGCGGTGGCGGCGTTGCACGCGACCGCGGCGGCGCACGCGTGTGCGGGTGGGTTGCCGCTGCAGAGAATGATCGACGCGACGGT
>Ga0335395_10001916_pt1 | contig 12935 bp, 12 predicted proteins | sample MAT02_FD_205744 | JGI IMG/M metagenome (GOLD analysis project Ga0335395, IMG submission 205744) | Freshwater microbial communities from Lake Fryxell liftoff mats and glacier meltwater in Antarctica - MAT-02 (spades assembly) (version 2) ...
AATCGTTCCGCAGCTAGAGCATTCTTGGCTGGTTCCATTGGGTGAAACGGCAATCGTAATTCTTCCGAATACTTTGCCAAAATATTCCATCCAAACTCGGAACATATACCAAGATGCGTCGTTAATTGATTTCGCTAGGCAGTGATTCTTCACCATATTCTTAATTCTCAAATCTTCGTAGGCTACACAGTCGTTAGACTGGATTACGCATCTTGCTAATTTCACAGCAAAATCTTTACGTTGTCTACTTATTTTGAGGTGGCGTTTTCCCAGAGTCACTCTGGCTCTTTTTCTGTTGTTGGAACCCTTGACGCGCTTTGATACCCGTCTTTGGGACTTCTTCAGTTTACGTTCTCCCTTGCGGAGGAATCGTGGATTCTCTACTGCAATGCCATTGGAGTCGGTGTAGAATTCTTTCAATCCCACATCTAAGCCAATGACATTTCCAGTTATTTCTACGACTTCGGAACGGTCAACCTGAATGCAAAACTGAACGTAGTAGCCGTCTGCACGTTTTACCAGTCTGACTCGTTTAATCTGAGTGATTTGGTAGAAATGCAAGTCGCGTGTCCCTTTTAGTTTCAGCTTCCCAATCCCTTGTTTGTCGGTGAAAGTGATGGACTTCCGGTCTGTTGCCAATTTCCAACCGCTAGTCTTGTATTCGACTGAGCGGTTGCTTTGTTGGAACTGTGGAAATCCCTTTTTGCCGGGAGTTTTCTTTTTGCAGTTGTCGTAGAATCGGGAGATTGCCGACCACGATCTTTCTGCACTCACCTGTCGAGCCATGCTATTTAGGTCATCACAAAACGGAAACTCTTTAGCTAATACTGCACAGTGTTTACTCAGATCGTTTCTACCAATCTTCTCGCCATCCATCCACAAGCGAATTGCTTTGTTGCGGATAAATTGTACTGTTCGTATAGCTTGATCGACAGCATCAAACTGCTGTCGCTTTCCGTATGCTTTGAACTCAAAAACTAGCATGACTTCGACCTCATCACGATATACTTATCGTAACAGAGTTGGCGTAAAGTGGATGCAGTTTGTTACAATACTTTAAAAGAAAGACTCAAGGGGACTGAAGTCCCCGCCCGCTTTCATCGAGCGGACTAAAGTCACGCTCGCTTTCCGCATTCCGGTAGTTTCCTTGTAAAATTGGGATTTTTGAGTAAAAATTACTAGAATGTCCGCGTTTTTAATCAAAATATTGTAAATTTTGATTAAGAAATATAGACAAAAGTTGCCCAACCTCGTAGGCTAACCTTGTTGATAAGCTTGTACAAATTTCTCTAATAGAACAAAAGGAGTAAGTCTAATGTTTGGTTTTATCAAAAATTTCTTCGGCGGTATTTTCGGCTTTTTTGGCAGACTGTTGGGCTTGAAAAAGTCTGAATATTTCATGGATTTAGGCGAATCTTCGGCGAAGGAACCCGCTAAGGTTGCACCTGCGAAGGAACCTGCTAAGGTTGCACCTGCGAAGGTAGAGGCTGCTGTTGCGAAAGTAGAGGCTGTGCCTGCGAAGGTAGAGGCTGCTGTTGCGAAGGTAGGGGATGCTGTTGCGGCCGCACCTGCAAAAGTTGAGGCTGTTATGTCAGGCAAGTCTGAACCGGCTAAGAAGGCTAAGGTAGAGAAAAAGTCTAAGAAAGAAAAGGAACCAGTCGCTAGCGTTCCTGCTAAGACTTCGGAGCCCGCGAAGGTTCCTGCTGCTGCAACTAACGGGAAAGTCCCGAGTCAAGCTGAACCGAATCGCACTTTTGCTCCTAATAATTTAATGCCGATACCAACTACCACTCGTCGCAGCCCTGGCCCTAGCATGAACAATTTCCGGGAAATGGCCCGTCAGGTGAACATGAAGTAGAAGTTAGGGAATGGGGCATTTGAAAATTGCAAATGCTGGGGTTAAAAATTTAAAAATGCCATTGCTCATTTTTAATTTTTAACTCTTTTTTTGTTCTATTCCCTATTTCCTTTGTTTCTGAGAAAAGCTAGGGCGCTGTATAGCTGGAAAGCGGGGTCCCAAGGAGTTTCTGATTTGCGATCGACCTCTACATGAGATTCAATTTTGCTCAACATATGGGTGTAATCGAGGACTGTCTCGGCAAAGGGCGTAAATTCTGACCACACTGTAACGTCAAGCTGGCGATCGAATATTTCCAGTAAGCGATTCCAGTTAATTCTGGTGGTACTTTGAGGAATTTGTGGGGATTTTTTGACTGGGGAAGTTTGGTTTTTCAGGTTAGGTGAAGCTGGGATAGCTGCTGAAATTTGGGTGAAGTCAACACCTGTTTTAAATTCGTAACTTTGGTCGCAAATTCGTAGGATGCAGTTGCGGCTGGGAATGTGCAAGTCGCAGATTTGAGCGTAATCTTGGGTAATTTCTTTGTGGCGAAATTGATCGGTTCTGCGGTTGGGCGAGTAGTCCATGATTTCCATGAACATCGGCAACAAGCCTTCTACTCTTTGGCTGACTTCTGACCACTTGAATTCTATAGAACCGAGTCGATTTAGATGATCTTTGCAAACAACGGCTGGGGAAGAGAGAGACTGGAAGTGTTGAACTCGGAAGATTTGGATTTTTTTAATGTCGGTTAGGGTTGTCCAAAATACAGGAATGCCAGCTTTGAGGAGTTCTTGGCCGTAAATTCGGAGTTCGGCGATGGGGCCGGTTTTGTAGAGTCTCCAGCCGCGGCTTTGGATTTGCATCCGGGTGGTGTAGGCGTCGATTTTGAAGATTCTGCTGATATTTTGGACGGCTGCGGGTTTGTCTTCGGGACTCACGGGTTCGAGGATCAGGAGTCCGGGTTCGAGGCTGCTGGGGTCGTTTTTGGCGGTTTCTATGGCTTGTTGGCGGAGGTTTTGTTGTGCGGTTTCTATGCGTTGAATGCCTTGGCGGGCTTGGGTGACGATTTTGGGGTTGGTGATGTCGCGGAGTATTAGTTTGTAGGTTTTTTGGGCTTTGTCGGGGTTGTTGGTGAGTTCGTAGTAGCGGCCGATGTAGTATTGCACCCAGGGGTTTTCGGGGGATTTTTTTTGCAGTTGTTTGATGAGTTGGGCGGCTTGTTTGTAGTCTTGGTTTTCTAGGGAGGCGACTATTTCTTGGATGTCTGTCATGGCGGTTGCGGGAATGGGGTTGTTTCTATCTTGGCTGATGTTTTGTTGCTTTGGCTAGGGGTTAATAGGTTTGGCTTTTCTGTTAGTTGGTGCTGTTTTGATTTTCGGATAAATAAGATTTGGATTTTTTTAACCGCAGATGAACGCGGATGAACGCGGATGAACGCGGATGCGTACAGTATGTTAGCGAAAAGTGCTCTGTAATATTTGGGCGGGTTTTTGTTAAGGTTGATGGGACTTCTTGCCTTTATTCGCTTTCAATTCCTGAAATTATCTGCGTTTATCTCTGTTTATCTGCCTTATATCTGCGGTTGAAGGATGGATAGAAGATTTGGGGAAAGAGTCGTCCGCTATTTTGGGACGGACAGAGGGGTGAGTTTTGGTCGATCGACATTGCTCAAATCTAAGCGATAATTTGTTGTTGTTGCACCGGGGCCATTTCCTTCTCTGACGGTGATAATAAAGGCAGTTTGGGTTGTGGAATCTTGGATTATTTTGTCAATAAATTGTCTTTGTATTTTTTCGACATTTAAAACTTTGGGTCTGCTAAAAATTCGTTCTGAAATACAGAAAAGTGCGGCTCCGTCTTGATAGCGGGCTGCATAAAACCAATATTTTTTACGGTTAGTTGTAAATTCTTTTCTGCTAAATATAGTGTATCTTTCAATTGGGGCTAATTGTTGGTTTAGGTTGCAATTTTTATCGATGTAGGTTGCGTTTGCTGGTAGTTGCAATTGTTGGGCAAAAACTGCTGGTGCAATCGCGGTTACAATTGCTGAAATGATGGTGAGGGTGGGGGTGAAGGGCGATCTGCTTTTCATCAATACTTGCCTCTATTTATGGTTGTCAGGTATTGTACAGTGTACTTCATATTTTATTTTTGTTTTAAATACTGTTCTAATTCCGCAGTGCGCGCTTTTGTCATCCGATCCAAACATTCATTGAGGAAACCTTCATAACCAGTACCTCCGCGATTTTGATAAACTTCAAATTCGCAGGTTTTATCTCTTAACTGAATCCATCCTAGTTGTGCTTCCGCAAGGATTGATCGCTCTTCGCGACTCAATTTAGCAACCAGTTGCTTGTAAACCTCATTCAGAGCTTGTATTAGGTTTCGTACCTAAACCTAATACAAGCTCTGACTTCCACATCTCCTTGCGGCCGATCGCAATTAATCTGTTGAGCAATGACAGATTGCCCCGATCGCGCTAAAATTGATGTTGTAGCTAACATTGTCACAAGTACGCGAGCGCAGCTATCCCGAGCGTGAATCGACCACAAGGGCGATCGGCTTTTCGGTAAATTTATTTTCATTACCCTGAAACCCACGTATTTTACGATTTTTCTAACACAAGACCGATTTTATTCAATGAATTTAAAGATTATTTTTAGATTGGGCGAGGGCCCGCCCTGTTTGTCGGATTCCCAAAGTATGCTTGATAGCTGTATCTACTGCAGCCATATTTGACCAAATACCAATTTTGCGATCGATTTCAACTTCTAGAAGCGTCACCAGATTGTCTGTCATGATTACCGAGTCAGCCAACAATCGTGTTTGCTGGCCTTCCCTTGTGGCTAGGGAAACAAAAACCCGGCTTGGGTGTCCTGCACGAGCTAAATTGCTAGTAATCATTGCTGTAATGGTTTGTCCTAAACCAGTCCCCAAATTATCAGCTTGAACTATCAAAACTGGGCGGCGCTTCGCAGTACGCAAATCAGCATTGGGAAACAGAACCAGCGCCACATCACCGCGTTTATAAATCATCGTAAGCATCCATTTCCGGTTGTTCCCAATCCTCGGCAAATCTGCTCAACCTGATGCGTAAATCTCCTGCTTGCTCGCGATCGATACCGCGAGATTGTAGTTCTATTAATGCTGATTCGGCGAGAAAAGTAACAATAACTTTCCCTTCTGTTAAGTCGCCAGGAGTTTCTAATAAGACAACTTTCCCGTCTCGATATATACCCTTTACTGATTTTAACATTTTACTTTTATGCCCAACGACTTATTGACATTTTAGCTTTGTTTAGGATATCTAGCAGCTCAGGGAAATATTTTTGGGGATTGGCACTTTTCAAAAGCGGCTCCCACCAAAGATAAAGCCACCATCGGCGCTGTTACCGCCCTCAAAATTCTACTACCCAAAGAAACAGGCTCAAAACCAAATTCGATCGCCCTTTCCACCTCACCATCAGTCCAGCCACCCTCCGGGCCAACCGCAATCGCGATCGATTCCTCCGGTTCTTGCTCCCCCCTTAGCAAGGGGGGCTGGGGGGGTTCCTCCGGTTCTTGCTCCCCCCTTAGCAAGGGGGGCTGGGGGGGTTCCTCCGGTTCTTGCTCCCCCCTTACTAAGGGGGGCCGGGGGGGTTCTAAACCGCTCACACAGTCCCACAAATGGCGATTTTCCCCGCGAGCCACACAAATAAATCGATGTTTTTGGCCGCAATTTTTCACAGCCAAATCAAAGGAAACAGGCTCTAAAATTTCTGGGACAATTTGACGTTCCGACTGTTCTGCGGCCTCTGCAGCAATCCTTCTCCAACGATCGACCTTTTGAGAACTAGGTTTGAGCAAAGTGCGATCGCTCGTCACCGGCACAATACTAGCCACACCCAACTCCGTCGCCTGCCTGACAACCTCATCAAAGCCGTTTCCTTTGGGCAATGCTGCCATCAAAGTTACTGCCACCGGAAGCTCCCCGTTCGCGGCAATCTCCTCTGTTATCGAGGCAAATAACCCGGTTTCCCGGGCTGCTAGAATTGCTAACCACCAATGTCCGCGGCCGTCCATTGCAATAAATCGATCGCCCGCTTGCAACCGCAGCACTCGATTTAAATAATGCTGTTGTTCTCTAGTTAAGTCGATTTTGTTAGCACAAATTTGGGCAGCAGCAACCGCTAATCTTTGTAATTGAGGCATTGAATTTGGGATTGTTCGTTTTCTATTAGATTTTTTTATTTAACCGCAGAGAGCGCAGAGAACGCAGAGGAAGAGGGCAAGAGAGGAGATAGATAGGCAGGCGGGGTTTCAACCGCTCAGAAATAATAAAGGCAAAGCATTTACAACCAGATTTATGTTAAAAATTCAAGGTTTTTTCTGCAAATGCTCTGCCCTTATGTTACTTTTGCCTAAACTCTATTTGATGCGATCGAAAATTGAAAATCGGCTTATGCTTCCTCCTGAATCTTCTTTAAATAAGTAGAAATCGCCTCTGTAGCTAGCTGTGTAATCGGCTTGCCCTGACGGGCTGCTTCTTCCTTGAGCTCGTTGTAGATTTCATCGCGGACGCTAATTCGACGGCGGACTTTGCCACCAGCAATAGCAGTCTCATTCTCTTCGGCGTTACTAGACGTAACATCTAAATCATTAATCTCAGTTGTCATCGAGTCAGCAGATTGGTGATTGGTTACAAATTGACGGATAGATTCTAACCCAACACGATCGCAAAAATTGCCAAAACTCTCGCTCAATTGCCGTTTTTGCTTAAAATAGACAAAAATCGGCTCCAGAAAAGCTTCAAAATCATTGACGTGTAGCTTTTGCTCAATTGGTTGTGCCAGCCGCGTTTGCGATGGAGAACCACCCAGCCAAATCTGGTAGGATTCCGGTGAACTCCCGACAAACGCCAATTCTGCCAGATAAGGGCGGGCGCATCCGTTGGGGCAACCAGTCATCCGCACCACAAAATGCTCGTCTTCTAAACCAACTTTGGTCAAAAGCGCTCGAATTCGCTCTAAAATGCTCGGCATCACGCGCTCGGACTCGGTAATCGCCAGCCCGCACGTCGGCATTGCCGGACAGGCCATCGCATAGCGTACTAAGGGGTCGATGGCCGTTTCGCGCTGAATGCCACAGCGATCGAGTATTCCCTGAATTTCCTGTTTGATATCCGCCGAAATATCGTAAATCAAAACGTTTTGGTGCGGTGTTACCAGCATCGGCACATTGTGCTTCTGCACGATTTCCCGCAAAGCCGTTTTTAGCTGAAACGAACCTTCGTCCTTAATTCGGCCATTGTCTACGGAAATGCCGACAAACAGCTTGCCGTCGCCTTGTTCGTGCCAGCCCAAGAAATCCAAATACTTCCAATCAGGCAGCGGTTTAAACGCTTCTAGCGGCTTGCCAAAATATTCGGCTACTTTTTCCCGGAACCACTGCACGCCTTTGTCGTTAATCAAATATTTCAGTCGCGCGTGTCGTCTGTCTGTGCGATCGCCAAAATCTCTTTGCGTTGCTACAATTGCCTTGACCAAATCGTAAACATCATCCTTGGCAACATAGCAAATCTCATCAGCAAGCCGCGCAAAAGTTTCTTCTTTATTGTGAGTGCGTCCCAAACCGCCGCCGGCAAACACATCAAAACCTTGCAATTCGCCAGCTTCATTGGTAATTACCACCAAGCTCAAATCTTGAGAGTACAAATCAACCGAATTGTCTCCCGGTACAGTAACAGAACACTTGAACTTGCGCGGCATATAATGCTCGCCGTAAATCGGTTCTTCCTTGTCGTCGCTAAAGATTGTGCCGTTACCATTTGACTGTCTGGCGGCCTTGACTGCGGGATCTTCCTCAGCAGAAACTGCCTTTTCGCCGTCCAGCCAAATTTCGTAATAAGCGCCGGTTTGCGGTGTCAGCAAATCGGCGACATTGTTGGCGTATTGCAGGGCATACTCGTATTCTGGGCGATTTTTGTACGGTGCTGGCGGTGCCATGACGTTGCGGTTCAAGTCGCCGCAAGCTCCCAAGGTTGACCCCATATTTTGTATAATTGAGGAAAACACTGCTTTAAGATTTTTCTTCAACACGCCGTGCACTTGGAAACCTTGGCGCGTTGTGACGCGGAGGGTGTGGTTGCCGTATTCTTCGGATAGCTTGTCTAAGGTAAGATATAGCTGTGGTGGCACGAACCCGCCGGGATTGCGGGTGCGGAGCATGAACTGATAGTCTTTTTCTTGTCCTTTAACTCGATTGTCGCGGTTGTCTTGCTGGTACGAGCCGTGAAATTTGAGAATCTGAAGCCCTTCTTCTGTGAAGTGGGTTGTTTCTTGTAAAAGTTCAGTCGCAACGGGTTCTCGCAAATAGTGGCTGCGTTCTTTGAGACCTTCTGATTTTGAGGGCTTGCGCGCCACGGGGGTTGAAGTCGAAGATGTGATCATGGGAATGTATAGTGCCAGTTATAATTAGATACAGCCGATCGAATATTTCTTGACAATTTGACATTTGACAAATTTTCACTTGACAAATATCCTCAGAAATGCTGCTGTGTCGGATCTGTTGACAACTCGGTTAGTGACTAAGTTAACAACGGTAATCCGGTAGGAATTCTGATGTTGTTCAATTGTAACACGATCGAACCGGGGCTGAAAAATGGTAATTAAGAGCTTATACTTTCGCTAGCATAACTGCCGGAAACTTTAGAAATAATTAACCTCAACCTTTGAAACTATGTCACTGTATGACGAAGATACCTTTGTGGTGTTAGAAACAAACCAGCCGGAGCAGTTTGTGACGGCGGCGGAACTATTAGAAAAGCTGAAAGCGGTCTTAGCCGAGGAACATGAAGATTTGCCAGCCGACGTGCTAAAATTCTCTTCTGTGGAAGAACAAGCTAAGTATTTAATTGATACTTATTGTGAATTAGATGTCGGCCCCGGAAAGTTTTTGCAGTGGTATGCAGTGCGTTTAGAAAAATAATTTTGGGCATGGGGCATTGGGCATGGGGCATCGGGCATAGGGCATGGGGCATCGGGCATGGGGCATCGGGAATTGGGCATGGACAATTGGTTATTAAAACAAATAACAAGTAACAAGTAACAAATAACAAATAAGCTGTTCTACATTTAAATTGTGTGTGAAAAATCAATCAAACAATGAGTGGTACGTTGCTCCGACTCCGTACCGAATATGTAATTTAAATGCGCGACAGCTTAACAAGTGACAAATAACAAATAATAACCAACAATTAACTCATGCCGTATGCCCGATGCCCGATGCCCAACGCCCAATTCCCAATGCCCAATGCCCAATGCCCAATGCCCAATGCCCAATTCCCAATTCCCAATGATTAATCTTCTAATTGTTGTACCGATGATACTTCAACTGCGGTAACATCGATCGTACCGGGCGGCGTCAAGCGGCTAAAATGACCTTCCTCTATTTTCAAAGGTTCGCCACAATTAGCACACTGAAACTGAGTTTGATTTAAAGCTGTGAATTCGTACTGACAAACTGGACAATTGTCTTCAATTAAATTGCGTTTCAGCCACCACTGAAGTGCGAAAAATGCGACTACAGGTGTTAGCAGCAACAAACCTACTACAATCAACACTGATTTAACTATCCAACCCAAACCAATTGATACCAACACGCAGGCGATGCCCAGCAGTATCAGCCAATTGCTAATACGGGGTAGGTTTAAAGAGATTTTGGGGGTGCCTTGGTTCACGGTGGTCTCCTTTGGTGTCTTTGCGGGTAGGCAATAACTCTATCCTACTGAGAAATTCACGCGGTCGATCGAGTGAATTTTGCTATTGTACAGGTCGAAACCGCTCTCTACAGCATAAGTCGATCGGAGTCAGAGGGTTGAAAAATCCCTTGTAAAGATTGACAAAGCGATTGAAAACTAAATTTTGCCAGGGTTTGTTCCCTCAACCAAGGGCGATCGCACCTTTGATCCTGTCCTCGCAAAATTTCTACACAAGCAACCGCTACTGCAGCCGAATCTCGGTGAGGAACTCGCCACCCCAGTTTACCATCTTGCAGCGGATCTGCCGAACCGTCCGCATCCCCCGCCAGCACCGGTACTCCGCAAGCTAGAGCTTCCAAATAAGCTATACCGAAGCCTTCCTGGGAGGGCATTACATAAGCATCCGCCAACTGGTAATGTGCTGCTAAATCTGCTGTCGGTACAAAACCCGCAAATATTACTTTTTCGGCAACTCCCAAATCTTGGGCGATTTTTGCTAATCTAGGGCGATCGTCCCCGCGTCCAATAACTAAGTATTTCACATTGGGAAAACTTTTGGCAATTTCCGGCAAAGCTTGAATTGTGACATCGGCACCTTTATAAGTATCGTGCGATCGCAATCTAGCCACAGTTATCAATATTTTAGCACCAACCAGATCGTATTTTTGTAATAAATGCAGCGGTTTGGGCCCAGTCGTAAATATATTTTCATCTACAGTACAAGGCACTATTTGGAATTTGTCGGGATTTAAATTGTTAAGTTCGCAAGTACAATCGCGCGTGTACCTGCTAATCGTCCAAATGCTGTCAGCTTCTCTCATTGCTATTTGATATTTTGATGGCAGCAGTTCCCAAACTTCCTTACCGTAAGTTAAAATTGTGTAGGGAATTCCCAGCGGCTGGCATAAAGTTTTAATTAGCGGTGCGAGTTTGATGTGACCGCAAAAAACCCGTTCCGGTCGTTTTTGCAGCAAACAAGTTAGCAATTTTGCGGCAAACTTAAGACGACCAAGCCAAGCGGGATAAGTTTTTAGGTAAGAGAATTTGAGATTTTTTGACTCGAAGGGATTTTGGCAATCAGGAGAATCTCGCAATAGCAAAACTTCTGCTTGTGGTGCCAAGTTGTTGGCTGCGGTTAGTGACAGGTAAGCTTTCAGGATGTCTCGGGCGTAGGATTGAATGCCGCCTTCGCTGGAAAATATTTCTAGGAAACAGAATAGGTAAGAAGACTGGGCGGTTGAAACCGCGTCTATACAAACAAAACCCGCCGACGCGGGTTGAATACCAGAAGTCGTAGGGTGCGTCGCCATCAAAAATCTCTAGCTAAATATCGACAATCTTACAGCGACGCACCGGTGCTTACATCGCCCGTGTCAATAACCCCGTCTCGGCTTTCCTGTGGGCCCCAAAACAAAAAGCCCCTCACCATCGCTGGTTAGGGGAGAAAATTATCAGGGTGCATCTACTAATGTGCTTAGTATAGCATCATTTTGTGGGGTGTCACCCATCATGGGTGACACCCTCGACAAATTTTAATGAGAATAAGTTATAGATTAGGTGCTAAATGATTGCCAAAGCTTGTATGTCTGAGGATATAGTCCCTGTTAACCTAAGATAAGACAGACGCAAGAATCCTCAGAAAGCCTGTGAATTCGTAGATTTATGCTTGCGAAAGCCAATATTTTCCACGAAATCGGGTTTCCGATCGCAAATCCTTATAAAATTGAAAATTTAGAATAAATCTGTGCTAGACCTCAAATTAATCCGAGAAAACCCGCAAGCCGTGCAAGAAAGCCTCAACCTGCGCGGAGGTAACTATGAAATCGAGCCGATTTTGCAATTAGACAAACAGCAGCGGGAGTTGGAAGGCAAGCGATCGCAACTGCAAGCCCGCAGCAACGAAATAGCCAAACTCATCGGTCAAAAAAGAAAATCGGGTTTACCCCTCGAATCCCCCGAAATTCAGACTTTGCAAGCAGAAGGCAACGCAGTCGGCACGCAGTCGAACGAATTGCAAGCAGAGGAAAAAGACTTAAAAGCTCAAATAGAAGCGTTATTGTTGCCATTACCGAACTTGCCGGGCAAAGCAACGCCCTTGGGCAAAAATGAAGAAGAAAACATCGAAATCCGGCGTTGGGGAGACGAATACATTCCCCAAAATCCCGATATTTTGCCGCACTGGGAAATCGGCGAAAAATTAGGAATTCTCAACTTTGAACGGGCAGTAAAAATCGCTGGGCCCCGCTTTGTCACCTTAATTGGGGCCGGTGCAGCCCTGGAAAGAGCGATTATTCAATTCATGCTCGACCGCCACACGAAAGCTGGTTATATAGAAGTGATTCCCCCACTTTTAGTTAACACTGAATCCCTCACAGCAACAGGTCAATTGCCCAAATTTGCTGAAGAAAGTTTTAAGTGCGATCAAGACGATTTGTGGTTAATTCCTACTTCCGAAGTTCCGGTTGTCAATTTGTATCGAGGTGAAATATTGACATCGGAACAGTTACCAATTTATCACTGTTCTTTTACTCCTTGTTTTCGCCGGGAAGCGGGAAGTTACGGCAAAGATACGCGGGGATTGATTCGGTTGCACCAATTTAATAAGGTGGAATTGGTAAAACTTGTGCATCCGAGTACCTCTGAGGCAGAGCACGAAAAGCTTGTGCAGGATGCTGAGGGAGTTTTGCAGGCGCTGAAATTGCCTTATCGGACGATCGAGCTTTGTACCGGTGACTTAGGTTTCGCGGCGGCAAAAACTTATGATTTGGAGGTTTGGCTGCCTTCTGCGGGCAAATACCGCGAGATTTCGAGTTGTTCCAACGTCGCAGATTTTCAAGCGCGGCGGGCGAATATTCGTTTTAAAGAAGCGGGGAAAAAAGGTACTCAATTTGTGCACGCGCTCAACGGTTCTGGTTTAGCTATCGGGCGGACAATGGCCGCTATTTTGGAGAATTACCAGCAGCCGGATGGGACGGTAAAAGTGCCGGAAGTGCTGCAATCTTATCTCGGTCGTGAAATTTTGTAAACTGGGAAGACACGGCGGTTGAAACCGCGTCTATACAGACAAAACCCGAGCTCAGAGGGGTTGAAGAATGGGCGGTTGAAATTACGTGATCTTCTTGAGTCTGCGGAGGCACACATTGTTTGTGTAGGGGCGGTTTCAACCGCCGACTCAAACGGGGTTTCTTTCTTACTCACAAATTTTTCAGCGCTTCCTTGACATCCAGCGCTAAAAATCTATCCAACGCTAAATACATCCAATAAACAGATAACTGAGCATCACTATTAGTCTTTTGGAAACCCACAGCATAAGACATTTTTTCATAACTGGGATGAAGAATTAGCGTGTACAAGTCG
>Ga0335395_10001917_pt1 | contig 12934 bp, 13 predicted proteins | sample MAT02_FD_205744 | JGI IMG/M metagenome (GOLD analysis project Ga0335395, IMG submission 205744) | Freshwater microbial communities from Lake Fryxell liftoff mats and glacier meltwater in Antarctica - MAT-02 (spades assembly) (version 2) ...
CGATGTTTGAGGCTCGTCAGTGAGCGATTTCCCCTGATTTATTGAGCGGATACCGGTAATCGTTATATGAGGACGGCCAGACATTTTAATGTTCTTCTTTACTTTTCAGATAAGTCTATCATAACTTAAAAAAAATGGTATTAGTGCTGGCCGTTGGTACGGAGATTTATTATCAGGGTAGCTATACCCCAGACACAGACTGGACTGCCAAGCTGTTGGAGGGTTGGAACCGACAGCAGGTGGTTGAGGTAGGAAGACTATTTCCTACCTTCGTCCTCCAGCCTCCTATTGAGCAAACTCCCCTCAAAGTCAGCTACTATATGAAGCCAGATGACCTTTACACCCTGCTGCCTCAGTTAGAGACAATCCTCAAAAGCCAAGGCTTGGCAATCCAAATGGTAGACTGTGCTGCTGGCACATATTTAGACATACTACCTCAACGGGCTAATAAAGGGTTAGCCGTCCTCTTTCTGCAACAGCGTTTAGGCTTTACTGGCGAGCACACGATTATTTGTGGCGATTCGGGTAACGATCTGTCTATGTTCCAAAACGTTCCCTCCTATGGCATTATCGTTGGTAACGCGCAGCCAGAAGTTTTAGAGTGGCATAACAATTCCTTGCCAGGGAAGCGCTACGTTGCTAAAAGTCACTTTGCTGCGGGGATTTTAGAAGGGCTGGAGTATTTCGGATTCTTGAGCTGCCATCAGGGAGGTACCTATGCAGGTTCATCTGCAGTCTCAGGAAAATCAATGACCAATCCTGCAACTGGCAAGATTTAGCTCATAATCATCTTGAGGTTTATTAATGAAAACTATCGTTTATCAATCCTATCGAGGAGATGAAACACCAAATTGGTTGGAAAACTGTATGCAGACGGTAAAAGATTGGGCAGAGCTGAAGGGATTTCATTACCAAAGAGAAGACAATTTTTTTGAGTTTGTTCCAGATTGGTACAAAGATAAAGTGGCAGGAAAAATTAACCTCGTCGCCGATTTAGCTAGGCTGGAATTAGCTAAAAAGTATTTAGACCAAGAAGGCTACGAGCAAACCATTTGGATGGATGCTGATGTGGTAGTCTTCGATCCCGATAATTTAGTGATTGATACAACCGAAGATTATTTACTATGTCGTGAAGTCTGGTTGGATACAGAAGATGATAAAAATCTAGAAGAAGGAACTCTATCTTGTATTAAAAAAGTGACTAATTCGTTAGTGTTTTTTGCTAAAGGTAATAGTTTTTTGGATTTTTATATATATGCGTCTAAATCACTAATTAAAAATAAGATAGGGAGGGTGTCTAGACTGGATGTTAGCACTAAATTTTTAACCAAACTCTATGAAATTATGGAATTACCCCTTTTCTCAAACATAGGACTTTTTAGTCCTATCCTCATGCATGGAATGGTTGAAGATAAAACATTGATTACACAATTGTATGCAAAATCATTGGAATCGCCTATTTATGCTGCCAACTTATGTCTATCTTTTAGAAATCGCTCTTATAAAGGGATAATGGTGACTGATGAACTCTTTGAAAAAGTGATTAATAAATTGATAGATACTAAGGGAGAGGTTATCAATCAACACTTCTCTCCCTCACTCATTGACTACAAATAATGATTACACGTAACATACTGGAATAATATCAATATGTTTTTCTCCCTCAGTTGGTGGACGGAGAGGACAGGGTTCATTAGGCCACACAGTCCTATCTTCATAAATGTATATTTGATTGATGTCAGAAAAATCTGTAGAAGAGTAAGGTTTTACTCTAGATAAAAATTTTAAGTAGCGATCGTAATAATCTTCTCCCGGACATCTCACATGATCCCATTCATTGGGATTAGGTTCTGGGTATTCTATCGTCTTTTTCCCCAGAATAGGAACGGGTAAGATAGCAATGCCATTGGGTTTTAAGACTCTTCTAATTTCTGAAAGTGCTTTGTAATCATCTTTAATATGCTCGAGGACATGGCAAGCGCAGACAAAATCAAATTCTGCATCTTCAAAGGGTAAATTAGTCATATCACATTTAACGTCTACACCTTCCATCTGGATATCTGCACTGATATAATCTTGAAATAACCTTTGGAAATTTTTCTTAAAAAATTTTTCTGGTGCAAAATGTAATATATTTTTTGTAGAAATATCGTAGTCTTTAAATAACTCATTTAAGACTAACTGTTGCAAGCGATGTCTTGTCCAAGACCGACATCTAATACATCTTTCGTGCTTTGCTACCGATCCCGTTGGCATAGATAAATCACGAAATGGCCCATAGTAACCACAGATAGAACATTTGAACTTTTGTTTGTTAAAATTCTCTATCCTAAACTTTAATACATTAAATTCGAGTTCGGTTTTTTGTCTAAGATTTTCCAAGAAAGAGACTGGCATCATTTTTACTCTAAACTCAATAAATTTGTTAGAGTCGATAGGGGCATCACTACCCCTACCTCTCCTTCAGAACCGTGCATGAGACTTTCACCTCACACGGCTCCTTGATAAATCCATCCTTGTTATGGATACGAATTCAAAACGGATTGTCGTCATAGTTCTTAGTTAGAGAGCCATCTGATACCGTTTTTGTGTCATGGCAGTGTCTATGCAGAAGTTGAAGGTTTTTATATTCGTCCTTCCCACCTAATGATTTAGGTGTTATGTGGTCAACTTCTACAATGTCTGTACTCGTAAAGTACAGACCACAGTGAGAGCAAATACCCTTTTGTTCTTTCAAGAGTTTTGATACTCTTGTCGGTGTTTCGGGATATTCCCCTCGTCTCTTGCTCCAATAAACCCAGTCACCATTGTACGGACTAGCGTGGCCCTTGACTTTGACGTGCCTTTTGATCGGTGTCGCTGCATGGCTCTTTAGTTCTAGTCCATTTTCGGTGCTGAAACACCAGTTTCGGTCGCTTACTGTTCTCCAGTATTTGTCCTTATTGATGCTACCTTTTCCCCTCGTTCTTGCCCAGGCTCTTAATTTGTCGTAAGTTAGGTTGTCACATTTTGAGAATGTTTTCTTGCTTACTACTGTTGAGTAATAGTTTGACCATCCCCTAATGATTGGGTTCAGCTTGCTAATTAGTGCAGCTTGTGGGGCGGTTTTATGGGTGTCTATTACCTCAGCTATCTTGGCTAAATGAGCTTTGATTTTTGGCTTTGAGGGGGTGATTATTGTTTTGAAACCAAGTGGGGTTCCGCGGGTGTTATTAGCACATCTGTAGTTACCTACTTCATGCTGTTGTACATGGAATCCTAAAAACTCAAACCCGGTGTTTCCTTCGTATTCATTGAGAGTGTGGGTTAATTTTGTTTTACTTGGTTTGAATTCCAATCCTATGTCATTTAACCACTCTGTGATTATTTCTTGGCTTTTAAGGATTACGTTAATGTCTTCATGAATTATCACAAAGTCGTCAGCGTATCGAATCAAGCTTAGGGATTTGCAATTATTAATCTTGCTTATTCCGTTTTTTAACGTTTCCGCGTATTGCTTAATCCTGTCCTCCATACCATGTAAAGCGATATTAGCCAATAGGGGAGAGATGACCCCGCCTTGTGGCGTTCCCCATTAGTTTGAGAGAGATTACCTCTTTCCATTACCCCTGATTTTAACCAACTTTTTAGTTGTTTTCTTAGGGATGGGTATGTTTTAATCTTGTCTAGGAGTGTGTTGTGGTTTATGCGGTCAAAGCATTTTGCAATATCAGCGTCTAGCACGTATTTGCCTTTATATCTGATACTGTCGAATATTGCTCCTATCGCATCGTGACACGAACGTCCGGGTCTAAAACCGTAACTGTTAGGCTCGAATTTAGCCTCCCATTCCGGTTCTAACGCTATCTTTACAAGCGCTTGCAATGCACGGTCGTTTATTGTGGGTATTCCTAATGGTCTAGTTTCGGTTGTCCCTGGTTTTGGAATATTAACCCTACGAGTGGGTTTTGCCTTGCCAGTTATCCCTAATTTTTCTACCAATTTGATACGTTGCTTTGGGGTCGGCGACTTAACGCCATCCACACCTGCTGTATTTTTCCCTTGGTTGTCTTGTGTAACCCTACGAACCGCAATACACTTTGCAGACCAAGACCTAATCAAGGTCTTTTGAAGTTTACGAACTGCTTTGACATCGCCACGCTCACTCGCTTGAAATATCCGCTTTTGCAACTTGAAAGTTACCCGTTCTAGCTTGCGCCAATTTAGGTCTTTCCATTCCGCCGTCTGATTGTTCAGCGTGTTAGACATTTTCATTGCTACTTGTTGTATTCCTTTGGAGTTACCGTGCATCTGTCAGCATATCCTCACCATTACAGTAAGGCATTCGCTTTTGATACAATCCCTCCCTCTTAAATCATTCGTTAGCTACTTACTGGATTTTCGACCACTCCAGAGATTTAAGAGGTTTACTTCGTTCCGATTACACATATTTGAGTCTTTAGTGCGATGTTATCCACCGGGTTTATAGGTAATGCTTATAGGTCAAGTAACAAATCGCCTATACCTTATCCTTGCCTTTTGGCTTGGTGTTAATCAGTCTTTACCGTGTTTCTCAACGGATTTATTCTTGATTTAGCCGTTACACCATTTTAACTAACGATGGTTCAGACACATCTTTGCTTGCGCTACACATGGACTCTTGCTCGACAGTTACCGGGTTCGGCTCCTAGTAGTTCTGCCTTTTAGCCCCGCTTTAGTCTGTTAGTTGCTACCTAACGAACTAGGGGTTATGCTTTCACCGCTGCATCTGCGGGGTAGGTTTTGCACCTACTTGGTAACTGCTCAAAAACCGCTGAAAAAAACATAAAAACCGCTGGTAAATCAGTGAATAGGAAGGCGGGAACCACGTAAACTCGTTGGATTTCGTTCAGATCCTCTAAAATCACCAACGGTTATTGAGTAGTTACCCTACTTGTGATAATCAGTTGTCACCAGTCTTATGAACTGGGCTAACCGTCCCATAAGCTTTTCATCTTATTTTAGGTTAAACGAATCGCACTGTTACCCATTGATTGTAACACTGGTATTGGGAACATATAACCCCTTAGAGCTCAGATCGCATTTACTGACTTGACAAGATCGGTCATTTCCGCTATTGACGATGACCGCTACCCAATCCATGTTCCAAAGCGTTCGCTTTTGGGGTATTATTGGGGTATACCTAACCAATACTCCGGACAGTTTTTGGGGCAGCGGCCCCAACCCGCATTCTACCGTTAATATTTCACAGAGTTGGGAAGCTGGAATCCGCATTTTACCGTTGATGATTGAAAATTGTCCGGACTATTGCTAACCAGAGCTACTAGAGTGGTGGTATCATGTCTCCCTGTAACACTTGCGCTATCTGCCCCGAACTCCCTTGGCGGCAGAGATTTTAAAAGGGCTGGATTATTTCGGACTCGTGAGCTGCAATTAGGAAGTTATCAATGCAAATTCATACGCCAGACTGGGTTAAACACGCAGTTTTTTACCAAATATTTCCAGATCGCTTTGCTAGGAGTGTTCCACCACACCAAGAGTGGTTGCTTGATGTACCTTTAGAAGACTGGGATGCTCCTCCGACGTTTCACGGTTATAAGGGGGGAAATCTTTGGGGGGTTATCGAACAACTGGATTATTTACAAGATTTAGGCATTAATGCAATTTACCTAAACCCAATTTTTAGCTCGGCGAGTAATCATCGTTATCATACCCTTGATTATTATCAAGTCGATCCATTATTAGGGGGAGATGAAGCGTTTGCAAGTCTACTCAAAGAAGCTCATCGGCGTAATATTAAAATTGTCTTAGATGGAACTTTTAATCATGCCAGTAGGGGCTTTTATTTTTTCAATGATATCCTGGAAAATGGCTCAAATTCCCCTTGGTTAGATTGGTTTAAAATTGAAGGGTGGCCTATCGCACCTTATGATAGATCTCGCCCTGCTAATTATGCTTCATGGAATGACCATCGAGCATTGCCCGAGTTCAACACCAATCATCCAGGAGTACGAGAATATATTATGCGTATAGCTGAACACTGGATTCAGCTTGGTGCAGATGGTTGGCGGTTAGATTCAGCGGATTACATCAAAACTTCTGGATTTTGGCAAGAATTCCGCGATCGCGTCAAGGCAATTAATCCTGAAGCATATATTGTTGGAGAAATTCCCTTAGAGGCAAGTCAATGGTTAGATGGGACACAATTTGATGGGGTGTCAAGTCTGCCTTTTCTGATCGCTACGACTGCTTTTGTTGTAGGCGATCACCAAGTCAAAGGTCATTTCAAAGAATATGCTCCCCCACCTCCAACGGATGCTGCTGGATATGGGGATCAAATTACTGAATTGTTGCAACGTTATCCTTGGGAAATTCAGTTAACTCAGCTTAACGGGATCAACAATCACGATACAGCAAGGTTAATTGATATTGCAGGAGGCGATCGCCCAAGTTTATATTTAGCAACGCTGTTACTATTTACTTTTCCTGGGGCACCTTGTATATACTATGGTGATGAAGTCGGTTTGACTGGTGGTTACGATCCAGAGTGTCGTAAAGGTTTTCCTTCACAAGAAGAGTGGGATCGAGATATTCTGGAGTATCATCGTCAACTAATTACACTGCGCCATACTCACGCAGCACTGCGGATTGGTGAGTACCTTTCGTTGTATGCTGAAGGAGAAATTTACGTTTTTGCGCGGCTATTGGCAGAAGAAGTGTTGGTAATTGCAGTTAATGCTGGAAATGAAACAGCAAAAGTCAGTATTCACCCATCGTGGCGCAGCCTTGCGGCGGCTTCCGCATCGGAGCCTAACCAAGTATTATTCACCTATGGCTCTAATGAGGTAAATTGGAGTGGTGAAGCAGCACAAAGAAGTCTCAACTTCACACTTGCACCGCGCTGTGGATTAATTTTGGGTTAATTTAATTTATGGACTCTAATCACTCACTACTGTTGGCGACTGACTTAGATGGAACGTTTCTTGGTGGCTCTAATCAACAACGATCTGAATTTTATCAATATATTCAAGACCAGCGCGATCGCATTCTGTTAGTGTATGTGACAGGTAGAGAACTTGACAGAATTAGGAAACTATTCGACGAAGAACCCAACATTCCCAAACCTGAATACATCATTGGTGATGTTGGAACCACAATCGTACATGGCGACACTTTCGAGCCTATTTCTGTTTTGCAAGACTGGGTAGCGCAAACTTGGGGGAATGCTAACGAACAAGTCAAGGAACTATTAACGAATGAACCAGGGATAGAATTACAGCCTGTTAATCCCGACTATCGCGTATCTTACTACTACGAACCCGAATCTTTTCAACCTAGAACCATCCAAAAAGTAATCAACGCTGGATTTGATACTATTCTGTCCTATGACATGAGACTAAATTACCATTATTTTGATGTGATGCCAAAAGGCGTTTCCAAAGGCCCAACCCTCCTGAAATTTTTGTCAGAAATGAATTTTAATCCAGATGACACAATTACTTGTGGAGATACTCTCAACGATTTGTCATTGTTTGAAACAGGATTAAAAGGAATTGCTGTGGCAAATTCCGAACCAAGATTAGTCGAGAAAATTCAGACAATGGAAAACGTTTACTATAGTCCATATCCTGGGGTGATGGGTATTTGGGATGGTCTTAAAGTTTATGGTAAAGATTAACTTTTAGTTTTATTTTTACTATGTGTATAATATAGAAGTAATCTCTGAAATAGTCAAATGATAAATAATCCAGTAGTAAACGATATCAAAGATACTTTATATAAAGATTTAGAAAAAATTGGTTCAATCGAAGAGTGTTCTCTATTAAATTATCCTGATCATCTCAATATTGGTGACCACCTTATTTGGTTGGGCGAGGTATTTTACTTAACCGAGGTCTTGAAAACGAAAATTAAGTATGCTGCTGCGGGTGTCGCAGATTTTTCTGGTGAGGAAATGGAGAGACAAGTTGGTAAAGCTCCTATAATTTTTCAGGGTGGAGGCAACTTGGGCGATCTCTGGAATAATCATCAAGAATTTAGAGAATACATCATTTCTAAATATCGAGATCGACCAATTATTATCATGCCACAAAGTATTTACTTTGAAAGTGCAAATAATCTCAAAAGATCTGCTGATATTTTTAATTCTCATCCTGAATTAACTTTATTTGTCCGAGAAGATTCTAGTTATAAAATTGCCCTTAAACATTTCTATAACTGTCAGGTAATCAAAACGCCTGATATGGCTTTTCAACTGTTAAACCTGTCAGATGTGACCCTCGGAAATACGGGTGAAAAATCTTCTATTTTGTATCATTGTAGAACCGATAAAGAATTGAAAGAGAATTATTCCGAGTCTATTTTTAAACTACCTAATTTAGTTGTAGAAGATTGGATTTCGCGTGAATGGAAAATTGGGGATTCGTGTAAATCAATTCTGGAAACCTCCCAAGCTGACTATGAGAATTTTCCAGCAATATTTGATAGCCTTTATGATTCCAATCTTCACCGCACTTCCTGGATTATAATGCGTAAGGCAATAGAGCAATTTAGGCAACATCGCCTAATTATTACAAACCGTTTGCACGGTCATATTCTCTGTATTCTTTTAGGTATTCCTCACATTTTTTTAGCCAACTCTTATCATAAAAACGAGTCTTTCTATGAAACCTGGACGTATCAAGTTCCCTTTTGCAGATTTGTAAAAGATTCTGCACAAATCCAAATTACTGCACAGGAGTTGCTGACATATCCATAAATTTTATTGATTAGCAAATTTAAATAAAGTGGAATTTGGTTGAACATTACTTTGTTAGCAACAATTTTTAATTTGTTCCTTAACGTAATTATATAACTCGATATCAAGGGCATTGTCTGCTTCTATTTTTTTCAAAGCTTTTTCAGAAATTTCATTTTTAGGAGGACGTTTAATAAACTAGAGTTAACAGCACTTGTTCTTTGAGGGAAAGCTTCGGTTTACATCCGGCTCCTTTCCGATTAATGCGAATTTTATTTGGCTCAACTTGAGCGGATTTTTCTTGGGACAAAATTTCAGCATGACTGCATAACTCATGAAATTGAGTGGCGGTAATTCCGATTAACCGTTTGGCTTCTTTGGGGTGTTTTTTTAGGTACTCTAATATCAGGCTCATTAGCTTAAACTTCCCATCAAATTTACTATCTATATTCTACTTTAGCACAAAATTAAAATTTTGGAGAGGTCTATTGTCTTGGAGTGACAAATTCTTCTAAAGTTGCCACCCATGAATCAGATATAGAATGAGCTTTAGCCTCCGCCAAGAGGAGAGCATAATCAATTAACAGGCTTTTTTTCAAAACTTGTAAAATCTCTTCGTCGGCAATATCTCGATCAAAACATGGAGGCAAGCCGAGTCTAACGGCGCGGAAGTTCAGGATAGTGTGAACACATTTCTCGCAGTGTCCGCAGTTTTTGTCTTTTTGAGTACCTTCCCAACAAACTCTGAGATTTTGCAAAGCTTCTCGCCACTGGGCAATCTGCTTCACTTTTTCGGTGCGGGTAAAGGCTGCACCATCATGAACGATTGGAAAAGTACTGCTCGATAGCAACGGATCGGTAATTGGATTTGAACCCCAGGGTAGAGCGAGAGCATCATAAGGAAGGGAACTGGGGATTAAACCTTCTGAGTAGCCCCCCTGTAATAGCATCAAGCAAGACCCAATTGCAACCCCATGAACATCCTCCCAATCTTGATCGAATTCTCGGAAGTTAGTTGCCATCGTGATTAGCTCTAATTCCAAACTGGCAAGTGTTGCTCTAGACTTTTTTGCTGCATTGTCAAAGATTTGCTGCTCGTTGAGGGGGATATCTAACCCATGTATCATTAACCCTGCTTCTAAAGGGCGCTGTACTCGACCACACAGTTTTTTAGTATGGCGAAACGCTGTGAAGCAACTATCTACCCCACCAGAGAAAGTAGAGATTGCTCTAGAAAGCCTATCAGTTGGAGTCTGTTCTCGCTCCACTTCTACGGAAATTTCAATTTGCCTGTAATACTCTGGTCTCCAGCACACCCACGCGGCCTGAAATTCTGCTAAATTCTGCAATAAAGAGGGAGAAACTTCACCGTGAACGACTAAATCAGCGCCCTGCTTCATAGCCATGAAAATGGTGGCGACAACAAATGGATCGCAGCTTGATGTTAGTAGAGATTTGTGTTTAGCTTGCACTCGATACCACAAACAGTTTTGTGTCCGGTTAGGGGTTTCTATTGTGACACTAGCGGTGATTAAGCCATCGACTTCAAACACCTGTTCTTGCCAGAGATGGATAGTCATGCTTTGTGTTCGTTTTCTGATAATTTTTAAGGTTTACCAACTATTGGTTGGACTACTTTCTCAACCACCCTTTAACAAGCGACTCCCCCACTGATGCAGGTAGGCTGGGTTTGAGCAGTCCGTAAATCAAGAACAGGCGGTAGATTGGTGCTCGTAAAATCCACTCGTAAGCTTTGCCGTTTTGGAGGATGAAGCGAATGTCTGCTAATACTGACCTCCGCCATTTGCCTAAAGCATAGTGCAAGCTCATTTTATCCTGGTAAATTGACTGAAATGCCAGAGCTTCTCTATAAGCTCGTTGATATACTTTAAAAAGAGGCTCGTTGTGTGAGTGATATACTGCTGCTTCAGGTTCATAGATGATTTTGTAGCCCAGTCTTAGCATAGCTCGCGCCCACTCCCAATCTTCACTACCAGTTAGTGTTTCATCAAAACATTGCTTCTCCCAACACTTGCGACAAATAGCAGAATTGGCATTGGAAAAACAGTGTTCGCGAGGACTATCTGGGTTTGTCTGAATTCGTAGCTGGTCGCCATAAAACGCTAGGTCTCGCTGAATCGGTGGCCAAGCATCAGGTTGAGGAACCTGCTTACCATAAACTCCCGCCACTTCAGGGTCATCAAAATGCTTAACCAAGTTTTGCAACCAGTACTGATTACAGGGGAAAGCATGAGCGCTCAACGCTATAACGATGTCTGCCTCAGTAGCTTTAAAGCCAATATTCAAAGAACGACCAAAGCTAAATTCTTCAGGCTGAATTTGAATTAGCTTAACGTCACTCCACTGCTTGACAATATTAACTGTTTCATCGGTAGAGCCAGAATCCACCACAACAATATCGTTGGGCTTTAAAGACTGACTTGTCACTAATCTCAAAGTTTTTGATATGTCTTGAGCTTCATTTTTCGTGCGTATTAGTATGCTAGTTGTAATACTCATGGGATACACCATCGGACAGCATCAATGTCCTCTCAATAATTTCTATTACTTGTTTCATACTCTGTTCTTCTCTAAACATTTTTTCGGCTCGCTGCTGGCAAACCTGACCAAGATCGTGACGCAACTGTGGATTCATCACCCAGTCTTGAATCGTCTTTACCAATTCTCTCACTGTGGCTGGCGAATCAATGTTAGGGTCAGGAAGTAATTTGCCAGTATTACCCAAGACTTCTGGAATACCCCCGACTGCTGTGGCAATGACTGGCAATCCTTTTGCCATAGCTTCAGCAATGGACATTCCAAATGCCTCGGCTACTGAAGGCAATATAAATATGTCAGAAATATTTAGCCATTCTGAAATGTTGGCAACTTGTCCTAAAAACTTAACATGATCAGTTATGCCCAGTTGCTCGACTGCTTGTTGCAGTTCCTTTTCAAGTTGCGGCTCAAAAATTCCACCTCCTGCCCATACAAAGTAAAGTTGATTCCATACGGGGCTGAACATAAGCTGCTTAATTGCTTCTAATTGGTAGTGGTAGCCTTTTCGCAATTCTATGCGAGCAGTTGTGAAGCAAACTACCGCATTTGTTGGAATGTTAAGCGATTGGCGCAGGCGATCGCGCACCCCAAAATCGCAAGGAGTGAAATATTCTACAGGTCGTCCATAATAAATAACCTTTCCTTTATTTTTAGGAAGCTTGAATAATTTGTGTAATAAACCTAAATCATCATAGGAAACAGCAATAACTGACTTGGCTTGAATGTAGTGATGTGATAGCTCATCTAGATATTCAACGAACCGAAGAGCCATATCTTGCACAACCAGATTCTCGATTACAATGTATGGTATTCCCAGTTGAATAGCAATTTGTTTAACGGCAAAGTTGGCGAAGGGATGGGTGTTACTACAAATAATTAAAAGCGGTTTTGGGGAGCTATTTGTTAAAGTCGGTTGCCAACTTTCAACATCAAACCCTCGTGAATTGTTTTTGTTCTTAGCTTCTACCCATAGGTGCTGAATACCCAACTGCTTTTGGAAGCTAATTACCCTATCATCATAGGCTGGGGGTTGTACACAGGTTACTTGATATCCCAATCTTGCCAATGTACACATAATTAAGTGATTGTTTTGTGCAACTCCGCCAACCCCTGAATCAAGTGTATACAAAAAAATATGTTTACTCATATTAGTGATATTAGTGATAGTTGTAACATCCGAATCTGTACTCCACAAGTTTTTTGTCTCTGGTTCATATATCACTTTGAAGAACACTCATTGGTTTGATTGTGTCACTAACTGTTCAAAGTACTGGTTGACTAATTCTCCTTTTGTTTCTAAAAGCTTTTCAATCACAATTTCGTAGACTTGATCGTTCATATCTATTCCTTGATAGCTAGTATTTCTAAATGAGGCACACAAATTTGCTCCGTATATAGGAAATCCCAATAGTCTGACATACTCTTGAGTAAAATACCTTTTTTCCTGAGCAAGAGCATACATATTTAAAGGACTAAAAAGCCCTATATTATTGAAAAGATGCAAAGGAAAAATTTGATGCAGATTAGTTAGAAATCTAGTACCAACTTCAATCGAAGAAAGTTTACCTTGATTATTCTTAACAATTTCTTTGCAAACATAAATGTAAAAATCTAAAAAGCTATTATTTTGAGTAAATATAGTCAAAGCATTATGAATTT
>Ga0335395_10001919_pt1 | contig 12932 bp, 11 predicted proteins | sample MAT02_FD_205744 | JGI IMG/M metagenome (GOLD analysis project Ga0335395, IMG submission 205744) | Freshwater microbial communities from Lake Fryxell liftoff mats and glacier meltwater in Antarctica - MAT-02 (spades assembly) (version 2) ...
CCCCGCTGAACCGCTGGGTGAAGGGAAAAGCAGTGGCGGTACCGCTGTACGTGGGCCGAATGATTCATCACTATGACCACCGTGCTTCGAGCGTCACGGTGAGCGACGAGAACACATTTCACGCGGCGCTCAGTGACTTGCTGACAGCGGGAGAAAAAAGCAATGCGGCTCAGTACCCAGTTCCGCAGTACTGGGTTCTCGAATCCTCGCTTCCAGCCAGCTCACATGCAGCTTGGCAATTGGCATTCAGGGCCATTGCTCGGGCGACCGACGCGAGAACCCTGATTTGTTCACTGACCCCACGCTCTGGCGCTGGAAACAGCCTCCCGCTGCTGATCTGGGAAGGGAGTGAATCGGTAGAGGTGTGTCTGCTGCAAGCCAACATGAGCTCTTTTGTCTTTGACTTTGTTCTCCGTCAGAAGATTCAAACGTCGAACGTCAACTGGTACATCGTCGAACAACTCCCCGTCATCGCCCCAGCCCGCTTCCAAGAACCGCTGCCCGCCGCCTTCGCCCAAGCCATGCGCGCCGCCAAGCTCATGAATGGCCACCACCCGTACCCCACCGTGGCCGACTTCGTGTTGCCCCAGGTGCTGGCGCTCAGTTACACCGCGCACGACCTCGCGCCCTTCGCCCGCGACCTGGGCTATGTGGACGCAGCAGGCGCCGTGCTGCCGCCCTTCGTGTGGAACGAAGAAGACCGCCGCGCCCGCCTGGCCGCACTCGACGCGCTGTTTTTCTACCTCTACGGCTTGAGCGCCGAAGACGCTACCCACATCCTGCAAAGCTTCCCCATCGTGCGCGAGCAAGACACCAAAGCGTTTGGCCACTTCCGCACCCAAGACGACATCGTGGCGCTGCTCAAAATCTTGGAGACGACGCCCCAGCCGGTCTGAAGGCGGCGCCATCTGCACCTGCAGGACCAGCCGATCCACCGCTGAGCGGTCGGGAAACGCGCCACGAGCCGGAAAGAAGCCCTTATTTGCACCCAAGCCAGCAGCCAATTTCCCGATAAGGACAAGCAGGCCGCATGTGCCGCCTGCTCAACCCTTTTTATTGACAAGGAGTCTGGAAATAAACAAACGCAAATGGATGCAATGGGCTGGCATGGTGGTGCTGGGGCTGGGTTCGGTCACCATGAATTGGGCGGTGGAAACCCCGGCCACGCTCGCTGGCGCGAAAGTGATCGGCGCGGAAGACGCGAAGAAGCTGCTGGATGGTGGCACGCCATTCTTCGACACCCGGGTGTCGGCCGAGTACGCCGAGAAAACCATCAAGGGCGCCAAGGGCCTGACCTACCGCGAAAAAAGTGCCAAGGTGGCCGACTTCGATGCGGGCGCAGACCAATTTGACCTGAGCAAGCTGCCGGCCGACAAGGCAACCCCGGTGGTGTTCTTTTGCAACGCCGGCGAATGCTGGCGCAGCTACAAGGTCTCGGCTGTGGCCATCAAGAACGGCTAAGCAAGGTGAACTGGTTTCGCGGTGGCATGCCCGAGTGGACCGCCAAGGGTCTTCCTACTCAGTGAAAGCCAGATGCAACGCCCGCTTGGCGTTGCACAGAACCCAAGCTGAGCGCCCACGCGTGATGGGCGCTCGCCCACGCCATTAAACAGAAGGAAACGGCATGCAAGCCAAGCTGTCGATCAAGTTGCGGCTCGTGTTGCTGTCGCTGCTGGCCGTATTGGGCACAGCCATCGTGACCCCGCTGTTCTGCGCCTCGAACCGAACCAACGAGCGCGCGCTGGTCGAGGTGTATGAGCAAAACGGCGAGTCGCTGTTGCGCATGCAGCGCATGGAGAATCTGCTGCTGGAACTGCGCTTTCGTGCCGCCGGCGTGCTGCTCGACCAGCTGCCCATACAGGGCTCGCACAACCACCTGAAAGATGCGCGCCAAGAACTGGATCAGCTCTGGAGCGAACTGCAGGCGAATGCGGGCACGCTGTTTGACGGCAAGGCCGCCAGCACCGAGATGCAGGCGCTGAGATCAGGCTGGCCCCAGGTGGAAGCCACTCTCGGCCAGCTCGCCCAGGGCTACACGGCCCGCGACAACCCGCGCCTAACCGAGGTGCTGGAGGAGCAGTGGCCGTTGATGGTCAAGGCGGCGGTCAAGCTGCTGAAAACCCTGATTCCTCTGGCCCGCGAGCGATCGGGTGAGGCGTTTCGAGGCGCCAAAGCGTCGAGCCAGCGCATGTTGCAGATCGGGGTGACGGTTGCGGCAATGTGCTTGCTGCTGCTCGCAGCGGTGGCCTGGTTCACCATGCGCGCCATCCTCGCGCCGCTGGCCGAAGTGAAGCAGGCCATGCGCCGCATCGCCGATGGCGAGATCGCCACACCGATGCCAAAGTCCCAGGTGCCCGAGCTGCACAGCATGGTGGCGGCCATGGGCGACATGCAGCAATCGCTGGTGAAGCTGGTGGGCCAGGTGCGCGCTTCGTCCGAGAGCATTCAGGTGGCCAGCAGCGAGGTGGCTTCGGGCAACGCCGATCTGTCGGCGCGCACCGAGCAGGCCGCCTCCAACCTGCAGCAGACCGCCGCTTCGATGGAGCAGCTCAACAGCACACTGCTGCAATCGGCCGACGCGGCGCGCCAAGCCAGCCGGCTGGCGAGCACCGCCGCGCAAGAGGCGACCCAGGGCGGCGCGGTGGTGGCCCAAGTGGTGAGCACCATGGACGAGATCAACACCTCGTCGCGCCAGATCGCCGAGATCATCGGCGTGATCGACAGCATCGCCTTTCAGACCAACATCCTCGCGCTCAACGCCGCTGTGGAGGCGGCGCGCGCTGGCGAGCAAGGGCGTGGCTTCTCTGTAGTGGCCAGTGAGGTGCGCAGCCTGGCGGGGCGCTCGGACCAGAGCTGCCAAGGAAATCCGCGGCCTGATCGCCGCCAGCGTCGACAGGGTGCAAGCGGGCAGCCAGCTGGTGGCCAACGCCGGGAAAAGCATGGGGCAGATCGTGAATTCGGTGCAGCGGGTGGCGCAGATGATTGGCGAGATCAGCGCCGCCAGCGGCGAGCAGTCCAACGGCATCGGCCAGGTCAACACCGCCGTGACCCAGCTCGATCAGATGACGCAGCAGAACGCAGCGCTGGTGGAGCAATCTTCCGCCGCCTCAGAAAGCCTGAAAGACCAGGCGTCGCGGCTGTTGCAGATCGTGGCGGTTTTCAGGATTGATGCAGCCACGCCTGTGATTTGACCGCGCAGCCAAGCGTCAATAGGCGCTGCTCGGTGGCGGTCCACTGTCTGCGGGCAAGTCGGTCTTGAAACGCTTGGCCAGCGCGCTGGTTTGGCGCGCCAAGATCTGGGTGTCGAGCCCCACTGCCACGAACAAAGCCCCCAGTGCCAAATACCGGCGCGCCTGCGCTTCGTCGGTGCACAAAATGCCCGGCGCCTTGCCGGCCTGGCGGATGCGAACAATCGCGTCTTCGATCGCGGCTTGCACCACCGGGTGGTCGGGGTGGCCCACATGCCCCAGCGAAGCGGACAGATCGGCCGGGCCGATGAACACGCCGTCGACCCCCGGTGTTTGGGCGATCGCGTCCAAGTTGGCCAACGCCTCGCGCGTCTCCACCTGCACCAGCAGGCAGATCAGGGCATTGGCGGCGGTGGCGTAGTTGCCGATGCGACCCCAGCGCGAGGCACGTGCGCCCGCCATGCCGCGCATGCCGCCCAGGCCATCGTCTTGCGGATAGTGGCAGGCACTCACACACAGGGCCGCTTGCTCGGCGCTGTTGACCATGGGCACCAGCAGGGTCTGCACCCCGGTGTCGAGGTACTGCTTGATGAGCACCGCGTCGGCCACCGGCACGCGGGCGATGGCGTGAGTCGCCGGATAGCCCGCGATCACCTGCGCCTGGGCCTGCACATCGGCCACGCCAAACGGCGCGTGTTCACCATCGATCAGCAACCAGTCGAATCCCGCGCCGGCGCAAATCTCCGTGGCGGTAGAGCCGCCCAGCCCGAACCACAGGCCGATTTGTGTGCGTTGCTCGCGCAGCGCTTGTTTGAAGGGGTTGGCCGGTGTCTGCATCGAAAGGCTCCTTCACAAAGCCCAAGAATAGCGGTGGTTCGGCCAGCGGGCGGCGCGCAGGCGGGACAATGCGGCCCATGAAAAATCTGTGCGAACTGCTCCAAACCGAACTGCCGCTGATCCAGGCGCCCATGGCGGGTGCGCAAGGCTCGGCGTTGGCAATTGCTGTTGCGAACAGCGGCGCGCTTGGCTCGCTGCCCTGCGCCATGCTGGCACCCGATGCGCTCACCCGCGAGCTGGAAGCGCTGCGCGTTGGCACCACGCGACCGGTGAACCTCAACTTCTTTTGCCACACACCGCCCGAGCCCGACGCAGCGCGCGAAGCCGCCTGGCGTCGGCTGCTGGCGCCGTTCTACGCCGAGGCCGGGCTGGACATCGAAAGCGTGCCAGCGGGCGCAGGCCGTGTGCCGTTCAGCCACGCCATCGCCGACCTCATCGAGCCTTTCCGCCCGGCGGTGCTGAGTTTCCATTTCGGCCTGCCCGCGCCCGGTCTGCTGGCGCGGGTGAAAGCCTGGGGCGCGGTGGTGCTCTCCAGCGCGACCACGGTGACTGAAGCGCGCTGGCTGGAAGCTCACGGCGCCGACGCCATCATTGCGCAGGGCTTGGAGGCTGGCGGTCATCGCGGCATGTTCCTGACCGACGACATCAGCACCCAAATCGGTACGCTGGCGCTGCTGGCGCAGGTGGTCGCTGCCGTGAAAGTGCCGGTGATTGCGGCAGGCGGCATTGCTGATGCGGCGGGTGTCGCGGCTGCCATGGCGCTGGGCGCAGCCGGCGTGCAGGTGGGCAGCGCCTACCTGTGCAGCGACGAGGCGACCACCAGCGCGCTGCACCGTGCCGCGCTGCAAAGCGGGGCCGCGCAACACACGGCGCTGACCACGCTGTTCTCGGGCCGGCCAGCGCGCGGCATTGTCAACCGCGTGATGCGCGAACTCGGTCCTCTGAACCCCGCCGCGCCCGCGTTTCCGCTGGCCACCGCCGCCATCGCGCCGCTGCGCGCGCACTGGGAAGCTCAGGGGAGCGGTGACTTCTCGCCCCTGTGGGCGGGGCAGAACGCCAGCGGTTGCCAGACACTGCCGGCAGCCGAGATCACGCGGCGCCTGGCACAGGGGTTTGCGCTGGGCGGCTGAAGGTCATCTGTTGCTTTGCCCCAGTGAGTTCTTGAATCCTGCTCGGGCTGAGCCTGTCGGCGTTCGGCGTTGGTCAGGACTTTGACAAGATGAGTGGCCCATGCCCCACTGGGTTGAATCCATCGCTACCCCAGCTGCCGCATCAGCGCCGTCTGGATCTTGAGCCAGCGTTTGAAGCCCGCATCGCTTTGAACCAGGGTCGCATCGGCTTGCATCATTTCCAGCGCCATTTCCAGCTCTTCGACCTGCTCCAGCAACACCATCTGCAGCGTACGGGGTGTGACGCCCATGCCGCGTGAGACCTGAAATTCCTGCGCCAGCGCGTCTTGCCTGCCCATGCGCTCGCGCTCCAGATCGGCAACTTGCTGCTTGAGCAGCAGCGTCATGGCGGCGAGCTGCTCTTCGGCCAGGGCGCCGCTGCCGAGCAGGTCGGACAAGCCTGCTTGCTGCTGCAATTGCAGCAGCGCCAGCAGGTCTTTTCGCCCGTAGGCGGCATTGGCTTCGCCCATGAGGGCGGTCTTGCGCTCGCGCGCTGTGGCGTCTTGCTCGCGGTCTGGGTGCAGTGCGCTAGCCAGCTGGCGAAACAGGCCGCGCAGCAGGTTGGCGGCGTTGTCCAGCTTGGCTTGCGCCTGGGTTTGCGCTGGGGCTGGCTTGGTCTTTTTGTTGGCTTGTCGGCGCTCGGCCCGCGCGCGTTTGTCTTCATCGGCGCGCTCTCCTTGCTCGCGCATGTTGGCCATGCCCGCAGCCAAAATTTGCTCAATGCTGGCGTCGGGCGGTAGGTCGTCCAAGCCGGCGCCAAACGCTGCTTCCATGCCGGCGCGCATGGCCTGGCTTTCTGCCAGCGCCTGTTCGGCCAAGGTGGTGGGGCTGTGGCGGTCGTGCAGCGCGGCCATCTCGGTATCGCCCTCGCTGGCCAGCGTGGCGGCCATGCCGCACAAAATGCTCACGGCGGCGCGCCGCTGCGGCGTGGCGAGGGTCTTGCCCGCCAGGCGCTGGTCAATCAACAGCACCATGCTGCGCAACTGCTGGCGGGTCTCGGCCCGCAACGGGTGGACCTGCTGGTGCACGGCCACGCGGTGCGCCTGGGCCAGCGTGTCCAGTTCCGCGATCTGTTGCTTGAGCTTGGTGATGCGGGTGAGCTGAATCTGGTGGGCGCGTGAGGCGGCGGAGGCGGCTTTGGGCTGGGCCGGTGGCTGGGGCGTCACCGCCATGCCGGTCAGATCGGCGGGTCGGCGAAAACGGGGATCGGCGGGGTCTTTGGTGTTCATGGGTGGCGTTATTCTCCTCGCATGGCCAAAGACAAGACCCAGTACGTTTGCAACGAATGCGGTGGCACCAGCCCAAAGTGGTTGGGTAAATGCCCGCATTGCGGCGCTTGGAACACGCTGATCGAATCGGTTGCCGAGTCCACGGCGCCTGTGAAGAACCGCTTTGCTTCGCTGGCCAAGACGGCAGCGGTCACGGTGCTGGCCGACATCGAGGCCACCGATATCCAGCGCACGCCCACCGGCCACGACGAGCTGGACCGGGTGCTCGGTGGCGGCATCGTTGAGGGCGGCGTGATCCTGATCGGTGGCGACCCGGGCATCGGCAAGTCGACCTTGCTGCTGCAAGCGCTGGATTCGCTGCAGCGCTCAGGGCTGAAAACCCTCTACGTCACCGGCGAGGAAAGCGGCGCCCAGGTGGCGCTGCGCTCGCGTCGGCTGGGGCTGGAGGGCTCACAGGTGAGCGTGTTGGCCGAAATCCAGCTGGAGAAGATGCTCGCCACGCTGGACGCTACCCGGCCCGCTATCGCGGTGATCGACTCGATCCAGACCGTGTATTCGGAGCAGCTCACCAGCGCGCCGGGCTCTGTGGCGCAGGTGCGAGAGTGTGCGGCCCACCTGACCCGAGCAGCCAAGGCCAGCGGCATCGCCATCGTGCTGGTGGGCCACGTGACCAAGGAAGGCGCGCTGGCCGGGCCGCGCGTGCTGGAGCACATGGTCGACACGGTGCTGTATTTCGAGGGCGACACGCACAGCAGCTTTCGCCTGATCCGCGCGATCAAGAACCGCTTTGGGGCGGTTAACGAAATCGGCGTGTTCGCGATGACGGAAAAAGGGTTGAAAGGCGTGAGCAACCCCAGCGCGATCTTCCTCAGCCAGCATTCGGAGCCTGTGCCCGGCAGCTGCGTGATGGTCACGCTGGAAGGCACGCGGCCCATGCTGGTGGAAATCCAGGCGCTGGTGGACAGCGGCGGGCCGTCGCCCCGGCGCCTGTCGGTTGGCCTGGACCGCGACCGCCTGGCGATGCTGCTGGCGGTGCTGCACCGCCACGCGGGCTTGGCCTGCATGGATCAGGACGTGTTTGTGAACGCGGTCGGCGGCGTTCGCATCAGCGAGCCAGCAGCCGACTTGGCCGTTATGTTGGCGATCACGTCCAGCCTGCGCGGCAAAGCACTGCCCAAAGGCTTCCTCGCGTTTGGCGAGGTGGGCCTGGCCGGCGAGGTGCGCCCGGCGCCGCGTGGGCAGGAGCGGCTGAAGGAAGCGGCCAAGCTGGGCTTTTCCGTGGCGGTGGTACCGAAAGCGAACGCGCCAAAGAAGAACGACAAGGCGTTCGAGGGGCTCACCATCCACCCGGTGGAGCGGATTGAAGAAGCGATGAACCTGGTGCGCGGGCTGTGAGCGGGTTCACACTCCCACCCCGCCTGCGCGCCCTGCTGTTCCCCGCAATGGCGCTGGCCTTGTCTTACGCGGCCTGGCGCAGCCATGGCCTGCCGGGCCTGCTGCTGGCGGTGCTGATGCTGAGCTTCTGGCTGATGTTGCACTTCACCAAGCTGATGCGCCTGCTGCGCACGGTGGCCGCCCGGCCCATGGGCCGGGCGCGCGACGCCGCTGCGCTGCATGCGCGGCTCAAGCCTGGCATGGCGATGGTCGACGTGATTCGCCTCACGCTCAGCATCGGCCAGCTGCGCACCCCGCCCGACACCGAGCCAGAAGAGCGCCACTGGGCCGACGACACCGGGCAGGTGGTGGTGTGCCGCTTTGAACATGGCCGCTTGGCATCCTTCCGGCTGGAGCCTGTCAGTCCCCCAGACGACAGCGACATCGACGGTCCACCGGGTGATCGGGCAGACGCTGCGCCGTAAAATCGCTCTTCTGTCTGCCCGCACCGTTTGCTGGGAGGCGACCCTTTTCAATCAACTCCCACGAGGCACTGCGCATGGCACCGATTCCTTCAATGTCCGACCGCGACGGCAAGATCTGGATGGACGGCCAGATGGTCGAATGGCGCGACGCCAAGATCCACGTGCTCACCCACACGCTGCACTACGGCTGCGGTGCCTTCGAAGGCGTGCGCGCCTACAAAACGGCCGACGGCGGTACCTCGATCTTCCGGCTCGAAGAGCACACCGATCGCCTGTTCAACAGCGCCAAAATTTTGCGCATGGTGATCCCGTTCACCAAAGAGGAGGTGATGGACGCGATGAAGGCATCGGTGCGCGACAACGGGCTGGAAAGCGCCTACATCCGCCCGCTGATCTGGATTGGCGACAAGCGGCTGGGCGTCTCACCCAAGGGCAACACCATCCACCTGATGGTCGCCGCCTGGCTCTGGGGCGCTTACCTCGGTGAAGAGGGCTTGCAGCGCGGCATTCGCGTCAAAACCAGCAGCTACACGCGTCACCATGTGAACATCACCATGACGCAGGCCAAGGCGGTGAGCAACTACACCAACTCGATTTTGGCCAACATGGAAGTGACCGACGATGGCTACGACGAAGCGCTGCTGCTCGATCCCTCAGGCTTCGTGTCGGAAGGCGCCGGCGAAAACATCTTCGTGATCAAAGACGGTGCGATCTACACGCCCGACCTCTCGGCTGGTGCTTTGAATGGCATCACCCGCAACACCGTGTTCCACATCGCCAAAGACCTGGGCCTGGAGATCGTGCAAAAGCGCATCACCCGCGACGAGGTCTACATCGCCGACGAGGCCTTCTTCACCGGCACCGCCGCTGAAGTGACCCCAATCCGCGAGCTTGACCGCATCGAGCTGAGCGAGGGCTCGCGCGGCCCGATCACCGAGAAAATTCAGAGCGCGTTCTTTGACATCGTGGGCGGCAAGAACCCCAAGTACGCCCACTGGCTGGCTAAAGTCTGAGCCCGCACTGGGAGCACCCATGAGCCAGCCACCGATCGAACTCGCCGCCAGCGAACTCACCGCCGACGGCGGTTTCTTCTGCCCCAGCCCGCGCGCCGGGATGAAGCTGTGGAATACCCACCCGCGGGTCTACCTGGATGTGGGTTCGACCGGGAAAGCCCGCTGTCCCTATTGCGGCACGGTCTACCAGCTTAAGGCGGGCGAGGTGTTGGCCCACGGTCACTGAGCATCGGGATCGACTGGCCCTCCGCGATCGCCAGGCGGCCTTTAAACGACCAAATTTATACGCCCAAAAAGAAGCCACCTTGCGGTGGCTTGAAAAGTCCTTAAAGGGACGCCGTTGGGAGACCGGTTGCCAGCGCGGTGGTTGGCGCTGAATGAATTCAGGTCTGTCCTCTTCTTCTTGGTGTTGTGACAGCAACAGGTTGAGTGTGCGCTACCGCACCCACGGGCACCATCCCTTTTGGCCGGATTGGCACCCAGTTTTTGGGTAATAAAACCCAAAAAGGCGGTTGGGCTGCTGCTGGGCTTGGCGGCACAGCGATGCAACCCCCGCCGAGTTGGCCGATCACAGCGCCAGCGCCACCACAAAGCGCGCTCCGCCCCCTTCGCGCGCCTCGCAGCGCACACTGCCGCCGTGGCGCGCGGCGATGGTTCTGACCAGCGACAGCCCCAGCCCCACACCGCCTTCGCGCTCGCTGGCGCCGGGCAGGCGGTAAAACGGCTCAAAGATGCGCTCCCGCAAGTTGGCCGGCACGCCGGGGCCTCGGTCTTCCACCGTGACCACGGCGATGGGCGCTTGCCTCGATCCACCCCGCGTGAGCAAGAGCCGCACCTTGGCCGCTACCGCTGCGCCAGACGCTTGCGCGCCCTGTGGCTTGCCGTAGCGCCGCGCGTTTTCCAACAGGTTGCGCAGCAGGCGGCGCAACAGCCGGGCGTGGCCTTGCACCAGCAACGGCGCGGTGCCGGGTGCCACGTCGAGCTCGGCGCCTGTGCGGGCGCATTCCTCGGCCGCCAGCCCGATCAGGTCCACTTCTTCGATCGGGCCCAAGGAAGCGCCGTCGTCAGCGTCAGGCAAATCAAGCCGGCTGGCCAGCAGAATTTCGTCGATCAACTCGTCGAGCTCGGTGATGCTGCGCGCGATCTCCTGGCGCTGGGCGCGCTCAGCAGTGGGCGCCGTGTCGCTTTGGCCCATCAGCGCCAACCCCATGCGGATGCGTGCCAGCGGCGAGCGCAGCTCGTGCGAGGCGTTGGCAAGCAAGGCTTTGTGCGACTGCAGCAGGGTTTGCACCCGCTCGGCCGCTTTGTTGAAGCGACTGGCGAGAAATGCAATTTCGTCTTCACCCTGCACCGGCAACCGGGTCGACAAATCGCCATCGCCCCAGCGCTCCACCCCTTTTTGCAGCATCTCCAGCCGCTTGGTCAGGCGCCGCACCACCGGGTAAGCGCCCAGCGCCACCGCCAGCGCGACCAGCCCGAGCAGCCAAGCAAAACCCATCGGCGACTGCAGCCAAGACTGCGCACGCCGTGTCGGCACCGCACCGCTCGGGGTGCGGGTCGGGCGCGGCAGGTTGATGTAGAGCGTCTGCCCGTCCACCATCGTGACCTGGAACTCCAAGCCCTCGCCCGGCACCCGCACCGCCCGCGCCGGCGCCTGCCCCACCACATCGCCCGCGCTGTTGCGCAACACTATCTCGCGCGCGACCCGATTCAGCGCCTGCTCGCGCTGCCCGTCCAGCGCCACCTGCCACAGCCCGCCCACCGCCAACGCCAGCAAACCCAACGCCACCACGATCGCCAGCCAAATGCGCAGGTACAGGCGCTGACCGAGCAGTCGTTTCATGGGACGGGTCGGCAGCGGCTCTGAAGCGCGGGCCGTTGGCGGGAAACAGAGCCGCTGCCACCGCACTGCAGGCCGTGCTTTGTCGGGACAAAGGCGATCCGTCGCCGCACATAACAAGCAACCCGGACCCAACTCAGCCCAAACAGCCCAGTTTCCGGCGCGCTGTGCCCCAACCCAGAACGCCGCGGAACCGGCTTCGCCGGGCCGCCAGCGTTGCCCCTTGAGGGGAGGAGCGCAGCGACGGGGGTGTGCCAATCCTTTGGCTTCGCCGGGCCGCCAGCGTTGCTCCCCGGGGGGTGGCGCGCTGCAAGCGCGGCGCGGGGGGAGTCACTGTTTGGCAAACACATACCCCACCCCGCGCACCGTGAGAATGCGCTTGGGCTCTTTGCTGTCTTCCTCGATCGCGTGGCGGATGCGGCCAATGTGAACGTCGATACTGCGGTCAAACGCGTCGAGTTCGCGCCCGCGAACCGCCTCCATGATCTGGTCGCGGGTGAGCACGCGGCCCGCTCGCTCGGCCATTGCCACCAGCAGGTCGAACTGGTAAGAGGTGAGCTCGCACAGCCGCTCGTCCACCTGCACCGTGCGTGCATCACGGTCGATTTCCAGCGAACCGAAACGCAGCACCGGTGTGCTGCGGGTAAGCGCGCTGGATCCGCCATCGCCCCGCCGGCGCAGCACCGCGCGGATGCGCGCCAGCAGCTCGCGCGGCTCAAACGGCTTGGGCAGGTAATCGTCGGCGCCCAGCTCCAGGCCGACGATGCGGTCCATCGGGTCGCCCTTGGCCGTCAGCATGATCACAGGTACCCGACCCAGCTGGCCGGGCAGGGCGCGGATGCGTCGGCACACCTCCAGCCCGTCGATGCCCGGCATCATCAGATCGAGCATCACCAGCTCGGGCATCACCAGCGGCAACTGCTCCAAGCCCGCTTCGCCGCTGGCTGCGTGTGTCACCGCATAGCCGGACTGACCGAGATACGCCACCACCATCTGCGCCAGGCGGCTGTCGTCTTCGATCATCAACAGGGGTGGATTGGCGCTCATATTTTCAGTTTAGAAGAAGCAGACTGAACGCCATGACAGGCGTGTGTGAACGTGGCGAGGCTGGCGCGTGAAGTTCGGTGAATGTCAGGCGTCTGGATCGATCAGAACTTTGTTGGAAGGCACGGGAGTGAAGCGGGTCGCTAGCCACACCAGCAGCAGCACTGGCAGGCCCAAGAACGCGGTGGCGGTGAAGAAGGTGGCGTAGTCGTAGGCATCAACAAACACGCCTGAGAAGCCAGCCAGCCATTTGGGCGCGAGCAACATCATCGAGCTGAACAGCGCGTACTGCGTGGCCGAGTACCTCACGTTGGTGAGGCTGGAAAGGTAGGCGATGAACGCGGCCGAGGCCAAGCCGGAGCTCAGGTTGTCAGCCGAGATCACCGCGATCAGCGCGGTCACATCATGCCCATGGCCCGCCAGCCAAGCGAACAGCAGGTTGCTCGCGGCTGAGAGCACTGCGCCCAGCATCAGCACCCGCATCACGCCCCAGCGCATGGAGAGCGCGCCGCCAATGAAGGCGCCCACCAGCGTCATGATGATGCCGTAGAGCTTGGTGACCGCAGCCACCTCGTCTTTGGTGTAACCCATGTCCACATAAAACGGGTTGGCCATGATGCCCATCACGATGTCGCTGATGCGGTAGGTACCGATCAGCGCCAGGATCAGCAGCGCTTGCTTGCCGTAGCGCTTCAGAAAGTCGGCAAACGGCTCCACCAGCGCGCTCTTCAGCCAGTCGGCCGCGTTGCGCGC
>Ga0335395_10001920_pt1 | contig 12924 bp, 29 predicted proteins | sample MAT02_FD_205744 | JGI IMG/M metagenome (GOLD analysis project Ga0335395, IMG submission 205744) | Freshwater microbial communities from Lake Fryxell liftoff mats and glacier meltwater in Antarctica - MAT-02 (spades assembly) (version 2) ...
TAAATCAGAGTGAGCAAGTCACGGTGTCTTGGAGTAGCACGAACGCGGAATCAGTTAAACTCAGCGGGGAAGTCGTTCCGCTTAATGGCTCACGTAACTTTAACCTAATTGAAACTACAATCTATGTTGTCGAAGCAACCCGTGGAAATATAATAGTATCAGCAGAAATCACAGTAATCGTAAACCAACTACCTATGAAAACAATAACAATTGACGCTCCCGCTACAGGCGTGGTGGGTCAAGAAATGATAATAAAGGCTACAGTAAATGCAGCAGGAGTTCTCCAAGCGGTATTTACTTCCGAGAACGCAACCCCTGTATCAGTGTCTATCCCAATCGCTATCGCAGAACCACCCGTGGAGCCGCCCGTAAACAACCTTGTTTTACAGCTACTCGCGGAAAACTTTAGCTCATCCCAAGGTTGGCTAGACACGGTAACAAATAAGTACATCCCTACCGAAAGCACGATGCCCACCAAGTTGACTGATGGAGTTCGGTTTACAGGTACTAACGGTCTAGTTCTACGAAACCTTAACCTTCAAAACTACCGAATTACCGCAGAAGTAACCTTTTTGAGCCAATCTAATACCCGAACAATATTACAATGCTCAAAGCGTTCACCCGTTCGTGATTTATTTATTTGGACTTGGGTACAACAGGGTAATGCCTTCTGTTTTGATAATTCAAAGAGCCGTGTAATTACTGATTTTGTGCCAATTCTTAACCAAAAGTACACGATAGAGTTACAGAAAGATCGCGGACTCTCTATTAATGGAGTTCTAATTGCGGGAGCAGGGAGTCCTTTAGATATGAATTTCTTAGAGCCTTTCGTGATCGGTAATGACCCTTGGAACTACGGATTCCCGCTTAATGGGATAATCCATAAGTTCGAAATACGGAACCTGTAATACATAAATAGGTAACTATTCTACTCTAACTTAACTTTAGCTTTGTTTTAATTAAAAAACAGAGAAAATGAGCATTATGTTAGTAAATCTATTCGACTATTTTAGTTCGATGGGGTTTTGGGGTTACGCACTCCCTATGATTGGCGCGGCAGTCGGGGCGGTTTTCGCTCATTGGCAAGCCCGTAAAAAGATGGGAGCAGAAGTCGAGAGTATCAACCTAGACCAAGCGGAAAAAATTCGTTCTAAATGGCAACAATTATACGAAGAAATGGAAGAGAGAGTAACATTAATGGAAGCGAGTCTATACTCGATGCGAAAAAGGATAGGTGAACTTGAATCAGAACTCCACGACGAAAAAAAAAGAACCAGAGAACTTGAACACAAACTCCAAAACGCTGAAAACGAAATAAGTAAATCGAAGAAATGATACGTAGCAAGGTAGTTGAAATCGCTAGAAAAGAAATTGGATATGAAGAAAAACCACCAAACTCCAATAAGACAAAATACGGCAAATGGTTCGGTTTTGATGGCGTAGCGTGGTGCGGTATGTTTGTAAGTTGGGTGTATGCTAACGCGAAACGCCCCCTTGGCAACATTGGGTTTTTAAAAGGTTTTGCTGGTTGTCAAACTGCGGTAGCGTTCTTCAAGAAAAACAATATGCTCACCACAAAACCGCAGTCGGGCGACATTGTTTTCTTTGATTGGAACAATGACGGTAGGCATGACCATACAGGCATCTTCGTAAGATGGATTAACCCCACAACCTTTGAGTGTATTGAAGGCAACACATCAACATCTAATCAAAGCAACGGGGGTACGGTTATGCTACGCAGCCGCAACAATAAAGACGTTATTTTCGTAGATGTTCTAAAGTAGATTAGGCAAGGTGGTAATCCTTTAAACAAAAACCCCCTGACTTCTTAGGTTCAAGGGGCTTTGCTTATGGAAACAGAAAAAGTTATGTGGTGTGTTCAATGTCTGATTCTAAAACACCCCACCTACGACCCGAATGCCATATTAACCAACTATCCAATATATGTGTACTTTCTAATACACAAATCGTTTCAAGCGGGATGCTGTGATTAGTTTTGTTTGCGGTTATCTTCACTACATCCCCAACCTTAAACTCCCGCTTAGGTTTTTCAGTGGTTTCTGAGCGGTTGTCAATATCACTCAAGATTTCTTTCTTCAAGCCGAGTATGTAACTCTCCTTAAAGATGAATGTGTCTAAGTCATTAATAGCCCATATTAAACCATTCTTATCTTCTTCTACCGCGCTTTTGAGTAGGTCGTGTCTAATCTCTATTAGTTTTTCTAAGTCCATGTTAGTTTGCGAGTTTTAATTCATGTTCGTAAAAATGACCAGTTATTGTATCGCTTGACCAAGACCCTACGGCTATCGTCTTAAATAAACGAAGGACTTTTTTAACAACGAGTCGTGTCCCGTAAAGATCATTGTTATTATCCTTCACCATTACTACATCCCCTACCATGAACGGGCTTTCGGTTTCGCCCGAAACTCCCTTAATTCTTAAATCTCCTACTTTAATGTTAAACTTCTCGGCTATTTGCTCAAGGGTCAGTTCTGTTTGTTTCTCTACTATTGATGCCCATAAGCCGTTTCTGTATATCGGTGGATTTGAGTAGTTATTATGCCATTCACTCATGGGGGAATACGTATTAATTTTATCAATGTCAACGCGACCAAACGGATTGGTTATTTTTTGCGGATTATTACACCCCACGGGGATAATCGTAACCCCTTCTTTAAAGCCCCTTTTCTTAGCTTCCGCTATAAGAGCATCCGTAACATCCTTGTCTGTTGCTTTGGTAATTTTTAATACCGTATTGCGGACGGGCAATCTAAAACTCTCAATCCATTCTTTTTCAACACCAAATCCGAATGTATAAGAGTCAGAATCGAAACCCTTAAAATAAATAAGCATTTTCTCTCCATATAAAAAATACGGAGACTTAAGCCAAACCCAATCACCAGCCTTGTAAGACTCTCTCATTTCAGGGAACTCTTTTTCGATTTTCTCCTTCCAATCCTTACACATAGTCAAACCAAGTTTTCCATTGTAAGCCTTTTCGATAAATTTTTTGTACTTTTCCATAAGTATTTAATTAGTTTGCACAAATATACGAATAGTACTCCGACTACACAAATAATTTAGGTAACGATACACTCCATGATCTACCTATTTTTGTTCTATGCTCACGGAAAAAGTAAAGTTATACGGCTTAGTTGGCTTGATAACCCTTATCATCGTTTTATTGCTTGTTATTTCCTTTAAGAATAGCAAGATAACTAGGCTCATATTAGACTCTGAACACTACCAAGAGCAACAGGACGCTCTTGAAGCAGAACTGAACGATGTAAGAGAGTCAACGACTATTCTCCAAGTGGAGATAGACTCTCGAAATGAGACTATTGACAGTATTTTACAGGTTTACAATAAAACTCCAAAAGATGAAGGATTTAAAAATGTTCGTTTTCTTATCGGTAATGATTCTTGGGATGAAATCCTACGGGCAAACGAGATCGCTGATGATAGTACCTTCCTTCAGCCCTGACACATCCTTAGTATTAGACAAGACCGCCGCTTTAAATCAAGCTAACTTTAACTTGGGAGCGAAGGAACTTAGGCTGCGGTTTTCTAACACTCTATTAAGAGAAGAAAAACTCTTACAGCTATGGGAAGCAACAAGCGCTCAACTCGCGGCAAAAGAAACCTTAATAAGCAATAAGGATAGGGAAATACTCTTACTCTCCAAGCAACTCGGATTAAAAGACGACGAACTAGAGAAATCAATCAAGGTAATGAGAACCGAGAGTAGGAAGAAGCTATTTCTAGGCTTCGGAATAGGCTTTGCAGGGGGAGCGATCGCTGCGCTCGTTCTGCTCAATTAGAAAGCCCCTAACTTACGCTAGGGGCTTTCACCAACCAAACAACTCCCACGTTAGGGAGTTATTTTAAATAAACATCCTATTAATCTTTTCGCGGTCTTTTTGGTCGCTTAACATTTGTATTTTCAACTTATCAACTTCTTTCAGGGTTTTTACATACTCACATAACGATAGGAGAGCCTTTCCCTGCGATCTTAGAATATCATTCTTGACGCTTAGGTGATTGGGATTGAGTGCAGCCATGCTTTCTTGCATACTCGCTTGTTCACACATATCATTCGCGGCTTCAAAACAATACTCTACATCAAGCATCATTATTGGCAAAGCGATCATTTTAATTATCGCCGCTTGCTCTTCTGATTTTTCTACTGATTTCTCCGTTTGTCTTATTTGTTTGTGTTGTTTTTAGATTCTTCGGGTTTATCTACATTAACCATTTCTTCGTTTTCAAGAAAGGTTATGACCGTAGCGATTTCGTCGGGGTAGTACCAAATATCGCGGGAAACCATCCCTTGCTCCATTAAGTACTCAATAGCTGCTTTAACTGTTTCTACCTTCATTGTTTTTGTGTTTAAGGTTAATATTCTCTTTTAAGTAATTCGCCTTCTCTTCCTTGGAAGCCAAGTAACCGTTCTCTATACTATGCGCAACGTTGTTATGTATAGACCTGTGACACGGGGCGCAAGCAGAGCGAAATTGTGCCGTATCATTCAGAAAATCCCCGTAGCGTATTTGCATCCTGTGGTGTATTTGATCCGCTTCACCACCGCAAACAAAACATAAAGGATTTTCTTCTAAATGCTTCCTTCTTAACTTGGAGTACTCTTTCTCTTGGACTACACGCTTCTCGCTCCTGCGGTCTATTTTAGTTGATTTAAGGCTATTTCCTTTGCTTTTACTAACGCAGGACTTACAGCCGATAGTTCGGTTCCAAAGATAAGCTAATTCTCCGCAAGTTGGGCAAAGTTTCTTTTTAGCTTGCACTATTCTTTTACTTCGATTAGGTCGTATGGGCTGTAAAGGCAATCGAGATCATACTCGCCATTTAGAGTCCAAGTTATTTGCTCCCACCTTTCAAAGCTAGTCCATATAGAACCATTAACAGGGTATGATGTATATTCATTTAGCGGATCAATAATTTTACTCAATTTAACCTTATCACCCTGTCTTGTTATATACTTCTTATCCAAAGATATTAAACCTTCCGCTTTCTCCCCATCCCTTAGCACTATCAACTTCTTTAAGTACAGGCTCAAGTCCATAGCTTCTTCGAGTGCGTGTTGTAAGAAGTCGTCTTGGTTATTGTCTTGAAGGGTAGTCCCGTACTTTTCAATCCCCTTCTTGCTCCTTGTGTCGAAGTCTTTTTTCAGTGATTCTACGATTGGGTCTTTCATTGGTTACTTATTATTTTATTCCATTGCTCATGCGTGAATTGCATAGGATTGATGTTCTCACCGTTCAAGGTAACTTTCACTTCGATCAGTTCATGTTTTATTTCTTCGGGTTTTGGTTCGGTCGCTTCTATTTTTTTCATTTGTGTCCAATTGATAGTATCAAAACCCAATCCATCATTAAATTCATCTTCGTGACCAAGGCGAACCGCCATAAACGGCCTGAAGGCCCCAATAATTTCAGCTAAAAATATTCTTGGCACCCACTCGTCTATATAGTTTAACTTCACAGAAACCATCTCTCCCCGCTCGGGCTTCCATTCAAAGACTTCTTTAACCGATTGGATTGGACGATTTTTTGTTTTGAATGGAACCCATGTATCTGGGCAGAAATGTGACCGCCCGTAAATATTTGAAGAACCCGATAGCTTAGCGTGATCTTTTGGAAACGCTAAGGTTAGTAATTCTTTCAGTTGTTCAAGAGTACCGTCGTTTTCGATGTCTATCTCACCCTTGCTTATTCGTTCAGCTATGTATTCTTTTTTCATAGAGTTTGGTTTTTTAGTGATTCAATTTTATAATAATTCACTAGGTCTTGAGTGGATTTAAACGCGCCTAGTTCATCATCATGCACCCATTGATTCTTTTCCTTTTCATAGTACCAACCCATGCCACCAATCCATTCAAGATAGAGAATTAATTCCGCTTCCGAGTAACAGTCCTTTTGTCGGGCTGCGCAGAATTCTGCAACGTACCTTGCGGAAGTTTCTGTGTTATACCAATCGAGTCCCATCTCTTCTATTATATCTCTGGCCGATTTCTCAATATCATTTTCCACGGCAACCATCGGGGTTGAGTCGTTGCTCCAAGTATAATATACACTCACGATTGTGTCGATAGGGTTGCCACCCGACTCTTCACCGATTCCATTGTATTGTCGAAGGGAGTGCGGGTCTAAGAACCCGTGAGTACCTTGAGAGTAGTTGACTACTAAGGTTCCCGTAATAAATCCACACGCTGTTCGGTAGCGTTTTCCTAGTTGTAGTTTCATGTTAGTCGGGTGTTGCATCTTCGGTTAAATCTACGATTACTCTATCTAATATTAGACCCTTCAATTCTTCAGTCACTGTCGGATTGTACGGCTCGCCTTCTGAATCGTAGGCTATAATCGAGTGAATGATGATTTCGTGGCCTGAATCGGTGCTGTAAGACGGTTCATCCCGAGTTTCTTTCTCTTCGTAACGCTCGAATGTAAACGTTAGGTCAATGTCTAGCCCCGATGGGAACTGACCGATGTAACAGACGTAATCTTCGGGTATGCAAGTGTATTGTGTTTTCATGGTTTAAATGGTTTAGTGAATATTAGAATATTAGCAGTCTTCACGCTCAATAATTTTATAGCTTTCATAGCCAAACGGCAATGAGCCACCAGACTTTTGTGTTATTTGATTTTTTGCCTTTGCGGTAATAAACTCATTCTCGTCGTCAGAATCACAATACACAGTTTCTTTTCCTTTATAAGTTGCTATTTGATAGCTTACAACACATTTTTGTCTTCGCTCGTTTATCATGGTTTTAGGGTTTAAAGGGTCACCGATTTTAGCGACCCTTGGTTTGTTAAGTTATTGATTTTCAATTAGTTATCAGAAGGGCAAATCGTCGTATGATTGTGAATTATCAAAGACTTCTTGCGGCGTTTGTTTTGCAGCGGGAGCGTTAGTCTTACCCGTTTCATCGAGCACTTTGAGTGTATCTCCTGAAATATCCGCAAAGAATCGGTCTTGCCACTCTCGACCCCCCACGTAGAATGTTACTTCTACCTTGTCGCCTTCTGCGCAAGCCGCGTTCGCCGCTCTGTCACCGAAGAATACGATGGGTACAAGATTGTTGTACTCAGAACCATTGTCTACTACTACGGTAGATTTGTTCCAAGAGTCCCCTTTTTTCGATGTTCCTGTTTCTTTGACGATCTTGTTCACCCGTCCAGTCATTGTGTAATTGCTCATAATGTTTGTTTTTGTTGTTTATGTAATTAAGAAAATTGTTGTTTAATAGTGTGTTCCATGTCTTCCAGACTTCTTTGACAATCCCTGATTGTTTTCTTTAGGTCAATAGTCCGTGATTCCAAGAATCTTTTTACCGCTTTCTCCTTCAGTTCTTCAAAGCTAGATTTAACATCCGCCCATCTTCCTAAGAGATATTTATTCTCTTGATAGCTGTAATCACCGCAATTTATCCCAGCGGCTATCGCGTCTTCTTTACTGTTGTAAGAGTAATTATTCCAATCCCCCCAAAGCTTCTTAATTCCCACACAAGCGGGGTCGGGGCTTTTGTCGTCATACCATATTTGTATAAAATCAAAATACCCTTCTCTCTTTGATAGCGAAATAAGTTCGAGTATCTCTAAAGGAATTGGTGTTTTTTCATAAACATCAATCCCAACATGACTCGGGCAAAGACAATCGAATATATTTACCAATCCTTCCTTCATGTGCATGAACGGAACAGGCGACTTACCAACCACCTTCACGGTTGATCTCTGCCCTGTGAGTGATAGTTCATCAACCATCTCATTCCACTTCTTTAACTTAACATCATCGTAAATGAGTTCGGCTGTTTCTTCGACAACGTAGGTTTCAACTACTGTTTTCATGTCTCCTGAATTGTTCTTTGTTAACGTTTCCATTTTATTTGTAAATTTAGTGATTTATTTTGATATTACAGCGATAATTTCTTTTGAAAAGATATTTCCTTTACTTTCTTCTCATCCAACTCGCCATTAATAAAGTACTGATGAATCATGGTGTTGATTAGTCTAGCTCCCAAAGTATTCATGTCGTATGTTTTTTGTAGGTAAGCCTTGAGTTCATACACTATTTTCTCCCTGTCAATGTTATCAAATAGCTTGCAGTAGTAGTTTAGCAATTCCGACTCATCTACAATTATAAATAAATCTTCTAGGGTTAATGGTTTAGTATTGTAAACCAACCCTACCCTACCAAGAAACTCTGTTTTTAATCCTATTTCCCTGAGCCTATCGAGAGTAATGTCTTCTTCGCCATTAAATGCTCCCGCGAACACAAAAAGCACGTTTGATGTGTTGGCATTTATGTATTTACCATAATCACCAAACACGCTTGCGGTGTCGGATTCAAGCACCTTTAAAAATTCATTTTGCACACCCGTTGTTGATTCGTGCGCAGAACTATCATTGGAGTTGCCGCTAATGAATAGCTTATCAAACTCATCTACAAACACCACTGTTGGCTTACCGCTTATTTGCAGTAGTGGGGCTAACGCTTTAGATAGGCTGTTCCCAGATGTTCCTTCTTTAGTTAGCTGCGCGGCATTTATCTCCAAGAAACCAAGTTCCTTTTGCATAGTTAGGTTCTTAATGGTAAACGACTTACCGCTACCGCTTGAACCAGTCAGGATGAAATGCGGTCTAATTACGCATTCTGACGCTTTGAATATATCCATTATTTTGGATACTTCGGTGATTAGTTTCTTTTGTCCGATTACTTTCATGTTGTTTTTAGTTAGTTAATTGTTTGAAATCATTTGTTGTAAATGGCGCACCCAATATCTCTACGGTGTAGACAATATTAATAGTCCCTTCGTTTGTGGGGTATGTGTCCACATCTTCTATTGTACATACAAAATCATTCTCAAAAAGAATTTTCACGTCTTCTTTTTTTAAGTTTTGTACATTAGTGATTTTTATTTTATCTCCAATATTATTCATGGTTTTTATGGTTTAATTGTTCCTTTAATAATTTCAAAGTGTTCTTGAGCCTTAGCAATTAGCGCAGTGTGGTCTGCGTAGCCTTCTGCTCTCGTTCTTTCGGCAGCGCTCAGGAGAGAGTCTCTGCGGTTGTCCATGTCTCTCCGTTGGTCGCCCCATAGTTCTATGTCGGTCTTGATCTCCCCCGCAATGAATAAGCACAACTCCCTAAAACCGCCTATCTGCTTCCGCTCAAACTTATCATCGCATATTGCTTGCGCTCGTAATGCGTTGGCTCGGCAGTACTCCATAACTTCTTGGAGCGTCATTAATTTAGGAGTGAACTTCTTATTACCAAAGCCCTTACCGAAGTCATCGCGTACAATTTTAGCCTTGGCTCCTTTGTCATCTTCGGTTATTTCTAAATCTACTTCTTTACCTACTGAAAGAAAGTCAGGGTCTTGGCTCTTTGCTCCGATGTTGATTCGCTTCTCATATCCTTCCACTTCAATGTAGTGGTAGAAGATAGTTCCGTTCGGGCCATTCCACTCCTTGTTGAAGCGGGATGTTTTGATTTTACCTTTGTGTTTCATTGTTTTGGGTTTATGGGTTTTGCTTTATGTAGGCGCTATGAATATGAACTAAAAACGGTAGCTTCACTTGGTTGCCCATCTTTTTCAGGTTTTACACTATCTCGGATTTTCGCCCTACTCATAGTTTATTGTCCGCTACCGCCCTTAGTTCAATTCTATTATTTCGACTTTATGTAAGCGATTAGTTGTCCGTCTGAACGTCGGTCTGTTTTTAGTCTTGTTCTATATTCAGTAATAGGCTCCCCGTTATAATCATCACCAGCCCAGCCTTCACCAACTTCATAATCTTCCATTACCAATTCCATACATTCTTCACGTTCTTTGCTTAGGGATTGTACAACTTCTTTTCTAATTTGAGCAGCAGACTTACCCGCATTCTTTTTTAGGCTTATTTCTTCATGGTAATTCAACATGGCTGAAGCTAAATCTTCTTCTGTATAAACACCTTTTTGTTTGGCTTTATAGCCCTTTGACCAATGAAAAGCATCAGATACTTTAATTAGTTCATCGCTGATATAGTATTCAAAGGCCAACCTATTAATATCATCCCCTATAACAACCATCGGTAGGTCTTTATCAAGGCTAAAGTCTATTGTCGCGACTATTTTATTATTAAAGTCAGAAACGCGGGGGTTACTATTGTTTGGATTGTTTCCTTCATTATAGAAGGCATCTGATAAGAAAACTACCCCGTCGTTTTCATAATAGCTACTTTCTTTTATCTTAGCGGTTTCATCTATAAAGACCCGCCCTTTATCCGTTGTTACTACTTTTATTTCCATCTTGTTTGCTTTATACAAAGTTAGTTATTTTCCACCAAACTACCTAATAATTAGGGTCTTTCTATCTTGTTTCCAAAGATTTGAGTTTGTCCATTTACCTTAATCACTTCCCTTAAATTAGGGCTGTCTTTGATCTTCGTCTTGTCGTAGTTGCCGTATATAACTACTCGCGTAGTATCAGAACACTCTTCAAAGCCGCGAATAATCAGGATGTCGAAGGTATCATACCGTTCTACGTTCAAGTTTATTTTCCGCTCGTAAATCCAACCGTGCGCTTCTTCAATTCCAGTCTCGTACACGTCTCCCCATCTCCACTTGTTTTTAGCTTCATCGAAGACCCAAACTTTGATCTCGTATGCACCATCGCTTTGAATGGGGATGTTCTTCATTATTGTTTGCGCGCTTACATTAAGGGCGAAAAGAATTGTTATAAGTGTTATTAGCTTTTTCATGGTTTTAGTTTTTAAGATTAAAGTTCAAGTGTTTCTGTTTTACCTTTTAGAAAAGCGATTAGGCGATCTGCCTTATTACCTTCTTGAGCGGTGTAAAATTCCATTGCCGAAAATCCGTCATGAACCCCGCCCCACCGATATAATTCGTGTGGTGGTTTTTGTATTTCAAATAAGTCTAATGAATATAGTACACCGCACTTGTTAACCAGTTCTTCTGCTCTTTGTGAAAAGCAAGTACCTGTCATTTGACCATACGGGCATTGTTGAGAATCAGACCCCTTTAGCGTTAAGGGGTTTAGTTTTTCAAGTTCTTTGGGCGTAGCGTGTTCTTTTAGCTTGGTGGCTTCGCTTATTACGAGTGCTTTTAATTTTTTCGTTATCATGGTTTTGTTGTTTTGTATTAGTTAATATTCCTACTGAAGTCTTGCGGCTAATACCTTCCTGTCTTCTTTACTTATTACTAGGTTGCCGTTCTCGTCATCTTTAAATGACAGCGCAAACATAAGTGCGTTAGCTACTCCTTTTTTAGCCGCGTCTATATTTTCATTGGTTCGCTTTATACTTTCAGCCATTAGGTCGTTATATCTGGATTCCCAGTACTCCACGCGGCCTTCTAGCGCATCTATCTCATCGCATAGTTCAGCGAATTTATAGTCTATCGTTCTTGTTCGCTCGTATTCTGTTGTGCCTTTCGTTTTCATTGTTGTGATTGTTTAAGATTGTGGAGCCGATGGCGGTGCTTGGTCTTTCCAAACCGCGATTACCACTAAGGCGACAATAAAGATAATGTAAATTAGTTCTTGTCCCATTTTTCGTTGTTTTGAGCGTCTGCGTAGTCTTCTTTTAAGTTGAAGTCTAACGCGTCTGCGTTTTGTTTATATTTGTTTAGTACTCTGAACGCTGCCTGACTTGGTGTCCACTTCCATAGGAAAGCCCAATGGATGTCTGGTGTATAGTCGGTTATCGCTTGTTGTGATAACTTCATAGGCAAGTTATGCGTGTTCATTAGGCGTTGTAAAACGTCTTCAAAAAATTCAGCGTGGTTTTGCTTTTTCATGTTGTTTAATTGTTATTTTAAAAGTTTTGTCTATCTCTCTGTGAATGTGTTGATACCATTCGTTCAGCGTTAATTTTTCGTCGGGTAGCACTGTTTTTACTTTCATGGTGTTAGTTTTTGGGGTGTTGCTCTCCGATCATTTTTTTAATCTCAACATATACACTACTCCAATCGGAATTTGAAAAGTGGTGTTCAGTTTTTTCTACGTCTATTCCTACCCTGATTATAGCGGCATCTTTACAAGACCTAACCGCGTCATATAATTCCCTGCTTCCATCTGTTCCAATTTTCAGTGTGTTGTTTAACGCCTTTTCGATTTGATAGTAAGTTGCTTTCATGGTTATTTAGTTGTTTGAAGGTTAAAATCAATGTCGGATAGTCCCGCTTTAATTCGCTGCCAAACAAGGGCGACACAAACTTCTGGCGACTTCTCGAAAGTAAAGCACCAATTAACCGTGCCCTGTTGCCCCTTTATAACTCTGTCAGCGCGTTTATAGGGTATATGCTTACGGTTCATTAGCCTGTCAAGAATTATGGCTTCAAACGTCCTTAAATCGCTTTGCTTGTTTGCTTCCGATGCGGTGTTGAAGTTTAACAAGGCGTTGAATTCCTTGTTGGGTGAAGGTGTTAAGTTTTTCATGGTTTTATGTGTTTGGTGTTGTTTGGGTTAATTCTTTTCTACACTTGTTAATTCGCAGTTCCATTTATCAAATAGCTTTTCAATCCTTTTTTCGGTGGCTTTGAACGTTTTAAATGAACCGATACAGATTCCGTTAAAGAATATACAGAATACATTAAACCGATCATTCCATCGAATAAACCCCGCGCGAATATCATCGCTTCCGCTCTCAATACAATGCCTTTCATTATCGAATAGGAGTATGTTGCCGCTTTTTAAACTTGCTTGTGTTGTTTGTGCTTTCATGGTTTCTGCTGTTTTAGGTGAATAGTTAAGGTTTTAACTAATTGCTTGGCTCTTTCTATTTCTTTCGGTTCTAGATGTCTACCGCTTAGAAGTTGTTTCAAAATTTGTTCGTCGTTCATGGTGTTTAGTATTTGGTGTTGGCTTGTGGTTATGCTTTTACGGCTTTATTTGTCCGTGTTCC
>Ga0335395_10001921_pt1 | contig 12922 bp, 13 predicted proteins | sample MAT02_FD_205744 | JGI IMG/M metagenome (GOLD analysis project Ga0335395, IMG submission 205744) | Freshwater microbial communities from Lake Fryxell liftoff mats and glacier meltwater in Antarctica - MAT-02 (spades assembly) (version 2) ...
GAGCGCACATGCGCCCGCCACCGCCACGTCTCCGAACACCTCATCGACCGAACCTCCCCACGAGAAAGACGCGAAGCTCGGGGAAATCAGCTCACATAGGAAGGTGCGGTGGGCGGACGCTTACGTTAGACCCCTTTCGTGGTGCACTCGGAGAATATATGAAGACGGTCGTATCGATATCGGACGTTAAACGAAACATAGAGGTGCTTGAGTCAGCTTGGGGTTTAGATGATGTTTCGCCTAAATTGTCCTATGCCCGAGGTCTAATAATTCGCGGTAGATGTTTTATACCCTATGGATCAAAAGCGGGGTTGAACTTCGCACCGTCAAGGTTCGTTGGCTATCAGGACGTAACGTTTTCCAAGCACCAATCGCCCAAAGAAAAGTTAGATGGTAGGCTTACCAATCCTGCAATTACTGCGGCGCTGGGCGTGCCTCTGGTTCAGGATATTTACCTTGATTTGGCGTACGAGCGCTTTCTGAGAGGGCTTGGCTATGCGGGGGGCATTCATAATAACAAACGGAAATACTGGCTTACAGATGCAGCGCTCGCCGCACTCAGTCAAAAGCATACGGAAGTTGAAGAGATTATTGGTAGTTCAGAGACGCAGAAGGCTACCCTCATTCAGGCGCGCATCGGCCAAGAGAGGTTCAGGCGGGCATTGATGGAATTTTGGCAAGGTTGTGCCGTTACCGGGTGCAAACTGTTTTCTGCACTTCGTGCATCCCACATAAGGCCCTGGAAGGATTCGACCGACGCTCAGAGATTGGACCCTAACAATGGACTGCTATTGACGTCAAATTTGGATGCATTATTTGATAGCGGTCTAATTTCATTTGATGAGATTGGGACCGTGATCGTTTCGAATGAACTCTCCGCCAACGATCGTGAGATTCTGGTCCCTGCGAAAATTCGAAGAATCCCAATTTCGCCGGAGCGCGGGGACTATTTGAAGTACCATCGCGAGAACATATTCCGTAACGGGGGGCTAATGTATAAGGATAGATCGCGCGCAGCCGCGATCTGATCCGGTTGTTGAACAAGCCCCGTGGCGGTCTTCGATTGTTCTTATGGAAAGAGTTTTTCCGGCGCTAGCCGGCGCGATGCCGCTGCTGCCACCGACGGGTTGAATCCACCGTCCTGAGCCTGATTCAGGCGACTGTCGCGAGGTCTATGCTTGCGTTCTTTGGCCCATGGCGCGCATTTCGAGCGTTATTCGACTCAACTGAGAGTGCGTCCGTCGCCGGAGGTGTTCGCCACCCGCGCTGGCCGGTGGTCTACACCGCGCCGTGATCCCATGCAGCGCTTGCGATTTCACCACGTTCGACGCGTGGCCTTTGCCGTGCAGCAGCGCGGATACGCATCGGCTGCCCGCACTGCCGACACAGCAGCGGTTTTCTTGCGACCGGCTCAGCCGGTGGAATCACGACCCGCAGCATCAGCTGCACTCGACGCAGCAGAGCCTTGCGTCGGTGGTGCAGCAGGCCGTAGTTGCGGCTGCGGCGAAACCCCCGCGGCAGGGCGTGGGCGAGCAGCAGCCACAGGAAATCCGCACCCGGTAGGCTGCGGGGGCCCAGTTCGCCGCTGTGCGTATCGCGGCAGCACAGCGCGCGAGTGCCGCGCTAGCCCTGCGCAAAGTTCAATCCTGATCCCGCCGCAGCAGCGTTCACTCGATGCCGAATCTCCAATCCCCAGCCCCCGGCCCCCGGCCGTCCGCTCCAAACAGTGCACATCCAAATCCAAGGCCACGGCGCCCCGCTCGTCCTGCTGCACGGCTGGGCCATGCACAGCGGCGTGTTCGCGCCGCTGATCGAGCGCCTGGCCGAGCACCACGAGCTGCACCTGGTCGACCTGCCGGGCCACGGCCACAGCCCCGAGCGCGGCGACGCTATCGACCTCGCCGGCGCAGTCACGCGGATCCTCGACGCCACCCCAGCAGCGCCGTGGCTGGGCTGGTCGCTCGGCGGCCTGCTGGCCCTGCAGGCCGCGGCCGAACGACCCGCGCAGGTGCGCGGGCTGATCGCAGTTGCCGCCTCGCCGCGCTTCGTACGCGGGCCAGACTGGCCGCAGGCAGTGTCGGCCGAGATCTTCGAGCAGTTCGCCGACGAGCTGGGCCGCGACTACCGGCGCACCTTGGAGCGCTTCCTGACGCTTGAAACCGTCGGCAGCGAGCACAGCCGCGAGGCCCTCAAGCAGTTGCGCGACTGCATGTTCGCCCGCGGCGAGCCCGCCCAACCGGCGCTGCTGCAGGGCCTGGCCCTGCTCGGCAGCCTCGACCTGCGCCCGCAACTCGCCGCGCTCACCCAGCCCAGCCTGTGGCTGGCCGGCCGCCGCGATCGACTCGTCCCCCCGGCCGCGATGCGCGCCGCCGCCGAACTCAACCCGAATGCCCAGTTCCACTGCATCGAAGGCGCCGGCCACGCGCCGTTCCTGACCCATGTCGAGGAAACGCCGGCGGCGGTGCTGGGGTTCGTCGATCGGGCGGGGTGAGCGCGGAACAGGCGCCGAAGTCTCCCGTTGAGGTGGATATACGGCGGAACCGGAGGTATAAGCGATATGTGCCCGGATGCGGGCTGCGTGATCCCTCAGGCCTGACCCCTGTCCTGGCGCGTAGTAGTCGGGCAAGTGCCTGAATCTGGGTAGAAAGTATCTGATTGACCGCGGCGGCAGCGAGCCTGAACACTCCAGCTTATTGCCCGGATCTGCGGCATAAATACAAGTTAGGCCTCTCAATGTCACTTTCCGAAGTTGCCAATCCCAAAGCGGCCGCACAGCTGATTCAGGAGTTCCGTAAGCGTTACAGCGAAAGCGTGCATGGCTCCAGGTAACGACCACGACAAGACCCTTGTTTCTGCACACACGCTGTCTGTAGAAAGCGTGCTGCGAAAGGTTGCCATTGACGGCCACGTTTACGCCATTGGAAGGCCCAAGCAGATAGCCAAAGGCTTTTTTCCTATCGAGATTCAGCGGATGGGGCTGCGCGATGTATCGGTCTTTAACGGGCGCTGTGCAAAGCACGACCGTGAACTTTTCGCCTGCCTTGAGACGGAACCCTTCCATTTCACCCCGGAACAATTGTTCACGCTGGTGTATCGAACCGCCTCGAAAGAAAGCTATTTGAAGAGAAAGCAGATTGAGTTTGTTCCGTCGCCAGAGCAGTACGCGGCCGTCCATGGCATTGAAGGTAGCCTGCGGGTTTTAGACGCCGCCGCTCTCTACCAATCGGGTGTCGTTCGTGGTGCCGAGCAAATAGAAAACCTGAAGGCCGTGCCAGACGATTTTCTACAGGCCGAGCAGTGGTCCAGACTGGTTACATCCGCCGTACTATTCCCCCAGAACCCGACGGTTTTATGGACAACAACATTCCAGCCATATGTTGATTTGGATGGCCGTCAGCTTCAGGATTTCAAAGATCTTGAAGCCGACATGCGCCATATCTTCGTGTCCATCATCCCCGTCGACACGGGCGGTGTGGCAATCTTCTCTTGGTTAAACACCGCGAACGCTGCACCGCGACTCTTCTTTGAGTCCGTTACTCGGGGGAAGAGCGGCTGTTCTTCAGTCGTCGATGCAATTTTGGACAACGCCGAGAACGTAGCGTTCTCACACAGTTGGTACGAGCAGCTGAGCCAAGCGCAGAAGGATGACGTCTTCTCAAGAGTAATAAAGTTCGATGGCAGTGTGGATCAAATCAATGCTCAACGCGCAGATGATCTTGCACCCGATCTCGGTCATTGGTGGGGGTCTAATTGTTACACACGTTTAACGCCGAGAGGCCTAATAACTGATTCAAGCCGAAACCGCCTCACGGTTCGGCTTAACTCAGGCGTTGGCTGTCAAAAAATATGGCTTGGCTAATAGGCAGGGGAAGTGATGTTTAATTTATTGATGTTTAACACCAATTGGCAATCTGGGAGAGTCACCGTCCCAATTGAACGAATGTTCGGGTTTACCCTCGTCCACATCGCCGCTCGGTTCCGGGACAGAAGTAACAACCTTTTACTGGATCGTCTCATTGCCTTGCCGTGCCTTTTTTGTGGGGAAGGAACTGAAGACGAGACGGCCTACGTAGGGCAGATCAAAAGAGCGCGGGTTGCCGGAAAGAATTTGTCGTTGGAGATAGGTTTCGATGCAGATGTTCCTCCCTTTCAGAATAGGACAATCTATTCGAACCGCGTTGAGCTGGACATGCCGCATGATTTCGAGTTTTCAAGAAATCATTGGGCCGTGAAAGACGTGGATATCTACCGCTTCCTGCTCCGAAATGTTCGTCCTCGCCGCCAACGGCCTACAGTATTTCAGATCTCGGAACACGAGAGCATTGAACCAACTCTTGCCTCAGCGATGATGCCTTTCGACGCGACATTCAACGCGGTCTATGACAGTATTCGTGAGGCATCCGACAACGCGGGACTTAAGTGCAGGCGAGCCGACGACATTTGGGAGAATGCCGCGATCATCCAGGATGTGGTCTCCCTTATTGATCGCTCTCGCATCGTTATCTGCGATTGCACCGGCAGAAATCCGAACGTATTTTATGAGGCTGGGATTGCGCACGCTCTCGGGCGTGATGTAATCTTGATTACACAAACCGATCACGACATTCCGTTTGATCTTCGGCATCTTCGTTATGTGAAATATCTCAATAATGCCGAAGGTCGTACCGCGCTCACGCAGGCATTGCAATCAAGGATGCAGACCTTACTTGGGCACTAGAAGTTGCCGCCCAACCCATCATTCCAATCGGACGTTGCACAAGTGCACCGCCGGTGAGTTCAAACGTTAGGCGTCACATCCAACAGGTTCTTCGGTAACCAAGGTACACTGATCACTTGCCAAGGAGTTACTATGCACGATCAAGTCACCGAGTTGGTACAGAAGGGAAGCTTGCTTCCGCCTGAGGAGCGTGAACGCCTCATCTAGGGCCTGCTCGAGTCATTGAACGAATCCGCCTCGTCCGCACTTGACCCCGAATGAGAAGCAGAGATCGAAAAACGCCTCGGTGAGTACGACCGAGGCCAAGTCGCGGCCATTGACGCATAAATCGTCTTCGCCAAGGCTCGGAAGTTGCTGGCTAGATGGAAGTCCGATTCCTTCCTTCAGCAGAACTTGAATTCATCAAAAAACTTGCGTACTACTCGAAAGCACGGCCTAACGAAGCCTCAAAACTCGAAGGTTCAGTGGAAACACCCTCTCAGATGGCTCTACGCCATCCACACGGAGAAGCGCCATCATACAAAGGAGCGCGAGCCTTCCCGGTTAACGGCTTTCCGTTCAGTTTGGTTTACCGAACATCAGCGCACGAGGTTCTGATTGTTGCTATCGCGCCGCACAGCAAAAAAAAACAAACTAATGGGCCTCGCGCTTTGACGCCTAACCCCTCGGACAAGCGGAGCGCCAACGGCATGTCGCGCTGGCCATCAAGCGCTGGGCCTGTTGACCATTTTGCGCTTGCTGTACAGCGCGCCATCCCGTCGTCGCCCGCTTAGCTCAAACGTTGGGCAGCAGAGAGACCACTTCGCGCCGACACCTCTTTGATTTAAGCTCATTGTGCGCGACAAACATTCGACAACTTGGAGCGAATATGAAAATCACGGTCACATTACTCTTTGCGGCAGCTTTCTCCCTTTTTGGTGTCTCGCCCGTTCGAGCTCAATCTGCGAGTGATGCCCTGGTTGCATTGCAGAAACTTCAAACGAGATGCGAAACCGGCATTTCCTACCGCGACTACAGCTCTGCACTTGCTGACGCGAAATTTCCGGTTCGGCAATTTATCGAGAGCGAGAACGCGGCGAGCCACCCGGAACTCGTTGCAGTCTTCTCGAAGGCCGTAGAGCATTACGAATTTGCGGGGGCGCTATGGAACGCTAAGTTCTCTGCTCCGAGAGATGATCGCATGTTGTCCGGCGGATTCATCTACCATAAAGGCCCATTGGGCACGAATATCAAGAGTGCCTATCCGGACGCTTTTATGATGAAAAATTACTTCCCAGTTGATGCGATGCTGCCATTTCTTTGGAGTAAGGCTTCTGGTGAGCTGGCCGAGGCGAAGAAACTCCTCGATGACGTTGAACCCAACGAAGCGGAAACTCTACGAGCGGAGAATGAAAGGCTGCGTGCCGAGGTGGAGCTTGAAGAGCTTCGACGTGAGAACGAGGCACTAAAGAAGCAAGTCGGGGAGCAGAAATCGCAGGAGTAGTCTAATTGTGCGCGCTGCTGCTCAACTTTGTGGTCAAGCCGACTGCTGGGAGAGGCTTCGATATTTCCTGATGTTTTGCCGCGTAGCAGCGGCTTGCCACGGCGTTAGGTGCTGCACTCATGATCCTTGCAAAAACAATGTTGGTGGCCGGTTCTAACCATGCCAAGTACGCACTAGGGAACCTCTGAATAAGTACGAATCTCAGTTGAATTCGGTCTGTAATTCATTGATTCCAATCACCCGAAATTCACCAAAGGTGACTTGATCAGAGGATCCCTAGGCACGTCGCTTTCAGCTCTGATGTTCATAAACGTGCTCACTGACCAAGATGCAGAATCTGCAGCCTCCAAAGAAGTTGCAGATCGCGGTTGGGCAACGTTGGAGATTGAACGGTACAAAGACATCACAGACCAAGCACAGTTTGAAGGAAAGGCCACTCCGGGAGCTGAGGCCTTCAGGGATGCTGTTGCTAGTGGCTTTGGGATTTCGATCTCCCCGCAGATGGCCAGCACCTAATGTATGACAGATCGCGCGCAGCCGCGATCTGATCCGGTTGTCGAACAAGCCCGGTGGGCGTCTTCGACCTTCTTTATCGAAAGAGTTTTTCAGGCTCTGGCCGGCGCGATCCCGTTGCTGCCGAGGACGGGTTGAACTCACCGTCCTGGACCTGATTCTGGCGAGTGTCGCAGGACCTGTGCCGCGTGCTTTCGTCCATTGCGCGTGTTTCAAGCGATATTCGACGCAAGTGATGTTGCGCAATTGGCGGGGCGTGCTCGCCACTTGAATTGGCCGGTGGTCTGCACCGCGCCGTGACGCTGGGGGTCCTGTTTCGTATTGAAATACCGAGAATGTCAGCAGGGTTTTGAGGCGCTGGCATTCCGACAATGGAGTCAGCAATCCAAACTTGAAGGACGAACCGGCCATCACCTTCTGCTGCCCGTCATCTCTTGCTTCGAATTTGCACCCTCAGCCGCACTCAATCCCCGCCACGCCTGCACCAGCGCCCGCGCATGCGCGTGTTTTGGCACGCGCAGCACTTCGCTGGTCGGCCCAAGTTCGACGATGCGCCCCTCGAACATCACCGCGCAGCGCTGGGCGAGGTCGGCGGCGGCGCCGGGGTCGTGGGTGATAAACAGCAGGCTCAAGCCGCGCTCGGACTGCAGGCGACGCAGCAGGTCGAGAATCTGTCGGCGGCTGATCGTATCGAGCGCGCTTACGGCTTCGTCGCAGACCAGCAGGTCGGGCGCAAGGATCAGTGCACGGGCGATGGCGATGCGTTGGCGCTGGCCGCCGGAGAACGCGTGCGGGTAGCGCCGTAGGGCATCGGCCTCGATTCCCACGTCGTGCAGGGCCTGGACAAGGCGGTCGCTGGGCACGGCGCGGCCGTGCAGGCGCAGCGGTTCGGCCAGCAGATCGGCGATGCGCTGACGCGGGTCGAGTGAGCTGTACGGGTCCTGGAACACGATCTGCGCCTGCGGGCGCAGTGGCCGCAGCGCGCGCTCGCCGCGGCGTGTCCAGTCCTTGCCAGCGATCAGCGCCTCGCCATCAAGCTGTGCGACGGCGAGGCGCAGCAGGCCGCGCGCCATCGAGCTCTTGCCGCTGCCGGAGGCGCCGAGTACGGCCAGGCATTCGCCACGCTGCAGCTGAAGATCGACCGCACTTACGGCCGCATGCGCCGCACCGTGATAGCGCAGGCCAAAGCCGCGCAGGCGCAGCAGTGGGGTGGCAATTGGATCGATGCTCGCCACTGCGTCGGGCGGCGTCAGCGCGTGCGCCATGCGGGCATTGCCCACGGGTCTGGAAGGCGATGCGTCGATGAGCGGCGGTGCTTCGGTGGGTGCCGTATCCGTCGGCGATGGCGACTTGAGCGTTGCATCGCGTGCGCGTGCTGATGCGAGGGCGGTGGCGCCAGACATGGGCGCTGGATCGCGCGCCGCCAGCAGCGCGCGGGTGTAGCGCGCCTGCGGCTGCTGCAGCACCGCGGCGGTAGCGCCCTGTTCAACGGTGCGGCCGCGTTCCAGCACCAGCAGCTGATCGGCGAGCCGAGCGACCACGTCGAGGTCGTGGCCGATGAACAGCAGGGCCAGCCCGCGCTGCCGGCGCAGGCGCTGCAGCAGTTCAACAATGCCGTGCTGGCTGAGCAGGTCGAGCGCGCTGGTGGCCTCGTCGGCAATCAGCAGTTCGGGTTTGCCGGCCAGGGCCAGGGCCAGCATCACCCGCTGACGTTGGCCGCCGGAGAGCTGGTGCGGGTAGGCGCGCAGAAAGCGTTCGACTGAGCCGCCTGCGAGCGGCATCGGCGCAGCGTGCGGCGCGGCGGAGTCTGTGTCTGTGTCTGTGTCGCTGGGCGCGGCTGCGCCTGTGCTCAGGTTCTCAAGCGTGTGTGCGCAGCGTTGCGGTGGCTTGGGCTGCGGGTCTCTCGCTGCAAGCGCGGCCGCGGCGGGATCGGGCTCGCCCAGGCCGACCTCAAACAGCGCATCACGCGCGGCTTGGTGCAATGCCGCGCCCTTGAGGCCGCGCAGCTCACGCAGGGTTTCGCGCAGTTGATCGCTGATCCGCCGCAGCGGATGCAGGCTGGCGAGCGGATCCTGGAACACCAGGCCGATGCGGCGCCCGCGCAGCGCCGCAAACCCGCCGCCCGCCAGATCAAAACGCTCCGCGCCCAGCCGCAGCTGGCCGCTCGCCGACAGCGGCATCGGCAGCAGGCCGGTCAGCGCCAGCGCGCTCAAGCTCTTGCCCGAACCGGAACCGCCAATCAGCCCGAGGCAGCCGCCGCGCTCAATGCAGAAATCGAGCGGGCCGATGTGGCGGCCGTCCGGCAGATAGATCCGCAGGCCGCGCACTTCGATCTGGGCGGGCGTGCCGTGGGCCTTGCGGCTGGCAGTGCGATCGGTTTCGGTTGGCGCCACGGAGTCGGCTGCGAAGCCGCTCGCCGCAGGGGCATGGCCAGCGCCGGTGGCGTCGGCCGTGTTGGGGGCACGTTCGGCAGGCCCGTCGGATTCAGCACCCTGCAGCCGCGGGTCCAGCGCGTCGCGCAGGGCTTCGCCGAGGCGCTGGAAGGCCAGCAGCAGCCCGCACAGCAGGGCGGCCGGAAACAGCAGAGTCCAGGGCGCCGTGTCGAGCTCCTGCGCGCCTTCGCCGAGCAGAGCGCCGAGCCCGCTCCAGGGCTCGTTCAGGCCCAGGCCGAGGAAGCCGAGGAAGCTCTCGATCAGCACCACGTTGGCGGCGATCAGCCCGGCATAGACCAGCGCCAGGCCGAGCAGATTCGGCACCACGTGCCGATGCAGCACCGCGAACGTGCCGGCGCCGGCGGCGCGCGCGGCCAGCACGAAGCCGGTCTCGCGCAGGCGCGCGGCCTCGGCACGCATCACCCGCGCCAGGTCAATCCAGGCCTGCCCGGCAATCGCCGCCAGCACCAGCAGCAGCGAGCGCTCGAACAGCGCCAGCAGCAGGATCACCAGCAGCAAAAACGGCAGCGCGGAGAGGACATCCAGCGCGCGCATCAGGGCGCGCTCGGTGCGGCCGCCGACAAGCCCCGCCCAGGCGCCATAGAGCACGCCGATCAGCAGCGCCACGGCGGTGGCGAGCACGCCGATCAGCATCGACATGCGCAGGCCGGCCAGGCTGCGCGCCAGTACGTCGCGGCCGATCGCATCGGTGCCGAACCAGTGGCGGGCGGAAGGCGGCTCGGACAGCGCCTCCCAGTCGGGCTTCCAGCTGGAGTCGGTGCCCAGCAGCAGCGGCCCGAGCGTGGCCAGCAGTGCGAACGCGGCCAGCAGCGCCAGCAGTCGCCGCAGCGCCGGCTGCGCGCTGATCGCGGGGGCAACGGAGGCGGTGGCGGGGCGGGCGGCGGACATCGGCGCCGAGCATACGGGCTGCCGCACGCGCAGCGCTTAAACTCGGGCGCATCCCCGCGCCCTCAATGCGCATCCCGCCTGTCCGCCGGAGTCCTCCATGGCCTACCCCAACACCCGCCCCCGGCGCATGCGCCGCGATGATTTCTCGCGACGGCTGATGCGCGAAACTCAGCTGAGTTCTGATGACCTGATCCTGCCGGTGTTCGTCTGCGAGGGCGACAACACGCGCGAGGCGATCAGCTCCATGCCCGGCGTCGAGCGGCTGTCGATCGACCTCCTGCTGGCCTTGGCGGATCAAGCCGTTGAGCTGGGTATCCCGGCGCTGGCGCTGTTTCCGGTGACGCCGCTGGCGGTGAAATCACTCGACGCCGCCGAGGCCTGGAACCCGCAGGGCCTGGCCCAGCGCGCGTTGCGGGCGCTCAAAGCGCGGCAGCCCGAGCTGGGCGTCATCACCGACATCGCGCTCGACCCGTTCACCACCCACGGCCAGGACGGACTGATTGACGAGTCCGGCTATGTCGTCAACGACGCCACCGTCGCGGCTCTCGTCAAGCAGGCGCTGTCGCACGCGGAGGCCGGCGCCGACGTGGTCGCGCCCTCCGACATGATGGACGGGCGCATCGGCGCGATTCGCTCTGCGCTTGAGGGCGCCGGCCACGTGCACACGCGGATCCTGGCCTACTCGGCCAAGTACGCCAGCAGCTTCTACGGGCCTTTCCGCGATGCGGTGGGCTCGGCCGGCAGTCTCGGCAAAGGCACCAAGCACAGCTATCAAATGGACCCGGCCAATTCGGACGAGGCCCTGCGCGAGGTCGCGCTGGACCTCAACGAAGGCGCCGACATGGTGATGGTGAAACCCGGCATGCCCTATCTCGACATCGTGCGGCGGGTGAAGGACACGTTCGGCGCGCCGACGCTCGTGTATCAGGTCAGCGGCGAGTACGCGATGCTCAAATGCGCCGCACAGAACGGCTGGATGGACGAGCGCGCGGTGGTGCTGGAGGCGCTGACTTCAATCAAGCGCGCCGGGGCCGATGCCATCCTCAGCTATTTCGCGCTGGACGCCGCGCGCTGGCTGCGCGAGGCCGCCGCGATCCGCTAGAGTCCGGTCATTCCCCATTGAGGACATCTGTATGACCCAGCACTTTGCCGTGTTCGGCCAGCCTATCCATCACTCGCTGTCGCCGCTCATCCAGAAGGCTTTCGGCAAGCAGATGGGCATTGATCTGGACTATGTCGCCATCGAGGCCGCGCCGGCGGATTTCGCCGCTGCGGTGGCGGCCTTCGCGGCGGCTGGCGGCACCGGCGCCAACGTCACCCTGCCGCACAAAGAGGCCGCTTATGCCCTCTGCGCCGAGGTCAGCGAGTACGCCTTCCACGCCGGCGCGGTGAACACGCTGATCCGCCACAACGACGGCTGGCTGGGCGACAACACCGACGGCGCCGGGCTGATCCGCGATCTCACCGAACGCCAGCGTCTTGACCTGCGCGGCCGCCGCTGCCTGCTGATCGGCGCCGGTGGCGCGGCGCGCGGCGTGGCTCCGGCCCTGCTGGAGGCCGGCGTGGCCGAACTGATGATCGTCAACCGCAGCCCCGAGCGCGCCGACAGGCTGGCCGATATCCTCGGCGAGCCCGAGCGCGTCATGACCCGCTACTGGGAGGACATGGGCAATCAGGGCACCTTCGAGCTGGTCATCAACGCCACCTCGGCCGGGCGCTTGGGCGACACGCTCGACCTGCCGTTTTCGCTGCTGACGGCGCGCGCGCTGGCGGTGGATTTGAGCTACGGCGAAGTGGCGATCTCGTTCCTGGCCTGGGCCCGCGCCGGTGGCTGCGAACACCCGGTCGACGGCCTCGGCATGCTGGTCGAGCAGGCCGCCGAAAGCTTCCTGCGCTGGCACGGCAAGCGCCCGCAGACCGACGAGATCTACGCCGAGCTGCGCGCCCGCGACGACCAGCTGCAGACCGCTGACTGAGTACCGCCGGATGCACTGCCGCGCAGGCTGCGGCGCCTGCTGCATCGCTCCCAGCATCAGCAGCCCGATCCCCGGGATGCCGCAGGGCAAACCCGCCGGCGTGCGCTGCGTGCAGCTGGATGACGCCAACCGCTGCCTGATCTTCGGCCAGCCCGAACGGCCGGCGGTGTGCTCGGGGCTGAAGCCCGAAGTAGAGATGTGCGGCGCGGATGCGGACGCGGCGATGGCGTTTCTGGCGGAGCTGGAGCGGGCAACGGGGTAGGGGCCGGGCGCTCGCGGTTCTTGCGCGGGCTTGCACACGTTCGCCTTCAGTTGAATCATCGCGAATGATAAAAATCCTTGTCTTCGGCAACTCGGGCTCCGGCAAGAGCACCCATGCCAAGGCCCTGTCGGTAAAACATGACCTCGCTCATCTGGACCTCGATTCGATCGTCTGGGAGCCGGGCAGGATCGCCGTGCAGCGGCCCGCCGATGCCGTCCTTGCGTCGCTCAAAGAGTTCATCGCGGCGGCGCCGGGCTGGGTCATCGAAGGCTGCTACGGCGAGCTGGTCGAGGCGGCCTCTGCGCACTGCACTGAGCTGGTGTTCCTCAATCCGGGGCTTGAGGCCTGCCGGGCCAACAACCTGCGTCGGCCGTGGGAGCCCCACAAGTACGCCTACCTTGAGGAACAGAACGCCATGCTGCCGGCGCTGCAGGCCTGGGTGGCCGAGTACTACATCCGCGACGACGCATGGTCGTATTCGGCACATCGCCGCCTGTTCGACGGTAAGCGTCCGCCCACGCCACCTAGCGGCGCAGCTGCAGATGTGCTGAATCTCAGCGGTTGATCGCCTGCCAGCCTTCGAGAGGCAGCAGCGTGTCGATATCTCGGTTGAGGGTTGTTGGCAGCCGC
>Ga0335395_10001926_pt1 | contig 12910 bp, 11 predicted proteins | sample MAT02_FD_205744 | JGI IMG/M metagenome (GOLD analysis project Ga0335395, IMG submission 205744) | Freshwater microbial communities from Lake Fryxell liftoff mats and glacier meltwater in Antarctica - MAT-02 (spades assembly) (version 2) ...
CAAGCAGGTCACGGAGATCACCACGAAGAAGGAAGCCGAGATCATGGAGGTCTGAAGGCAGACCGCCAGGACCTCGAACCACAGCCCACGGCGCGCGCCGCCTGGGCTGTTCGCGTTTCAGGCGACCACAGGAGCCACCATGCTGACCCGAGTCTCGATCTGCAATTACGCCTGCTTCGCCGAGATGGAGCTGGTGCTCCCGCGCAGGTTGTTGCTCGTCGGGAGCAATGGCTCGGGTAAGTCGAGCCTGTGGCAGGTGCTGGTCGCGCTCCAGGACGTTATCGTTCGTGGCAGGGACGTGGCGGAGGTCTTTCCGACGCGATCCCTGACGCGCTGGCAGGATCACGGGGGGATCCAGGCCTTCGCCATCGATGTGCAGTGCGGTGCGGATATCTACGCCTATGCGCTCGAGCTACAGCACGACCCCGCGCGGCTCACCGCGTCGATCCACTGCGAGCAGTTGCGTCGGGGCGAGCAGCTTCTCTACGAGAACCGGGACGGCGAGGTGCGGATCTTCGGCGACGAGCCGCGGGTCGACGGACTGCCGCACACGACCTTCCCGTTCGGACGCAAGCGGTCGTTCTTGCCGGACATCGAGGCTCGGCCAGACAACACCCACATCATGGCCTTCCGCGAGGCGCTCGGGGACCTCTGGCTCATCAAGCATTCTCCCGCCCAGCTCGCGCCGACGAGCGCGGAGGAGGCTGCGTGGCTGGAGCGTGACGGCAGCAACTTCGCGTCGTGGTTTCGCGGCGTGCTCGCGGACAGACCCGAGGTTGGTAGTCTGCTCAACGAGGCGCTGCGTCCGACGCTTCCGGGCTTGCAGAGGATTGCCTTCGAGAAGATCAGCCCGAAGGTTCGGGAGCTGATGTTGCACTTTCGTACGGACGCCCACGATTACTCGGTATCGGCGGACGAACTGTCGGACGGGCAGCGCAGCCTGCTGCTGCTCCACGGGCTGCTGGTCGGCGCGTTTAATCGCCGGGTCGTGGCGTTCCTCGACGAGCCGGAGATCGGCCTCGCGCCGCACGAGATGCAGCCGTGGCTCGCCCAGGCGACCGCGGCGCTCGAGCAGCACGACGGGCAATTGTTCGTCATCTCGCATCATCCTGCGGTCATCGATTACCTCGCGCCGGAGCGCACGATCCGCTTCTCGCGGCCGGGTGGCGGGCCGACGCGGATCGACGAGGTCACGCTCGAGACGACCGGCGGGGCCAGCGTGTCCGAGTGGCTGTCGCTGCCGTGGGTGTACGAGGCTGAGCATGAATAGGTCGAGGTTGCGACTGCTCATCCTCTGCGAGGACCAACTGCATCAGGCCTTCGTCGAGCGGCTCGCAGATCGCTGGGATGTTGGACCGCGCCAGCGAAAGGTCAAGGCGGCACCGCACGCCCGTGGATCGGCGGCGCAATTCGTGCTCGATAACTTCGTCGGCTTCGTGAAGTCATGGCGTTCGCAGCATGACGCCAATGTCGGCGGGATCGTCGTGATCGACGGCGACGAGCACGGGCTCTTGCGCCGCCGGCAGCAGCTCATCGCAAAGTTGGCGGAGGCCGGCGAGGCCGCGCTCGATCGCAATGACCCTCGGTTTGCGATCGTCATCCCGTGCTGGCACATCGAGACCTGGATCGCGTGGCTCTGTGGCCATCGGCCGATCGACGAGCAGACCTGCTACAAGCCGGATGACCCGCAGGGCAGCGAGGTCGGCCGGAAGATCAAGAAGGGCGAGTACTCGGCGCGCATAGCCGTGGAGTCGTGGGCGCGGCCCAGCAGCGACGAGGCCATGCATGTTCCATCTCTCGCTGCTTCGCGCGCAGAGCTGCGTCGGCTCGGCGTTCGCGATTAGAGATCGTCCGGGGCAGGCTTGAACTCGCCGCGCTCGAGCGCCGCGGCGATCTCGTCGAAGGTGAGGCCGGCGTTGAGTTGCTCCTGCACCCACTTCGCCTGCGCGGGTGCGTGGTCGGCCCAGCGGGTCTGTTTGCCGCGGCGGCCGCGGTAAAGCACCTGCGGTTGGGGCAGGAGGCCGAGCTTCACCCAGCGGCTGATCGTGCTGGGGTGGACGCCGGCCGCCTGGGCGACCTGCTCCGTGGTGACCGGGGTGCTCACGAGCCGGCGGAGTTTAGTTCGCGCCTTTGATCTTGCGCGTGCGTGTAGCATGCGTGTAGCATGCAAGATGGAAAGGTAATGAACGCGATGAAGAAAATCGAGGGCGGGCGCTACCGGTACTTCGTGGCCGGGGGCAGGTGTATCGGGCCGGAGCGTGAGGCCGCGGACAGCGACTCAGTGCTCGTGGCTGTCCGCTTCGCTGCGCCCGGTCGTCGTCGCCAGCAGCGTGTCGTGGGGGTCGAGGGTCCGGCGTACGTTGTTTAGCGCCGACTGGCCAGCGGGGTAGCCGATCGTTGCGACTCAGGGTTGATGGGGGCAGGCGTCCGCGCTTGAGGCCCCGGTGACCTGATCAGGGTGCGCTTTAGGCGCTGACTACTCAGCGTTCCTTTAGCATGCGGCGGCCTGGGATTCCATGGTAAAGGAAACGTTCATTTTCTTTACTATGGAGGCCAGAAGTTGGCCTTGTGCAAGGAAAACCATGGAATCCGGCCGTTTTATCCAGCAACTCACGGGCTATATCGCTTTCGAGCCGGCACTGCTCCCTCCCGCTCCGCCGTTCCAACTCAGTGGCGAACTCGCGCGTCTACTTTCGGCGGCGGATCTTGCGCTAGGACGGCTCGATGGCATCACCGGCATCTTGCCGAATCCCGACCTCTTCGTGGCCATGTACGTTCGCCAAGAGGCGGTCCTCAGTTCGCAGATCGAGGGCACACAGGCGTCGCTGACGGACGTGTTGCAGTTCGAGGCGGGCGCGGTCGATGACGCCAAGTTGCGCGACGTTCAGGAAGTCGTGAACTATGTGGGCGCGATGAATTTCGGCCTGGAACAGACTGCGTTGCCGCTGTCACTGCGCCTCATTCGCGAGATCCACGGCCGCTTGCTGCAAGGGGTCCGCGGCAACCTCCTCGAGCCGGGTGAGTTTCGCCGTACGCAGAATTGGATCGGCCCTGCGGGCTCTAACCTGAACACAGCGTCGTTCGTCCCGCCGCCGCCGCATCGTTTGCTCGACCTCATGGGTAACCTCGAGCACTTTCTCTACGACGATACCCTACCACCGTTGATCCACGCAGGCCTTGCTCACGCTCAGCTTGAGACGATTCACCCGTTTCTCGACGGTAATGGAAGAATGGGGCGCCTGTTGATCACCTTCTTGTTGTGCAAGCGTCGGATCCTCTCGCGTCCGCTCCTTTATCTCAGTACCTTCTTGAAGCGGCACCGCGCCGAGTACTATGACCGTTTGCAGGCCGTTCGCGAGAGCGGCGCCTGGGATGCCTGGCTCGCGTTCTTCCTGCGTGGCGTCTGCGACGTGGCAACGCAGGCGCACGAGACAGCGAGAAAGATCCTCGAGATGCGCTCGCGCTATCAAGAGACACTACAGGGTGAGGGTAAGGCCGGCGCACCGTTGCTGCGCGTGCTCGACCTGTTGTTCGCTCAACCTGTGCTGACGCTGTCGGTCGTACAGGCCGATCTAAGTGTTTCCTATGTGACCGCCAATAAGTATATCTCGCGACTCCAAGAACTCGGGATCGTCGAGGAGACGACCGGCTACAAGCGCAACCGTCGCTTTGTATTCGGACCTTACCTCAAATTGTTCGAGAGTGAGAAAGCGCTGACAGCTGCGCAGTTGGAGCGCATCGCGGCGGTCCAGGCGACCTTCGCCGAATTCGATGGCGGCGCCCATGAGGAGTGGGTTCGAGAGTTCGCCCAGGATGGGGACCCTGAGGCCGAGATTGTGGTCTACGAAGAAATGGCGAAATCGTTCACGCTCTTCTGTTCTCGCCGGGACTTGGCCCCCGGGGCGCGGAATGAGGTCTATTTGATTCTACTCCTACGATCCGCTGCGTCCGAAGAGGAGACATTGAGGCAGCTCGAAGGGAAGCTGGTGCACCTTGGTGTCGCCGATGTGCAACAAGTGCTCAGTGACTACACCGCTCCGCCGCAGCCGATCGGCGTCATCGTCCGGTAGAGTGGCGAGCTTGATAGTTCGCGATGGTACGAGTGTACCGTCGCGTCTGTGCGCTTGGTTCGCGTCAGGGCTCGCCGGTCGTGGGCAGCTCGATGCGCTTGAGGGCATCGACGACGCCGCTGCGGACGGCGAGCAGTGGTTCGGGCACGAAGCCGCCGACCAGCAGGGTGCCCATCATGGCGACGGAGGCGAGGTACTCCCAGCCGTGGAGGTCCTCGAAGGACCGGAGGGCGGTGGTGTGGGGGGAGGGTGGGCCGAGGAACACGCGCTTGCCGGCCTTGAACAGGACGATGCCGTTGATCGCGGTGACGATGAGCAGGACGCCGGCGGCGACCGGGTGCTGGCGCAGGAGGCCCTGGATCGCCAGGTCCTCGGCGACGAAGGAGATCGTGCCGGGGAAGCCGACGGCGGCGGCGGACAGCAGGAAGAAGCCGGTCGCCATGCGCGGGGCGTGGCGGACCAGGCCGCCGAGTAGGCGCATATCGGTGGTGCCAGCGCGGGCCTCGACCTCGAGGGCGATGAGCATGAGGCCGCCGACCTCGACCACGGAGGACATCGCCTGCATGAGCGCGCCGGCGACGCTGGGGGCGTTGAGGGCGGCGAGGGCGGCGAGTACGAGGCCCATCTGGGAGACCCAGAAGTAGCCGAGCACGCGGCGCAGGTCGTGCTGACCCACCGCCAACAGCGCGCCGTAGAGGGCGGTGGCGGTGCCGAGGATGACGAGCGGGCTGGAGAATTGCTCGCACACGTGGGGGAACAGCGGGATGACGACGCGGGCCAGCGCGAACGAGCCCAGCGGGGTGAACAGGGCGAGGATCGCGGAGTAGCCGGGGGCACGCGCGGCGGCGGCGGTGAGCCACAGGTGCAGCGGCAAGATGCCCATACGCAGCAGACCGGCGAACAGGAACAGCCAGCCGGCGAGCGCGGGCGGAGGGACATCGGCGCGCGAGATGGCGATCAGGTCGAGGGGCGCGCGCAGGCCGAGGCTGATGCCGTGGTTGGCGAGTAAGGCGATGGCGCCCAGCAGCGCGACGACGGTGGCGACCAGCGACATGGTCATGAGCACGTGCAGCGGGCGTGAACCGCTGCGGCGGGTGTCTTGCCACAGCGGCAGCATGGAGGCGATCCAGAACAGTGAGAGCAGGGCGGCGTCCATCGACAGGAAGCTGCCGAGCAGGGCGGCCTCGACGACGAGGATCCGGGCGGTGGTGTCGCCGCGGAGGTCGGATCGCGGGGCGCACAGCAGCGAGGCGAGCGCGAAGGCGGCGGTCATCGGCAGCAGCACGGCGTTGAGGCCGTCGACGGCCATGTGGTAGTGCAGCGAGAGGAACACCGGGCCGGCCTCGACGTCGTCGCGCGCGAAGGCGTGGCCGGAGCCGTTGACGACCAGCAGGACGACCGCGAGGCCGAACACGACCGACGAGGTGGCGATCGCCAGGGCGCGCTGCTGGCGGTGGTCGCGTAGCAGGCCCTGGACGACAGCGGCGGCGAGCAAGGGCAGCAGCCACAGCAGCGGCAAGATGACGGCGACGATCGTGTGCTTCACGGTGGGTCGCTCGGGCGGGCCGGGACCGGGCGGTCGTGGAGCGCGAGGAAGCGGTGCTCGAGGCCGTCGAGCCAGCGCGACAGGCCCATGATCGGGCGCGTGATCCAGCGGTCGAGGGCGGTCTCGACGGCGAAGCGCTCGAGCGCGAGGCGGTAGATGAAGCGGCGCCGTCGCAGGCCGACGCCCTCCCACAACGCGGCGGCCTCATCCTGCTCGGTGCGACCGAGCGCGGCGCGGCGGGCCAGCGCGTCCTGCAGCGCCGAGGGCGTGCGCAAGAACTGATAGTAACGCAGGGTCGCGTGGGCGATGAGGTGCACGGTCGCGAGGGTGTAGAAGCCGAGGCCGCAGGCGACGAACATCAGGCCGACCTGGCTGGCGGTGGCGTAGGCGACGGCCGACTTGGCGTCGGCGCTGACCTGGCTGCTGAGCGCGGCCATCACGGCCGTGACGGCGCCGACGACGACGAGGGCGACGCGGGCGGCGAGCGAGTGTTCGATGAGCGGCGCGGCACGTAAGAGCAGGTAGACGCCGGCGTGTACGGAGAGGCTGCCGTAGAACACTGCGCTCGAGGCGGTAGGTCCCTCCATGGCGCGCGGGAGCCAGCCGCCGACGGGGAACTGGGCCGACTTGCCCATGGCGGCGAACACGAGGCCGAGGGCGACGGCGGTGGCGGAGATGCTGGGGCCCTCGGTGGCGGCGCCGCGGAAGCTGTCGACCCACACGGTGGTGTGAAGCCACTGATGCAGGAACACGCCGCACAGCAGCAGGCCGATGTCACACAGGCGGTAGGTGACGAGCACGCGGATCGCGGCCTGGACCGGGCCTGCGCGCTCGTGGAAGAAGGCGACCAGCAGCACCGAAGTGATGCCGACGAATTCCCAGCCGATGAACAGCAGCTCGACGCTGCCGGCGAGCACGAGCAGGTGCATGCCGGCGCCGAACACCAGCATGAGCAAGACGAAGCGGATAAACCCGGGCTCGCGGTGCAGGTAGTGCCGGGAGAAGTTGGCGGTCGTCAGCAGGAGGATCGCGGTCAGCAGCGAGACGGAGGCCGAGAGGCCGTCGAACAGGAACACCAGCGGGAAGCTCTCGTCGGCGGCGTGGTACCAGTCCCCGAGGCGGTAATCCACCGGGCCGCTGATGAAGCGCAGCGCGACGCCAGCGAGCGCGCCGAGCAGCGATGCGACCAGCGTGACGCGGCCGACGAGCGCGACCAGGCGCTCGGACGGGCGCGCGGGGGGCAGCATCAGCAGGGCGATGAGCACGGCGCCGAGCACCGGCCACACGGGCGTCAGCGCGACGAACAGGCACAGGAGGTCGAGGTCAGGCATGGAACGGTTCGACCAGGAGGTCGCGCGGAGCGACGCGCACCGGGGACAGGAAGCCGGCCTGACCTGCATACCAGTCGCGCGAGCGGCTGACGCTCGGCAGGGTCGGGTTTTGCGGGGTGTAGGGTACGAAGCCGTGGCGCGCGTCGAAGGTGAAGATCTGGCGGGTCTCGGGGTGGACGGCGGCGAGCCGGACCCACTCGCCCATGACCAGCTCGGCGACCTCGGGTTGACGCTCGCACACGCGGGTCAGCATCTCGGGGGTGGCCTCGACGACCAGGTGCATGCGCACTGGTTCGTGGATCTCCGTCATTTGTTTGGGTAGGCCGGTGCGCAGGTCGCTGGCGGCGCCGTTCATCACGCCGAACAGGCCGGTGACGTTGTGGGGCAGCTTGGTGCCGGAGCCGAGGCGCTCGCCGTCGACGGTCGAGAAGTAATACTCGAGGTTGATGCCGGCGCCGACCGGGCCGACGGCGGCGAGGGTCCGCTCGAGCACCGCGCCGCTGGGGTCGATGCTGGGGTCGTAGGAGACCAGGAACGCCCGACGGTCGAGGAACAGGCCCTGGGACAGCGCGCGCCGGCCGACGATGCAGGCGGCGTTGGTGGCGTGGCCGAGCTCGGGGCGGGCCTGGCTGAGGTCGAGCGCGCGCTCCTCGACGTGCTGCCGCGCCTGCTCGGGGCTCGGGCGCGGGGGCGCCGACTCGAAGCGACGGCAGCGCTCGTGGGCGTTGCGCCGGCACATCTCTGCGAGTACCTGCTCGAGCCGCGCGAGCTCCGGCTGGGCCGCGGGCGCGAGCGCCTCGACGTCGAAGAAGCGGACCCGTTCGGCGCAGGTGTCGTAGACGCCGCCGACGAACACGGTGTCCGCGGGGATCTCGATGCCACGCGCACGCAGGCGCTCACGCACCTCGGGGTGGTTGGCCATCCGCGCGAACAGCCGCGCGTTGGGGCCACCGCTGCGCCCGCCGCAGGCGCCGCACGAGTAGGCCGGGAAGTACGGGTTGTTGACGCTCGAGGAGTCGTGCCCGAGCACGGCGACCAGGCCGGCGAAGCGACGCGTCAAACCAATGTTCTCGAGCAAGTTGCCGACCCGCAGGGCCTCCTCGTCGTGGGAGAAGCCGGCGTACAGCTCGGCGGCGGCCATGTCCTCGGCGCCGAGCCGGGCGGGGGTCAGGCGGGTCTTCGGTTCGGGGAGCAGTCGGCGGCCGAGCGCCTGGCGCAGTTGTCCGGCCTTGCGCGGCCAGAACACGCTGGCGAGCAGCGGCACGACGGCGAGGGTGCCGGCGGCGATGCTGATGAACATGCCGATGACCAGCGAGCGGTGGGCCCGGTTCCACAGGGTGGTCGCGCGGCCCCAGCCGCGCAGTCGTTGTTTACGCAGCTCGGCGAGGTTCCACTGCTGCGTGAGCGGCTCCTCGTCGATGCGGTGCTGCGGGGTGACGACGACGGGGCACAGCGGGAAGCTGTTGGGGTCGTCGATGCCTTGATAGGCGATAGCGAGGCCGAAGAAGCCGGCGGTGCCGAAGGTCTCGCACTCGCTCGAGAGCTCCTCGAGGTGGCGGCGCGACGACTCGAAGCGGTCGTCGATGCAGAACACCACCTGGAAGCGCGGGGCGTCGACCTCGGGGGTCAGCGCATCGCTGCGGAGGTTGGCGGCGACGGCGTCGAGCAGTTGGGTGCGATAGCGGCGCTCGTAGGCCTCGTGCCACAGGACCAGGCGGGCGGTGTCGTCGAGCCGGTCGAGCAGGGCGATGACGGTGTCGATGTGTTCGCGGCGGGCCCCCCGGATCGTCGGCGCGGCGACGCCAGCGTGCTGGGCCAGCAAGAACAGCGGCCACGCGGTGTCGTGCGGGCCGCGCATGGGCGGCGGGGCGATCCGCGGCAGGTGGGCGCAGAAGCGGCGGATCTCGGCGACCGGACCGTGGTGGCCGAGCCGGCGGGCGATGTCCTGAAACGCGAAGATGTCGAGCAGCAGCCGCACCGCGAGGAAGTCGACCAGGTTGACCCGCGCCCGCGAGCGACCGATCGGGCCCGGGGCGGTCTCCAGGCGGGCGAACATCCCGGCGAAGCCAGGCAGGCGCAGCAGCGTGCGCTCGACGAAGCGCTCACGCTCGTCATCGGTGATGCCGAGCTCGGTGAGCAGCTCGAGCGCGACCTCTTCACCGTCGACGTGGCGCTGCTGGTACGTGCGCAGGCGCGGGCCGAGCTGCGACAGCCAGCCGGGACGCACCGAGCGCCCCGTCAACATCACGCCGAGCCAGGCACGAAAGAAGCCCTGCTCGCGGTCCGGCATCGACCAGTGCGACTGGCCGCGGTCGAGGAAGGCGGCGCACAGCGGGACCACAGTCGCGTGCACGAGGTCGTCGGCGTCCTCATCGCTGACCGCCAGCAGGGCCTCGCGCGGGAACACGGGCCGGTCCTCGTCGCCATGGGGGGCGCCATCGAGGTGGCGGCAGGCGTCGACGCAGGCGGTCCACAGCGAGCGCACGGCGACGGCCTCATGGCGGGCCATGAAGGCTTCGGGCCGCGCACGCGTGCCGAGCAGCGTGGCGAGTTCGGCGGCCGGCGTCAGGAACTCGGGCTGACCGACGATGAGTCGCGCGACATCCTCGTCGGCGGAGAGGGTCTTGTCGGCCAGGCGAAACAGCTTCGAGTGGCCGTCGTCGACCTCGGCGTGGCCGGCCATGCGCGGCGCGAGCCACATGTCGGTCGCGGTGACGATCGCCCGGCGGGCGTCGACGGGTACGTCGGTGGCGAATTGATTGATCGCCAGCTTCTCGACGATCTGCCAGTGCAGCGAGGCCGGCGACTCGGCGCCGATGCTGTGCCGGGTCACCAGCCGCGCGACGGTCCGCTCCGGCGGGAACCCGGGGGCCACCGGGGTCGTTGCGAACGTTGCCTCGGCGATCACGGCCTCGAGATCACCCTCGAGGATCCGTCCGCTGGTCAGGGCTTGGTGGTAGCTCTCCTCGCGCAGATAGCCGTGTACCCCCAGCTTGGTCTGCGCCGCGGCGATCGCCTGATGAAACGGCAGGTGCTGGTAGGCGTGCAGCGTGTTGTGATGGACGAACACCTCGAGAGGCGCCTGCGCTGGCAAGTAATGCGCGGCCCGCTCGAGCGTCTTCCGAAGCAGGGCCCGGGGCTCCTGCGTGCTGCTACGCGGCGACATTGCAGGACCTTTGTTGAGGCTAACCGGATCCAAGTTAAGCGACATTTCTTACGCTAACGGCGTATCGTGCTTACGTTTTCCTGTGTAAAGGACTGGGCGACCTGGATCGCCGCGGATGCTGGCGGCGGGCATCCGCGGTCGGCCGGGCGATCGCTCGCCCGGCGCGTAGGGGGCACCTCCGGGCTGGTTGACGGCACTTCGGTGCAGGTGCGGGGTTCGCGGACTTCAGCGCGACCTCCGGAGCGCGTATAAGGGCCGTGGAGCGAGACCTGCATGAGTCAAGAGTGGCTATATCGAGCGACCGGCGCCCTTGAGCTGCCCGACGTCACCCGTGGACTCGCCGTGGAGTACGGCTTCATCTGCCGAACGGCGTACACCGAGGGCACCGAACAGTTGATCGCGCACGTCGCCAGCGTCGACTTCGGCGACATCATCCACCTGTATTTCGCGGCGACGACCAGCGGGAGCCTGCTCGGGGCGTTTCGTGTGGTCGGCCCGAACAAGCACCCGAACCCCGAATATTTCGGCAAGGCGGTGCACAAGACCAAGCTGCGCACCGTCGCCGACGGCCCGCTGCGCGACCACCTGGTCGCCAACGAGGGCTACACCCCCGACTCGACGCTCAAGCTGTACTGCGGCTGGCCGGTCGTGGCGGAGGAGGTGCGCTCGCCGAGCTACATCAAGGAGATGTTCCCCGGCCGTAACGCGCTGGTCAAACGCTGAGTGGCGGAGTGATCAGGGCGGCGCGTCGGCCGTGGGCAGGTCGCGCCAGCGGACGAAGTACGCCAGTGGGGCCGGCCCGCCGGCGCTGTTGGCCAGCGAGAAGCCGGACGCCTTGCCGACGAAGCGCCGCCCGCTGGCGCTGAGGATGCACATCGCGCCGCGGCGAAACCACTCGCGGGCGGTGTCGGGGTCGGGCGCGACCACGGCGTAGCTCGAGCCGCGGCCGTCGCGGTCGCGGGCGGACCAGATGCCGGGCTCGACCTCGCCGACCTCGAGGTCGGAGCGGGCGAGGTCGCCGTGATGTTCGACGCCCGGGGGTCGTCGCTCCTCGATCTCGAGGGCACGACGCGCAGCGGCCCGCTCGCCCTCGGTGGAGCCGCGCTCGGCACGGGCGCGCAGCGCGGACAGTCGGCGGCCGCGGTTCACGGCGAGAAGCTACCCGGTACGCGGTTTCGGGGCCAGTCCGCGGAGGCCCGGGCCGCACATCGACCTGGGGGCCCGCTGGTCGGGCCCGACGCCGCGTCCATCACTGGAATTGGATCGATCCGACAGGAATCCCTCGACCATGAACAGCCCATCCGTCCACAACCACATGACTACTGAGGACGACGGCCGTGCTCAACAGGCAGAGCATCCTCCCGAAAGCGGTGTGGCTGTAGCGGTCCTCGAGAGCTTGCCTGAATGACGTTCCTCGCAGGTATTTCGTGGCCTGAACTTCGCACTTGCCAACTCGAGAAATTCCTTCCGTTTAGATCGCGGAGTTGACGCCCGCGCTGCCTCGCTTTCTCCCGGCGCCCAGGGGCCTTGTGTTCCACCTGCCTTTCTGACCTCCTGTCCGGGAGACCCATGATCCTCCGCATCGGTTCGTATCTCCTGCTACCGCTCACCGTACTCCTCGGGTGCCCGCCGCCGCTCGACTTCATAACCTGTGAGGAGGTCGACGCGTGCGGCACGTCAGGTTCGAGCTCCAACAGCGGCGGCGAGACGCCGACGACCGGCGAGGGCGTCAACACCGTCACCGGCGACAACGCTGATGGCAGCTCCGGCACTACTACCCCGGACGCGGAGAGCGGCGCTGACACCCTCGACACAACTGGCGAGCCCGCCGAGTTGCCGCTGATCGTCACACGTGTCGTCATGCCGGACTACACCGCCGAGAACGCGCTCCTGGACGTCAGCGTCACCGCCGAAAATGCCGAGGGCGTGCGGATGCTGCTCGAGAACGGCGATGAGGTCGAGCTGACGCCGGCAGGGCCCGGCGAGTTTAGCGGCGGCATCGAGGCGTACACCGGCCTGGGCAATGGCAAGCACACCGCGATCTTCACGCCCTGGCGCAATGTACTGGTCGGCGAGTCGAAAGGCGCCGACTACGTGATCGCCCTGCCAGCGCCCGGCTCCGAGAGCGGGTGGCAGATCGATGGCCCGGGCGGCCGCGTGGCGGCGATCGCCGTGCTCCCGGACGGGCGACCCGTCGAGCTCGGGACCTACCAGGAAATGGGCACGCCGCATTGCTACCTGCACCTGCGCGACAAGCACGGTAAATCCGTGGAGTTCGTGGACCTGCTGCCGCCCGCCTACTGCCGCGCGATCGACCTGAAGATCGACCGCGCCAGCGGCCAGATGCATGTGCTCGTCGAGCGCGAGATGGGCGACGACACCGTGTGGTGGGCCGGGGAGATCTCCGGGTGGGGCAAGGGGCCGAAGAACATCGGCATCGGCGCCGTGGGCGACACCGCGTTGGCCCTGGCGGCCCGGCCAGATGTCGTCGCGGTCTGCGGCTCGCGGGCGGTGCCGACGCTCGACAAGCTCGACGCGCTCGCCGTGCTGCTGCGCCCCGGCGAACTGCCCGAGCCGCGAGTCTTCGACTACCGACCGGGCGCCGACGAGCACAAGTTCACGGACAAAACGCGCGACTGCGCGTTCGCGGGGGACACGGGGGACACGCTCGTGTGTTACGGCTCGGTTTATCTCCGTGATCTCGTCCCGGTTTGAGGGCGGGGTTTGAGGGGGTCTGGACTCGAGGGGAGATCGAGGCGGAGGTCGGCGATGGCGGCGGTCATGACGGTGTCGTCGA
>Ga0335395_10001929_pt1 | contig 12900 bp, 10 predicted proteins | sample MAT02_FD_205744 | JGI IMG/M metagenome (GOLD analysis project Ga0335395, IMG submission 205744) | Freshwater microbial communities from Lake Fryxell liftoff mats and glacier meltwater in Antarctica - MAT-02 (spades assembly) (version 2) ...
GTTTCAACATGGTTCTGAAACTCCGATCATTAGATTACGTCGTAAATGAAAATGCGGGTGGGTCGCTAAGCTACTGCGAGTCAGCATCGAGAAAAACAGGCCTTCGAAAAAGCCTTACGTCGCCGCGTTTACTGCGGATTTCAATAGGATTTACGCCGCGGCCTAAAGTAACGCTAGCGGCTTTATTGGGTTCGGCCCCGGGCTGCGGCACAACGCTTAAGCTGTATTCGGTGGCGAATAGGCCAGATGTAGCAAGGCTAAGCGCGGCATCATAGTTTGGCGCGAATGACACGCTAATTGCGCCGGTGCGGGTCACAACGCGCTGCGCCGCTGCAACGGCTTGATCGGCAAATGCCGCCTCAATTAGGCCGCTGCCCGTTTCGACATCTAACGCGCCGGCAATGCCGCGCAGTAAAAGATCGCCCGATTCCGAGCGCGCCTGCAAATTTCCGCGCAGGCCGCGCACTTCAATGAGTCCGCGCAAGGTGCGAATTGAAAGATCATGTTTTTCAGGCACAAATAGCGTGATATCAATGCGCTGGCCTTCGGTGAGCCGTTGGGCGTCGCCATCTCCGGGCGCTATCGTTGGCAGTTGGGTTGTCAACGTAGCAGTCGCTATATCAAACGCCATGGTTGGCATAACGCTGCCAATCGGCGTTTGCGCTACCGAAGTGGCTTCAAGCGCGTGTGCAAAGCCACCGAAACGAACCCGCACTTCGCCAAACTCATTGATTACTGTGATCGGTTTGCCCGCTGCGATCGTGTGCTTCATGGCGCTTCGTGTGGGTTCTTCGGCAAAACGGGCTGGTTGGGCAAGCTGAGCTGGCTCGCTGCTGGGTGCGGGTTTGCTGATTTCGATAGGGTTTGACTGACTTGTGAGCGGCGCGCGCGCGAAACACCCCGTCAAACTCAACGAAATCGGCACTGCAACAGCAATCAAAAAATAGCGCAAACCAAAATTCATCAATCAAAACTCCATGACACGATTTTTATGCGCTCCCAAACCCATGGGTAAACGACATTTCCTGGACTAAACATGAGTCCGGTAAAATTGCCGAGCGGTGTCACAAAAAGTGAAATTGCGTCACGGCGCGCACCATAGTCGTTCATCGCTTATCAATCAAGCTGCACCGCAACATTTTTTTAAAGGCAAACTAGATCACACTAATCTGCGTTAATTCACCAAAAAACCACGAACATGATGAAACTGCCCATTTGGTTTGATTGGTAAAAGCGCTTATTTTTTACATTTTTTCTGGTGCGCCGCGCTATCGTAGCGCTCATTAATTTTTTGCGAGAAATGCGATGTTTGACGTGCAAAGGCTCCTGGGCCAAATGTTGGGTGGTGGCGTTAGTAAGAAAAAGCGTGGGCGTAGTGATTCCTTTGGATCAAGCATTGGTGCGGGCTTGGGTTCGGTCAATGGCGGCATTGGCGGAGGCTTGAGCAAAGGCGCGCTTGGTGTTGGCGCACTCGGCATTGCCTGGGCTGCGTTTGAGCACTTTAAGGAAAAAGGCGCTGAAACTGCCGCTGCTGCATCGCCGGCTTTACCCGCTGCCGCCATGCCGCCGCCATTTATGGGCAATCCTAGTTTGCCAGCACCAGCACTGGCGCAGATCGCTCTTGCTGAGCCTGCGGCAGCATTGATGCCCGCACAAAGCTCAGCGCAAAACGCCACGCTAATTCAGCGCGAAGCCGACGCCTCGCATTTAATCCGCGCGATGATTTCCGCGGCGAATGCGGATGGACAGATTGATATGCAAGAGCGCAGTCAAATTTTGGAACGCGCGATGAGCGCAGGATTAAGCCCGGAAACGCAGAAATTTCTTTTGACTGAGCTAGGCGCGCCAGCGGCCTTGGCGCAGATTATTAGCGCCACCAGAGAGGGTCTGCAGCGCGAAGTCTACGCCGCTTCCATGCTGGCCATCACGGCGGACACCATGGCCGAGCAGGCGCATTTGAACTCACTCGCGCTGGGATTGAAGCTTGACGAGGCTGCGCTAGCGCAGATAAGCGCGGCCATAGGCCCGCGTTAGGATGCCGTTTTTGGAGCTGCATTTACGCCTTAAGTCGAGCCAGCAGCCCGAAGTAGAGTCCGCACTTGAGGCGCAACAATCACTGGCTATAACGCTGTTTGACGCTGAAGACGTGCCGATTTTTGAGCCGGGTGTAGGCGAGATGCCGCTGTGGCCGGATTTGTGTTTGACCGCTTTATTTCAGGCCGATACAGATCAAATTGATTTGCTTGCAGCGCTGGATGGGCGAATTCCCGAGTACGTGCTTCGCAGCGCGAAGTTTGCGATGTTGGATGATAAAGACTGGACCAGAGCCTGGATGGAAAGCTTCGCGCCGATGCAGTTTGGCCGCAGGCTTTGGATTGTGCCAACCACGCACACCCCGCCCGAGCCTGATGCGGTTAATATCCGCTTGGATCCTGGGTTAGCTTTTGGAACTGGCACGCATCCAACCACGGCGCTTTGCTTGGAGTGGCTGGACGGCCTAAATTTAGCAGGCAAGCGTGTGGTGGATTTTGGCTGCGGCAGCGGAATATTGGCAGTCGCCGCGCTTAAACTGGGCGCAGCATCGGCTGTGGCGATTGACAATGATCCGCAGGCACTTCTGGCTACTCGTGAAAATGCGGTGCGAAATGGCGTGGCGGATCGGCTGATTGTGCAATCAGACAAAGCCGCGCATCCACCGGCCTGTGACGTGCTGCTTGCCAACATTTTACTACCGCCGCTGATCTCGCTTGCGCCCTTGCTGCAATCGCTGGTGCTGCACGGCGGTGTTGCTGCGTTTTCTGGGATGTTAGCGGGTCAAGAAGCTGAATTCATGCCCGCTTATGCCGCTACGTTTAAGGAACTAGCGGTCACTCAGCGGGGTGATTGGATTCGAATATCGGGTACCAGACGCTGAACCTCGCGGATTTTTGTCAAATAGCAAAACGAATTCAGTAGCGCCATCATGGTTGCGCCATAAAAGAGCGCCGCCGCTGGTTTTAAGCACGCCTTGAATGACGCTCAAACCTAAGCCCCGACCGCCCCCTTTAGTCGTGAAAAACGGTTTTCCTAGCTGCTCAGCTACGTCAGGACTAATCGTTCCTGGATTCCTCACGATAATCGCACTACCGGTGAGCTGAGCTGATTGATTAAATACCGACCGATATTTATCCGAGCTTTCAAATGCCTGCATGATTCGCATGCTGGCGCTGCCGCCCGCCTCTAGCGCATTTCGCAATAGTTGAGCCACGGCGGTGCTACTTTTAGCCTCATCACAGAGTGCGCTGGTCTGCGGATCATCGCTGGTTACTGGCGTTGGATTGCTGAGCACGCCGCGTCTGCGCAGCCTTGTACACGCCTGTTCGGCGATCTCCATCAGCCGGTGCGGCCGAAGCGTATTAAAGCGTGTGCCGGCAATGGCGCGCAGCTGCTCAATGCCGTCGCTCGCCACCGCTACTGCGGTATGGGCTGACTCAAGCTCAGCGCTAACCATGTGGCTCGCACCCAGCGCTGCCAAATCCAGGTGGCCGCTGATTATGGTTAGGTGCTGGCTAAATTCGTGAGCAATGACCGCTGCAAGCGAAGCGACGCTGCTCGCTTTCTCAGACGCGTCTCGCGCGTATTCAAGCTGCTCCTTCATGCGCGCCTGCATCAGGCTGCGTTTTTTTAGTAAGTAACAACCTAGCCCAAAAAAAAGTGAACCGAACACGGCAGCGCTGCTAACGTAGCCAAAGCCAACACGAATTTGACCCAGTCGGCGGGTAAAGTCAGTATCAGAAAACCAAAGCACTAGGCCTTGCTCAGGCGGCAAGCTTGCCGAACTAAAGTAAACCAGCCAGTGGCTTCGGTCTGAAACGGCTGCTGCACTGTTTTTTGCCGGCCAAAGCAGCGGGTCGGGCAGCTTAAGCTGACTTTCTGCAACGTAGGCTTGCAGCGTAATATTTTGGCTACGATCAACTAGGTATGCCGCGCCCACTTCTGGCCGGTTTTTCAAAAACGCTTGAAATGCGGACGTACGAACCGCTTTTTTTTCATGGGATTTTCGATCCAGCGCAAAAACTAAAGTCAACAACTCGGCGTGCTCAAAGGCATCGGCGGCGAAAGCAGTTTCCAAAGTCTTTACTGCCGATTGATATCGCAGCGACAGCAGCATCGCAACGATCAGCATGGCCAGCACGGACACTAGCAGCCCCCGCGATAGCGCGCTGCGCTCTATGTTTTGCTTGCTGAGCGGATCGCTAAGCTTCATGGATAGCCAGCTTGCGCCAAATGGCAAATTCAACCGCTCCGGCGCTGCCTCGCCGGTGCGATATCCAAGCCGCATTGAATTTGGGCATTTGATTTAGCGGCGCCTCTAAATACAGCAATGATGCTGGCAAAAGGCAGTTGGTCAAGACATCAATAGTCGGCTGATGTAGCGCTTTGGCAAACGGCGGATCAACAAACACCAGCTGAGGCGCACGAGCCGCGCAGAGCCTTGGCAGCGCACTGATTGCCTCTAAAGTATGCACGGCCGCACGATCTGCGACGTTTAGCCTATTGAGTTCAGCCTGTAAGTTTTGCGCCAGCGCGGGATTTATTTCTACGAAATCGACAAACGCTGCGCCTCGGCTCAGCGCCTCAATGCCCAGCGCGCCGGTGCCGGCAAAAGCATCTAAAACGTGTGCGTTAATCAAGGAGTTAGCTAACCAGTTAAACAGCGTCTCGCGCACGCGGTCAGGGGTGGGTCGCAAGCCATCGGCAGATAACACGCGCAATTTAGAACCGCGCAAGCTGCCAGCAATAATGCGTACGCTGCCCGGTGCGGACTTTATCGTCATAAGATTAGGAATCTATCCAAAATTGCTTGCCGCAGCCCTGATCGATGCGATCAAGCGCTGCACATTCAATCAGCTGGGCGGGGGCATTATTGCTACCACTGCTTAAACACACGCGAATTTCTAGCAAATGCGGCGCGGACTGCCTAGCCGCGCTATTGGTGCCTGTTGGCATTTTAACCTGCTTGCAATGCAGGCTGATGGCGGCTCCCAAAGCGGGCGCGTCGCCTCTTGCAGGAAAATTGCTTGATGCGCGCGCCTTAAAATCAGCGCGCGCATACGCTTTGCCACTAATAAGAAGTGGTAAAACTGCCTGATTAACGCGCTCCGCCCAGTCTATTGATTCGGAAAAATAGCGCATGGGCTTGAGCCCTGAACAGCTGCCGTGCTTGTTCCATTGGTACAAAGGCAAACCGGTGATTGGGCCGGGCATCCAGCCGGCAAGGCGCGGGTCAAATTCAGCATTCAAATCTAAAGCCGGGCCTTTACAATAGCTCGGTGCTTTTTTTGAACTCAAGCGCTCCGGCCACAGCCCGTGAAGCGTTAGCATCTTGGGAGTGGCTTTGCCTGCTTGGCAAAGCAAATTTTCGGCATTTAGCTCGCAAAACGCAGGCGTAATGGTCAGTACCAGCTGGTAAAAACGATCAATCCGCGCATCGGCTTTGCCATTGACCGGCGCGTCAATTTGCTTTGCCGAAGGCTCCAATACCGGCGCTCTCTGCGAGTTAGCTGCTTGCGAAGTTTCAGGCTCAGATTGCGGGCCTTTATTTTGACTAGCGCATTGCACCATAAGCGCCGCAATTGCACCCGCTAGCACAGTAGCGATGCTAGCGGTGCGACGGCGGCGTTTTATTGGCCCAGACATCTAAAGATTAGCTTATGAATGACTAGCGATTGATTAAAAACCGCGCGCGACAGCCGCGATCAACCCAAATCCCTTCACGGGTAAATCCCCAGGTTTGGTTTTGGGTGCAGAGCGTGCGGGAAAGCTGGCGCTCGATAGCGACACCGCGCGCAGTATCAACACGGCAAAGCGTGTAGCGATTATCTTTACTGCCGCATTCCAGAACGAGTGGAGGCTGCGGTGGCAGCTCACGGCGCATGCTTCCAATAAGGGCGGAATACCGCTGCTGCTCTTGACGAAACTCAGCTTCGTTGGCAAATTGTGGTGGAATCCAATAGCCATTTTCAGGCGTACAGGCGGGGCATATCTGGCCGCTTGCATCAATCCAGCGCAGTTGCCGCGCATCAAAACGCGCGGGCAAGCCAATCGCCTGCCCAAAGCCTACACCCTGATTGATACCTGCGCGCGGTGCATTGGCGGGTCTGCCATCCTGGATGGGCGCACCGGGGCCTGCCAACAGGTTCTGAAATCTACGGCGTTCTTTACGGTATTCAGCACTGTCGGCAAACGCATCTGGAATCCAAAAGCCCGTGTTTGGATCACAGCGCAAACATTCACCGGCACGATCAAACCATGCCAATTCATAGGGTGAAAAGAAAAAGCCATCTGGGAAAACGTAGCGGTTCAGATCCTGATTCTGGCTAATTTGATCCAGCGGAACTAAAAATCCATTTCGCTCGGTGCAATAGCTGCACAGCTGACCGTTGGCAGTAAACCAGCGCATATTGCGAGCGTCAAAATACTCGCCACCTTGGCCTTGCGTTTGCGCGCCAAAAGGCTGACTGCTCTCTGGGGTTCGATAAAATTTCGGCGCATCGACCGGCGCTTTTTCCTGAGCTAAAAGTGCGCACGGCAAACCTAACAAACCTAGCACTGCAAATAGCGGCAATGCAAATAGCGTTGATCGAACCGTAAAAGTGGGCATGGCTTGCTCCGATGGGTGGAAAAACACTTAGTCGTACAATACGATGAAAATGTATTTATAAAGTAACCAATTGCTACAAATCCGCAACAGATTCTGTCAAGTTCGACGTTAGAATCGGCGGCATCGGGCAGTTCAAACGCGCGCAAATCACCCGCAGCAATTCCGATTCGGAGGCGCGCACCCGTTCGTCAAAAAAGGTGCATGCAATCAGCGCGCGCAAAAGCGCCTGTTTGGCGTGAATTTTCAGCTGATTCAACTCATTTAAAGCAAGATCAAGCGGCTCTGGCCAGGGGTTCGGTGGTGCGTACTGCAAGCTTTTGCCGACATCAAGATTTTTTACCGATTGCTCAAACGCACGCTGTGCCAAAGCCGATTCAGCATTGATTTGCGTGGGCGTATCTGCACTGTGGCCCACCTTTGCTAAAACGCTGAGCAAGGTTTGAATTGCGAGCGGACAATCTGACAGGCGTTTACGCCCCAAGCGAGTATTCGCCTTCTTGGAGTCAAAAACGCTGTGCTCAAGCAGTCGGAGCAGGCTGTATTCGAAGACATCTAAATGCGCATCCACACGCGATAGCTGTTCAATGCAGGAAAATAAGCGCCGAATCTCCGATTCTGGGCGCAGTTTAAGCGATGGGAAGCAAAGGCTGACCAGCGGCAGGCGTTGCTCTGGCTTAAGCGCTAGCACCAATTGCAATAGCGCCTGCAATTGCAGGACAAAGGCATCACCGTAAGTCAGCCGGACGAGCGCTATCTGGCTTGCGCAAGTGCTGGTGTGCCGCGACAATGCAAGCGCTATCACTAACACGCAGACTTCATCGCGGTGATGTGCGGCACGCTTCAGTTCTGCCGCAAAGCCGTGTAGGATCGTCTGTGCTTTTTCTACATGCGGCACTTCTGGGTTAGCAACTTGAGCTAGCAAGGAGGCGACGAATGGATGGCCCGTATCGGCTTGGTCCGGATCGGAGGTTGGCGGTAAATCGGCCGCTGAAAATCCTAACATTGCCGCAGCTGAAGCGGGCTCGTCCCGTGAAGTGTCAAATCGGCTCGCCTGAGCTGCTTTCGCTAGCCGGCTAAATTGCGAGGCGATAAAAGTGGGTTCCAATCGACGAATGCGATCGGTCAAATCAGGGTGAGTATCAAATACGCTGGCGTGATCCATGTTAGAGCCAAATAGCATGTGTCGATATTCCTCAGCTTGATGGTTCTTAAGCTGGCTGCCCGCACTAAATCCGCCGATTTTCTTTAGCGCGCCGGCAATTCCGCTAGCCGAGCGGGTGAACTGCACTGCGGAGGCATCGGCTAGAAATTCCCGGCTCCTAGAAATCTTTGCTTTGATAAGGCGAGCGCTTAGCAGCCCTGCGCTGCCCAGCGCCCATATTGCAAATCCAGCAAGCAATAATGATTTGCCTTCGCTGCGGCTGCGTCCGACGCCTTCCAGTATTTTTTTCCCGATTAAGCCTAGGGCGCTGATGCCAAACAGCAATCCAACCAATCGGATGTTGAGGCGCATGTCGCCATTAAGAATATGGGAAAATTCATGCGCTATAACGCCTTGAAGCTCGTCGCGCGAAAGCGTCATGAGCGTTCCACGCGTGACGCCGATCGCCGCATCGTTCGTGCTGTAGCCAGCAGCGAAGGCGTTAATGCCGTCTTCGTCCTCCAGTACAAACACGTCAGGGCAGGGCACGCCGGACGCAATCGCGATCTCCTCAACTACGTTTAACAGCCTTCGATAGTGAGGATCAGATCGGTGATTGTTGATTTGGGTTCCGCCCATTGCCTGCGCGATGGCTTTGCCGCCTTCCCGAAGGCCTACAATCCGATATGCGCTTGCCACTGTGATAATGGTGATAAGAACCGCACTTACCGCAATCCAACCTTCCGGTTTAGCAATTGCCTGCGGCGCAAATATAAGCGTAAGCGTGATGTTAACCAGTGCGATCAATGCAACAACGGCCGCTAATAGCATCCAAATCATTTTGCGAGTCGCGCTACGGGCGTGCTCTTGGTGTTCAAAAAAGTTCATAGCTACGCTTTCGCCGCCTTGCACAGCGGCTGATGATAAACTTAAACCTAGGCCCGGGTGGATTGATAGTGCGATGGAAAAAATCACAGATTTTGGATTTAAAGAAGTGCCCCAGAAGCAAAAAGCGGCGCTGGTGCGGGACGTTTTTAGCTCGGTCGCGCGTAACTATGATGTAATGAATGATCTAATGAGCCTAGGTTTGCACCGGCTTTGGAAGCGTCATTTTATTGCGATCGCAAAATTGCGCGCGGGGCAGCGTGTTTTAGATCTAGCCGGTGGCAGTGGCGATATCAGCAGGCTTGCTGCAAAAGCCGTAGGTAGTTCCGGTTTTGTTGTGCTGTCAGATATCAACGCCGAAATGCTTAGCTGTGGGCGAGATCGCCTGTTAGATGAAGGCTGGGGGCCGCAAGTTCAGTGTGCGCAAATTGATGCGCAAGCGCTGCCATTCCCAGATCGAAGCTTTGATTTGGTCACCATTGCATTTGGTCTTCGCAACGTGACCGACAAACCGCGCGCGCTTGCCGAAATGCACCGGGTGTTAAAGATTGGCGGTCGTGCGATGGTTTTAGAGTTTTCCGAGCTTCAAATTGACGCGTTAAAACCGATATATGACGCATATTCCTTTCAAATCCTGCCAAGGCTTGGGCAACTCATTGCCAAAGATCGCAAAAGCTACCAATACCTAGTGGAATCAATCAGGCGCCATCCAAATCAGGCGGCGCTTACCACGCTGATGCAATCCTCGGGCTTTGCGCTGGTCGAGTCACACAATCTGGTGGGTGGCGTGGTTGCAATTCACTCAGGATTCTCAGTCTAAATGAGTCGAGCAAATTTATTTTTGCAGCTAGGGAGGGTCAATTTGCGATGCTGCTGCTAATTTTAAGTTGCAAAAAATTGGCCTCTTACCCCAATTTATGCGTTGTAAACGCAGGTTTAGCTTGTCCATTTGTCATATTTTAATGCTTAATATGCAAACTCGATCACACCAAGCGCCAGAATGCCTTCGCTAATCATTGCCGCAATATGCTCGGCCGCACTTATTTTTGCGTTTTTACTGTACGCGCCGCGCTTTGGGTGGCTCGACCATCCTGACGGTCGCAAGGCGCACGACGTGGCTGTTCCGGCGCTAGGCGGCGTTGCTTGGTTTTTCGGATTCGCGATCGCGGTTCTGCTGTCCCAGCCGACGGCTTCACATCAATATTTGCTGTCTGCCATGGCCATATTGGTACTGGTTGGCGCAATCGATGATCGAAAGCCACTGCCATCTTGGCTCCGGCTGTGTATGCAATCAATAGCGGTAGTGATCGCTTTTCAGGGCAGCGGGCCGATTCAAAGCCTTGGCGCTACCTTCGGTTTTCAACTATCGCTTGGCGGATTTGCTTGGCCTTTCACTGTTTTTGCGGTGATTGGCGTAATCAACGCGATTAATATGATTGACGGTATGGACGGCTTGCTTGGCAGCCTTGTTTCCCTGGCGTTTTGTGCGCTTATCTTCGTGCTCTATCGCGCTGGGGTGGGTGATCTGGCATTCGTTCCAGCCGTTGCGGTATGTGCGCTTATTCCCTTCCTTTTGGTTAACGTGCGTACGCCTTGGCAAAAGCAAGCGCGGATGTTTTTTGGCGATTCAGGCAGCATGCCGATTGGATTGCTGCTGGCTTGGTGTGTTATCAGCACCACTCAAGGCGAGCGCGGCCTTTTACAGCCAGTCAGCGCGCTTTTTCTACTGGCGGTGCCTCTGATTGACACGGTTTCACTGATGCTTCGTCGTGGACTTCGCGGGCAATCGCCCTTCAATGCGGATCAAGAGCATGTGCATCACCTCCTTCAGCGTGCTGGCATTGGCGTCGGTGCGAGTTTGGTGCTGCTGTTAAGCGCCGCAGCACTGCTTTTACTTCTGGAGTGGGCTATGAGCGCTCTAGCGCTTCCGGAATTTGTGCGATTCTCGGTCTTCATGGTAATCGCACTGGGCTATCACTTCCGAATTGGATTTGCACTGCGACACAAACGTTGGTTAGGCCGCGATTTGCAGGATGCGCTGGTGCGCACCAGCTGACGTGTCGCACGCTCATCAATCGAAAAATCGCGCCTTATTTTTAGGCTGGGTTGCGGTGGTTGTGCTGCCAGTGGTTAGCTTCGGTGGCAACAGAGCCTGGGTTTGGCCTTGGGCGATGGTACTTTGCGCTTTGTGCCTTATGTGGGCCGCGCAGTCCAGGGGTTTGCGGGAACGCTTGAGAGCTTTGCGGCTAGATCCGTCCATGGGCCCGAGGCGCGCGCCGCTGTGCTATTTGGGCATTGCCTGGATTGTGACCAGTGCAGGGTACCTGCTTCCTATTGGGTTGAACGTTGGCCCGTTCACGCGTGACACCGGTGCGGCGCTAGTCGCGTTTGCGCAAGCAGTCTATATGCTGCAGCTATTCTTGCTTACCGTGCTAGTGCTTGATAGCAAAGAAAAAATAAAGCGAGCGGTGCTTACCCTTTTCATAGTGGCTGTGTTGCATGCAAGCATCGCTACCGGCCTACATTTGACCGACGTTCGAATTCTTGAGCAGTATTGGGTTTTTAATCCAAATTTCGCGAGCGGATTTTTCTATAACAGAAATCATTTTGCTGGCTATTTAGTAATGCATTTAGGGCTTGGAATTGGGCTTTTGGTTGCTGGTTTACGCCTGTCAACCGATGACGAACGGACTTGGCGACAGGCGTTGCGCGACTGGCTTGCGATCATTATGTCAGCGAAAGCGCAAATTCGAATTGCACTTATCGTGCTTGTTATTGCGCTAGTCGTTACCCAGTCAAGGATGGGCAATATCGGATTTTTCAGCGCGGTCATTATCGTTGGCATCATTGCAATGTTTACGATGCGGCGACGGCCCAAAGCGCTGCCCTGGTTCTTGATATCCCTTATCGTGATCGATTTGCTCATCATTGGTAGCTGGTTTGGAGCAGATAAGTTGGCCGAGCGAATTGCCGGCGTGCAGCTAGATCGCAGCGTGATGCAACTTGAAGGTTCCCCGGTGACAGCGATCCCGGTTGAAACTTTACAAGCATCATCAGAGCACGCCTTGCGCGTAGCTGGAGCGCCTGATTTGGAGCGCGAGAGGCCTATTTTGACTCGGGAAACGCTAAAAATGTGGTGGCAAGCGCCGATACTTGGTGTTGGCCCAGGCGGTTTTAGGTCTAACTTTCCGCTTCAGCGCAGCGCCGATATGTCGCCGCTGTTTTACGATCATGCACACAACGATGTTGCGCAACTGCTCGCCGAGCGCGGAATTCTTGGGTTTCTGATTTTTCTTGGGTTAGCCGGCTGCTGTGCTTATGCCGCGCTTGCTGCACTTGCCTCCAGGCAAAGCCGATTTTTATCCGGGCTGGCGTTTGGAACTTTAGTCAGCTTGTTTGCAATCGGAATCCATAGTTTTGCGGATTTTAATTTACGAATCTCGGCAAATGTTGCGCTTTTCACCGTGATTCTTGCACTGGCTTATTTATCACGCTACACCAGTGATACCCGTGAGGTGGCTTCAACCGCCGCGCCCGATAAAAACTTTGGCCTACGCACTAAGGCTCGATCAGCGCGATTTGCGCATATGCCAGCTCTGCAGGCACCCTTTTTGCGCGGCTTGGTTTTGGTATTAGGCATCTCAGCGTTTCCGAATGTGTTCGCGCAGCCAGCGCCTTCGCCCCTGATTTGCGAGCTCGGGCAGCCAGACATCGGCGCTAATTTTCCAACGTTGTCGGCATTGCGCGAAGCCATTCGAATAAAGAAACAGCAAATAAAATCGCAGGCCAAGCTGGATGATCCTATTCGAGATGAATTATTGGAAATCACCCTGCAAACGATAGAAGCCGCGCTTGCATGGCAGTCCATTGAGCGAACAGACGTTGCAAAGGCCTTTTGGAGCATTGCTAAAGAAGAGTTAGGCGATACCCATTGGCGGTTACGTCAGCAGGCTAAAAAAGGTGGGCTGCGCGCACTTTGGCTAGCTATGGAGCTCGATCATGCCGAGCAAGCCAATTGGAGTCCGGCTGCTTGTAAATCCTTGGCGATCGCAACTGGATTGCAAACCGGTGGGTTTTTGTATCGCGCTGCGATTTGTTCGCAGAGCAATGACCCGGTGCTAGCGACCAGGCTTATGCAGCGTAGCGCCGACGCAGGCCATGCCGCAGCATCAGAAATCGTTGGTAGGCTTTGTTATGCAAAGCAAGACCGTGCATGCAGCGTAAAATATTT
>Ga0335395_10001930_pt1 | contig 12900 bp, 10 predicted proteins | sample MAT02_FD_205744 | JGI IMG/M metagenome (GOLD analysis project Ga0335395, IMG submission 205744) | Freshwater microbial communities from Lake Fryxell liftoff mats and glacier meltwater in Antarctica - MAT-02 (spades assembly) (version 2) ...
CGAGCCGATAATATTTTCTAAAACTATAAATAGTGCTTTTGGTTCAAAAACCTTAAATTCTGATCTCCAATTGAATTCTTTGGAGGATATAAAAACTCAAGAAACTATTACCGAAACAATGAAAATTATAAATATAAAAATGTCTATTTGGGTTAATAATTGATATACCATATCGGAAAGTGTTTAGATTAAGAAATAACAATCTTAATTTATGAATGATGACTCGGTAAAACTAATTTTAAGTCTTGACACAAAACAAGCTCGTGATGAAATTAACAATCTAAGATTTGACAAATTAAATGGAATTGAAATTGACCCAGCTAATGTCCAAAAAATCAAAGATGATATTAAAGCCGCTATTCTTGCTGGCAAAATTACTGACGCTGAGGCAAAAAGTCTTTGGGGTTCTCTTTCTGGACTAGGCAAACAAGTCGGCACAGAAGCTGGCAAAGGTTTTAGTGATGGTGTTAATTCTGGTGCTAGTGGCACAGGAGCTAGCGTTGGCAAAACTTTTTCCAAAGAAATTAAAGGACAGATTGACAATCTAAAATTCAATAAACTCACTGGAATTGAAGTCGACGGAAATACGGTCAAAAAAATCGGAAGTGATGTAAAAGCGGGGGTTCTTTCTGGAAAAATCAGCACAGGCGAGGCAAATTCAATGTTGTCAAGTTTGAACGGCATCGGCGGAAAAGTCGGGCAAACAGAGGGGACAAGTTTTGGTAAATTATTCGGTTCAAGTCTTTTGGCAAATTTGGCAAGTTCTGGAATCCAAAGTGCTTTAAGTGGCATTTTTGGAGGGTTAGGTAAGGGTTTTAGTTTGGGGTCTGATTTTCAACAACAACTATCAGGAATCAAAGCTTTGACTGGTGCCACAGCCTCAGAAATGGAAAAAATTAGAGGTGTCGCTTTGCAAGCTGGAAAAGATACGAGTTTTAGTGCTTTGGAATCTGCGAAAGGTTTGGAAGAACTTTTGAAAGCTGGTTTGGACGTAACTCAATCACAAGAGGGATTAAAAGGAGCTTTGGATTTAGCGGCGGCTGGTGGAATTAGTGTGGCTGACGCAGCAGAAATTGCTAGCACGGCTTTGAATACTTTTAAGGCTGATAATCTTACTGTTGCTCAATCTGCTGATATTTTGTCTGGTGCTGCAAATGCGAGTGCGTCTTCGGTTGGAGAATTAAAATTTGGATTAGCTGCGAGTGCTTCAGTCACCAGTGCGGTTGGGATGAGTTTTAAGGATAATGCTACAGCTTTGGCACTTTTTGCTCAAAACGGACTCAAAGGGAGCGACGCGGGAACTAGTTTGAAAACAATGTTTCTAAATTTACAACCTAGTACTGACAAACAAAGGACGTTATTCCGAGATTTAGGATTAGAAAGTTTGGATGTTGGTAAGGGTTTTGACTTTCTTAAAAGTAAAGGAATAGAGGTCAGTAGATCTGCCGATAGTGTAGGGAGTGCTTTCACTCAAATGGCACAAAAACAACTTGGGGCAAAAACGGTTACCAAAGAAGTTTTGAAATTAAGTGGTGATTTGCAAGTTCAATCAGGATTTTCCCGTTCTGCGTTTTTTAATGAAGCGGGTTCGGTAAGGGATTTGTCTGAAATTAGTGGCACTCTAAGGGATTCAATGAAAGGGATGACAGACGCCCAAAGACTTCAAACTATGGAAACTCTTTTTGGTTCAGACGCAATCAGAGCTGCGAATATTTTATACAAAGAGGGAACGGAGGGTGTTGAAAAAATGGCGGGTGCAATGACTCAATTTACTGCCGCTGATGTCGCTGGTGAGAAATTAAACAATTTTGCTGGAAAATTAGAAATGTTGCAAGGAACAATTGAAACTGCTTTTATCTTAGCTTTTGCTGGAATTTTACCAAAACTTGAACCTGTTTTAGGGAAATTAACTACTTTTTTGAATGGGATAGATTTTGAAGGTTTTGGTCAAGGTATCGGAAACGCTATTGGTTTTGTTATTGATAATTTTGCACTTTTATCATCAGCTTTTGCTGGAATTGGTGCTGGTTTTACTGTATCAGCTATAATTTCAGGTTTTACAGCTCTTTCTGTTGCAATCACTGCTGCTGGTGGAATTGCTGGAGTTTTTGGAGGAATAATGGCGGTTGCTTTTGCTCCGGCTACTCTTGCGATTGTAGGAATTGGTTTAGCTGTTGCGGTTGCGATTTTTGCTTTCCAAAACTGGGGAACTATTACAAAAACAACCTCTGCTTTGTGGGGACAATTTACAACTTTCTTGAGCCAAAAATGGAACGAGGCTACAACTTTTCTAATTCAGAAGTCAAATCAAACTACAACTTTCTTGAGTCAAAAATGGGGTGAGTCTACAACTTTTCTAAAACAGAAATGGGATGAGATGACCACAAATCTCAAAAATAAAGCCAACGAATTGAAAACAAATATAGACAACACAGTAAAAGGTATAGGTGAGGCAGTTATAAGTTTTTATAATAATAATAAACCACTTTTAGATAGTATTTTTGTGGGGTTGACTGCTTATATTTCTGGTAAAACTATTCCAGCCTTACTGCAATTAGCAACTACTTTTACAATAAATGCTGCCCAAGCTGTGGCAGGTTTTGCAATCACACTAACCACTCAAACAATTCCGAGCTTAGCTCAAATGGGAGTAGCTTTTTTGGTCAACGGAGTTCAAAGTATTACCACTTTTGCAACTACATTAACAACCCAAACTATTCCAGCAATGGTTTCTTTTGGGGTAACTTTGCTAACTCAAACAATTCCAAACTTAATCCAAATGGGAGTAGCTTTTTTGGTCAACGGAGTTCAAAGTGTAGTTAGTTTTGCCGTTTCTATAACCACACAGGCAGTAACGGCTTTAGTTTCGTTCGGGGTTGTGATTTTGACTCAAACAATTCCAGGCTTGGTTAAGATGGCGGCTGGGTTTCTTGTAACTGCTTTGCCTGCTGTTTTAGCTTTTGCTGGTGGTTTGATAGCTACTGTGATTCCTGCACTTGTATCTACTGGAATTGCAATACTTGCTGCTTTGGGACCGATTGGAATTATTTCAATTGCTATAGCTGGTCTTTACCTTCTTTGGGTTACAAATTCTGATAAAATAAAAGCAGTTGTTGGGATTATGGCAAACTGGATTGGGACAAAAATGACAGAAGCTGAGAATTCAATAAAAAATGCAATGAACAACGCCTGGGATTATGTAAGAAATATTGATGTTGGCAAAATCGCAGCTGATATGTTAAATGGTTTTGTAAATGGGATCAAAAATGGTATTGGTGGTGTGATGTCTGCGATGAAAAATATGGCAGATAGTGCGGTTCAAAGCGCTAAAGATAATTTGAAAATAAAATCTCCAAGTCGTGTAATGATAGAAATTGGAAGTTTTGTTGGCGAGGGAATGGCAACTGGAATTGACGAATCAGTTGGTTTGGTTAACAAGGCGTCGACAGGGCTAGGAAAGACTACAATTAGCGGAGCTTTGGATGGTTTTGGAACTTCGGGCTTTGGTGGAATGTCTGCACCTCAAATCATAAATTCACAAAATCCTACAGGTCAAAATCAAGCTCAAGGCGGTCAAAATGTAATTCAAGGCGGAATTGTCCAAGAAAATCAAACTCCAGCAAATAATCCAGCAAACAAGCCAGCAGGCGACCCAAATCAAATTACTCAAAAAATCCAAGAAACCGTCAAAAAAGTTTGTGAAAGTATCGACGAATTGATAGCAAAATTTGAAACTGGAATTGGCGAGGCAATCGGAGTTGGTACTGAAAATATTACCAAAGCTTTGACTGAAATGGATGAAGCGGTAGTTGGGATTTTTAATCAAATAAATGAGGGCTGGATTACGACCTCTATCGCAATTGGTCAAAATGTAATTACTGGAATTATACAAGGATTGTCTGACGGAGAAAATTCGGTATATTCTGCGATTGCCAGCCTAGAAACAAACGCCCTAAAAGCTGTAAAAATGGAAATCAAATCAAGAGAAGAAAAAGGCGAAATAGAAGGTCGAGGTGCTGCAATGGGAGTCGGAAAAGTGCTTAATCCAAGTACTGAATTAATTAGAAATTTCAAATCATCAGTTCAAGCAAATAGCAAAGGCGGAGACAATAATTCAAAGTCATTTTTTCAAGGCTCGACAATCAATGTCAATAATAATGCTGATTTAAGCTCGATGATGCAACAAGCCCAAAGTTTTTCCCTCTAAATCAAATAAATTATGATCAATATATCTTTCACAAATAATAATGGAGAAACCGTCAATCTTTGGCAAATTAATCTCGAAAATAAGAATAATTATATTAGTTTAGCCCAACATCAAGGGCTTTTTGATGTGAGTTCCGAAATTAGCACGGTCAGAGTTCCTAGAACTGATTTTTTTCAAACAAATAGTATTTTGCTCGGTGCGAAAGCTAGGACTTTTAGCGGTTTTATCAAAGGCTTTTCTGGTCGTGAAAAAATAGCTTTGAGGCAAAAAATAGCAAATATTATAGGTCAAGAAGTTGAATTTAGAATTGATTTTTACTTGCCAGACGAGAGCTTAAAACTTTATGAAAGCTACCGATTTTTGGGAATTATTAAAGATTTTTTGGTTCCAGACTTTTCAACAAATTCTAGTGAATATTCTTTGAGTATAATTTCTGATGACCCTTTTATTTATAGTTTTGACCCGATTGTTTTGACAAAGACTTTGACTACGAGTGGTTTTGTTTATCCGATGACATTTCCTTTGCAGTTTGGTGATGAATCAAATAACCTAGTTTATACGAATACAGGGAATAACGACATTTTGCCAATTTGGACAATTACGAATAAAACTCAAAATCTGACAATTCGAAACAATATAAATTCTAAAGTTTTTAGTTCCAGTTTGGATTTGGTTGACGGGCAAACTTTGACTATTGACACCAAAAAAAGAACCGCTAGAATGGGTGGAAATAATGTTTTGGATAGAGTCAACAATATCAGTGCTTTGGTAATAAAACAAGGTCAAAATAACTTCTCTGTCAATTCTGATAGCGCAAATAATACAACAGCTACAGCCACTTTTTTCAAAACTTATAAATCAATCTAATGACTCAATACAAAATCAATCTTTACGATATTGCCGATATTCTAGTTGGGGAAATTATCAATGCTGACACGATAGAATATACTGAAAAAGACAATGATTTTTCGAGCGTTACGTTGACTTTAATTACAAATAATTTGGAAACGGAAATTTTGGAGAATTTGACTGCTTTTTCAAAGATTAGACTTTTTAGAAATGATATTTTGATTTTTACGGGAATCAGTGAAACTAGTCCAGAAGTCAAAATTGATAATACCAATGTCGAGGTTTTTACTTTAATTTACGAACATATTGGTAAGAATTTTGCGACAAACGCCGAGATTAAAAAAAACTATACAGTCCCTACAGACGAGGGAGCAATGGCTGGAAATATTGTCGTTTATTCTCAGACTCCTGCAAGTTGTTTGGAAACCACCGGTGGAATTTTTAGTAATTTTCAAGCTAGTTATGGGATTAACGACGTTAATTTTGAGTTGACTGGAAGCCTGGAAACTTTTGATTTTAGCAAGTCAATTACGGTTTTTGAGGCTTTGAAGCAAATTTGTGAACTCGAGAGCGACAAGAAAAAGTTCTTTAAGTTTGGGCCACATTTGGAAAGCACGGCTGAAAATAGCTTTGAGTTTTTTTGTCAAATTCCGTCTCGAACTGAAATTGTCTATTCTGGAATCAAATCAAAAACTATAAAACCTAGTAATGTCTATCAAAACATAGTCAATTTTGGTTCAAAAACTGCAAAAGCTTATAGTGTGGTAATTGCAGATGGAGACGGTATTACAAGCACGGTAATCACTGGAAACAATAGCATTTTGAATGTCCAGAAAGTCAGAATAAAAAGGGTTAGCTTCAAAAGTGTAAAAGAGCTTAGCAAACTCAATCTTTTGGCTCTCAAAGAATTAAAAAAAGGTGAAAAACCTGAACCAGTAATTGATATTGATATACTAGAAAATGATCCCAGTATTGGACAGTTTGGAGTTGGGGCTTTGGTAAAAATAGACTGGACTAACGAAAGAAACCCTAGTGAAAGTGTGAATGACTTTTTTAGAGTTTATGAATTGAAAATTAATTTAGACCAAATGGGAATAGAAACAATGAAATTAACACTTGCCAAAAATGATTTTGATGAAATGAGTGGTCGAGGTTTTGGAGTTTTGCTGCGAGCGGTCAAAAGTATAGACGGGAAAATTAACCTTTTGAGTCGATAAATTGATATACCACATAACAAAATTGTATAGTTAAAATATCAAAACTAAATTATGTCAGGCATCTTCGCATCACAATTAGCTAATTTTACTTCTCCTACAGGAAATACAAATAGCTTTGTAACTCACAACAAGCAAAATAACGGCTTGGTTTTGGAAGACGGGACTTTTGACGGCTTTTATGTCAAAGTAATTCCAACACTCAACCAGGTAGAAATTAGATTTTCAGACAGTTTGCAAAATCGCGGTGACGGTTTTATTGGTGGCGGTTACGAAAAATGGGGCAGTGCTTTTTATTATTTTTCCCTTGACAGCACAAACCCTCAAACAATAATTATCCCTGCAAATCCTAATCCTACAGTTTTGTATCTTCTTTTGGTTTGGGAATGTGATTTTGATACGACGAATCCACCAGAATTGAAACTAATCAACGGAACAACACTTACAGACCCAGATTTAGACGCTTGGGAACTCGCAAATCCAAACAAAAGAAGATTACCAATTTGTAGAATTGAAAGAACAAATACGGTTTTAGTCCAAAATAATATTAAAATGAGTGGAGCAACTACTTATAATTTAGCCAAATCAGTCCGGCCTTTGGCAACTTTTAGAGCTGGTGCAGTCAAGGTAATGACTCTAGCCGAAAGAAACGCCGCAAGCTGGCAACCTGGAGGCTTGGCAATCGTAACAGCCCCTTTGGACATCAATAACCAGTTTTTTGTAAATATTTCTACAACTCCCACCGCTCTTTGGAGGCAAATAGTTTTGTTGGGTATTTTGGCTAGTCAATGGGTTTTACTAATACCGAAAGCTTTGGGAACAGCTATCACCGCAACTACAACAAACCTCTTAGAAAATGAGGGAATTGGAAGTTTTACCTTGCCAGCTAACTTTTGGGCTATCGGGACAGTCTTGGAAATTACTGAGACTACTGAATTTGGGGGGATTACAGTTACCAGCACTCCACAGCTTATTCAAACAAATAACTTTTTGATAAATAGCCTTAATTTATTCTCAAACACCTTTACAGTAAATCATCCTGCTACATTTGGTATTTCTGTTCCAATTATAGGTCGTACCAAAAAAACCGTTATCCAATGTGTCGCGGTAACATCAACTACAGCTCAACTGCAAATCACTACTCAAAACTTAGCAAATGTTTTAAACGCTTCTCCAGTAGTTTTTGTGACAACATCTACAACTACGCTCCAAACAATAACTCAAAATATTCCAATGGTAATTTCAACTAATTTTGTCAGAACTGCGACTTCAGGTTGGACTTCCCCAGTCAACAACCTAACAGTATTTACAATCGAAAAACAACAATAATATGAATATCTCAACTTACAATCAAATCAAAGAACTAATGCCAAAATTTGACCAAATCGCGGTTGAATGCGTGGAAACTTGGAATAAATTTGAAGAACTTACCAAAGGCAAGGAAACCCTAGACGAAACTGATTTTGAACAAATTGCCCAAATAATCGCCGATTTTGAAACCAAAAAAGCAAATTCTCAAATCCTAGAAAATCTACAAAATGCCAAAAAGGAAAAAGCAATTTCTGAAACCAAACTTAATTTCGAGGAAATAAAAGAACTTTTGGGCGACAAAAAATACAGCAAAATTACAGACAAAGATTTTTATAATTCTATTCTAAATCAAACAATTCCTAACTCAAAAGACCAAGTCAAAACACTTTTTGAAGATTAAATTAAATATTTTATGCCAAATCCTGCAACTCTCAACAATCAGACAATTAGCACAACGGCGACTAAAATAATTTTGCCTACAGATTACGCACTTGGTGGACGTATTGTTTTTGCAAAACTTTCAAATACTAGTGATGTAGATATGTATTACGCCATAACTTCGTCTACAGCCTCCGCTCCGACTTTGACAAGTTCAACTACAAATTCTAATTTATTGGTAAAAGCAACTGACGTAATCGTGGAAATGAATAATTCAACTGCTTATTGGGTCGTGTCTGCCACTGGAACGACAAAAAGACTAGACGTTTATTTATTTGGGTCAACTAACTAATTTATGAAAAAAGCATTTTTATTACTACTATTTAGATTGAAAAAGCGTGCTGGTGTTCAACCGCCAACTCCGCCGTTTAATGCTTGGTTAGATCATAATAATTTGCCAGTTCTCGACCATAACGGCGACTTTATACTTTTATAATCTCAATTTTTCTAATTTATTATGCCAAAATTATTACCAGCAAATTACCCAAACAAAGCTGTGCCAAGTTCTGCAGATATTCTTCCTTTGGTTGATGTAGCCGACGCAAACGAAGTAAAAACAGCAACTTTTGGTAGTTTGCCAATCTCAATCGCGACTCAAACTGCTTTGGATTTGAAACAGAATAATTTAGTAAGTACTGTAAACATAAAAACAGTTAATGGTCTTAGTGTTTTGGGTGCGGGGAACATTGTGGTTACAGCTGGAAGTGATGTGCTTGTAAATACGATTCCAGGAACGCCTGCAGTAGGTTCTTTATATCGCAACGCAAATACCCTAAGATATAGAGACAGTGCGAATACAGAAAGAATTGTGTTGAATGCTACTGACAACCTTGCTAATTTAGCTTCATTGCCAAATGCACGGACTAATTTAGGACTTGGTGGACTTACAGGATTTAAGACTTATACAGTAGGGACAACAGCAGATTGCGATTATATTTACAATGGAACGAATATTGCGATAGCTATTAATGCGGCAATTACTGCAGCACCATCGACGGGGGCTATTATTAAAATTCAGGCTGGAACATACGACATTACTAGTTCAATCCTGCTTAAAAACAAGGCAAATCTACAACTTATTGGGGCGGGAATGGAGCATACAAATATTGTAGGGGCAAGCCTTACAACTGCTTTTATTGACGCTTATAATACTACATATAGGTTTAAATTCTTAATTTCTAACCTTACACTAGATAATACCACTCCTGCAGTTGGTTCTCGTGGATTATATCTTGGATTGTTGTCGGATTCAAGTTTTAGAGACATATCCATCAAAAACTTCGAGCAAGCTATAAGTCTAAATGACGGGATGTTTTATAATCGTTTTGATAATATCAAATTTGAAGATAACAAATCAAATGCCGTCTTTACAGCGGGAGCAATAGACAAGCCTAACTCAAACAGTTTTATTTGTTGTAAGTTTTTGGCAAACCCTGTGGCAATTAATGGGGCTTTGGGAATGCACGAACCAGTGACCATCACAAACGGAAATCAAAATACATTTTACAGTTGCCAATTTGAAAATTTTACTCGAGGAATTTATATCAATGATATTGGTAACGCTTTTATTGCCAACAGAATTGAATCAAACGATGTGACGGCTAGCGTAAATTATGTAACCATAACAGCAAACGGAGAAAACAATCAATTTATGAGTAATTACTACTCAGGAAATGACTTTGTAGATTTTCCAACATCTGTTGTAAATATTGGTCAGGGTAATATATTTTTTGAAGGCAATACTTTCAAAGGTCAGGTTTTTTCTTTTGAGCGAAATATTTTGACAGCTGGCCCGGTTGGAGTTTTTAAAAGAACTGGAAGTGGAAACAATCAAGCAGTACTTACAGCAGAAGATACTTACACACCGTCAGGAACGCCAATTAGTTATTTAGCTAAGGCAGTCAGAGCCGCTGGAAAATATCTTAGTGGCACATTAAACGCAGTTGAAAACTTTTATGTAACAGCTCAAGGGCTTGGTTATTTTGGGAATGGTTTAGATGTAAATTCTAGGAATATTATCAATGTACTTAATCCTACATTAGCACAACACGCCTCAACTAAAAATTACACTGACAATCCATTTTCTTGGACTCCTGCAAACTATAATTACGTATCGTGGAATTATGACCCTAGCTCAATCTCTAATCAAACAGTAATTACAGCTGGCACGCTACAAGTTGTAAAACTTAGGATTCCAAGAGCCACCACAATTTCAAATCTAATTATAAATCTTGGAACAGTGGGCGCAACTTTGACCAATTCCTTTGTTGCTTTATACCAAAACGGAAATTTGTTAGCACAGTCAACAGATCAGTCAAGCAATTGGACTTCAACTGGAAATAAAGTTTGTGCGATTACTCCTCAGGATGTAGTGGCTGGGACAATAGACATTGCTATTTGGGTTGGAACAGCTGGCACAGCCCCTGGCATAGCACGTGGAGGTTCTCAAGCTGGAGCAAATGGTGCTTTGACTGGCACAAATCTGCGTTGGTCAACAGCTGACACAGGAATAACAACTACAGCACCAGCTACACTCGGAAGTAGGACAACTTCAAACAATACTTTTTGGGCGGCAGTAAGCTAGTAAAACAATTCTGAAATTTTCTAATATGCCACTTTCTACTGCAAAAAAATTTTTGATTTTGAGAAAAACGAGGAAGTCTGGTCAAACTTTGACTCAATTTATGTTGCCTTTTGGGGGGCTTTATCAATCTATTGATCCCACGATTAGTTCTAATGTTTCTTTGAACGCTGGAAATATTAGCCAAGTCAATGACACTGCTGGTAATAATTTGCACGTGGTTCAGTCAACTGCAGCGAGGCAACCGCTTTATAGTATTGGGGGATTTAATGGCAAAAATGCTATTTATTTTGACGGCGTCAATGATTGTCTGACAACTGCAAATTACGTGGAGGGTGCTTTTACAAAATGGTTTGTTTCTGATTTTGAAACTCCGTCTGGATTTATTGAGGAAATTGTCATTGGAGGTCATCGTGCTTATTTATTTGGAATGACTGGAGCAAGCGTAGAAGTTGGTCGAATTACTCCGTCAGTTGTAACTTCAGCTTTTAATATTAGTTCTAGCTGGAATTTGGGCAAAAAGATTATTTGCTGGCAATTTAACGGAACTTTTGCTGGACACAGAATTTGGATAAACGGAGTTTTGGTGGCAACTGCGACATCGGGCAATCCAGGAACTGACACTTTGGCGGCAACTCTAAGTCTCGGTGCGAGAAATAATGGGAATAGCAACCCGTCAAAAGGCTGGTTAGCTTATCGTGGAGCTTTTAATCGCAGTCTGAATAATACGGAAATTGCTCAAATCTTTGCACGCTTAAATACTGAATTTGCAGTTTATTAAAAAAATATGTCTAATATTCATCTCACTTTTTCAAGTCAAAATTCGGCTTTTTCCGCTTTGACCAAAATTAACCAAAATATGGGCTTGCCGTTGGTTAGTATTAACGCTCAGACACACCTTGCAGAGCCAGACGACCAAATGACACTTGCTTGGAATAATTTAGCAAAAGCACACGAAATAGAGCTTTGGTATTTCCAAAAACCAACACTTGCTACAGATATGGTCGATGTAATCGGATTTTCTGAACAAGAATTTGACGCAAATTGGCTTCCACCTCAAACAATTTAAACTAAAATCTTATGGACTACGATATTCAAACAATCTTTAATAATAATTTTCTAATTACTCAATTTTTTGGGCAAAATTTGTCTGACTACAAAAGATTTGGGATGAAAGGGCATAATGGTGTTGATTTTATACCAACAAAGAACGATTCTTGGAATGTGCAATCTGTCTCAAACGGCGTGGTTATCGAGGCTGGATTTGACGTAGGGGGTTTTGGCAATTTTATCAAAATTAAAGACGGAGACAAAATTTGGCTTTATGCTCATCTTTCCAAAATAAATGTAATTAGACACCAACCCGTTCAAAAAGGTGTAATAATCGGAGTAATGGGAAATACTGGAAACTCAGAGGGGGCTCATCTGCATCTAGGTTTGAAAATTACAGACAATTTGGGCAATGTTTTGAATAATAATAACGGTTATTTTGGTGCAGTCAACCCTTTACCTTTTTTGTGCAAAATTCTTCAAAAAACCAACTCAAAACCACAAATTAGCACGGTTAGTTCGGTTCAAAATATAATCCAAACTCCGTCAAAACCACAATTTTCAAATCCAGTTTATCAAAATTTTGTAGACAAAGGCAGATTTGATTTATTAGATTTGTCCATAAATGATCGTGATGACGAAGTTTCCAAATTAAAAACCCAAAATGAGAATTTACAAAATCAAATTACCGAAATTAAAGCAAATTCTGGAAAAGACTTTGACCAATTTAGCAAACAGCAAGACGAATTGAACGCAAAAATCAAATATTTGGAAGGAAAAAAGCCAAATTTTGACAGAATTAATGAAAATTTACCAAAAAATAACACTCAAATAACGAATTTATCAGACGAAGTGCCACAAAACCCTAAAATTTCCGTCCAAAATTACAAAAATCAGTCAAATTTTGAAAAAAATCCAGTTTTAGAAGTTGGAAATACTTTGGAAAGTCCGATAATTCCAAATTCCAGCACAAAACCATTTTATAAATCTAAAAAGTTTCTAGCTTTGATGAGTTTAGCACCTGTTTTTTACGGTTTTATTGAGATTTTGCCTCCTGATTATCAAGGTTTTGGAATGCTATTTTATGCCATAATTATGTTAGCTTATCAACTTGTGCAAGGTAATGTCGACCAAATCCAACTTAAAAATGAAACCCTCAAAATTATAGCCAAATTTCCAGAATTACAAAATCTTAAAAAATAACCTTTTATGAAAAATATAAACTCAAACGTCTTAATTGACCAAATTTA
>Ga0335395_10001932_pt1 | contig 12894 bp, 13 predicted proteins | sample MAT02_FD_205744 | JGI IMG/M metagenome (GOLD analysis project Ga0335395, IMG submission 205744) | Freshwater microbial communities from Lake Fryxell liftoff mats and glacier meltwater in Antarctica - MAT-02 (spades assembly) (version 2) ...
CAGTTCAAGAAGTAGTAGGAGCCGTCAGACATTACAACGGAAATAAAGCCAGAGTAATCACCAACAACAGATTTACAGAAAACGCTTACAACCTTGCTGAATCTAACGACGTAGAGTTATGGGATCGAAAAACACTAATCAAATTTATACTCACAGCTAAGAATTGTAAATGAATCATGCTACAAATTTCTAATACAGTGTTCATTACCGATCGCGAAATCGAGATTAGTGCAATTAGATCTCAAGGCGCAGGAGGGCAAAATGTGAATAAGGTGGCGAGTGCTATTCACCTGCGCTTTGACATCCCAGCTTCTTCATTGCCCGATCGCTACAAAGACCGATTATTACAAATCAACGACAACCGGATTACCCAGGAAGGTGTGATTGTGATTAAAGCACAGGAACACCGCAGCCAAGAACAGAACCGCGAGGAAGCGTTAAGACGGCTGCAAGAATTGATTAAAAGTGCGATCGCGATCCCGAAAAGGCGCAAACCCAGCAAAGCAACTCGTAGTTCCCAGCGCAAACGTCTCGACAGCAAAACCAAGCGAGGCGAGATTAAAGCTATGCGAGGGAAAATTACCGACTGAAGCATAATTGAGGCTATTCGTAATTGCGATTATCAAGGTTTTGGGCAAGTCTTATTAGCGAAATCACAGCTATAAATATAGGGTTTCTGCCAGCTTAGCGGAATTTCCAACAAATCCCTAGTCCCAGTCATGCCTTGACCAAGAAATAACAGCACAGCGATCGAATTCAAAATCACATGAATAGTCCGCCAACGATTCGATCGATCTTTATAAATATCTTCAATGATCGCAAGGGAAAAAACCATAAGTAATGCAGCAGTAATCCCAATATAGTAGTGAGACCAATACCACTCATTGGTTCGCCGGAAAACCCCATCTTGAGTGCCAAGAATCACCAAACCAACACCAGTTAGGGTAGCAAAAATACCACGCCACATCGCAGGTCTAGAGCGATACAGCATGACCAAAGATGCGATCGTCGCCAAAAACATCAGAATAATAAAAATCACCTGAAATGAGTTTTTGCTCCAAACATCCTTGCTCAAAATATGCTCAAAAATCGCGTAGCCTAATCCCAACAACGTCACTCCCACTACCGAACCAGACAAAATTCGACCTGCTTTGAGATGTTCTTGACCGACTACAGGTGGAATTTTGCTCTTCTCCCCCGATGCAATTTGCTTGCGACGCTGCATGGTTTGCCAAGCCATATTCAGCACAACACCCAGGATCGGAAAAACGATCGCTACAGCCAAAGTAGGATGAACCAGTGCTAAAAAATCTTTGAGTTCCATAGACCACCTGTCCATTTTTAAAGTTGATAAAAATTAACCTTTCGATACCTTCAAAAAATCGATCGCCCGATCGCGATCGGGCAAAATCAAATCCGTTGGCATTGGATCCGTTGTCGTGTCCTCCGTTGCCGTTTGCTTACATTAATTAGCGAAGTAACTCTTTGTTACTGAGAATAGTTGGCCAATTTTTGTTTGCTGAAGCAATATGACCAGGAACATCTGTCATCCACTCTGCTTGCACTTTCTTATCATAGTTCAGATAAAGCTTTCCATTAACAATTTTCCAAGCGTCAGGCTGAGTCGCAACCAGATTCCCTTCACTTGCAGCTTGGGCGCAATATCCACCGTACTGAGGAGCATACTTTTCAGGAGTTTTAGCAAACAAATCACGGTTTTGGGCACTAGCAAACATCCAAGTTGTGCCACCCCAAGTATGTTTAAATTGGCTAACTCCCATCACTAATTTGCCTTGGGTGAAATAGCTGACAACATCCTGCCCATCAAGAGCCATAGCATTTTCGGTATAGAATCGAGGATGACGAGTTGTAGCCTTGTCTTTACCCGCACAAGGATTGGCTTTACCCGCACAAGGATTGGCTTTACCCGCACAAGGATTGGCTTTACCCGCACAAGGATTCTCTTTACCTGCACAAGGATTGGCTTTACCCGCACAAGGATTGGCTTTACCCGCACAAGGATTGGCTTTACCCGCACAAGGATTCTCTTTACCCGCACAAGCAGCCAGTTTTACGCTGGATGCAATGGTTCTAGAGTCTGAGTTGGTTGAAGTCTGGGAGTTGGCGTGGCTAACATTCGCTGTTACCAATCCTAGAATGACGGCGATCGCGATCGTGCTAATGTATTTTAGTTTCATCTGATTTTCCGATAAATTATTTTTGTTTTCCTCAAGAGTTGAGGTTATTTACATTAATGCTTAAGAATATGAGTGCTAGATGAGGAAGACATGGATGCTAGATAAAACTATCCAAACTTTATCTTCAGCAAAAATTCATCTGGTACTTAGGCACTGATCATATAGTTAGCAGGAAAATCTTATAGAGTGGAGATGAATCCTTACCAGTCTTTTGTCGCTGGAATAGCGAGGTAGAACCTCTGGATCTGGGTTCCCAGGCTTTTGGCCTAGGAACCAGTTATTTAGCCAAACTTTAAGTGATTATGACAGCAAAAAATTGGTTCGTGACTAATGATGGACTGTCCAATATTGGTGATGCCACGATTCAAACCGAAGAATTGAGTCATCCCTATCGACTCTATCGCTTTCTTACCGCTCTAGAAGATATATTAGAACAAATTGAAGACGATTATTTGCGACTCCAGGCAATTTGTCCACTCGTCCGCAGATTGTTAGATAGTTCTTCTTGGTTCCAAATTGCTCTCATTGAACCTGATCCAGAGACTGGTTGGGCAGTACAAACACTTTATGATGAACCATTTTTTCCTCTAACAGTGCAGTTAGTTGCTTGGACTCCGGGTACGGTTTCTCCTATTCATAATCATGCTAGTTGGGGATTGGTGGCGCTACTTAGTGGACAGGAAAAAAATACTTTTTGGCATCGTGAACCAATTCCAGAATTTCCTGATCGCATCGAAACAGTCGGTGATATTTTGCTTGACCCTGGTGACATTATGTGCTTGATGCCAGATGCGATTCATCATGTGGAAGCCCTCGGAAATCAACCAACAATTAGTTTTAATCTTTATGGTGAAACTAACTACGATCTAAGATTTGAATTTGACCCAATTCAAGGTACTGCAAAAATTTTCTAATTCCACTATATCCCAAATACCCCTATTGCTCCAATGAAGCTGAGTCATCAAATTCGATCGACTATCAAACATCTCACTGGTAAGCGAATTTCTACCTCATCGCTTCAGTTTCGCCTGACACTCGAATTGATGGTACTCTCCATTTTAGCACTTAGCAGTGTGGCATTTTGGGCCGGCTGGCAAAGGTCACAAAATCTAGTTTCTGCACACAAAAAAACGCTGTTATATATTGGAGCTCGCTTTCCTGAACAGGTTGAGCTTTATAGCGAAATGGGTTCTCTAGAAATTGGCTTAACGCGCAGTGTGCAGAAAGCTTCTACAGGAGGAATCATGGTATGGGTGAAGCGAAATGACGGGATGCTTTTGGTGAATTCACCCGATATGGATATGCAATCTTCTAAGACTACCAAGATGATTTCGTTGACAGAAGTACCCGCCGAGCCGACTTTTGTTCATATGAGCGATCGCTATTTGGTTATTTGTAGCACAAGTCTGAGGATTAAAAATCAGTTAGTCGGTACGGTATATTTTTCTCAAGATATCACTGATGAACAAGTTGAATTAAATGATGGAATTCGCAGTCTGATTATTGTTAGTATTCTAGTCATCTTAGTATTAATGATAGCGATTGCCAGTCGCATACGTCATGGGCTTCGGCCTTTGGAACAAATGAGTCAAGTAGCCAGCACTTTGTCTGCTGATAATTTGAATGTGGCTAAACTCGAACTGCATCAAGCACCGGATGAGATTTTAGGACTCGCACAAACTTTTAATGAGATGTTGTTTAGATTGTCGAGTTCTTGGGAACAACAACGCCAATTTGTTGGGAATGTTTCCCACGAATTACGGACTCCATTAACAGTTGTAATTGGTTATTTGCAAAGTCTACTACGACGCAGTAATAACTTAAGTGATTATCAACAACAAGCACTAGAAATAGCAGTTGGAGAAACTGAACGCACGATTCGGATGTTAGAAGATTTGCTCGATTTGGCAAGAGCTGATAGTGGTAATTTGCACTTTCGTTTGAATCCGGTTATTCTGAATACTCTGGTGGCTGAGGTGGCCGCCATGAGCCAACAAGTTAGCAATCAGCAAATTACTTTGGTGTCAACTGATGAGGATGTCGTAGCTTTTGCCGATCAGGATCGTTTACAACAAGTTTTGATTAACTTAGTCGATAATGCAATCAAGTATTCTGCTGCCGATCGACCTGTTGAGTTAGTATTAGAACAGACGGAACAGCAAGTGATGATTCATGTGCGCGATCGCGGAATTGGTATTTCTCTCCCACACCAAAACCGGATTTTTGAACGGTTTTACCGGGTGGATGAGTCTATGACTCGCTCTAGGGATGGTACGGGGCTGGGATTGGCGATCGCCAAAAGCCTCATCGAGGGTATGGATGGACGGATTACGCTTCGATCTAAACCGGGAGAAGGTAGTATTTTTACTATTACCTTACCTATCTGGAAACTGTAATTATGGGCGATCGCATTCTGTTAGTTGAAGATGACCCAAAACTGGCAAAGTTCATCGAAATGGAACTCTGTCTGGAAGGATATCACGTCACTGTCGCCCAAAACGGATTGGATGGCCTGATGATGGCCCGCGAGGCTCAACCGGACTTATTGATCTTAGATTGGATGCTTCCTGGTATCTCTGGATTAGATATTTGTCTCAGGTTGCGATCGACTGGTGTTCAAGTACCCATCATTATGTTAACAGCAAAAGATGAAATTCCCGATCGCGTGACAGGACTAAATGCTGGAGCTGATGACTATGTTACCAAACCATTCAGCATGGAAGAACTGTTAGCTAGAGTCAAAGCACGTCTGCGTCGCACCCAACCCGATGACCCCGATACATTACAATTTGAAGACCTAGTTTTGAACCGCTTAACCCGTGAAGTTTATCGGGATACAAAACTGATTGAATTAACTGCCAAAGAGTTTGACTTGCTAGAGTTTTTATTGCGAAATCCTCGACAGGTGATTAGTCGCGATCGCATCTTAGAAAAAGTTTGGGGTTACGATTTTATGGGTGAGTCAAATATCATAGAAGTCTATATTCGTGCCTTGCGAATTAAGATGGAAGCAAGTAATTCAAAACGTTTATTACATACGGTTCGGGGAGTTGGATATGTGATGCGGGAGTATGCTTAGTTTTTGGCAATAATTACTATTTGAATTGTGATATGATTGTAGATGAATATTGTTAGCTTGAGGAAACAGCAATGACAACTACTGCAAGTAACGAGCCGACGCTAGCTGATGTTATTCAAAAGCTAGACAAGCTCTCGGCTGAAGTTGAGAAATTATCAACAGATGTTGAGAAAACCAATGAAAAAACCGACCGATTCAATGACAAATTCGATAACTACCAAAAAGCTACCCAATGGGTTGTACAACTTGCGTTCACTCTGATTGCAAGTGCCACTATCACAGTGATTATCACTTCGGTTTTTCGCAAGTAATATCTTAGTCTGCGAAGGCAGACTTCGTGTGTGTAGAAGCGATTTCAATCGCCGAGGGATCAAAGGGTTAACTCAGTAAACAATTGGGTGGCGATCGACAATCCGCGTTTCAAGTCAAGATCAGTCGATCGCCCCCAACAACCTCACAACAGAGGCTCAAAGCCCCTCAATCAAACGATTTGCTCGTTAGAAGGTTCCCCAGTAGCAGGAGGTTCTGCGGGTTCACCAAAAGCAATCCGCAGAAATGGTGGCGCCAAAAAAGTCGTCATAATCACCATGATAATAATTGACACTTCCAATGGTTTATCAAGAGCCCCACTCGCCGAACCAATCCCAGCAAAAACTAATCCGACTTCGCCTCTCGGAATCATCCCAACTCCGATCGCCAATCGATTAATTCCCGGCACACCAAACACCACCCAGCCTGTGACTAGCTTGCCAATAATCGCCACCAAAATCAAGAAACCAGCAATTAGAAGTCCCGCCCGATTATCCGGTACTGCTGGGTTCAAAACCCCCAAATCCGCCCGTGCTCCCACCGTCACAAAAAAGATGGGTACAAGCAAATCTGCGATCGGTTTCACCAACTCATCCAACTCATTGCGCTCATCGCTTTCATCCAAAACCAAGCCCGCAGCAAACGCACCCAAAATCGCTTCCAGATGAATTGCATTACCCAGAAATGCCATAAAAAATGCAAAAGTAAATGCCGGGATTACGATATTGCCACGAGTTTTGAGTGTCTCTACAATCGCAGTAAAGGTTTTGTTGAATAAACCACCCAACAGAATCGAACCTAGCAGAAAAGCAGTTGCACTGACAATCAAATAGACGACATTCACAACATCAATTTCACCAGTTTTGGCTAAGCTAGCAACAACAGCTAAGACAATAATTCCGAGTACATCATCAATCACCGCCGCACCAACAATAATTTGACCTTCCTTAGATTTCAATTGTCCTAATTCTGACAAAACTTTCGAGGTAATTCCGATGCTAGTCGCCGTCAAAGCAGCCCCCGCAAAAATCGCTGGAATCGCCGCAGTATGGAAGAAAATCATCAAGCCCGCAGTACCAGCAGCAAAGGGAGCCGCCACACCGACACAGGCGACAACAATAGCTTGAACCCCGACTTCCTTTAGTTGTCTGAGATCCGATTCTAAGCCAATTTCAAACAGCAGAATAATTACGCCTAATTCAGCTAGCACTGAAATGACTTCACTCTGGGATTCAAAGATACTGGTGACAGCCGCTGGGGAGAGATGATTAATTGATTGTAGAACAGTCATAATCCCAGAGTCTGAGGCTGACAGCCCTGCTTCGGGAAAAATGATTAGGTGTAAGGCTGATACTCCCACAATTACCCCTACTACTAATTCGCCTAAAACTGGGGAGAAATCGAATTTTCTAGCTACTTCTGCGCCTAATTTACTAGCGAGATAAATCACTACTAAACTAAGTAAAACTCCGCTGAGGACGATCGGTGAATTTTCAGGATCGACGGTTGCTAACAAAGGTATGGGCATAACTTTTGAATTTCAGTTCATTGAGAAACAGTATAGACATTTGGTACTTAAGTCAACATTACCATCAAGCAAAGCTTGAAGAACCTAAATCTGGAGGAACATCCTGCCATCGTCCATGTCCGACTGCTTGAATTGCTTCTTTTAGCAAGATATCTCCAGTATAGATGGCTCTACCAACGATCGCACTTTTGACACCAATTGGTTCCAAAGCCAATAAACTCAACAAATCTGCGATCGAACTAACGCCGCCCGAAGCAATCACCGGAATCGAAATGGCATTAGCAATTTCGCGCAAAGATTCCAAATTCGGCCCTTCCATCGTACCATCACGGTGAATGTCTGTATAAATAATTTCAGCAGCGCCTAATTCTGCCATTTGCTGTGCTAATTCTGTTGCTAAAACTTCCGATGTTTCCAACCAGCCCCTAGTTGCAACTTTACCATTTCTGGCATCGATACCGACGAGAATTCGACCAGGAAATTCCGCGCATAATTCACCGACTAATTGCGGTTGTTCGACAGCAACAGTACCGAGAATCGCCCGCCGAACGCCTAAATTGAGAATAGTAGTGACAGAAGTGCGATCGCGCATTCCGCCTCCCACTTGACAAGGCACATCAACCGCTCTGACAATGGCTTCAATGGCCGCTAGGTTGACGGGCTGGCCTGCTTTGGCCCCGTCCAAGTCTACCAAATGCAGCATGGTTGCGCCTTCATTTACCCACTGTCTAGCCACTTCGACGGGGTTGTCATTGAAAATTTGCGACTTCGCGTAATCTCCCTGATAGAGTCTGACGCATTTTCCATCCAATAAGTCGATCGCAGGAATTACATTCATAATTTGGTAATTGGTAATTGGGAATTGGGAATTGTTAACTATTGGCGAACTAATGACTAATAACCTCACATCCACTGTTTAAATGAAACATAATCGATGACGATAGAGTTGACCACAAAGGAGTGTGCACCTCAGCTTTTCGCAAAGCTTCCGCCGTCCAATCATTGCAAGTTCTCAAGATTGAGTAATTGCCTTGCGCTTCATAAAAACTATCACTATTGTGGTAGCCATAACGAATCTTTACTTTATTACCTCCTGCGTCTAATTGAAATGAATCTTTAATAAATTTTACCAGGCTCAAATAATTTACTCCACTAATTTTAACACATTTGGTTTCTATATTTCGGGGAAATATCTGATAACCTTCGACTTGCAAAGTAGAGGGACTAGGGAGAAATAGTGCCTTGAAAGCTATAACTGGGTTGATACTTTTTGAGGTTGGAGTTTCCAGCATAAAAGCTCTGTCTCCCCAACCGAAAGACAAATATTTATATCCAGAATTAGCATCCCGCCCGATTTCGGTTAGTGGTAAATATTGATTCCAGTTAAAGTATTCATTTTCAACCGGAACGATGATTTCGGTGTGGATGCCTTGACTTGAAACATAAATGGGAATTGTGCAATTTGTTTGCGAGTAATTTCCCCACTTCCTCGGAGTCAGGTAGCCGATAGCTAGTAAACTAGCAAAGCATAAAATCGCAACAGTGAATCGATAGAATATTTCTTGTTTCAACATTAGCAATGAATTGAAAAGTTTGTAGTCAGGATTTTAGTCCTTAATAATTATCAAAATAAGAACTAAAATCCTGACTATAGCAAAATCCTAAATCATTTGTGAATTCCTTACTCCCTCCCAGCAAGGGGAGGGGTGGGGTGGGGTAAAAAATTTACGACTCATTTAGGATTGCTATATAAACATCCTACAATATTTTAAACTGAGGGGCGCTTTATTTTTGTGGGAAAGAAGGTTCGGAATGCTGTATTTCGTTGTTCTGGAGTTTCCTTGGCCCAACTTGACAAGCTTTCATAGAAAAAGAAAGACACACCTGCAAAATTTCTTTTTCGCACTTCTTGCACTTGTTCTTGAATTTGTTTTAGGGGAACTGAATTGTTTTTTAAACCAGTCAAAATCCCGATCGCAGTTGGAATATGAAGTTTCGCAAGTTTAACTTCTTCTCGTTCTAATTCCGCATTAAAACGCTTGATATCGCTACGATAAACCTGCAACACAATTTCTTCGATGTAACCGCGTCTTTCCCAAGTGAACCAGTCTTGCAAACTAGCGGGCAAGGCAAAGTTAAAAGGATTCGGAGATAAGCTAACAATACATTTTTGCTTACGTGCTTTGATCGCTGTGAAAAGTCGCGCCACAAAGTCATTAATCCTGTCAGCCCGCCAGCGAATCCAGAACGTTTCGCGGGCATCGTCGGAGGGAGGTTTTTTGATGTATTTCTGATACATTAAAACCGTCAGCGGTTCATATCCAAATTCTGACGGTAAGCCAAAATGGTCGTCAAATTGAATACCATCTAAATCATAGTTTGCCACAAGTTCAACAACTAAATCTTGGATAAATTTCTGTACTTCGGGATGAAAGGGACTCAGCCATACTCGATCATTTACGCCTTCTTTCCAAATAGTTGAACCGTCACGTCGTTTCGCCAGCCAGTCTGGGTGCAATCTCGCTAATTCTGAGTCGGCGGGTGCCATGAAACCAAACTCAAACCAAGGGATTACTGCTATACCTTTTTTGTGTGCTTCTGTAATAATTTCTTTGAGGACATCTCGCCCTTTTAATGCTGGCACGGGGTCGTTTAAATATCCGAATACTCGTTTGGCGACAGCGCTAGGATGAATAGTGTAACCCCCTTGCCAAACAGTAGGATATATGGTATTAAAGTTTAGTTTGTCTAACCTATTTACAGCGTCTGTGATGTTTTTGGGAGAAAAGATTACGTCGCTGTCAATGTTAGTCAGCCAAATGCCGCGCAATTCGGTTTTTATTGGAGTTTTTGGGGGAGTTTGGGCCCAGAGACGGGGAGAGAAGATGGCGGTGGAAATGAGCGCGATCGCAAAAACAAGCATTAAAGCTAGCATTCGCCGCCATCCGTGCAGTTTAATCATCAATTCTTGTACATATTATTATTGTGAGATTTCTATTTTACCTCATCAAAGAGCACCAATATCAAAAACAGCCCAGAAAGCCTGTTCATCAAAGGCTGATTGAGAATGATGCAACATCTCAGTTTTACCTATCCTGAGTAACCAGGTAAATTCATCACTTGGCGATAGTGCGCTTCAATTTGACTCACCATTGGTGATTGGGGCTTCTTATTCCACTCGCTGCGATCGAACAATTGCTTCCTCAAATCATCAACATCAATAGTTTTTACCTTACCTTCAGCAACAAGTTGTTTCCCATTTACCCAAACACTATGTACCGCATTAGTCGGGCGACCTAATATTAGTAAACCAATCGGATCAGTCCGTGGAAGTAATGATAAGCTGGTTAAATCATACAGCACAAAATCAGCTCTTTTTCCGACAGTTAGCGAACCAATATTATCGGCGACATTCAAGCCTTTTGCTCCTCCTAGCGATGCCATTTCTACTGACTGGCGCGGTGTAATCCAGTGGCGATAATCCAAATCTGTGATGTTGTGCAAAATGGAACCAATTTTAATCGCTTCTAGTAAATCCTGCGAGTCATTGCTAGCGGCACCGTCGCAACCAAAGGAAACATTGACTCCGGCTTGGCGGTATTTTAAAATTGGCGCGATGCCGCTTCCTAAACGTAGGTTACTGAGGGGATTATGCACAACTGTGGATTGAGTTTCCGCCATAATTGCAATGTCTAAATCATCCAACCAAACGCAATGTGCTAGAGAAGTTTTGGAACTTAAATAGCCGATTTCTTGGAGATGCTTGACGGCACTACAACCGTATTTCTGTTGAGCTAATTGTTTCTGGGCAAGGGTTTCTAGGAGATGGGCGTGGCGGCATAGATTTTCGCGATCGCTCAAATCGATACACCCTTCAAACAAAGCATCAGAGCACAGTTGAATTCCAGTCGGTGCTAATAATATATTCACACCTAATTCTGGGTTGTGAAACTGTTTTATGGCTGATTCCATTAAATCTAAAGTTGCCTTAGTCGATCGAATATAAGCAGCGTGTTCGATCGCACTATCGCCAGCAGGCATTCCTGCTGTCAGGGATTCATCTTGAATTAAGGGTCCGATAAAAGCGCGAATCCCGATTTCTCGGTAAGCGCGAACTGCTGCCGCAATTGTCTCTAATTCTTGTCCTGGAATCAAGACTAAATGATCGACTACAGTTGTGCCTCCAGATAGCAATGTTTCTACCGAAGTTCCCAAGGCACTCAAGTAAACTTGTTCGGGATCGAGAGGGGTAAAGTCGTATAATTCTGCCAGCCACAACTCCAGTGGTAAAGGAGGAATTCTGCCCCGCTGCCACATTTCGGAAGAGTGCGTGTGGGCGTTGACAAAACCGGGTAACAGCAGCTTATTTGTGCCGTCGATAACTGTTTCACCCCCCCTATCCCCCCCTTGGTAAGGGGGGGAATTAAAGGGGGGGATAGGGGGGGCGATCGCACTTATGCAATTATCGGCCACCTGCACGTCTGCGGTTTTATAACCACCCTCAACGGGAATTAAAACATTTTGAATTGTAAAGCTCACAGATTAACCCCTTCTGGTGAATTCACATCTATTACTATTGTAATATTTAACAGTTAACTATCAACTGTCAACTGTCAACTGTCAACTGTTTAATGTCCTTTAATCTTCCAGTCAGTGCCTGCTAACCTTAAGTAAGTCAACCGACTTAAACGTAAAATATGAATCCTGATACTCTCCGTACCTTGGGTGTGCCACCGAATGCTTGGAAAGTTGATGCCAAAATTGCCGACATCACCCGATCGCAACTTCAGCCAAAAATTGTTACTTTAGAAACAGAAACTAAAACCCTGCGTATGGATTTAGCCAAAGCTGCAATGCTAGTGATCGATATGCAAAATGATTTTTGTCATCCCGACGGTTGGCTAGCACATATTGGCGTAGATGTAACGCCCGCTAGGAGTCCAATTAATCCTTTACAAAATTTACTGCCAAAATTGCGATCGCACTCAATTCCCATTATTTGGATTAACTGGGGAAACCGCCCTGATTTGCTCAATATTAGTGCAGCTTCTCGTCATGTTTATAATCCCACAGGTGACGGTGTAGGTTTGGGAGATCCGCTACCAAAAAATGGTGCTGCTGTATTAATGGCAGGTAGTTGGGCGGCGCAAGTTGTCGATGAATTGGAACAGAAGCCAGAGGATATTTGCGTTAATAAATATCGAATGAGTGGCTTTTGGGATACTCCTTTAGATAGTATTCTGAAAAACCTGGGCAAAACTACACTTTTATTTGGAGGAGTCAACGCAGACCAGTGTGTAATGACTACGCTACAAGATGCTAATTTTCTCGGTTATGACTGCATTTTGGTTAAGGATTGTACTGCTACGACATCGCCAGATTATTGTTGGGAAGCAACTCTGTATAACGTTAAACAATGTTTTGGTTTTTTGTCGGATTCTCAGGCTATGTTAGAAGCAATATTACCAATTACCAATTCCCAATTACCAATTACCAATTAGCTATGATAAATCAGTGCATGATTCCAGTATCAAAGTCTCCTCAAGACTACCAAGCATTTCGCATTAGTCCCGGTGATACTAATAGATTAGCAATTGTCTTCGATCCGGCAGCGGCTAACAGTTCATTAACGGTTTGCATCGAGATTTTTGATGCGGGTGGCAAAACTCCTCCGAACCGACATCAATTCGCAGTAGAAATGTTTTTTGTACTCAAGGGACAAGGACGAGCAACTTGTGACGGCAAAACTGTTACTATTAGGGCTGGAGATAGCTTGTTGG
>Ga0335395_10001933_pt1 | contig 12892 bp, 19 predicted proteins | sample MAT02_FD_205744 | JGI IMG/M metagenome (GOLD analysis project Ga0335395, IMG submission 205744) | Freshwater microbial communities from Lake Fryxell liftoff mats and glacier meltwater in Antarctica - MAT-02 (spades assembly) (version 2) ...
ACCTGTTAAAATCCAATTCGCAATAACCGCCGCGATCGCCTCTGTTAGTTCATCCGTATGAGCTAAAAAGGGGCGATCTCTGTTTGTAAATCCTTGCGGTAAGTTCGTACCATACTCGACAAAATTATTACCAGATTCAAAGACATTACCAGCGCCCCTTGGTTGAAGCGATTGCAATAATTTACCCTTATCTCTAAGCAATTGCCCGTTACTTCGCCGCCCCTTTCTTGCCTTTAAATATGCATCGCTCAATTGCTTCCATTGAAAGCCATTAGCAGCCGTGCCGCCCGTTATTGTGCTAGGGGCTTTAGCGAAAACGTCATCAGTATAGCGAGTGATGGCGATCGCGACAGCAGTAGCTATAGGACGCAAATCAGAAGCCCTGATGCGTACCTTGGCTAGATCCTCTATACTTAGAGCTAAGGAGTCTAAATTAATCTCAACAAAATTTGACATATGAAAGCCGTTGATATTTCGCAGAATGCCATTGTCATTTTATCGCAGACAAATAACAATGGCGCGATCGCCACGCACCAAGGAACGATCGCATCTTCAGAAGTTCGCAAAGCTCCGAGCGGTGGACAATTTAGCGTGCTAGTCCTCTTTGATGGCGATCGCGCCCCGCGTTGGGTATCTGGCGGTAGATTACAAAAGGTTAGCTTTTAGGAGCGCAAATCTGTCTCTCCGTCAAGAAATTCTATGGCGGCGGATTCCTTGTAAATATTAAAGCCGTAATCCTCATCCCCAAAACTCAAGAAAAGGACTTCTTTTTTGTAAAGATCCTTAAAGGCTTGAGTATTTTCAGGATCGTCTTTCAGTGAATACAAAACACTCATACCGCCAAAACATTCAAAAGCCTCAGCTAAGCAATCTCCAGAGGCTAATAGAGTTTGCCCCCCGCCTGTAAAATGATTTACAGCGCAAAAGCATGGGAGGGAATGAGATTTAGGCTTAGGCTTAGAGGCGTTCGCATAATCATCAGCGCCAGAAAAATCTGAGCCGAAAAAATTAAATACATTTCTGGGCATAATTACGCTCTTGGATTTCATAGTTTTTGTGTTCGCCTAACGATTCCCATCGTCGGGAAGCGTTAATACCCCAATAGTTACTCACCTAACCATTGCTGTCTAGGACTCTCTTCTATAACGTGTTGCAACTCAGAAATCCACTCACGTTTTAGCTCAGGGGACTCTTTCAAATACTGAATAGTTTCAAAGGCTTGTTCTGGCATTTTGGCAAGATACAAGTTCAAAGCCTTGTAGTCAGGCGCTCCAGATTTAGCGATAAATCCAAGCTTCTTACAAAGTTCTGTCTTATTGATTGTGGAACCATCGTTCACCACAACTCCATTAGAGACAATGCGATCGCGAGTCTCTATAATCTTCACTTCTGAATAGCCAAGCACCTTCTGTTGCTGATGTTCTGGAAGTGCAGTAGAAATATAGTGACGGAACTGAATGAGTTGCAAATCAGATTGTGATGTTTGAGCGATCGCAACTTCCTTCTGAGCCTCAAGTTTTGCAAGCTCAATTTTGAGCATCATCATTTCGACATCATTGGCAACTTGAGGCGCGATTTTCTGTGTGAGTTTCCATTTTTTCTCAGCGTCAATAAAATAGGCGCGGATCGATCTGCCTTCATCAGTTTTTGCCATCAAGCAAAATGACTTGAAAGCATCACAAGTCAGAGAGAAAATCTTGGAACGTCTACCACCGCTACTTTTGCACATTTCGCTGCAAAAGTCTTTGCCCTCAACTAGCTCATCTAAAACCGCTTTGCCAGTAGACTTCCTACTATAACCAGCGATCTGCCAAGCAGCGTCAAAAGGGACAGGGAACTCAACCCCATTCATTTCAGCCTCAGCCCATGAATCAAGTAAATCAGAAGTGTCAGAATTAATCGGTACAATATTAGTAGTCATATGCCTATTAGTCAGGTTGTGTGATTAGTCGCTGATTAGCACTCAGCGCAACAATATTTTACCACTTTAAATCTATGCAGACCGATTCAGTTAAAAGTATCGAAGATTCAAATAACGAAATAATAGATCGGCTAATTCAGGACGGTCTATTAGATGGATCTCCAAAAATAAAAATCAAAGTTCGCCGCCCTCGGTTTCCCCCAAATCCAAACTAAATAATAGACAGCAAAAAGCGATCGCCAGTTCCTGCTTGCGATCGCTTTTCTATGCTATGAGAGGCACTTTATCCTGATTCCTTCACCAAGGGGATAAAGCGTTTCATCTGTAGCAATTGCACTTATTCTACTTGATTTTATGGCTTACTGAGCGATCTACCGTATCAGGGTTAGCCCAATAATCGATCCCTACTTTCATGGAGTGACAAACCACTTTACGAGTGCCTTGCGAGTCGAAAAGCTCTTTTGCCTTTTGCATCATTTCTGGAGTAAATTCAACAACTTCATCAAATACTTGCATAATTTTATCCTTGCTTGCTTGCCTTGATTCTACAGTCAAAACAAATTGTGATTGATTAATATTATTGCTAAGCTGTCAATACTAAATAGTAAAAGTGCGATTGTAAGAGCTTTAATCGATCTTCTTATAAGTAAGCTTTTTTCTGCTGCTGATGTAGTAAGTTCATCTATTGTTTCTATCCAAGTCTTTATAATAAAAGCTCTTGTATTTTCTTCTATACTTTCATACCAACTATCTTTCATTAGTTCTGAGGGCAAAATAAATCTTCCAGTTGCCTTAGAATTTAATCCTTCTAAGCAAAAACATATACTTATTGCTATGAAACTAATTGAGAGTAATTGTAATCCTATGCAGCTATAGCACTGAAATTGTTTAATGCATAAGTTTTCTGTTTTCAAATCAAGAGCAAATTTTAATAAGGCAGCGCTTACCCCTAGAAGAAACCCTAATCTTATATTTAAAGCATCTATATTGTCGTTTTTTGCTTTACATAGCTTTTCTGTGTAGTCGTAAATTAATTTACTTCTTGGACTTGCAGCAACGTTAATATCAATACTGCTAGGCTGTTCTGAGTTTGATTCAATATCCATAATTTTATCCTTACTTGCCTTAACGATTTACGGATGAAATAAGCGAGATGCTGGGAGTCGAACCCTGCTGTCTTCAGGTTATGAGCCTGATATGAAACCGTGTCACTCTTCTCGCATTAATAATATAGCATGAACTTTAGCGCCATCCGTCAGCCAGTGGCGTTAAAGTTCTATTAGCAGGATTATTGGCAGGATTCTCAACCGTCGCACGAGCCTTAGCATTGAGCTTAGGCATTAAAGGGCTGAGTACTGAGCGACAATTAACATGCAAAGCGGGTTGATACCTCGAAGCGTCCGCGATGGGGATTACCATGCCATTCCTTGAAAGACATATCTCTGTAGTCCGATCGTCGCTGATTGCGATAAATACTAAATGCGTGACCAATTGGCTCTGAGAGAATGTCTCAACCCTCGAAGAATTATAGGCGGTAGTGGTTTCAGTGCGTGAAATCATTGATGCTCTTGCACTGCTTACCGACAAAGTTTCTTTGATTAAATCATTTACCGCCTTAGGAGACAATGGCAGATTTTTCGCACCTTGTGGGGTCATGCCTTGCGTCAAATTATCCTTCACCCGATCTAATAATTCATTGGCATAATTACCAGCGATTAGTAGGTTGCGAGATAGGATTTTCTTCACCGCACCGACGGGGCGATCGCTGAATGATGTTGGCTTGAACTCAAATATTTTCTTGATCCACCCCGCGATCGAGTTCTCAGCATATTGATTGGGTCTGGACATCGCAAGTTTTTGCGGGATCGATTGCTTCATTTCAGCGATCGCATGTTTGCTCCCAATGAGCGTGCTTGACTCCCATAGTCCATTAATAATTTGCGCTATCTCGCTTTCAAGATCCCATTGCAGATCGCTAATTTCTTGCAGTGACTGAGAGTTGCCTGCGATTTTGGCAACTGCTTTTTTTGTGGCGATCGCCATCTCCTTTGTGGCGCGATTCTCGATCTTTCCCATGGCGCTAAGGATCACGCCCTTATCAATAGGGGCGGCGGCTAGGATGATCGGCGAAAAGACGGAATCGTAGGTTTGCATACTTAAAGTTTAGCTGAAAATGTAATTAGCTGAGAATACGAGTTAAATATAATTTGTCCAAACAGTTGACAAATAATAATTAAGAGTAGTATATTAATTCTTGTCAGGCAACTAATCCCTTAAAGACTTAGCCTGAGAGTCATACGCAGGAATAAGGAACTGCGAGAAAGTAATGCAAGTTTATACAGTGTCCTCTGGAACCGTAACCGACAATGCAAAAGTCACGACCGTTAAACTCTCGTCAGGGATTGAGATCCCTGTAATCCAAGTTGGAGAGTCTGGACGGGGTCGCAAACTGGCATTCTTGCCAGTACAACTCAACCCTACATCTCAGAAAGTTTGGGACAAAGAAGGTGTAGTGTTTATAACCTACGCTACTGTCGGCAAAACCCTAAAGGGTGCGCCTAAAATCATTGAAGGCGGCGCTTCTATAGCTAACACAGAAGCTTTGGTTGTTTTCCCTACAATGATTGGGTTCAGGGGTGGGAACGACCACACTGGCGATCGCGTAGAAGATTGTGATCCTGAAAATATTTCCTTCCTTCCATTCCCTGCGGCTATCCTTGCTGAAGGGGCGATCGCACAAGGCGACGCTGGAAATATGGGATCGGGTTCGCAGTATATTGCGGTTGTCCCTAAAAATGTAGTGTTTCGCACTCGTTATAGCGGACGTATGTACGGAGCGCCTAGCTCTCACTACTATCTCTACACTGGTAGCCAAGTTTTATCCGCTACATGGGACGAAAGGCTTGCTAGCGACTTGTTCTAGTTGATCTTTCCCTACGGTATCCTAGCGATTGTTAGGATACCGTGAGGAGTGATTTACTTTACACGCTCCATGGAATTATGACCACCATCTACAACGCAACACCACACACGATTAATATCTACAGCGAAGCTGACACAACACCTGTTCAAAATGGACGCAAGCTCATCTTAAATCAGGGCATGATTACTTCGCGTGTAATTGAGGCTGGTACACCAGTAAACTGCACAAAGCAGAATCTAGCAGCCCCCAGTATTGAATCAGATATCCCATTGACAGGGGCTGTAGTGTTCACGTCTTATGAGCCATTGCCTGAAGGTTACGACATCTACATCGTTAGCAACCTGTACAGATCCGCAGTCAAAGAATTAGGTGGCGACACTAGCAAACTCGCTACTGTTGACGGCACGGTTTACGAATCGGAAGCGAATCCCAAACCCGTAGGGATTCTAAGGCTAGCAGTTGGATAAGAAACGCCGCGCTGGGCGGCGCAAAGGCTTCACCCCATCGGGGGACGAGCCTTTAGTCAATAAGCCGATCCGATTAGCACTTAGCCTTGCGGACTGGGAATGGCTGAATAAGCAAAAGCCCAAGGCTAAGGCGATCCGTGATGCGATCGCGCTTTTCAGAAAATCAGAAAGTAATTAAACAATGCTAAAAACTAAACCCAAACGCGGCGATGAACTTTTAATCGTTTGCGGAGGTACTAAATACCGTCCAGAAATTGTGACGATCATATCTTCTGGAAGTGTTAATTTAACCGTAATACATCACGATCGCAAAGAGAAGTTTGATGTAGATGGACAAGGTAACAGCTATTTTGAGTTATGGGAGCCAGACGCTTATTACGTCTATGTAGCGCGTAATGAGCTAGTAAGAAAAACGCGCAAGCTTATCTACCCTTTGAGTGGGCACGGATTAGACTTTGATGGATTCAGTGAAGAGAAACTTAATAGAATTATTGAGGCAATTGAATCATGACTAAAGAATAAATCAGATAAAAAAGGAGTATGTTCCATCTTGGAACATACTCCTTTTTATTGCCTAAAATTCAACCACAGTACCGCTAGTCCTTTTGCCTACCACGGGCGATCGCAGTTGAGAATTGGCAGTAACACCGATCGCAATCTCGCCATCTATAACCGACTCGATAAGCTCATTTAGCTCCCTATTGCCTTGAGTGCAAAATTCATTACGAATATAGCCGCCCTCTTGCGATGGGTCTACACCCGCGAAATTTGGCGCAATCAGATCGCAAATTGTGAGCTTTTCGACGATGGAGCTTATCGCGTTCGCAGCATCAGCATCGGTAAGTCTTAGCGGTAGTCGGTACTTAGATTTAAGACGCATATTTACACGCGCCTCAACCTGATTCGCAATTTGCTCTACTTCAGGTTCTGGAATTACAGATCGCCCAAATGTACTTTGCACGCCGCCTAATTGCAAGCGCTGTCTAAGTCGGGTATTGATTTTCTCGTTTGTGGTATAGAGCATAGTTTTTAGGATGGATTATATATAAAAAAAGGCGATCTGATTTTAAGTCAGATCGCCTTTTTTGTTGAACTTTTTACACAACTCTTCGAGCGGCGATCATCCGAGGATCGCGGACAATTGGCACGAAATTGGCGGCGGCTGTAGTCCAATAACGGTGAGGGATATCATCAGTTTTTTGACCATTGACAATATAGATCCCGCCGCCAGCGCCCATTGATTCAACAGGCGGAGTAAACGCACGTTCGATGTATCCATCCCATCCGAAGAAATAGTAGTCGGTATTACCATCTACAGCCATCAGGAACTTATCAATAATCGTTCCATTTGTCTGTTCTTCAGAGATTTTTGCATCAAGTTGGACGACTTTACAAGTGCCTCTAGGATTGACGCGACGGGCGATCATACCTTCCAAATATGCGTCTGGAATCGTCAATCCGCTAAAGTCAGGTGTGCCACTTGTGCTGTTGCCAAGCTCACGCAAATAAGCGATCTTAGCTTCGTTTGAATCCCGAATACGAATGAAATTCACGCGATTCATGAACACATAAGAGGGATACATACCAAGGGGATTACTAGATGTATAGTAAAGCGCCTCAGCGTGATCTTGCAGATTTTGCAATGGGAGGCAAGTAGCTGGAATGCTCCATCGCGCCCCCGCAGTTAAGGGGACTGGCATATGCTCGGCGACTAAAGAATCTGCATAGCTAAGAGCGAATTGAACGCCGCTAATTGGATCGGTAAAGGTAGTCGATCCTGTGAGAGCGACTGGAACCGTGAGCAGTTTGGATTTGTCGTAAATCGCAGGGACTAAACCCGCGACAGTTCCAAAGAACTCATTTTCGATCAAAGTTCGCAGCGCAGGAGTTGTGGTTGGATTATTGAGTTTTTGCAATAAGTCCATGTCCGCGCCTTTCCAAGCGTACTTCTTACCGATCTTGGCTCGGCTCAAAGTTTCTTCATTCATCGCAAACTGTGGGCGGCTTGGTGGGACTTCAGCATCTTCGCTGATTAAGGTCGCCACAGTCGGACGGTGCTTCGTGAAGCGGCGAATTATCATCAAAGGATCGGCGTAAAATGTCGCGGGCATTACGCGATCAAAGTCTGATAATTCGGGTGGATTCTGCAATTGATAATTAGTTTGATCGACTAAAAACTCTTGCTTTTCCAGATTTTCTCTACGTTGCAAAAAAGAATAAATAGAGTCAGGCATTTGTTTTATCCCCTTGGTATAGAGCGAATTTGAGGCAGGGCTTGAGATACCCATGCATCCCAATATGGGATAAGCGATGTGTAGATGTCCGCCTCGGTGTAAGCAGCAATATCATTAGTAATTGGCTCCAAAAACTTCTGATTAGACGCAACCAATTGGCGGGTAACACTGATTCCCAAAATCTGAGAGGGGAGTGTCGCGATACCAATAGGAGCGCCAACAGGCAAGGCGATCGCACTGCCAGCCGCTAAAGTGATCACGTTGGTTACAGCATTAATCGGCGTGACAGCATGGATCGAACCAATGACGACATTCTCTTGCATCACAGCATTGAGAGCCGTGCTAGTCGCACCGCCGCCCGTAACAGAAGTAGTTAGGGTGTAAGGGGCCTGAGTTTTGCTAAAGATGTGGACAATGGCGGCGGCGGCGATCGCTTGAACCTTATCACGCAAGCTAGAAGCATTAATCACAGCAGCAACGGCGGCGGCGGCGGTTGTGGTAGTCGCGCCTGTAGTTGCATCTAAAGTCGTGACGACGCTTTGACCCTCAACCACAACCGTAATTGTATTAGTATTGGCGGGGGTTCCAGCGATTGTTAGCCTTGAAGATGGACGCATAACCACTAAAGCACCGCCAAGCCTAAAGAGCTTCGCATCAGCGACAGTAATGGTTGTATCCGAGGCGGCAAGCGCACTTGCAACAGTTGTCAGGGGATAGGGGCGCACTAATTTTGAGTTAGGGATCGCCGCCCAGATAGAGCCGGGCTTGACCAAAATGTCGCCATTCTCATCGAACTGTAAAAAGGACGTGTCCACAGTGCGAGAAATTGGCGCTTTAAAGTGATTGGTAGCAAGGATATTAATATCCTCATCTACCCCTGTGTATGTCTTTTGTCTGATATTAGTTGGCATTTGTTAGCTCCTAAGCAGGGATATTGCGGACATTTACTGATTTAGCCCAAGCCGCTAGATCGGCTTTCTTGTCGCGTGATGGTACATCACCTTCAGGCAATGGCTCCGCACCATACTTAGATGGCTCTAAGCGGGGATCTTTTTTATTCCCTGCTAGCACCTGAAAGGCGATGTCAAAGGGATTACCAGCGATCGCCGCCTGATACTTTTTAAGCCCTTCATCACCTTCACCGCCGAACCAAGAATCAAACACGGCGGGTTCCAGTTTGCCCTCTTTTACAAGGTCGGAGCCACGCTTAGCATATTGAGCAAAGGCAAGAGTATCACGGCTTAAAGTTTGCGCTTTGTCGCGATCGCTTTGCGCTTCATCAAGCTTCGCTACTAACTTTTCATAGTCAGCAGCCGAATAATTTTTAGTTTCTTCAGTCATGTTTTTAGATTGTTGGGTAATTGGTATTCCTTCAGGTTCGGGATCTGCCATTGGCGCACATACTCCCATCAAATATGATGAGAGGTCACCAACAGCACCTTTCACGCATTTGTAACGGCTCTTAGGGAGTTCATTATCATCTGCCTGATTAATGTTATCCATCGCATAGGAAAAAGCCATCATGCCTTTATCTATGTCATTCATTTTCTTATATCGAGCATCGTCCATCGGCTCACTGATTCGCTTCATTTGCGATTCAAAAGTGAACAGCGTATATTGATTTACTTCATCTTTCACCTCTTGAGAATACAAACGAGCGCCATCAACGGCGGGGAATGGGACGGCGCTAACCTCAATGATTATGTTGAGATCGCCCAAAATAATTCCACAGGATAGCTCCTTGAGTAGTCCCTTAGAATATTGTGCGATCGCCTTTTCGCAGCGAACTTCTAAGCCATCATTAAAAATTGCATACTTGCTAATCAGGTCCACATTTTCAGTGTCAAGCCCTGTAATTTCGCGAGCAGAGAATTGACCGGGGACAATGCCAATGCGACATTTTTGGCTGTATTTGTGATCAATGAATAGCTTTATTTCATAGGTTTTTTTATACTCGTTTGAGTTCGCGACTATCTTATCCATAAGATCGCGAGTGTAATTTACGACTACCCCGTTTGAGTCCTCAATCTCACCCTCAGTTAGTAGCAAAGCGGGGCGCACTAAAGTACTACCCTCTATTGAGGTATTTGGCTCTCTGTAATATCTATGGACGGGCAATCGCGCCATCAGTTTGCTACTCTCTGCGTATTAGCCGCCAGAATAATGCAAAAGTCCGTTTTTGTCTATTTTGATGCAATTTATCAAATGTAAAGAAATATTAAGTATGTGTATCTACTCATACTATGAGTTATATTAAGTACATACCAATCAAGGGAAACAAGCAAATGACTACTACAGCAATTTCACTAGAGAAAGCCCAAGAAATCCTTGGCGATGATGAAGCGGTTGAAAGGGGCTATGTGTCCACCGAGCTTCTAGGAATCGCTCAAACATTGGCACAGACTTTAACCTCTAACGGGTTTGCGACACATAACGGCTTAGCGATTTATCCAAATTGCGCTCACCTTGCCGATCCAGTGCTGAACGCATTACCACGCAAACAGCGCCACCCATTGAATGTACTAACCGCTTATTGCATGGATAACTAAGTTATTCATGATCCCTCTTAATCCCTTTTAGGGGTGGCTTGCCACATCTCAGAATCATTATCAAAGGAATAAATTATGAAAGCTTTCAACATTCGCACCGATGAGTATATTGAATCTATCATCAGAGAGGTAATCATCAAGGTTTCAACATCCTCTTGGGATGAAACGCAATCAGGCAAGCATGACACGATCTTGACCGAGATCCCCAACACTGAAGACAATCTGAATTACTCGTTAGGGAAAGTATTGTTTGTCCGAAATAAGGGCTTTGTGTCGTCCATTGAATTGATCGAAGGCGTTCACGATCTACAACCTAAATGCAGCGCAAGCAAGATTGAATTTGGGTTTACTTTCGATTTGGCTAAAGCACTGCAATTTGACGGGGGATACAAACTCCATCATTTGCAATCTAAATGTCCCTACAAAGGAATGTATTTTGCTGATTTAAAATCATCTTCTTACCGAGAAAATGGGAGGCTGGAAAGATACCCCGCGATCGCCGCGATTGAGGAATGTCTGGATCAAGAGAATAAAGTCTTTGTTACCGCAGCATGAAAGCCTCAACCCGTAACAACCCAAAAGGAGAACAAGCAAGTGCCACTATCAACTATTTACCCGCGAAGCGATCGAGTGTTTACCTCTTCAAGAGCCTTTTTTATCTATGGGAGTTCTTACCCTCACGCAAATCATTCAGGGCTAGGCGGGTATTTGAAGCGTTCAAATATCTCTCAAAAAGAGATTCGCGAAATCTATATATGGATGCGTTCGGTTATCGCATGGAAGCACGGAATATTAAAAGTAAATGAAAGCCTCAACCCGCGCAAATCTAAAGATGTGGGCGATCGCGTGGGAAAGCACCCGCGCCGCCCCTGACTTCCCAAGTCAGTATCAGCAAAAAGCGATCGCAATCCATAAGCTCTTGTCGGATGGCAACTGGCATAACGCGAAGGATATTGCGGAGATGATCGGGCTAAGTACTGGTACTACTCTCGATCTTGTGTGTGCGCTTAAGGAGCCGTTTGGGCTTGCTAGCCACACTAGACACGGTTACATGATGGAATTAAATAGGAGTAAATAAATGCTAGGACGTATTCTGCTTTTTAAGATTACAAATACTGGATGGAGCAACCCCGCTTACATCGCCGCTTGCAGTGAAGAGGATGCAAAGCGCGTAGCTTATACGCTGCCATCAAATGGCACTCTCATGATGGCTGAAATACTTTCAGATGAGGATATCCCAAGAGGAGCTTTTGTCAATACAGACATTCTCGACTATCAAGACTCTAAGGCTGTTGCGGATCGTTTTAACGCGATGGCGGGGCAGTCAATAGGAGATCGTCGGAAACAGCACGGCTTCGATCAGGATGAGCCAAAGCTAAGCAGCACAGTCTGCACAATGCCTGACTGGGCATGAGCATTGCGATCGAATATTCAACTTTACGAAATAGGAAACAACAGTGGAAAACAATAACGTCACAAAAGAATCAATCAGGGAACTCACAGAAGATCTGCTAAAAGCTTCTGACGATCTAAGAAGTGCAAAAATCGTTTTACAAAAAGCGGAAGATGCTCTAACAGAAGAGTACAGGAAGGCAGGATCAAGACCTGACGAAATCCTAGTTGCTACTAGCGAAGGGTGGATTTTACTTGACTTTGACAGCGAGAAGGCTCGATTTGATAAATTCAAGAAGTATGAAAGCTATGGAGTTGTGATTACTTAACACCCCTCAATCAACTCCACCCCCTAATTTTCTCAAGCGCCATCGCTTGAGATTCTTGTATGATCGCAGGTTGCGATAATTTCTCCATTAAGCATAATTGCACAGCATCAGCGCGATCGGGGCTTCTACCTATCCGAGCTTTGACCTTATCTTTACCCTCTAAGTCAGCCACTCCGCCATCAGTAGAACCACGTCTAATATTGCATAGCTCTTGTTTTAGCTTAGGATCGGGCGGTAGCATCAGCGTTGGATTGTACTGAGGATCGAGCGCTTCCATGAGTTTCCACGCTAGCATCACTCGAATATTTTTAAATCTTAATAAGCCAGTGCGATCGGTTAACTTTCTCCCCGCCCGATCGACAGCTACACTGCCAACATTTATTGCGTGAACTTTCCACCCCATGCGACGACAAGAATCATAGGGGCTTGTACCAATGCCGATGATATCCATGTAAATCTCAGGATTACCGATCATAATCCCTTGCAAATAATCTCGAATATCGTCCCCATCTTGCACAAGCTTGCCAGCGAGACAATATATTGGCGCAATCCAATCCCCAAATCGTGGCGCAAAACAAGCCTCATCATCGCCGCCACGAGCAGGATCAACACCTAGGCTTGTCATTTTATAGGTTTCGGTTTTAGTCTGGTAAGCAGCGATCGCTTTGCGAGAATCTAGGCTCTTATTGCCAATAAAATCAATCCATCTTTGCTGTGCATCTATGATCCAAGCGGTCGGGATTAGTTGCAAATCAGTGGATTCTGTTACCCGTTGGAACTTGCCAAGGGCAAATCTCAAGCGCTCAAATTCTGGCAATGCTTGCAGTTGCTTATCGTATCCCTTAGCGATCATTATTTTGTTATCTTGCAGACTGCCAGACAGGAACGATCGAGATCGCCCCTCTAAAATAAGCTCTTCTTGCGTGTCAGGATTGATATACCTATAAGTCGGGCGCGTTGGGAATGTGCCATTTTTGATATGCTCACGCACCTCATTAACCGATGTGCGCCCTATCTCTAAATCTTTCTCATCTTCATTCGTGGCAAGCTTGGCTCGCACATACCAAACTAAGCTCC
>Ga0335395_10001934_pt1 | contig 12888 bp, 8 predicted proteins | sample MAT02_FD_205744 | JGI IMG/M metagenome (GOLD analysis project Ga0335395, IMG submission 205744) | Freshwater microbial communities from Lake Fryxell liftoff mats and glacier meltwater in Antarctica - MAT-02 (spades assembly) (version 2) ...
CGATGAGGACTTTGATACAGTCCTCGATGCTTCTCGATTGGCAAATGTTATCAACGAGATTCGGCGAGCAACCTCGGGCGATGAATGTCTCCAACACCTAGCGGACCTCGAATCCAAAAGGCTCCCATTACCCATCCTCGTTCTCTTGGATTTGAACACACCCAAAGGAGACGGTCGCGATGCGCTGCGAGGTATCATGCGCAACGAACAACTTCGATCCATGCCATTGGTCGTTATGAGCGCCTCGGCAAATTCGCGCGATGTTAGCTTCTGCTATGACCACGGGGCGAATGCGTACCATCTAAAACCAGTCAGCCATCCGGAGCATCTGCAAATTCTAAAAAATATTTTTTCGTATTGGCTCACGTGCGTCATACTCCCATAGCTCAAAGGACGTGCTCAATCATGACAAACAATCCTCGCAGAATACTGATTATCGAAGACGATCCCGATAGCCGAGCAGACTTACGCAAAATGATCCTGTGCGGATCGGATCGACGCCATGAGTTCTCCGAAGCTGAGTTGGGAGCGACCGCTCTAAAACTAGTTCAGGAAAATTCCAACACGCCCTTCGACTGCATACTACTAGAGTACCATCTACCAGATATCGACGCGCAGCAAATGCTCGTTGCATTTTGCGATGGCCATGAGTTACCACCCTCCCCTATCGTGGTACTGACAGGCTCCGACCGCCAAGCCGGAAAGGAACTGCTGAGAGGTGGAGCGCAGGATTACTTAGGAAAGGGTTGGATCACACCGGAGAGCTTGACTCGCGCTATCGACAACGCCATCGAGCGATTTGCAATGCTAGCCGACAGCAGAGTTGTTCAACTAAAGCTCGAGGAATCCGAGACTCGCTATCGAAGGATGTTTGAGGCTGCTCACGATGGAATATTGATTATCGGCGCTTCCACACACAAGATCACGCATGTCAATCCTTTTCTTACAACGCTGCTCGACTATCCTGCCGAATACTTTTTAGGTAAAGAACTTTGGGAGATCGGTTTCCTTAAAGATAAGCAGGCCAGCGTTCTCGCTATGCAGCAATTAAATAAATCGGGATCGATTCGGTACGAAAGCCTACCACTCGAAGATCGACACGGGCAAAAACATCCGGTAGAAATGGTAGCGAACAAATACGATGAAGGAATGAATCCCGTCATCCAATGCAACATTCGGGATATTTCCGAGCGAAGGAAGCTGGAGAAACAGATGCTTTTTCAGGCCGCAGAACTGTCCGATCTGCATCGACGCAAGGATGAGTTTCTGGCGATGCTTAGTCATGAGCTACGAAGCCCACTCGCGCCGATTGCAAACGCTGTCCAACTGCTGGGGCTCCCTAACGAATTTGAAAGCATACTACAAAGACAAGCACGCGGAATCATCGAGCGTCAAGTAGGACAGCTTCAGCACCTCGTCGATGATCTGTTAGAAGTTTCGCGAATCACGACAGGTCGAGTACAACTCCGTCAAGAGCGGGTAGCTATAGGAGGTATCATTAACGGGGCGGTTGAAACAGCGCGTCCATTGATAGATCAACGCAAACACGAGCTTAACCTTTCCATGCCGCAAGAGTCGCTTTGGCTGAATGCGGATGCGGCGAGATTGGAACAGGTCGTAGTGAACCTGCTCACCAACGCTGCCAAGTATACGGAGGAAGGGGGACACATCTGGTTGAGTGTTCTCGCGGAAGGAAATGAATGCGTTATTCGAGTCCGCGATACGGGAGTTGGAATTGCACCGGCCCTGTTGCCAAAAATCTTTGATCTGTTTACGCAAGCGGAACGATCACTCGATCGATCCCAAGGTGGACTCGGAATTGGACTTGCGCTTGTACAGCGATTGACAGACCTTCACGGAGGCCGAGTGGAGGTACACAGTTCACTTGGCCAAGGAAGCGAGTTTGTCGTTCGACTCCCTTTGATAGCAGTCGAGCTAGAGAAAGCGGCTCCCATCTCCGAGATGGTGGATCCAAAGAAAGTACGGCCTTTACGAGTCTTGGTGGTAGATGACAATGTCGACACGGTTCTCAGTTTTTCCATGTTACTCAAGGCATCTGGACATGATGTCTTTACGGCAAACGATGGACTGTCGGCAGTGCAAGTTGCGAGCGAAACTCGCCCTGATGTGGTCCTGCTCGATATTGGACTGCCAGGAATTAACGGGTACGAAGTTGCAAAACGCATCCGTCAACAACCCGGTGGAGAAGCTGTTGTCTTAATTGCTTTGACGGGATATGGACAAGACACCGATCGTCAACTTTCAGCGCAAGCGGGCTTCAATCATCACCTAGTCAAACCAGCACGGCTAGAACAAGTGAAAGAGATCCTGGCAGCGGCGGCTGAACAGAGAAATCGAAATGCATAGGATAACCTGGTTCCAGGCTCGGCCTGGAATCCTAAGCATTAGAGGCTCCTGCCTCCTAATTGCTTGCAGTTGATATATAACGAGGCAGAGCCTCTTTCGATTGGCATTCCAGGCTGAGCCTGGAACGAGGGAACTACCGCCTCACCTTTAAAAGCACACCCTAACCTCCCATCAGAACTGAAAACCATGTCCACAATCGAAAGATCGCTTCGCGTGCTCATCGTCGACGACAATCGCGATGGCGCAGACGTGCTTGGGTTACTCGTGGAAGCATTAGGAAATCAAGTGCATGTGACTTACGGTGGGATCCAAGCACTGGATGTCGCAACCGCATTCCAACCTGACTTGATGCTGATCGATCTAGCCATGCCCGACATCGACGGTTGTGATTTAACGACCCAGTTACGTCGCATTCCGTCTTTCAAGCACACTAAAATTGTCGCCATTACTGGACTCAAGGATGAACGCTACAAGGTACAAGCTATGAAAGCTGGCTGTGATTTGGTTTTGACCAAGCCAGCCGCTCTGGATGAGTTAAAGGCCGTGCTTGCCAGCATTGCGCAGCCATCTACCACGACTATCCAAACTCGAAAGGTATCGAAGCACCGACCCAATCCCTCATTGGATATTCGACTTCCAATCGATGAAGCACGTAAGATTCGAGGCGATAGAAAATCGAAATCGTTGACTCAATCCGAAAGTGAAGCGGCAATCTGCGATGGTATCATTCGGTTTCAAGAAGAGTATTTAGGCTGGCGGTCGGAACAAGTGCAAATTCACTTCATTAAAGATCTGCTAGTTGTCCGCATTCGAAACGTTTTAACATTGGCGGAACGTCAGCTTGGTAAGGCTGCTTCCCCGGAAATGGGACGTGACCTAATCAAGCAGACACGTAGGCAATTATTGGAACTGGCGCGTCCCATGTTGGAATCAATTGTCTACGAAGCGGTCGGAGTCAAGGTCCGAAGCATGCACCACGACATCAGCACGGTGACTGGCGAAGAAGTCATTGTATTCTCACTTGGAGAAATTCCTCGATTCGAATAGGTGTCTAAACCTGAGCCGTAGGCGCTAGCCTCTGGTTCCCCCGATAACTCTCCCATCGAAATAACCATCATCGCCACGCGTCACTCGTGGCTCGCGCCATCGACTCAGTTTTCATCAAGCCTGGCCATGGCACTCTCTGTGTGTGAACGATTGCCGACCTAACTGCGTGACAGCACCTCAACCTTTCGCGCTATAATCAGGTGCAGGAAAGGTATTTTAGTTGAATACTGCAAAGTCATTAGAATTGTACACATATCCTACCAACTCCTTTCGGCAATGGTCCGCGATTTGCCTACATATTTGCATCTTCAAGCGAAAGTGCGCGTTAATTAGAAGCGTACTCTCGCAGTACCAAGTGTTTTTTAAAAAAGAGAACGAACAAGATGAGAGTTTCTAAATTTTGGCTTGCGTCTGTAATTGTTGCTGCAAGCTTCAGCCCGCTATGCGCTCAGAATCCAAATGCAGCACAACCGGCGACCTCAGCAACCCAGAACCTTAACCGCCTGGATAGCTCTACTTCCGGGCAGTCTATTCGAGTTAGCAAGCTGATCGGGATGAGTATCCAAAACTCAGCTAAGCAAAACGTTGGGCAGATCAAAGACATTGTTATCGATCCATCATCCGATCGTGTGCAATACGTTGCCGTAACATACGGAGGGTTTCTTGGTCTCGGCAACAATCTTTTTGCTGTTCCAATGCAAGCGATCCAAATCAAGCAAAATCCTACCAATAAGGACAGTGTTTTGCTTTTTCTCGATGTGACCAAGGAGCAAATGGATGGCGATCTAGGTTTTGATGAAAATAATTGGCCAAATTTCTCGGATGGAAAATTTGCTGGCGAGATCAATCGTCGTTACAAGGTTGAAGATCGACGGGATAACGGCCTTAATCGTAGGGGACCAGTTGACGTGAACGTTGACTCAAATGGAGTAAAAGTGAACGTGGATGGTCTTAGAAAGTAACGGACAAGGTTCGTGTCGACCTTGGTCATTCCTAGGAATGTAAAAACTCTTACTGGACTTGAGACATAAGCCGATTTATTGCTCTCACCAATTGCGGCTAATGTCTTGAGCTCAACAAATGAAAATTCGCAGACTGCTGGTTCTTAAAAAGAAAAGATAAAAAATGGCAACATCAACGAAAAATTCGAAAAGCTCCGATAAGCCCGTATGGTTCATCACGGGATGCTCGACCGGCTTTGGAATGCAGATCGCAAAGCATGTTCTTGAACTAGGTTACCACGTGGTTATTACTGCTCGCGATCCCGATGATGTTCGTGATTTAGCCAAGCTTGGGGACGCTTTAGTTCTCAAGCTGGATGTCACTGACAGATTTCAAGCAGAGGAGGCCGTGAAGGCTGCTGAAGATCATTTTGGTGGCATTGATGTGCTGGTTAACAACGCTGGAATCGGTTACTTCGCTGCTGTAGAAGAAAGTGATGAAGCAGAGGTCAGAAAGATGTTCGAAGTCAATGTCTTCGGTCTCTGCCGCATGATCCATGTCGTTCTTCCTGGAATGCGAAAACGCGGCAAAGGTTTCATTGTTAACCTTTCCTCGATTGCCGGACTTCGTTCGTTCCCAGCACTTGGTTATTACAACGCGACTAAGTTTGCTGTAGAAGGGGTGTCGGAAGCTCTTTGGCAAGAAGTAGAGCCTTTGGGAATCAAAGTCATGCTGGTCGAACCAAGCGGCTTCCGAACCGATTGGGCAGGCCGATCAGCGAACGAAACGGAAAACCCGATCGACGACTATGCCAGCACTGCGCACGAAAATATCGAGCAACTGCGAGCTATTTCCGGCCATCAAGCAGGCGACCCAGTCCGAGCGGCAGAAGCGATCGTTCATGCCGTAGAATCGCCGAATTCGCCACACCGTCTGCTGCTTGGAAATGATGCCTACGACGGTGCAATCGCAAAACTGGATGAACTGCGTGAAGAGTTTACTGCATGGGAAGCTGTTTCGCGCGGAGCCGATTTCCCAGAGTCAGTACCAACGGCGTTAGCGTGATTTTCGACACTTCTCGCTGAATGCCATCAACCAATGTAGCAAAATCGTACTCGTACTCGTACTCGTACTCGTACTCAGTGAAAGGGTAATCGTACTCGTACCCGATCGATAGTGATCATCGAGTATGAGTACCGCCTGCGATATCGCCAACAGGCGATGGACAGAATTCGGGGCATTAATCTACATTTAATTTTACGATAAGTGGATTCATAAGGTATCAAGGATACTGATTAAAAGGTAGGTTCTTAAGAAGTCTTACGACTTCTGCTACAAATGAAAGCTTGAAATCGAATATCGATGAATTATTAAAGGCAGCAGCACCCACCATATTAAAATAGGGATTGGCAGTTGAGTCATGAAGGACATCTTGGAGTCCACCTCTCAGGGGTTGTATTGCGTTCCTGGCGATTTTTATGTTGATCCTCAAGTGCCCGTCGAACGTGCCGTAGTCACGCATGCACATTCGGATCACGCGCGTTGGGGTTGCAGACGGTATCTCGGAGCGCAACCCTGCGAACAGTTGCTGCGACTGCGAATGAGCCCCGATGCCGAGTTTCGCTTTCTTCCCTATGGCGAGACGCTGACGGTCGGTGGTGTTCAACTCAGTTTTCACCCTGCCGGGCACATTCTCGGCTCGGCGCAGGTCCGACTTGAGTATCGCGGACAAGTCGCGTTGATTACTGGCGACTATAAACTTGGAACGGACCCGACATGCGAGCCTTGGGAGCCAGTCCGTTGCCACTGGATGATTAGTGAATCAACTTTTGGGTTACCCATCTACCGCTGGCCAACACAGGCAACCGTCTTTGATTCAATCAATCAATGGTGGCGAGCGTGCCGAGATGAGGGTAAGTGTTGCTTGCTCTATGGATATGCGATCGGGAAGAGCCAACGACTGCTCGCCGGACTTGATCCAACCATTGGCAAGATCTACTGTCACGGAGCTGTCGAGAAAGGCAACGATGCCTATCGTCGTTCGGGCATCACGCTTCCTGAAACAATCTACGTCGGTTCAGTACCTGCCAAGCAAGATTGGCGAGGGGCAATGGTAGTAGCCGTCCCCAGTGTTCACGGGGCTCCATGGGTGAAGAAATTCGGGCGATGCAGTACGGCGATGGCTAGCGGTTGGATGGCTGTGCGTGGAGCTCGCCGTCGCCGATCCGTCGATCGCGGTTTTGTACTCAGTGACCATGTCGACTGGCCATCGCTGTTAACAGCTATTGATGCTTGCAACCCAGAGACTGTTTGGTTGACTCATGGCTATACCGCATCGGTCGCGCGATATCTCGTCGAGCAAGGAAGGGACGCGAAAGTCCTCGATTTGCGTGGCAGGAATGAAGGAGACGAAGATGCCACTGATGACGTTACCGATGACATTATCAATAATGTTGTTGGTGATGTTACCAATGCTTTTGCAACTGACGGCAACGATTCTCTATCTGGGGATGGAAAATCACCATGATGCGTTTCGCGGCTCTATTTGATGCGATTGATAGAACTACAAAAACTAACGAGAAGCTCAGTGCTCTGATAAGTTATTATCTCGAGGCAAACCAGTCGGATGCGGCTTGGGCGACTTACTTTCTCTGCGGATACAAGCTCAGGCAACTGGTCCCTACGAAATTGCTTCGGGTTTGGGCAGTCGAGGAAGCGAACGTTCCCAGTTGGCTTTTCGATGAGTCTTATCATTCGGTTGGAGACTTGGCTGAAACACTGACGCTGATTGTACCACCCGGCGAAATGCTAGATGATCTTTCACTTACCCATTGGGTCGAACAAAGGCTGATACCGCTTCGAGCTATGGAAGAGGTAGAACAACGAGATGCGGTGGTTTCGATTTGGAAACAATCACCCGTGCAAATGCGGTTAGTGATTTTGAAGTTGATTACTGGCGCGTTCCGAGTGGGAGTCAGTAAATCGATTGTGACTCGCGCAATCGCAGAATATGCTGGCGTTGCGTCGGACGTTATCTCGCACCGACTGATGGGAACGTGGAAACCATCGTCATTGTTCTTTGAAAGTCTGATCTCCAAAGAGGTACAGGACACGATCGCAAGTCAGCCGTATCCATTTTGTCTTGCACATCCGATCGATCACGAGCTTGGCCCTGAAAGCATCGGGGAGGCAAAGGACTACGCAGCCGAATGGAAGTGGGACGGAATACGAGGCCAGCTTATTCGACGCGACGCGAAAGTTTTTATTTGGTCGCGAGGAGAGGATCTGATGGAGAACCGCTGGCCGGAGATCGAATCGGCCGCTCAGCTATTGCCCGACGGTACTGTACTCGATGGCGAGATCTTGGCATCACTTGGCGAGAATCAAGTTCTTCCCTTTGCGAATCTTCAAAAGCGAATTGGGCGGAAGGTCGTTAGCAACAAGCTATTGAAAGAGGTTCCTGTCATCTTCCAAGCGTTTGATCTTCTTCAAGATGCTGGCGAAGACATGCGATCCCGACCGTTCTCGGAGCGTAGGCAGCGATTGGATCGCCTCTTATCAACCATCGATCATCCCAATCTATGCCGAACACAGCTTCTCCCTGGAACTTCATGGGAAGAATGGTCAAAAATTCGTGATCAAAGCCGCGAAATGAATGCCGAAGGTCTGATGCTGAAGCGTTGGGATGCGAGTTATGAAGTCGGCCGAGTTCGCGGTGTGTGGTGGAAATGGAAAGTATCACCGTACACGATCGATGCGGTACTTATCTACGCTCAGAAGGGGCACGGAAAACGGTCTGGACTTTATACTGACTACACCTTTGCGCTCTGGGAAGGTGAAACGTTAGTCCCCTTTGCAAAGGCCTATAGTGGGTTGGATAACGCGGAAATAAAAAGGGTCGACCAATTCATTCGACAGAATACACGCGAATCCTTCGGCCCTGTTCGAAGCGTCGCACCTGCACTGGTGATGGAGATCGCCTTTGAAGGTCTACAACGTAGCCCCCGCCATAAAAGTGGGATTGCAACTCGGTTCCCACGTATCGTGCGTTGGAGACACGATAAAAAACCCGAGGACGCGAATACGCTCGCCCAATTACTAGATTTATTGCCCAAATCAGAATAGAAGTCGGCGAATTGCGCATTTCCAAGGTGAAGAATCGAACGCCTCTACAAACCGTTCTTGACTATTTCGATAGTAAGGGGCAAAAGCCATTTCGATTTCAACGAGATGCTTGGAAAGCCTATAGCGAAGGGGCCAGCGGTTTGGTCCATTCTGCTACAGGTACCGGGAAGACATTGGCTGTTTGGCTAGGGCCGATTCTGGATTGGCTTCATCAGCACAAGGACCGAAGTGAATGGAACCCAAAGAATCCTCCCGCTCTACGTGTCCTTTGGATTACCCCACTCCGAGCTCTCGCAGCAGATACCGAGAACGCTCTTCAAGCTCCCCTTGAAGCGATGGGACTTCCGTGGCTCCTGGAATCTCGCACAGGCGATAGCAAAGCGAGCACCAAAGCGAAACAACTCAAGCGTTTACCAACCGCGCTGATTACAACTCCTGAAAGCCTCTGCCTACTCCTGACTCACGCCTCGTTACAACCGCAGTTGAGTGGTATCGAGGCGGTGATAGTAGACGAATGGCACGAGCTGCTCGGAAGCAAACGCGGTATTCAAGTCGAGCTGGCTTTAGCAAGACTTCGTAAGCTCAATCCAGCCCTTCGAACCTGGGGCCTGTCCGCAACACTCGGAAATCTTACCGAAGCTGGCGGTGCATTGGTCGGAAGTAAATCGACTCAGCCATGTAGGATCATTCAAGGTACGACCAAAAAGCGATTGCGACTTGAATCCTTGATTCCAAATAAGATGGAACGCTTCCCTTGGTCAGGACACATTGGGACTCGCATGGTCCCGCAAGCTGCCAAGGTAATCGAATCGGTTCAAAGCGCACTCGTCTTTGCCAACACGCGATCACAAACGGAAATTTGGTATCAACATCTGCTACAGCATCGACCCGATTGGGCTGGTCAGATCGCAGTTCATCATGGGTCGCTGGATATGAGCGTCCGAGATTGGGTTGAAAACGGATTACGACAGGGCAAATTGCGGGCGGTTGTTTGCACGAGTAGTCTTGATTTAGGAGTCGATTTCTCAGCCGTCGATCTGGTGCTTCAAGTCGGCAGCCCCAAAGGATCCGCTCGATTATTACAACGTGCAGGCCGCAGCGGACATCAGCCCGGTGCAGAAAGTCGACTGATTTTTGTTCCTACGAATGCTTTAGAATTGATTGAATTGGCAGCGGCGAAGGAAGCAATTCAACAAGGTAAACTGGAAGCGCGAGTTCTTCTTAATAAGCCGCTGGATGTATTGGTGCAGCACGTAGTTACGATTGCAATCGGTGGTGGATTCACGTCAGAAGAATTGTTTCAGGAAGTCAGAACCACTCAATCGTTCGCCACTCTGACCGAAGACGAGTGGCAATGGGTACTCGATTTCGTCGTCCACGGCGGAAGCTCACTTGGCGCGTACCCCGAGTTCCATCGGGTCGAAGTCAGCGATAATCGATATCAAGTGTCGCTACGCCGCGTGATGACATTGCATCGATTAAATATTGGAACTATCGTTTCCGAAACGGCTATGAAAGTAAAGTACATGAGTGGTAGTGCGATAGGATCGGTCGAAGAAAGCTTTATCTCGAAGCTCAAGCAGGGCGATCGATTCCTGTTCGCGGGAAAATTGGTAGAACTCGTGATCGTGCGGGATAACATTGCTTACGTGAAGCGATCGAAAGGAACGCCTGATGCAGTGCCACGTTGGATGGGTGGACGCATGCCGCTATCGAGTGAGCTCAGTGCTGCGTTGCGAGAAAAGATCCACGAGGCATCCGACGGAAACCTGCATGGACCCGAAATGAGATCGTTAAAAGGACTTTTCGAACTTCAGAAACGATGGAGCATATTGCCTAGAACCGATGAGCTGCTGATCGAGGTGATTCGCGAGCGGTCTGGCTACCAAATCTTCTTGTTCCCGTTCGAAGGCCGCTTGGTACACGAGGGGATGGCTGCCGTATTGGCGTACCGATTGACTCGACAACAGCGGACAACCATGAGCATGGCATGCAACGACTATGGCATTGTGTTGCAGTCACCGCATATCATTCCAATCGAAAAAGCTATTTCCGAAGGCTTGTTCTCTACAGATCGGCTGGAAGATGACGTGCGCCAAAGCATGAACGCGACCGAGATGGCGAAGCGTCAGTTCCGTCAGATCGCAAGAGTCTCTGGGCTAATCCAATCTGGATTGCCTGGACAACGCAAGAGCGCCAGCCACATTCAGGCAAGCAGCAACTTGTTTTTCGATGCGTTTAGCGAACATGATCCCGCGAATTTGTTACTGGAACAATGTCGCCGGGAGGTACTTGAACAACAGTTGGAATGGATTCGATTGGGTGGTGCACTAGAACGTATGGGAGAAGGGAAAATAAGGATGACTTATCCACCGAAAGTAACGCCTCTAGCCTTTTCGTTAGTGGTTGATAAGTTGAGGGAACGCGTGAGCAGTGAGACCTTGGCCGAACGCGTGGCCCGTATGCAAAAAGCACTGGAAATCGCCGCAGGAGAAACAGAGCCTGAGGACACGCACAAACTGCCTTCTAAATGACTTTGTGAAATAGAATTGACGACCGTACACAGTAATTGCGTATGTCCACTTGGCTGATCGCGTTGCATCGATAGGCACACTGGTTTGTTGGTAGGAGCACATCGTCCGAAAGGCAGGAGACGTTTCATGTAAATTCTGCGGGTGAATTGCTGTCGGTGTTTGGAATGGATAGCATGTTCGACGGAATAGCCCCTCCGTTATCCTTACCAAAGCAAGAACTTAAGTCGTGGCGAAAAGGTCTTTTAGCCGGCTTGTAGAATGCTTCCGGGTCTTTCGTTCTTGAACGTCGCCCAGCAACCAAGTTCCATAGGTTGTCGTTTTCTTCCGACTGGTTCATGATATCATACAACTCGATTCGTCTGGGGTCCTTGGTAATGACGAGTGTCGAAATGATTCCGCGCATCTTATTCTTGTCCGAGCAATCGTTCATAACAAAAAAATGAGTTTGAGAATTCTTCATACTGCCGATAATCACATCGGGATTTCGTTTGCTCAGTACCCTGACGTTGTCCGAGAGCGTCTCCTCGAAGAACGATTTGCCGCCCTCGAGAGATTGGTGGACACTGCAAACAAACGTCGTGCCCACTTCATCGTCGTGGCAGGTGATTTGTTTGACAAACAGACGGTCACCAAAAAGTTGGTGGAACGTACAGCAACGACTCTTGCGCGTTTCGAAGGAGAGCAAGTGCTCGTCTTGGCAGGCAATCACGACTACTTTGAGGGAAGCGATAATCAGCTCTGGAGATGGTTCAAGGCTTCTGTCGAAGGAACCTGCGTTCTTCCATTACTTGAGCCAACGGCAAAAGATTTTGAGTGTGATGATGCCCGAGTCCGATTCTACGCTTGCCCCTGTCCAACCAAACACGGAACGGATCACATGATCGGCCAGATAGCAAACGAGGTGAAGGAAGAAGGGATGCTGCGAATAGGAATCGCACACGGCAACGTGCAGGGACTCGGGCTAGATGCAGACCAGCGTTATTTCAATATGTCCGAAACCGATCTCCGTTCGACAGGTCTGGATACTTGGCTGCTCGGTCACATTCACGTCCCGTCTCCGGCGATTGGGACCACCGGTCGCCCGCTCTTTTTTATGCCTGGAATCCATACTCCCGACTCGGTAAAGTGTTCCCACGCTGGACACGCTTGGTGGATTGAAATATCAACGGATGGAAGCTGTGATTTCGAGCAACTGACATCTGGGGGTGTTCGTTTCGTTCGACTTCGTCGTTTGCTGGAGAATGCCGATGCCATTCATGGTTTAAGGGCCGAGTGCGACACACTCGACGCAACAAACACCGTCTTGGACCTTCAGCTCAGCGGTCGTCTCAAGGAAGATGAGATGAACTTGTTGCAGGATCTTTGCAACACGTTGACCGCGAAATTTTTATACGTGACTCGCGATGATGACATCGCACCGGTTCTCGATGCAGCCGCGATTGCTCAGGAATTTCCTGATGGGACTTTGCCAAATGCTTTGCTGCTAAGATTGTTGGCGGACGAGGATCATACCGGGGACGCCCACCTCGCGCTTGAAATCATAAAGTCAATAAACGCACCATGAAACTAACTCGCATTCGTCTTCATCCCTTCGGCGGTGCTCCAGCCCGAACGTGTTCGTTGTACGACGGCATTAACGTGATTGAGGGGCCCAACGAGTTTGGAAAAAGCACGCTGAACAACGCGCTGTGGCATGCTCTTTTCACACCGAGCAATCTCACACCAGCCAAATTGAAGAGCAGTATGGGACGCTGGTTTCCAAAGCCAAATGGAGATCATATTCGGGTGACTCTAGAGTTCATGGCGGATGGACAACGTTGGACTTTACAAAAATCGTGGGGAGCGGGCGCATCCTGTTCGCTCCAGGCAACTG
>Ga0335395_10001935_pt1 | contig 12885 bp, 9 predicted proteins | sample MAT02_FD_205744 | JGI IMG/M metagenome (GOLD analysis project Ga0335395, IMG submission 205744) | Freshwater microbial communities from Lake Fryxell liftoff mats and glacier meltwater in Antarctica - MAT-02 (spades assembly) (version 2) ...
ACCCGCTGTTCGCCGACGAAATGCACGCCTCGCGCTTCGATGCCTTGTGCGGCTGGCTTGCGGCCTGGTTCAACCTGCTGCCGCTGGACGAGGCCGTGCAAAAGCTGTCCGCTGGTGCGCTGCCGGCGCGCGCCCTGGCGCTGACGTTCGACGACGGCTACGCCGACAACGCCGAGGTCGCGGCGCCCATCCTGCAGCGTCATCAGCTGCCCTGCACATTCTTCATAGCGACGGGCTTTCTCGACGGCGGCCGCATGTGGAACGACATCGTCATCCAGGCTGTGCGTCACGCCCAGGGCCCCGTGCTGGATGCGGGTTCGGTGCAGGGCGTGGATCTCGGCCGCCATGCCCTGGGCAGCTGGCCCCAGCGCCGCGCGGCTGTCGATGCCCTGATCGCCCGCGTCAAATACCTCGACCCCGCACACCGGCTTGATGTGGTGCACGCGCTGGCCGAGCGCAGCGGCATGCCACTGCCGCCTTCAGAGATGATGGGATCGGCCCAGGTGGCGCAACTGGCCCGCGACGGCTTTGGCATCGGGGGGCACACCGTCAACCACCCCATCCTGGCCCGGCTGGACGACGCCGCGGCGCTGCGCGAAATGGACGAAGGCCGCCAGCGCCTGCAGGCCATCACCGGCACGGCCGTGCCGTTGTTCGCCTACCCCAACGGCAAGCCGGGCACTGACTATTCCGGCACCACCATGCAACTGGCGCGTCGATGCGGTTTCGACGCGGCTGTCAGCACGGCCTGGGGCAGTGCCACGCGTGCCACAGACCGCTTCCAGCTGCCGCGCTTCACGCCATGGGACCAGCGCCGCTGGCCCTTTGCGTTGCGCATGGCGGCCAACCTTCGCCGCGAAGGACAGCTGCTGCCGGCGGCCGCCTGACGCTTGCTCGCAAACTCAGGCGCCGGGCCGCCCGCCGCGCGCCGCGCAACCGGCACCCGGCGTGATGCATGCACTGCCTGGCCCGGCGACCGGGTGCCAGAATCGAACACGCCGCCATCAACCCCGGCGCTGCGGGCCACAGGTCCGTGCACACCCCATGACCGTGCCCCCGTTGATCAGCGTCATCGTCCCCTGCTACAACGCCCGCCCTTGGATTGAGGCCACGCTGCGGTCCGTGCTGTCGCAGGACGCCGGGCCGCTGCAGGTGGTGGTGGTGGACGACGGGTCGCAGGACGACACGGCCGCCCACGTCGCGCAGGCCTATCCTGCCGTGCAGGTGTTGCGGCAGCCCAATGCTGGCGTGGCCGCAGCGCGCAACCGCGGACTTGCAGCGGCGCGCGGCCGCTGGGTGGCCTTCATCGACGCCGACGACCTGTGGCTGCCCGGCAAGCTGTCGGCCCAGCTGGCACTGCTGCAGGCGCACCCCGATGCCCGCATGGCCTACACCGCCTGGCAGGTGTGGGCCAGCGACCAGCCCGAGCCCGACCCCCAATGGCTTCAGGCCCTGCCTGCGCACCTGCCCGGCCCCAGCGGCGACGTCTACCCCGACCTGCTGCTGGAATGCGCGGTGTGGACATCCACCGTGCTGGCCGACCGTGCGCTGCTGCAAGAGCTGGGCGGTTTCGACCAGGCCCTGGCGGTGGGTGAGGACTACGACCTGTGGCTGCGTGCGTCGCGCCTGACCCCCGTGCTGCGCGTGCCGCGGCCGCTGGCGCTGTACCGCCAGCACCCGCGCAGCCTGACGCGGCGCGCCCCTGCCTGCAACTGGCAGGCTTTGGTGGTGCAGCGGGCGGTGCAGCGCTGGGGTTACACCGGCCCCAGCGGCCGCGAAGCCGACCGGGGCGCAGTGCGCCGCGCGCTGGCCACCAGCTGGCGTGACTTTGCCGGCGCGCAGCTTGCGGCCGGGCAGGCTGCCCAGGGCTGGGCCGCGGCGCGCCAGGCGCTGCAGGGCGACTGGCGGCACCCCGGGGCCTGGAAGCTGGCCGTCAAGGCGGCGGCGCAGCGGCTGGGGCTGCCGGCTTGAGCACCGCGCAACAGACCCGCCCGACATGAGCTCGGTGCGTCGCGCGTTGGCGCTGTCCTTCATCGAGCGTTACTTCAGCATCGTGGTGGCGCTGGGCAGCAGCATGCTGCTGGCCAGGCTGCTGACGCCCGAGCAGATCGGCATGTATTCGGTGAGCCTGGCCGTGATCGGCATTGCGCATGTGCTGCGCGAATTCGGTGTGGGCAACTTCCTCATCCAGCAGAAGGACCTGAACGACAACCACGTGCGCACTGCTTTCGGTCTGGCGCTGGTCTTGGGCGGCACGCTGGCACTGGTGATCTACGCCGCCGCGCCCTGGGTGGCGCGCTTCTACGACGCGCCGGAAATGGCCGGCCTGATGCGCATCGTGGCCTTGAACTTCCTGGTGCTTCCGTTCTGCAGCATCTCGCTTTCGCTGTTGCGGCGGGACATGAAGTTCAAGGCACTGCTGTATGTGAGCCTGGGCGCCTTGTTGTTGAGTACAGCCGTCACGCTGGGCCTGGCCTGGGCCGGCTACGGCCCCACCAGTCTGGCCGTGGGCTCGGTGGTGGGCAACGTGGCCACCGGCTTTGGCGCCTGGTGGGCCCGCGGCCGGCCGGCGCTGCTGCGGCCGGGGTGGCGCGAGTGGCGCGTGGTGCTGAACTTCGGCGGCCAGAGCGCGGTCACCGGCATCGTTACTTCCGTGGCCATGGATATCAACGACCTGGTGGTAGGTAAAGTGCTTGGCTTTGCGCCAGTAGCGATCCTCAGTCGGGCGCAGGGCTTGATGAACATGGTTCATCGCGACCTTATGGGTGCTGTACGTAACGTGGCACTGCCCGCCTTTTCTCAAGGCCACAGGGACGGCGTGGCTCTGGAGCCCGTATGCATCAAGGCGACGGGCTATTTGATCGTCGTTACTTGGCCTTTTTACGCATTGCTCAGCGCCTACGCGCTTGAGGCCACTCGTCTGCTTTTCGGGCCCCAGTGGGATGCGGCTGCAGCATTGGTGCCAATCTTTTGCGCCACAGGCGCCGCCGTCGCACTTGTTTCGATTGTGCCAAGCGCATTGATCGCAGTGGGTAGGATCGACCTGGTTACGAAGTTCGAATTGACAATGCAACCGCTCCGGATCGCCATTACGGTCTTCGCTGTAGTGACTTGGCAAACGGTAGAAGCAGCTGCAATCGCTTACCTTCTGTCTGGTGTAATCGGTGTTCCGCTGATGCTGGCGATCAAGCATCAGGCGATCAAGATCGACTTTCTGGCAACCTGGGTAGAAATTCGCCGCGCCATCATCGCGACTCTGATAGCGGTCGTTCCGGCTATCGCGCACTTGGCGTTCGGCCAACGCTCCGACACAGGGACATTGCCTGTGTGGCAGGTGATGATCGCAGGGGCGCTTGGAATCTTTGGCTGGGTTGTAGCTCTTGTGGCAACGCGCCACCCACTAATGCAAGAGCCCTTCGTTTTGCGCGTGTTGGAGAAAACGCCTTGGATGCGATTGCGAGTCAAATAAAAGGCCGGCGATCAGGCGCAGCAATAGGCGTTGCTGTCGTGACCTACAACGGTGCGCCTTGGATCCTTCGCTGCCTAGCGTCTCTGCGTGAAAGCGCTGAGCCGGTGGCCGTGGTGGTTGTTGACAACTGCTCGACGGACAACACACGAGATCTGGTGAGACTGCACCATCCAGAGGTTGAGTTGCTGCGAAGTGAGCGAAACGCCGGGTTCGGCGTAGGAAACAACATCGCCATTGCGAACTTGCTTCAGCGAGATTGCGAGATGGTCTTCCTTCTCAACCAGGATGCGTATGTCTTGCCAGAAACGATTGGCCGCCTGCGAATACTGCTGGATGAGCATGAAGAGGTTGGCGTGGTTTCTCCGCTCCATTGTTCGCCTGACGAAGATCAGGTCGATATGAAGTCTTTTCGGGGTTATCTCGGCATCAAGGCACCGCGGTTTTCCGCCGACGCGGTCATGGGTAGATGCCTCAGCCACTATCGCATCCATGGGATCAACGCCGCCGCTTGGCTTGTCCGTAGCGAGGTGTTTCTTCGCGTCGGTGGCTTCGATCCGCTGTTCTTCATGTACGGCGAAGACGACGACCTTTTGGAGCGAATGAAGGAGCATGACGTGCACTTCGCTTTGCTGCCGAGTGCTCGTGTCGTTCATATCCGTCAATCACCGGCATCGCAGCCGCCTCGTTCTTGGGTTGAAAAGGTCCGGCGGCGAGCGCGGTTGCAGCGGTCGATCTTGCTCGTGCAAGTCAAGCGACCTGGCTACTCCCAACTGTTTCGGGTTCGGCTGCTAGTCTCCGAAGGCCTGCTTCGGCCGTTGGCTTCCTGGGTTGTCAAGCCTGATGGTGCTGAGTTGATTTCAACGATCTACGCAGCGATCCAATTGCTTGGTCAACTTAGAAAGATAAGAAGGCATGCGGATCGATTGAACTCGCAAGGGCCTCACTTTCTCATTCAGGATATTCGTGCGTAGTGCGAAGCAGACTCCTGCAATTCGCACGCGCGGCGACCTAAGCTTCTTTTCCACTTTGATTCGGCTTGCTTTTGAGTTAAACCTAGATCGAACATGAACGGGCTGTCAATACCAAGCACATCGAACCCCTCGGGCCACATGCGACTCTCAGATACCTATCGGACACACAATTGCCGAATATGCGGAACAGAGCGTGATTTCCCGACTTATGCGGTCCGGGAGATGATGTTCGGTACGCGTGAAGAGTTCTCCTATTTCCAGTGCGACGCCTGCGGCTGCCTTCAGATCGCGGACATTCCTAGCGACTTGCCGCGCCACTACCCCTCTGACTACTACTCGCAGCACACGGAACCTGCTCGGATTGAAAGTCGCGGCGTGCGATCCACCGTCATCAAGCACTACTGCAGGCGCATCGCGCTCAATCCGCAGGGCTTATACCCGCGGCTACTCCAGAAAATTCTTGCCTCGCCGTCCGACTTTCACGAAGTTGGGGAGTACCTCCAGAACGCACAGCTCAATTCTGCCAAGGACGCCATCCTGGACGTAGGTTGTGGCGCCAGTCCCAAGAGGCTGGCTGCAATGAGGCGCTGCGGCTTTGGGAACGTCTTGGGTATCGACCCATTTCTCCCTGGCGATACCATCTACTGTGGCGTCCCGGTCAAGCGGTGTCGACTGGAAGACTTAGATGGGCAGTTCAGCCTCATCATGTTCCATCACTCGCTCGAGCATGTGCCCGACCCTCTCGCAACTTTGAAGGTTGCAGCCAGATTGTTGCGACCCGGTGGCATGTGCCTGATCCGCATTCCGGTCATGGATACGTTCTTCTGGCGTGAGTTCGGCTGCGATTGGGCCGAGTTGGATGCGCCAAGGCACTTGTACCTGATGGCGCCACGAACAGTTGAAATACTCGCTGACCGAGCGGGTTTCACGCTCGAGGCTGTGGATTTCGATTCAGCGGGCTGGGAGTTGGCGGCCAGTAATCTCTATCGAAACGATGTCCCAATGTTCGAGCGGACCGAATCAGGACTTAGAAGCAACGTCGCCGGAGTCTCGTCGACCGATGCTTTCAGGTACGAGCAGCAGGCATTGGCACTGAATAAAGCTGGTGATGCTGGCCGCGCCCGCTTTTATCTGAGGCGGCGTTCGTGATCACCTTGTCCGTCCAACCTTGCGCGCATTCGGTCGCAATCACTGGGCCGCAGTCGCTGAGCGTTACCTGATGCGCATCGCCCTGCTCTGCTCCGGCCTAGGCCATATCCGCCGTGGCCACGAGGTGTTTGCGCGCGACTTGTTTGATCTGCTGAAGGCCGATCTGGACATCACGCTGTTCAAGGGCGGCGGTGACCCGGCCGGGAGCGAGGTGGTGGTGCCCAACCTGCCGCGCAACAGCCCGGCACTGGCCGGCGCACACGCGCTGGCTTCGCCCAAGTGGATGGCTGCGGCGCAGGAGCAGGAGCGCCTGCGCGCCGAAGGCGAATCGTTCACCTGGGGCGCTATGCCGGCGTTACTGTCCGGCGGCTTTGAGATCGTGCACACGCTGGAACGCGAGGTCTGCACCACGCTTTGGGCCAACCGCCACCTGTTCGCACGCACGCCGCGAATCCTGTGGTCTAACGGCGGCGCTATTCCTGCACGCCAGCAGCCGCCTTGCGACTTCGTTCAGGAACACACTGCCGCCAACCTGGCGCAAAGCCAGCGCGGCAAGGCCTTCATGATTCCGCACGGGGTCGACACCATGCGCTTTCATCCTGGCGTGGCCACTGACTACCGGCAGCGCCACGGCATCCCGGTCGATGCTTTCGTCGTCATCACCGTGGGCAGCATTTGCTACTGGCACAAGCGCACCGACCATGTCATCCGCGAAGTGGCGGCGGTGCCCGGCGCCTGGCTGTTGGTGGTGGGGCAGGAAACAGCCGACACGCCGGCCATCCGCGCGCTGGGTCAGCAGCAGATGCCTGGGCGCATCGTGTTCGACAGCCTGCCACACGACGAACTGCCCCAGGCCTATGCTGCCGCCGACGTATTCACGCTGGGTTCGCTGCACGAGACTTTTGGCATCGTCTACATCGAGGCCATGGCAATGGGCCTGCCGGTGGTTTGTACGCAGCACCCCAACCAACGCCAGATCGTGCAGCGCGGCGTATTTGTGGATATGAATGCTCCAGGTGCATTGGCGGTGGCGCTGCGCAGCCCTTCACGCGAACAGTGGCGGGCGCTGGGTGCGCAGGGGCTGGAAGTGGCGCGGCGTGACTACGATCTGCGCGTGCTCGCGCGGCAATACCACGCGGCTTACGCCCGTATTGCGGCTGCGCCCGCTACCGCGCTTCCACAATGGACGGCGGCCGCAGCTTGGCGGGCCAGGGCTGCTGCCCTGCTGCGTCGCGTTCGCAGGGTGGCGCCATAGGCGATCACGCGGATGCTGAAGACCCTCGTGCACACCGCCAGCGTTCATTTGGACGCTGCCAGGCTGGCGCTTCTGCTTGGCGCGCGCGGCCGTCAGCCGGGCCCGCCGGATCGCCATCTGGCGCTGCTCAGTTGGTACCTGCCGCCGCACACCAACGCTGGCACTTTCCGACCCACGTCGTGGCTGAGGCATTCGCCAGCCTCAGGATGGCGGGTGACGGCGGTAGGCAGTCCTGTGCCCGCAGCAGAACAGCACATTGGCGCAGAACTGCGACAGCAAGTTCGTCCTCCCAATCGCTTGATCGAGTTCACGCCATCGCGTCGTGCACCCTCCTGGAGGCTGACCCCCGAGGTTGACGGCGGTTTCGTGAATGCGGTCGATATGGCGCAGACGCTGGTGCAAGCCCTGCACCATGGGCCGCCCGAGGCGATCGTCGCAACCGGTCCACCGTTCTGCACCTTTGTGGCGGGGTTCATGGCTGCAAGACATTGGCGTTGCCCGCTGGTGTTGGACTACCGTGATGAATGGTCTGAATGTCCATTCGATTTTGTCTCCAAAGGGCGATCTGACCGCGCATGGGAGGTCAAGTGCCTGCGCGCTGCAGCGCTGGTTATCTATACGACGAAGTCGATGCTGCAGCATGCCGTCGTGCGTTTCCCGGAAGTCGACCTGGCCAAGAAGGCCGTTGTCATTCCAAACGGCACTGAGGTGGATGATTTCAAGCCGCAGCAAACCAAGCCGGGCGCCTCCACCAACAATCGTTGGCTGCTGGTGCACGTCGGCGCGCTTGCAGGTCACACACCGCCCACCGAACTTTTGCAGGTGCTTACCGACGGACTGAACCAGGCAATCGTTCCGCTGAACCATCTGGCACTGACATTCGTCGGGCGCCGCACGCGCGAAGCGGACGCCGCCATCGCCAGTGCGGGCTGCCGGAACTCGATATCTCTAATCGACCAAGTTTCGAAAAGCGATGCGATCCAGCACATGCAGTCCGCCGATGCCCTGCTTTTGATTGCTGACGAGCAGTTGGCGCGCTACATGCCAAGCAAGCTATTTGATTACGTCGCCGCGCGACGACCCGTTCTGGTTTTCGGCCATGACGGCGAAGCTGCGCAAGTCGTCCGCGACCTCGGCGTCGGTGTCCGCTGCAACCCCGCAGACGGCCCAGCCGGCCTTGCGCGCGCGCTGCAGGCGCTGGGCGAAATTGAGCTGGACTTAGGGGACGAGGCGGTGCAAGCCTGGCTGGCCGCCCACAGGCGCGATGTTCTGGCGGGGCGCTTGTTCGACACGCTCGACAGCGTTCTTCCACGCTGATGTGGACGTCAAAGCCCTTGACCGTCGCAACGATGAAACCCACCGTCACAGTCGTCATTCCCACCTATAACCGTCGCCCGCTGCTAAGCGCGGCCATCGACTCTGCCCTGGCGCAAGCCGGCGTGGCGGTGGACGTGGTCGTCGTGGACGACGGCTCGACCGACGGCACGGTGGACTGGCTGCAGCAGGCCTACGCTGGCCAGCAGGTGCAGGTGTTGCGCAACACCGGTGGCAAAGGCCCCGCGGGCGGCCGCAATACGGGCCTGCGTACTGCGCGCGGCGAGCTGGTGGCGCTGCTGGATTCCGACGACCGCTTCCTGCCCGGCCACCTGGCGCAGGCGGCGCAGACCTTTGCGCGCTGGCCCGAGCTGGGCCTGGTCTTCGGACGCGCCCGCTATCTGCGCGACGGGCAGGCAGTGGACTACATGGGCCCGAACTTCACGCGCAAGCTGGGTCTGGCACCCAAGGCCGTCGAAGACGACGACGTGGCCGTGATGGGGCCCGGCTTCTTCGAGCACCTGCTGCAGCAGGGGTGCTGGTTCAACCTGTCCAGCGTGGTGCTTTCCCGTGCGGCTGCGGCCGAGCCGATGCGCGAAGACCTGCGTGTGGCCGAGGACTATGAATACTGGGTGCGGCTGTCCCGGCGCTTTGGCTTCGCCTGCCTGAAGCGAGAGCAGATCGAGTACACCTTGGGCGACGACAACATCTCCTTCGAGGCCGATCAGAGCATCGAAGGCCATGCGCCGCAGCTCATGCGCGCCTACGAGCACATGCGGGCCTACCCGGGCCTGTCAGCAGCGCAGCGGCGCCTGATCGAAGGACGCATGGCCAAGGAACTTTTCGACTGGGCCTACCGCACCAGCGCAAGCGGCCGGCCAGCGCAGGCGCTGCGACTGCATGCCCGGTCATGGGCTTACGGGCTGCGTGCACGCAACGCGGCAGCCATGTGCAAGACGGCGTTGCGGGCCCTGATGCCACGCGGCGCGGCCTGAACGCCGGCGCCCCGCGCCGTCTTCTTGTCGGCGAGAAGCGTATGGATCAGTTTGGCGCAGAGCCTGGCGCAGCGCCCGCAGCCGCGGCTGCAACGGGGTCGGCCCATCGGTTAGCCTGTCGCAGCCGGTCGGCCAGGCCGGTCTGCGTGAATCCGAGTTCCAGCGCGCGGTGCGCCTGTTTCAGCGCCAGGTCGGGGTCGCCGATCTCGAAGGCGACGAGGCCGATGTTGTAGTGCGAAAGGGGGTTGTCCTTGGCGTGCTCTGCGGCCTGCCGCAGCTGGCCTGCGGCCTCGGCCTTGCGGCCCAGCTTGCCCAGATACTGCGCGTACAGCGCCCGCACCACCGTGTCGTCGGGGGTGTACTGCGCAGCCCGCTTGTACCAGCACTCCACGATCAACCTACCGCCAGGCGCCGGGTCGACCTTGTGCCGTTCGGAAAGCCGCTGCATGGTCAGCAGGGCCCGGTGGTGATTGGGGAACACCTCCAGCGTGTAAGCCACATCGGCGGCCATGTCGTGCAGCATGGTGGTGCCGGGGCGGGTCATGGTCTCGATGCCCGGCGTGAAGTGAACCTTCTCCACCATCTCCCTCACAGCCTTGCCCGACTTGCGAAAGTCGACCGGGCCGAAGTGGTTGACGAAGGGGTTGCCGCAGACGTAAGGGCTGGCGTGGGCAGGCGCCAAACCCGCCGCGGCACCGGCAATCAGGCAGGCCATGATGGGGGTCAGCCCGAAGGCTCGACGTGGCGAACACACGGTCTTCATGGCGTTCCTGAGGGCAAGCCTGGAGGCTGTTGACATGGGGGTCTCGGTCGTGACGCGTTCCACGCGTCAGGTATGCACATTTGCCGGTCAGGGCATCAGACAGGTCAGACCGAAGCCAAAGCTGGCACAGCAAATGCTACAAGCTTTCCCGCGAGAGGGCTGGAAGCTTCCAACGCCAAAAAACAGGAGCCATGTGATTCACGACACGCTGATGATCTACCTGCACCCCGCCCGGATTCGGGGTGGGCCGATCGGCGTTTCCGATAGTCACGTTTTTTGGCGAGAAGGTGTCGGTTTTCTTTGCACTTGGGTGCGCTGCCTCGTTGGCGTGTTCGGCGGCCTTGGGATGTCAACAAAATCGAAGGCATTTCGTGGGCTGGATGTCGGCCCTGGGAAGCCCGTTTGGCGGAGCAGGCGCCCATGACGGCCGCGCAACGTCTGTGGGCCATCGTGGCCGGCTCACCGGTGTCTTGGGCATTGCTGGCCGTGCTGGGGGTGCAGCTTGCCGACCTGGCGTTTGGTAGCAAGGCCGTGCCATTCACGTCCGACAGCGCCGACTACATCGAGCAGGCGCGTGCGCTGGCCCAAGGCGCCGCGCCGACACGCACTGCATGGGGTCTGGAGGGCCCGCTGGTTGGCCCCAGCACTTCATTCCCGGTGGGCTACCCATTGCTGATCGCGCCGCTGGTCGCTTTGGGTGTGCCGGCGGCCGACGCTGCGCTGGCGGTCAGCCGCGGCAGCATGTTGCTGGTGCCGGTGATCGTGGCGTGGGCCTTTGCCGGGCTGCTGGGACCCTGGGCCGCCGCAGCGGCCGTGGCGCTGATTGGCCTGATGCCCGGCCTGCTGGGAAGCGGTGAACTGGCCATGTCCGATGCGCCGGCGCTGGCGTTGTCACTGGCTGGCATCGGCTTGCTGCTGCGCCCGCCCACGCCTGCGCGATGGCTCTGGTCCGGGGTCATGATTGCCGGTGCTTATGCGGTGCGAAATGCACAGCTTTCGCTGCTGCTGGTGGTCGGGCTGTTCGCGGCCTTGCTGGCGGTGCGCAGCGCGCAGACGCACAGGCGCGTGGCAGTGGCTTGGTTTGTCGGTGCCGCCCTGGTGGTGGTGCCGCTGTTGCTGAGAAACCTTTGGGTCTTCGGCCGGCTGCAACCCTACGACATGCCACCCTCCACAGTCGGGCTGGTCTTCAACGTGCGTGTCTTCGCCGCCGCGGCGCTTCAGGATCTTTTTGGATACGTCGAGTTGGCGCATGCCATCGCGTGGACGCCGTGGGGATTCGTGCTGCTGTCCTTGGGGCTGGCCGTCGGCGGCGGTTACGGCCTGCGGTTTGCACTGGCAGATTCCGATGTATCCGCCCGGCGGGCGGTGGTTCTGTTGGGCATTGCGGCGGCTTTCGGTGCCTTTGTGGTCATTGCGGCAAGAACGCGTTACCAGTGGGGCGGCCATATCTCCGTACGCAACACTTTTCCGGTCGTGGCGCTGGCGGTCCTGGCGCTGCTGGTGCTGTTTCGACAGCGCTTTGACGGACCACGGCGGTGGCGTGCACTCGGCCCGGCGGTGCTGGTGGCCGGGCTTGTCACCCATTCGCATGCCGCGGTCCGCGACTGGACTGCGGGCTCCCCGCGTGATGCGCTGGAACTGCACGCTCGCGCGTCGACGTCCAAGGCGTTCTGCAGTCGAGCGGCACAGCCGGGCGAGGTCTTCATATCCAACTGGGCGTTTCTGGCCCGCATCGACTGCGCTCAGCCGGTCCGGCATCTGGAACTGGTCAATGCGGCCAGCGACGCGGGCGCGCGCGACCAGTCGTCCAAACAATGGCATGACCAGACGCTGGCAGAGCGGCTTGACGCGCTGCCTTCGATGTTGCCGGGGCAGGCGCTGCGCGTGGCGGTGGTTCCAGGCACCCTGGGCGTGACAGATGCTGACTTGCCGCTGCAAGCTGATGTCGTCGACAGGCTGCAACAACAGGGTTGGCGGATTGAAGCGCACGACCCGACCGGGCTGGTGATGGCGCGTGCCGCGGCGCCAGTTGCTGCGGGGCTGCAGGCCTGGCCAGCCTTCGGGCAAGACACCCGACAAGCGCCCGGTCGCTGAAGGCCACTGCGAACGGCCACGGGCGCGCCGCAATCGCCCGCTCTGGCCGTACGGTAGGCCCCAGAATCGATATCCGCGGCTTCTTTTCCGCACAAGGAGATCACATGACCTTGCGATCTGCCCTCCTGTACGAGATCAGTCGGCGCCGTCTTCCCGCGCCGGCCGAGCGCACCATCAATTACTCCGCGTACCAGGATTGGCGCAAGAGTTCACTCTCGAAGAGTTGGTCTGGCTTTGAATCGGTCAGTCTGTCTGGCAAGGACGTGCTCGACTTCGGCTGCGGAGATGGGCATCTGGCGCTCTTTCTCGCTGCCTCCAAATCCCCTGCCCGGGTCGTCGGCGTTGACCTCAATGCATTGGCAATAGATCGCGCGAACGCGGCTCTGCTTGCGAGCCCGCCTCCTGCCGGTGTCCATGTGGATTTTCGCGTAGGCAATCCGAACGCACTTCCGGTGGCCGATGGATCGATCGACGTCATTGTTGCTTTCGACTGCCTGGAGCACGTGATGTCGCCGCTGCCAATTTTTCATGACTGGTTTCGCGTGCTGCGACCGGGGGGCAGGTGTTTACTTGAATGGTATCCGTACAAGGGCCCGTGGGGGCCGCACATGGAGTCTCTGATCCCTGTGCCATGGGCGCATGTGCTGTTTGGTCAGAATGCCATGTTTCGGGCAGCAGAGCGCATTTACGACGATCCCAAATTCGTCCCACGGCACTGGGATCTTGACCACAATGGCAACAAGCGGCAGAACAAGTGGCGGCAGTGGTCCACGTTTCGAGAACAAGACTACGTCAATGAACTTGACCTCGAGACACTCCGCGCGCTGGTAGCGCAAGCCGGCTTCAGAATATCTCGATTGGAACGGCATTCGTTT
>Ga0335395_10001936_pt1 | contig 12884 bp, 8 predicted proteins | sample MAT02_FD_205744 | JGI IMG/M metagenome (GOLD analysis project Ga0335395, IMG submission 205744) | Freshwater microbial communities from Lake Fryxell liftoff mats and glacier meltwater in Antarctica - MAT-02 (spades assembly) (version 2) ...
ACTAATAACTACTTGAGTTTTTCAATTTCAAATTGTGCGTCTTTGTAACCGCCGGTAAGTCCTTGATCGAGAAAGATTTTGCCGGCTTTTTCGTAATCGCTAATCGCTCCTGCTTTGTCTCCTAAAGAGCGGCGAACAGCAGCTCTACCGTAGTAAGCCGCAGCATAGTTGGGATTGATTCTAATTGCTTGGACATAATCGCCGATCGCACTGTTGTAATTATTTAACTGTTGGTAAACCTTGGCTCGATTTGCAAAAGCTTCAGCATCGTTGGGATTGAGCCCAATTGCTGCTGTAAAATCGGCGATCGCCCCCTGAGCATCTCCCCCTGCGTTGCGAGCCAAACCACGATTGCTCAAAGCGTTATAATCCTGGGAATTTAGTGTCACCGCTTGGGTGCAATCAGCAATTGCTTTCGGATAATCCTTCAAATTTAAATAAGCAATGCAGCGATTGTTGTAAGGAACCCCATCTTCATCGCTCAGCGAAATCGCCTGAGTGCAATCGTCAATTGCGGCTTGATGCGCTCCTAAATTTAACTGTGTACTGCAACGATTCGCGTAAGCATCTCCACTCTTGGGATCGATCGCAATTACCTGAGAATAATCCGCCAAAGCTCCCTGATAATCTCCTAGATGAAAGCGAGCTCTCCCCCGACTGTAGAAAGCATCAATATTCTGAGCATCGAGCTTAATTGCCTCAGTATAGTCGCCAATTGCCCCCTGCAAATCTCCGCTCCCTGCGCGAGCCAGCCCCCGCGAATGATAAGCTTTAACAAGCTTAGGCTGCAACCGAACTGCTTCGGTAAAATCCTGAATAGCCAGCGGGTAATCTTGTAGTTCTAAATACGTAATTCCTCTTTCATAATATGTATCAACATCGTTGGGCTGGAGCTTCAAAACCTGAGTATAATCCTCAATCGCCCCGCGCTTGTCGTTAAAATCGTTGCGGGCTAATCCCCGGTTAAAATAAGCCTTAAAATATTTAGGATTCAGAGCGATCGCCTGAGAATAATCTGCAATTGCTTCTTGATATTTTTTTAAATCGTAATTAGCATTCCCCCGCCGATAAAAACTATCAGCATTGTTAGGATTTAATTGAATTGACTTATTAAAAGCCTGCAAAGCTGCCGCCGCATCTTGATTGCGAGACTTTTCTACTCCCTGTTCGTAATATTCCTTAGCTTTAGTCGGATTCGGGCGGCTCCAATAACTCAACAGAAATATCAGAGCGATCGCCGCCCCAGAACCCGCCAAAATCAGCCACCAAAACCGAGTTCCCAAACGTGACAAAACACTGTTATTTGACAGTAAGCTCGGAGAAATACTTTTCTTTTGAGCCGCATTCCCCGGTTCTTGGCGATGTCTCAGCTTGCCGAGAGCTTGCAAAATTTCGTCAGCAGATTGATAGCGTTTGCCAAATTGGTGACAGACCATTTTGTCAATTATATTTGCCAGTACCGGAGAACATTGAACTCGATTTCGCCAAACAATTTCTCCCGTGTGAGAAGGATTCGGATCTTGCAATTTTGGCAAATCTGTACCCGGTAAACCTGTGATAGCTTGGATGGCCATCATTCCGACTGCATAAAGGTCACTGCTAAATTGCGGGTTGCCTTGAAATTGTTCGATCGGCATATAAGCCGGAGTTCCAGTCGCAATGGTGCGCGGAAATTCTGTATCGTAGTCGCTGACATGATTAGCAACTTCTTTAACTGAGCCGAAGTCAATTAAAACTAATTTGCCGTCTGGTTTGCGACGGATTAAGTTGGAGGGATTAACATCGCGGTGAATCACTCCCTGAGAGTGTACAAAAGCCAGAAGTTGTAACACTTCTTCCAATAGCAACAGCACTCGCTCTTCCCGCCAAGGTTGACCGGCCACAATTTCCCGATTTAGGGCGTGTCCTGGCACAAACTCTTCGACGAGGTAAAATTGATTTGCTTCTTCAAAATAAGCTAGTAAAAATGGAATCTGATCGTATTTTCCTAGTTTTTCTAATATTTCTGCTTCTTGTTTAAATAAACGGTAAGCTGTTTTGAGAACTGTGGATGTGTTGCTGGGAGGACGAAGTTGTTTGACTACACATTGAGGGTGGCCCGGGCGACGAGTATCGACGGCTAAATAAGTTTGTCCAAAAGCTCCAGAGCTGAGAATTTGGACTACGCGATAACGTCTATCTAAAAGTTGACCAACCATGTTCATATCGATAATTGGGAATTGGTAACGGGGAGTTGGTAATTGGGAATTGGGAATTGGGAATTGGTAATTGGGAATTGGGAATTGGGAATTAGGAGTTGGTAATTTTGCCTTCTGCCTTCTTCGTTCTTCATCCTTAATTCTTTCTTGTTTTTTAAACATCTGACCGATCGCTAATAATTTATTTAGAGTCGTTGATCTGTGCTTGTGCGTTTTTGAAACCATCGGCTCTTCCTTGTTCTAGAAAGAGGGTTGCGGCTTTCTGAAAATCCTCGATCGCCCCGGTACGGTCTTTTAGTTGGCGACGGACGAGGCCTCGGCTGTAAAAAGCGCTAGCATTGTTGGGGTTGAGCCGTAGCGAATGAGCGAAATCCTCAACCGCTAAAGGGTAATTTTTGAGTTCTAAGTAAATATTACCGCGATTGCTGTAAGCGACGGCATCGCTGGGATTGAGCCGAATTGCTTGAGTCAAATCTTCCACAGCCCCGAGTTGGTCTCCCGAAGCTTGGCGAGCTAGTCCTCGATTGCTGTATGCTTTGGGATTGTTGCCATTGAGTCCGATCGTCAAACTGCAATCTTCGCTAGCCTTTTGAAATTGTTTTAAATTCAGATAAGCAATGCAGCGGTTGTTGTAAGCTGCTTCGTCTTTGGGATCGAGTGTAATTGCTCGGGTGCAATCTTCGATCGCCTTGTCGTAGGTTGCCAAATTCAAGTAAGCGCTGCACCGATTAGTATAAGCATCGGTTAGCTCTGGTTCTAATTCGATTGCCTTAGTATAGTCTTCCATCGCTCCTTGATAATCTGCCAGATTAAAGCGCGATCGACCGCGACTGTAGTAAACGCCAGCTTGTTTGGGGCTAATCTGAATCGCTTGAGTAAAATCTGCCATTGCTCCGGTTTTGTCGCCGTTGGCCGATCGAGCTAAACCCCGATTGCTGTAGGCTTTAGCATCATTCGGATTCAGCCGAATTGCTTGAGTGTAGTCGGAAATTGCCATCGGGTAGTCTGGCATATCGTAGTAGGCTAAACCCCTCTCGTAGTATGCCTCACCGTCGCTAGGATTCAGCCGCAGTACCTCGGTAAAATCTGCCACCGCTCCCCGCTTGTCCCCGGTGTCGCGGCGGGCCAGAGCTCGATTGTAGATGGCTTTGGTGTGGCTGGGATTGACTTTAATTGCTTGCGTGTAATCGGCAATTGCTTGATCCCTAGCTCCGAGATCGTAGCGAGCGTTGGCCCGCTTGTAGAAAGTTTCGGGATCGCTGGCATTCAGGGCGATCGCGCTGGTATAATCGGCGATGGCGCCTGTTTTGTCGCCTTGCTCGGCCTTTGCAACGCCGCGAGTCAACAATTCTTTTGCCCTCGCCGGACTTTGACTCTGCCAGAAGTAAATCATGGCTGCTATCAAGATCAAAGCCGCAGGTATTGCAGCAAACAGCAACAGTCTGGTTGGGCGCTGTCTCGGCGGTTGACTTATCGCCTCGGTGATGATAGTGGGTGGTGGCGCGGCCTCCGATTTCACAAATATTTGTTTGATATCTGCCAAAACTTCGGCTGCTTCCTGATAGCGTTCTTCGCAGTCGGGGTTCACCATTTGATCGATAATCTCTGCTAGGGCGGCCGAACAAGTTGCCCGATTTCCCCAGAAATTTTCGTTTTTGCGGTTGTTTAAGGCACTCAGTTCCTTGGGTGAAAGTCCCGTCACGGCAAGCTGGGCGATCGTACCTAAAGCGTAAATGTCGCTATTGTAGCGGGGGTTGCCTTGCGATTGCTCGATCGGCACATATAATTCTTCAGTCACCAACTCCGGTTTTTTTCCCAAAGGCCGTTTAACAGAGTTCGGGGAAGTTTGCGCCAACAAATGACAGTTAGCGAGTTCCGGGTTAATTTCTTGATCCAAACTAAAGTCAATCAACACAAACAAGCCGTCAGACTCGCGCCGAATCACTCTATTGGGTTGAATTCTGCGGTGAATGAAGCCATTTTCGTGTATGAACACCAAAACTTCTAATACTTCTGATAACAGACCAATTACTTCGTCTTGTGTCCAAGGTTCACCCGGGATTAGTTCTTGACTTAAAGACGAGCCGGCAATAAATTCTTCAATTAAGTATAAACTTTGATTTTCCTCAAAATACGCCAATAATTCAGGGATTTTGTCATGTTTTCCCAATTTCTCAATTATTTCGGCATTTCTTTGAAATATAACTTTGACTAATTCTGGAGTTTGCGAACTTGTACCGGGAAGCCGCATTTCTCTAACAGTGCATTGCGGATACCCAGGACGGTGAGTATCTGCTGCTACATAAGTTTTTCCCACTTCACTTGAGTCTGTGACTTTAATGATGCGGTAACGTCTGTCTAGAATTTGACCAATCATGCTTTGCCCTCTACCCTGTTAATGTTCGATTATCGCATGAAATTAGGATATCCAAAAGATTTGACTGAGTAATTTAAGTTCGATCGCACGCTCCTACTGGGCAAATTGGCGATCGGATGGGCGATCGAGCGTCAAGCACCTGAGCCACAATATTCTAATATATTGGAAAAAGTCGCTGAAATTGTTAATCCGGTCAATGAGATATGTATAATTTAACAATCCGGTCGGAGGCAAGTCAAATCAACGTATAACTACCGACCACCTAATTAGTGTTCGCAGGAAAAATATTAAACAATATTCCATACCCTTCGACTCATAAACTCGTGTAGTAGGGTGCGCAATGCACACCGGTGCGCATTGCGCACCCTACTAAGGATCGCAAATTAAATAACTTACAATTTTAATTATTGTTGTGGAACAGGCATCCTGCCTGTTCAAGACGGGCGGGACGCCCATCCCACAAACTTGTGGAAGTTATTTAATTCTCATTCCTAAGTAGAGCAATATGGTGAATTTAGTGCTTTCAATCGATTTTTATTTCACGAATTTATTAGAGATACAGACTTGTGAAAGAAAGTCAGATTGTTCTTATGTCAACCGTATTATGCTATCTAAACAGGATTTATGCAGAACCGACCTATTTAGATGCAAGCCTTTGCACCTTACCGCTATGAGTAACGCGTCAAACCACTTTTTGTCTAAGTCCTGATAAATATTCTTCCCTCTTCCTTCTTCCTTCTTCCCTCTTCCTTCTTCCTTCTTCCTTCTTCCTTCTTCCTTCTTCCTTCTTCCTTCTTACTTCTACTTAGAGCAATAAAAATGGCTGAATCACTAACAAAAGGAGGAACGATCGCAGCGATCGCCACTGCCATAGTTCCCCAACAAGGCAGCGTCGGCATTGTACGACTTTCCGGTTCCGCAGCTTTAAAAATTGCCGAAACTCTGTTTCGCGCCCCAGGAGGGCAAATTTGGGAGTCTCACCGCATTCTTTACGGCCACATCCGCCGTCCCAAAACTCAAGAATTAGTCGATGAAGCCTTGCTGCTAATTATGAAAGCGCCGCGTTCTTTCACTCGCGAAGATGTGGTGGAATTTCACTGTCACGGTGGCATTATGGCGGTGCAGCAAGTGTTGCAATTATGCTTGGAAAACGGCGCGAGATTGGCGCAGCCGGGAGAGTTTTCGCTGCGGGCTTTTTTGAATGGAAGGCTCGATTTAACTCAAGCTGAAAGTATTTCAGATTTGGTGGGAGCACAATCGCCCGCAGCCGCGCAAAGTGCTTTGGCCGGTTTGCAGGGAAAATTAGCCCAGCCGATTCGCAAATTGAGGACAACTTGTTTGGACTTGTTGGCAGAAATTGAGGCGAGAATTGATTTCGAGGAAGATTTGCCGCCTTTAGATGAAGCTAAGACTTGTTTGGAAATAAATCATGTTTTGCACGAATTGTCAACAATTTTGGCGACGGCAGATCGCGGAGAATTGTTGAGAAGCGGTTTGAAAGTGGCGATTGTTGGTCGCCCGAATGTGGGAAAGTCGAGTTTGTTGAATGCGTGGAGTAAGAGCGATCGGGCGATCGTCACAGATTTGCCGGGAACGACGCGGGATGTGGTAGAATCGCAGCTAGTGGTGGGCGGGATTCCGGTGCAGGTACTGGATACTGCGGGCATTCGGGAAACGGAGGATAAGGTAGAAAAAATTGGCGTTGAGCGATCGCGCGCCGCAGCAAAACAAGCCGATTTAGTATTATTGACAATTGACGCAGAATCTGGTTGGACAGAGGGCGATTCCGAAATTTACGAACAAGTAAAACACCGCCCGCTAATTATAATTATCAACAAAATCGACCTAGTAAACACAATTCCCGAATTACCTTTCTCTTCTGAAATTCATCCAATAATTACCGCCGCCGCCGCCCTAGATCGAGGCATAGAAGACTTAGAAACAGCAATCTTAAATGCCGTCAGCGGCGGAAATTTACACGCAGCAAACTCAGACTTAGCAATCAACCAGCGGCAAGCAGCAGCCTTAACCAGAGGCAAAATTTCTCTGGAACAATGCACGGAGACTATTACCAATAAATTGCCTTTTGATTTTTGGACAATAGATTTGCGCGGTGCAATTCAAGCATTGGGGGAAGTTACGGGAGAGGAAGTGACGGAATCAGTGCTCGATAGAATATTTAGCAAGTTTTGCATTGGGAAATAGTCATGGTGAAAGATTATTTATCCTTAACTGCCAAAGGGATATTACAATTATGAGTTAAACCTGAAACAGCAAACAAATAACAGCAGTGCCATTACCTATCTACCACATCACTCACATTGACAATCTAGAATCTATTATTTTTGAAGGTGGATTGTTAGCATATAACGCTATGCGTGCCGCAGACACTGAGTATACTAATATCGCCTACGATAACATCCAAGATCGTCGTGCTAGAATCCGCGTTCCATGCGGTGCAGGCGGCGTACTGCACGATTATGTTCCCTTTTATTTTGCACCGCGCTCTCCGATGTTATATACCATTAATAAAGGCAATGTAAAAGGGTATACTCAAGGTCAAGCAGCAGTTATTCACCTGGTTTCTGATGTAGAGGATATAGATGCTGTGGGTTTAGATTTTGTGTTTACTGATGGTCATGCAGTCATGACATTTACCGATTTTTTTGACGACCTCCACTATTTAGAGTATCTCGACTGGGATGTTATGGAATCCCGTTACTGGAATGACACAAACGAAGATAACGACAGAAAGCGCAGGCGTCAAGCCGAGTTTTTAGTTCACAACTCTTTGCCTTGGCAGTTAATAACAGAAATCGGCGTTATCAATTCTACAATCAAAGCACAGACAGAGAATATTTTACAAAATTTTACACATAAACCCTCGGTAATAGTGCGTAATAATTGGTATTATTGAAATAAATAAAAAACAGAAAAAAAAGTGATTCAAATCAAGGAAGGCAACCTTTTAGAAGCAGATGCAGAAGCCCTAGTCAACACAGTTAATTGTGTGGGAGTTATGGGCAAAGGAATTGCCTTGCAATTCAAGCAGGCATATCCCGAAAACTTCCGCCAATATTCCAAGGCTTGCCGCGCTGGTGAAGTGCAGCCGGGCCGAATGTTTGTAGTATCTCCTGGCAATTTATTTAATCCTCGATACATTATTAATTTTCCGACTAAACGCCACTGGAGAGGTAAATCAAAAATCGAAGATATTCAAACTGGACTAACAGCTTTGATTCACGAAGTCAAAAAATTAGGTATTACTTCTATTGCCGTTCCTCCGCTAGGTTGCGGGAATGGTGGCTTGTCTTGGAAGACAGTCAAACCGCTAATTGAATCAGCTTTTTCTGAACTGCCAAATGTGCAAGTTCTGCTGTTTGAACCGCAGGCTACTCCCCAAGCAGATTCGATGTTGGTTGCTACTGAAAAACCTCAGATGACTCGCGCTCGTGCCTTATTTATTAGCTTGCTGGAATTGTACGGAATTCCTGGCTATCGGTTGACTATGCTGGAAATTCAAAAGTTAGCTTATTTTCTTCAGGTAGCAGGTGAACCGCTAAGATTACAATATGTAAAAGAAAAGTATGGCCCCTATGCAAATAATCTCAATCATGTTTTGCAGAAGCTGGAAGGGCATTATATTAGAGGTTATGGAGCACGCAGCCAAGAGGCACAACTTTATGTATTGTCTGAAGGTAAAATAGCCGCACGGAATTTTTTAGACAATGCTGCTGATGCTAATGTTAGACTAGAGCGTATTAGCGGGTTAATTAATGGTTTTGAAACTCCTTACGGGATGGAATTGTTGACAACTGTTCACTGGGTTGTTTCGGAAAATAGGGAAGCTGCCTCGGATTCCGAAAGAGCGATCGAACTTGTGCGCGAATGGAACATCCGCAAGAGCGAACTATTTAAGCCTCAACATATTCGCAAAGCATGGCAGAGGCTTCACGAGCAGAGTTGGTTTGTTTAGGATATCTTCTGCCGTTTGATGCCTAATCCTCACGATCGCGGTCTTCCCAGGGTTGTAATATAAAGCACAGCCTCACTCGTAGGAATACCGAGAACATCATTCACGCGATCGTCAAAAAAGCCCGCGATACCGCTGACACCCAAACGCAGTTGAACCGCTGCTAAATTCAACCTTTGGCCCAAATGACCCGCGTCCATGTGCAAATATCGGTAAGCGCGATCGCCATATTTTGCTACAGCCCTATTCAAATCCGCCGTGTGAAACAACAGCACCGCTGCATCTCTGCCTAAATCTTGCCCCAAACACAAAAAATGTAGCTCCCTGCGGAAATTTTTAAACCTAATTTGCCGCAATTCTTGAGCTTTTGGAGCGTAATAATAACAACCTTCTTCTAACCCATGCACTCCCGAAACTGCAATAAAAGTCTCGATTAAACTCAAATCGAAATAGTCGGGATAACCGTCTAATCCTTGGTCGATATAGTGCTGTGGCTGGTAAGTAAAATCGAGGATAGCTAGCAGTTCGCCCAAGCTCAAAGAAGCACCTGTATAAGCACGGGTAGAACGCCTTTTGAGCATAGTATTTTCTAAAGTTTCCAGATTCACTCCCCAAGGAATCGAAGGAGTTACCGTCGAAACTTTAGTACAAAATGGAAAGTTGTATTTATCGTCTAAATCGCCTTCACTTTCATCGAATTTCCATCCATCAACTCCGGTGGTATCTGAGTCTAACTGTGTCGCTTTATGAAGGTATCCCAAGAGTTTACCTTCCGAAATTTCCGGGTAATCTGTTGTGGTATTTCCGGGCAAGGCTGTTTTGAATCTTGGCAAGTTTTGGTCGATATCTAGCAAGTCGGCTAAAGCAATTAAACAAATCGCTCCTTCTTGCTCCGAGTCGATGTACAGTAATTGATCGATCGCTTCGTCGGCGAATCCTCCAATCAGGTGAGGTCGGTAATCATTGATGGCGCAAGCTAACTCGATATTGCTCAATAAATGACCAGTGTCTAGGAAAATTCGTCGATAAGCTCGGTCTTCGTAACGCCAAGAAGAACGGAAGAAAACAGTGGTAACGGCGATCGCCAATTGGGTATTTTCTAGCGCCGGCGACGCAAAACAAGCTGCTTGCAACCCCGGCCAAACTTGGCTGTCCCAAAAATGAACGAGTGAATGAGTTCTGCACTGATAGTTGTAGAGTCCGGCCGGCAAATGCGGCGTACCGCGAGATATTAAATAAACCTCTGCTGGGTAGAGCCCGCCCGCCGACGGTGCCGATCGCAAATACAGGTAGCTGTCATCTACCGTGTGCACCTTCGCCGTCAGCCCGTAGCTGCACAGCAACAAGTTAGACAACCGATGCCACCAACCGGCATCGGGAGCGGCATTTGGATCATCCGAGGGGTCTTTTAGATAAGGCTTGAGGTCAAAATACGCTCCAATTTTATATTCCTTGAATGGCACAGGTTGCTCTGTCCAATCTAGCTGTCTGCTTTTGGCAGCAATGGTTTCGGGATCGTATTTCGTCCGTTCGTGGTAGTGCTCGGCAATGGAAAGAGGAAGTTCTGGCATATTTCAGTAGAGGATTAGCTTTGGTTTCTCGATCGATCTTGACATTGCCGACAGCAAGCGTGGAGCAACGCAGAAATTTACAAATATAAAAAAAATCTTAGAAAAAGTACGATCGTTGTTGCACAAGTTTAACATAAAAAAATGCCTAAGTATAAATACACAGAACAATCAACATCAACTATCGTTATGGATTGGCTGTAATAGCTGTCCTCCTAAAGGGATGAAAATGCAAAAGCTAAGCGCTGAGGAATTACTCGCTCAGTATTCTCAGGGCAAGCGAAACTTTCACACAGTTGACTTAAGTGGAGATAACTTGTTTCAAGCAGATTTGACAGAAATAAACCTTTCTGGTAGCATTCTGAGGCGAGCTTATTTGCCCTACGGAAATCTGAGTCAAGCTAATCTTTATAAAACAGAGTTGCAAGATGCTGAATTGGGCGATATTCAACTTTATCAAGCCAACTTGTCGGAAGCGAATTTGTCAGGAGCTAATTTATCAAGAGCCAATTTGCGCCATGCTAATTTACAAGGTGCTAATTTGCAGAGAGCAAATTTGCAAGGTGCGGATTTGTACAATGCCGATTTGAGCAATGCCGATTTGAGATATGCCAATTTGAGCCGAGCTAATTTGGAGAAAGCCAAGTTAACCAAAGCTCAATTGGCTGGCTGTAACTTGTTTCGATCGCGTTTGGTCGATTTGTCGGACGCTGAGTGCGATCGCACTACCATCAGCCCCGAAGGCCATCGATGATGCGAAGGGCGATTGACTCAAAAGGTCGATCGACCTCTTTAAAATTTATGAACCCCTCTCGACACCGCGAAAAACGTGAGTTACATTTGTGGAGAACCTATCGCTCCGTAACATTTACAAAAAATCACACACTTTTCAACTGTCAAACAGGGGCAAATTCATGAATTCTACCGACAAAAAATCAAGAGAACTCCGGCACAAAGAACAAGAACTGCGGAAACACGAACAACAAATTTTGGTTCGCGAACTAGAAGCAGCAATCGACCTCTCAGTACCAGCCTATCTAACCATAAAGTACGACGAACCAGACCCCCAAGCTAACAGCAAACTCAAACAACAGTGGCGCCGAAAAATCCTAGCCAATGCTAAATTTATCGGCATTGTCATTGCTGTTATTTTTGTGGTTCGTATTGCATCTTGGCTAGGAATGGCGCTGGTAATTGGAGGAATTGCTTTGATTGTTCACAAAACATTTTTTGAAGAAGACTAGAAAATAACCCAAAATTTTTACAAACGGAGGACACGACAATGCCATGCCATTTCCCTACTCCCAAATAATCATCAGCCCTAGCACCAAATGTAACTATCGCCAGATCAACTGTATGAAAACGGCACTGCCGTGTCCTGAATGCGGTTAATATGAATCCCGATGCCACCGGATTTGATATCAAATTACTTTTTGCTTACTCTCACACAAGACAATCAAAAAAGCATCAAAAAAAACCATGAATCTTAAAGTAGAAACTAGCAATCTTCTCAACGATTTAGAGCGAGTAGCCACCGTACGTCGAGAAATTGCCGATCGCCTCAGCAACATCGCCACAGCGATCGATCAATCCGAGTTAGCCGGAACCGCAGCATCAGGAAAACTTGGCTTAGAAACCGAAAATGCCGACATCAATCTAGCCAGTAAAAACTTGCGTCAAGGAGTCTTTCGGCTGCTAGTTTTAGGCGACATGAAACGCGGCAAAAGCACTTTTCTCAATGCGTTAATCGGCGAAAACTTACTACCGAGTGATGTCAACCCTTGTACAGCTTTGTTGACAATTTTGCGCTACGGTTCCGAAAAAAAAGTCACCGTTTATTTCAACGATGGCAAAAGCCCCAAACAGCTCGATTTTAAAAGTTTCAAACATGACTACACAATTGACCCCGCTGAAGCAAAACGCCTAGAATCAGAACAGAAACCAGCATTTCCAGATATCGACTGTGCCGTAGTAGAATATCCTTTACCTTTGCTAGAAAAAGGCATCGAAATAGTAGACAGTCCCGGACTGAACGACACAGAATCCCGCAATGAATTATCTCTCGGTTACATCAACAACTGCCACGCTATTTTGTTTGTACTCAGAGCGACTCAGCCTTGTACAATGGGCGAAAGACGTTATCTAGAAAATTACATCAAAGGTCGCGGCTTGAGCATTTTCTTTCTGATCAATGCTTGGGATCAGGTGCGGGAAAGTTTGATCGATCCAGATGATCCTGAAGAAATGGCAGAAGCAGAAGAGAAACTCGGACGGGTTTTCAAAGCTAATTTGGCTGAATATTGTTTGACAGAAGGACACGATATTTACGACGAACGGGTGTTTCCAATTACCTCAATTAAGGCGCTCAGGTTGCGGATGAAAAATCAGGATGCAGATTTGGCAGGAACTGGTTTTCCGCAGTTTATGGCGGCACTGAATACGTTTTTGACCCAGGAAAGGGCGATTTCGGAATTGCGTCCGGCGAGGACTTTGGCCCGTCAAATTTCTACTCGCGTCCGCGAAGCTGTCGGGCGCCGCTTACCATTGCTCGATCGCGATGTCAACGAGTTGAAAGACAAAATTAATTCAGTTGAGCCGGAGTTTAAGAAACTGACTCAGATTCGTGATGAATTTCAACGAGAAATTATCGGAGTTAGAGATAGTAAATCGCGGGCGATCGCAGATTCTTTCCGCGCCTACGTTCTCAACTTAGAACATACCTTTGAAACAGACTTTTTGCGGTATCAACCGGAGTTGAGATTTCTGGA
>Ga0335395_10001937_pt1 | contig 12879 bp, 9 predicted proteins | sample MAT02_FD_205744 | JGI IMG/M metagenome (GOLD analysis project Ga0335395, IMG submission 205744) | Freshwater microbial communities from Lake Fryxell liftoff mats and glacier meltwater in Antarctica - MAT-02 (spades assembly) (version 2) ...
ATATTTTGACTGCCGACTAATAATTCCTTTCTGACGCACCCTACGGGAATTAGGAATGGGCAATTAGAAATTGGGAATTGTAGGGTGCGTCAGGCATGAATATTTTGACTGCCGACTAATAATTCCTCTCTGACGCACCCTACGGGAATTAGGAATGGGCAATTAGAAATTGGGAATTGTAGGGTGCGTCAGGCATGAATATTTTGACTGCCGACTAATAATTCCTCTCTGACGCACCCTACGGGAATTAGGAATGGGCAATTAGAAATTGGGAATTGTAGGGTGCGTCAGGCATGAATATTTTGACTGCCGACTAATAATTCCTCTCTGACGCACCCTACGGGAATTAAGAATGGGAAATTAGAAATTGGGAATTGTAGGGTGCGTCAGGCATGAATATTTTGACTGCCGACTAATAATTCCTCTCTGACGCACCCTACGGGAATTGGGAATTGGGAATTGGGTGGAAAAACAAAAAAGAAGAAAATAAATCCGTTAAATTCGTTTCACAATCCGTTGCCGAACTTATCTTCTCTTCCACCAGATAGTGCCGCCAATTACCAGTCCGAGTAAAGGCCAAATTAGCCAAGCTAAAATCAGCAATCCTACTTGGACGACAGTCATATTAATGCGGCGGTTGGTAGCTTTTTTCGGACTTATAGAAAGGCTTTGTTGGTCTGGTTTACTCAACCAACTGACAGAGTTGAGAAACACGTCACTATTGAGTTGTTGCTCAAACCAACCGTTAGTCACAAATTGAGATGTGCCAATTACTACCATGCGCGATGTTTTTTGAGAACCTGACGGTACAGAAGGAGTTGTGGTTGGGTTCGGAGATGGTGTGGGAGATGTTGTGGGAGATGGTGTGGGCGTTTGGAAATTTTCGGGAGATGTTGTGGGCGTTGGGGAAGCTGTCGGTAATACTGGCGGCGTAGCTTCTTGGGAGACAATCACCGAATAGCTAATCGGGGAAGCTGTCGGCGATGTTGTTGGAGATGGCGATGTTGTTGGAAATGGCGAATCTGTCGGCGATGGGGATGTTGTCGGCGATGTTGTTGGAGATGGTGAGGTTGTTGGAAATGGCGAATCTGTCGGCGAGGGTGAAGTTGTCGGCGATGGCGAATCTGTTGGAAATGGGGAATCTGTTGGAGATGGCGAATCTGTTGGAAATGGGGAAGGCGAGGGTGAAGTTGTCGGAGATGGCGAATCTGTTGGAAATGGGGAATCTGTTGGAGATGGCGAATCTGTCGGCGATGGCGAATCTATTGGAGATGGCGAATCTGTCGGAGATGGGGATGTTGTCGGCGATGGGGATGTTGTTGGGGATGGGGAAGGCGAGGGTGAGGGTTTTAAGGGAGTGCTGTCAGCGCCCGATCGCACTAAAGCTACACCTAATAATAGCGGGCCTTGTCGATCGGTCTTCTGATCGAACTCCAATTTCTTAGTTGTCAAATCGCTTTCCGCCCAACTTTCCTGACTCGTCCACAGCAGCGGTTGTTCCTCTATCCCTGCTACTGGCGTGATTTCCAAAGCACGCGCAAACGGATAAAATGAAGTGCCAGTGCCGAAACTTTTAGTAATCGGATTGTCGCCGTAGCGCCTGACTGTGGGAACCGTCGGGCCCAGGCCGAATCTTTGACCGGCACCAGAAGCATCAATGACCAAACGGGTGTCTAATTTTACGCCCCATTCTTGCAGAAATTTGTCCAATCCGGTATTAATTGCTGGGTCTACCATTAAGAATAAACTGCCGCCGCGATCGAGATAAGCTTTTAGCGCTTTAATTTCTGCATCGGAAAACGGTTTTTCTGGCCCAGCAATAATTAAAGCATCTGCATCTTCCGGGACTTCTTGGCGTTCGGTAAAATTCAGCGTTTGGGCGTTATAGTATTTATCTTTCAGAGCTTTTTGGGCTTGCTCAATTCCGCCTTGACCTTCTTTCAGCGGGCGTGTTCCGTTGCTTTGCAAAAAGTAAACTGTAGGAACGCGAGTGCTGAGAATTTCTTCTAAGCCATTGGTAAGTTTGATCTCTGACAGACCTTGATTTGGGTCGCTACCAAAAGCTGTGCCGCCTTTTTGCAGCTCTTGTTTTTTGTCGCCGGATTGTAGGTAAACTTCTCCAATGCTGGTAATGCTAAATTCCCGGGCTGTTCCCGGTTGGGCCTGCGGGTCTACAAACTCGTATTGGAATTTGGAACCTCCCTCGCGTTTGTAGCTTTGCAGCAATTCTTTTGTTTGGGGATTTTGAATGGGGTCAAATACCCATACTTTGACTGGTTGTTGGAGGTTTTGCAGTATTTGTTGAGTCTGGGGGGCGAGGGTAAACTGTTGGCTTTCGGTTAAGTCGATGCGGACGGGATAACGAAATGCGATGAAGTTAATTACTCCGAGAATCACAAATACTGCGGTGGTAGCAATTAGGGCGTTAGTGCCGGCTTGGGTGGAACGCTGCCCCCAAAAGCTTTGTTCGTAACTCAAATATAGCAGCCAAAGTGCGATCGTCACTGCTCCGGCAATAACTAAACCGACTGTCAGTGGGTCCCATACTCCAGATACAAGTGCTGCTGTTACCCCCGCTGCGATGAGGAGGGGGCCCAGCAAAAAAACGTATTTCCAATTTGTTTTGCTAATTTTCATAAGGTAAATATTGAGTGAGAAAATTCCAGTTCAAGGATGTTATTCTATATCGCATTAGCCTGCAACCATGCTGTTAAATCTGACGGATGGTTGAAATCCAGTACAGCATCTCCTAGTTCTTCTAATTGCTCTACTCCTAATTGACGGATGCAGTTTTCGGTTTCCGGTTGTATTGTGCCTAAGCGCCGCACTAGCTGACGCAATATTAACGAGAGTTGAGCGGTTTTTGTCACCTGTTCTCTTGCTACATCTATGGCAATCTGCTGGTCTTGAATCCACAGTTCTTGGTTCTGCAATTCATTTAATTCTTCCTGAGTGAAGTTGTCCTCGCTGGCAATGCTAAAAGCTTTCTGAATTTCTGGAACTGCCCTCAAGGTTTCTGGTACTGTCTCCAGAGTGCTGGTATTTTCCAGAAAATAAATCCATTGGTCGGCGGTTGTTTCTAATTCTGCTAATTCCTTGCTAAATTTTGGCAGTTCGATAAATACTAATTCTATTTCAGTATCGGGATAGTCAAACTGTTGGTCTTTTTCTTGAAAAACAAACCGCGACAAAAATTCTGGCTGATTTTCAAACATTTCAAAATCGGCAATTTTTAAAGAAATTACTGTTTTTAGTCTTTCGTAGCGTTCTTTTCCTGTTAATTGCTGGCTGTAGCTTTTGGCCGCGTTGTACAAAACTCTATTGCCGAAGGAAGGCACGTTGAGGAGTTGAATTTCAACGAGGGCGATTCTGCCGCCGTTAACTATGGCTTTGACATCTAGGTGTGTGTCTTGGACTCCGAGAGTTTGATTTTCTGGTTGGGAGTTGATTATTTCTAAGTCTTCGATGACAGGCTGTGCTTCATAAAGGATGGCGTTTAAAAAATTAATCAGGATGTCTTTGCTGTCGCTGGAAGCGAATATTTTTTTGAACGCAAAGTCGATTTTTGGATTGATAAATCTCATTATTTCAAGTAATTAGTGGAATAACTAACATTAATTTGGAACTGGGAATTGGAAATTGGAAATTGGAAATTGGGAACTGAGAATTGGTGACCTCTCCTTTAATCTCGGAATCTCCGACTCTCCCATCTCTATTTCCCGAACCCTTCCCTGATTTTTTTAAGAACGCTGATATCGCAAGGCATCGATGGATTGGGCGGTCAGAAATACTCCTAAAATGATGTAACTGGCAAACATAATTAAACTGCTGGTATCGAAAACTCCCTTGACAAGATTGGTGTAATTTGTTAAGAGCGATAAATGTCCTAATGCTGTTCCGAAGGGGCCACCGATACCGACGGCGGCTGCATCGATCACCCACAGAAATAATACTAGAGTGAAGGTGAGGATGGCGGATAAAATTGTGCTGTCTGTGAGGGAGGAAATAAACATTCCGAGGGACAATACTGCTGCTGCTAGGAGGATGAGGCCGCAGTGTCCTAACAGGAGGACACCAGGGGGTACGGGTGGGGTTGAGGAACTGAGGGCGATCGCCTCGCAGAAGAGCAGGGGCAGCAACATTGTGGTGTAAAATGTCAAAACGCCGAGGAGTTTGCCGATAGCAACTGCCCAGTTTGTTAACGGCGATGTGGCTAATAGTTCTAAGGTGCCGCGTTTGCGTTCTTCTGCGTAAAGTCCCATTGAGAGTGCGGGTAGTACGAACAACGAAAGGGAACCCATGATTCGCAGGAAGAGTTGCAGGAATTCGTAGGCTACGTCGATGGGAGGTTCGGTAATTCCTGCTTGGTCTCGCTGGCTGATTTGGGGAATTAACCCGTCGGGGGCGAGGAGAATGGCGATTAAAAAGTAACCGGTGATCAGCCAAAAGACGGCGGCGATGGCATAGGCTAATGGGGAGGCAAAATAGCTTTGCAGTTCTTTGCGGTAAATTGCGACAATATTACTAATCATTACTAACCTTTAGGAATTGGGAATGGGTAATTGGCCAGTGGTAATTGGTTCATTCTGAGTCGTCTGCGGGTGGTGTTTCGCTGTCGTCGCTATCCTGTTGCTTTCTTTCTATTTGTCGCTTTTTGGTAATAGGTGGCTCTTCTGGTCGAGAATCGCTACTCGGTTGTGGCTTTTTTTTAAGTGGCCGATTTTTAACAACTGGTGGGGATTCTGGTTGAGAATGCTCGATCGACTTTGGTGTATCTAAAATCTGTTCTGGTTCTGCTTCATGATGCTCGATCGACTCTACGATTTCTGCAACTTCGAGATTTTCGACAATTGGTTCTGGTTGAGAATGTTCGATCGACTCTAGGGTTTCTGAAACGAGCAGATTTTCGACAATCGGTTCTGGTTGAGGATGTTCGATCGACTCTACTGTTTCTGAAACTGCGAGATTTTCGACAATTGGTTCTGCTTCATGATGCTCGATCGACTCTACGATTTCTGCAACTTCGAGATTTTCGACAATTGGTTCTGGTTGAGAATGTTCGATCGACTCTACCATTTGAACAATGAGCAGATTTTCGACAACCGGTTCTGGTTGAGGATGCTCTAGCGACTTTGGTGAATCTAAAATCAGTTCGGGTTCTGGTTGAGGATGTTCTAGCGACTCTACCGTTTCGACAATGAGCCGATTTTCGACAATCGGTTCTAGTTGAGGATGTTCTAGCGACTCTACCGTTTCGACAATGAGCAGATTTTCGACAACCGGTTCTAGTTGAGGATGTTCTAGCGACTCTACCGTTTCGACAATGAGCAGATTTTCGACAATCGGTTCTGGTTGAGAAGGCTCGATCGACTCTACTGTTTCGACAATGAGCAGATTTTCGACAATCGGTTCTGGTTGAGAAAGTGCGCTCGACTCTTGTCTTTCTACAATTTCCAGAAAATCTGCCACTGGTTGCATTTCTGGTTCTAAATCGCTTATTTCCTCTGGTGTTTCTGCAAGTGTTTCTGATTCTGGTTGAGGATGCTTGATCGACTCTACTGTTTCAGAAACTTCTAGATTTTCGACAATCGGTTCTGGTTGAGGATGCTCGATCGACTCTACTGTTTCTACAACTGGTTCGGATTCTGGTTGAGAAAGTGCGATCGACTCTTCTGTTTCTACAACTTCTAAATTTTCGACAACTGGTGCTGGTGGAGAAGGTTCTATCGGGAGTATCTCACTTTTGTGAAAAATATTTTTTACAAAAGTGAGCATCCTGCTTGCTAGTGTAGATATCTGTGGCGAGTCAGATGCTGGGGTTCCTGTGACACCCAAACTGAGATGCTTCTCTTTTATCGACTCTGTTGTTTCGACAATCGGTTCTGGTTGAGAAAGCTCGATCGACTCTGTTGTTTCGAGAATCGGTTCTGGTTCGGGATGTGCGATCGACTCTATTGTTTCTACAACTGGCTGGGATTCAGGCTGAGGATGTTCGATCGACTCTACTGTTTCGAGAATCGGTTCTGGTTCGGGATGTACGATCGACTTTACGGTTTCGACAATCGGTTCTGGTTCGGGATGTGCGATCGACTCGACAATCGGTTCTGGTTGAGAAAGCTCGATCGACTCTACGGTTTCTACAACTGGTTCGGATGCTGAATGAGAATCATAGATCGACTCTAGCCTATCTGAAACTGGCAGATTTTCCACAATCGGTTGCGATTCCGATTGATGAGCATCCACGATCGAGTCTTGAATTTCTGTCGCTGGCAGATTTCGATCGACCTCCGGTTCGCTGTGCACCAGAATATCTTCTTCCGGTTTATTTTGGGCCGCTGTCAGCCTTAAAAACACATCTTCGAGAGTAGCCTGATTGCGGCGCATTTCGCAGAGTCCGAATCCAGAGGCGATAATAGCTGCGGCAATTTCTCGTCCGGGTTCTATGTCCGATTCGCACAAGGCCCGCAGGTGGTAACGACCTGCTACAAATTGCTGCTTGGGGATTAATTCGACCGATCGAACTCCCTGCACATTTTCCAAAGAAGGCAGCAACAGACTGTTTAAAAAATCCGCCTCACCTTCAACTTCCACTTCGTAACCTTCTCCGGTGGCCAACTCTCCCATCAAATTTTCAGGAGTACCCGCAGCGACGATTTTACCGCGATTGATGATGGTAACGCGGTTACAAGTCATGCTGACTTCCGGCAGAATGTGGGTGGAAAGGATGATTGTGTGCTGGCCGCCGAGGCTTTTGATGAGATTGCGGACTTCGATGATTTGGCGGGGGTCTAGGCCGACGGTTGGTTCGTCTAAGATAATCACTGGTGGGTCGTGGACGATCGCCTGGGCGATACCGACACGTTGCCGAAATCCTTTAGAAAGTTTGCGGATTAAAACTTTGCGTTTATCAACCAGGCCGCAGCGTTCGATCGCGGATGTGACTCGTTGCGCGCGATCGCCCGCCGATACTTGCTTAATCCTGGCCACAAAAAACAGAAACCCTTCCACAGTCATTTCTGGATAAAGCGGCGGGTTTTCCGGCAGATAGCCGATGCGCTGTCTGACGGCCATCGAGTTTTCGTGAACATCGAGGCCGGCGATGCGGGCGGTACCGCTGGATGCGGGCAAATATCCCGACAAAATCCGCATGGTTGTGGTTTTGCCAGCGCCGTTTGGCCCCAAAAAACCGAGAATTTCTCCTGATTCGACCGAGAAGGACACGTCCGCGATCGCTGCGGTCGAACCGTAAGTTTTGCTTAAGTGTTCTACTTCAATCATTTTTCCGAAGCCAGTCGATTTTAGATTTTAGATTTTAGATTTTAGATGTGACTCCACCGCTTGCGGGCTGTGCGTCTTAGCACGCGGGCAGTGCGGGTCGATCGAATTTATGGCGCAAATTTTAATTTGATTTTGTCTTTTAGTGTAGTCCGGCCGTAACCAAATCTATCATAAGTGGCGATCGTACCAGAGAAACACGCGACGAGTTTGGGGCTGCAGTTGTCTCACTTCAGCTAAGGTTGAGATTGTTTTTGCACATTCATAAGTTTAGGCAATACTTCTGTCACTTAAGTTTTAAAGTTTCAAACAATCACTAATTTTTTTGCTGTAGAGTTCGGTTTTTTATTGATTTCATTCTCATTTAGTTGACGAATTTAGGTCGTTTGCGTGGTATTATCAATTTAAAAATCTTGGCTACGTATGTCAAGTTATAAAATACAGCTTGAAACCCTATATATTCCGTTTTGGAAGCCTGTGTCGTGCAGTTAATTGTTTTTTATACAACCCTGTCAAAATATATTTTTATTGCTGATTGTTAAGCAAGTGTAAAGCGGGGGTTGACAAAATGACGCTTTGATGTATAGGACTTTTTTTGACGAACCGCGAAGGCGCAAAGGGCGCGAAGGAAGGAAGAAAGCAGGGATTATGGTTGCTGAAATTGAGTTAACAGCCAACTTCCTACTTGTGCTTGGTCTTGAGTGCGACTCCGCTGCAAGGCTTCTTCTAGTAAAGCAATAGTCAATCCCGGTAAAACTTCCGATTGCACAATCCGCCGGCTGCCATTATCGGCGATGATAGCAAAGGCAATAATTTCTATTTTTTTTACGTCTATTACCCAGTATTCCGCGACTTTTAGTTCTTCGTAAAGCAACCGTTTTTCCCCGATGTCGTCAGCCAAAGTTGAGTCAGCAACTTCTATGACTAAATCTGGCGGTGAAGTAACGTCAAGATTTGCGATCGAAGTTCCACTCGGTGCTAATTTAGCTCTGTCTCCAATGTAGTAAGATAAGTCTGGCTGACATTCTCGAACTCCTGTTTTCCGGTAGCTACATTTATTGAATCCATTAACAGAAAGACCTTTAATAGTGCAAAATAAGTTAGCTGCTAAAAGTGCGAGATCCGGCCCTACTGACATCGTTTCAATCCTCATTTGTCCGTTGCGATAGTAGCATTTTGCTTTTTCATAAGCCGGGTTGTCTGCAAATTCGACGAATTCTTCCCAGCTAGCTACTACCCAGACATCTGTTGGCAATTGAGTCTTTAGTTCGCTCATGTTTTTTTGTGCCAAATATTTTAATCATATAACACTACTCAATCAAATGTAAATATCTCTCTCTTTCTCCTCCTCTGCGCCCTCTGCGCCCTCTGCGGTTAAAAAATCTTAACTCCTTTTCCAAATCTTAATTTCCCCCAACCAACCCGCACTCACAATCGTCTTACCATCTGCGCTAATTCCCACAGCAGTAACATAGCCAGAATGTCCGCTCAAATTACCTTTCAATTCGCCCGATCGCACATCCCACAATTTCACACTCTTATCCCAACTCCCACTAACCAGTATACTCCCATCCCGACTGATTGCCACAGACCAAACTCCGTCAGTATGGCCGCTTAAGCGCCGAATTAACTGCCCGTTTCCGACATTCCACAACCCAATTGTCCCGTTACTGTTTCCCGCAGCCAAAGTTTTCCCATCGGGAGTAAAAGCTAGGGACAAAACAGATAAATTTTTGCCAGCAATCGTGCGAATTCCTTGACCTGTTGCTAAATTCCACAACCTAATTGAACCGTCTTTACCGCCGCTAGCTAAAATTTTGCTATCCGGGCTAATCGCCACAGCATTCACCAGTCCAGAATGCCCGGTTAAAGTCCGCAGCAATTCCCCAGTTTTGGCATTCCAAACCTTCACAGTTTTATCCCAACTGCCACTCGCTACAAACAAGCCGTCGGGACTGAGGGTAACGCTCGAAACAGCACCGGAATGCCCGCTCAAAGTGCGTACAACCGCGCTGGTTTCTAAATTCCAAATTTTTACAGTTTTGTCGTCGCTGCCGCTAGCTAACACTTTTCCGTCCGCACTAGCTGCGAGTGCATTTACGGCTTCTGCGTGTCCTTGCAGGGTAGTTTTTAATTGCCCGTTGGGAAAATTCCAAACTGAGATTGTGCCGTTGCTATTTCCTGTAGTAAAATAAGCGGAAGCTAGGGCGAGGGAACTCACAACTTCCGAAGATCCTTTGAGGGTATTTGTGGCGACAAAGGCGATCGCGCTTCCAGGTTTCCGAGGCGCATTATTAACAGGAGTTTTCGGATTTCCGGCTGTGGGAGATTGGGGAACAACCGGCAGCGAAACAGTCGATCGCCATTTCATGAAAGTATTGATTTCTATCCCCGCCGCCACGATTTTATCCGAATTTTCTTCTAACCTGACAATGCCGTTAATTGCCACAACTCGCCCCGCATCGTCGAGTACGGGCCCGCCGCTCATCCCCGCTCTCACTAAGTTATTGTATACCAAAGTATAACCGTTCCAGGGAGTCTGGCGGCCGGTAAGCTGACCTTCCGTGGCGATGAAAATCGGCTGTCTCAGGGAACCGCCGGATGTCGGCCAGCCGGCTACATAGGCATTTTTTCCGGGAGTTGCTGCGGAATTGGCTAATTGAGCGAGGCGGTAGCTTTGAGGGCTGCTGAAGGGCACCACGGCTAAGTCCATCCCTGGCACTCGCCGCACGAGGCTGTAGTATACAGAGTGAGCTACACCGTCGGGAGTTACAACTTCGTAATCGCCTGCTTTATCGACTACGTGCCAGTTGGTAAGAATATAGTATGTGCTGCCTTGTTTCTCTAAAATTACTCCAGAACCGCCTTTTGGCCCTTGGATGCGAACGGTAATTTGTTTGGCGACGGTTTTTACTGCGTCGGCGGTTAAGGCGAGGGCGATTTGAGGTGATGTGAGTGGGATGAGGGCGATCGAACTCAGGGCGATCGTAGCACTCAAAATAGCCGGAATTGTTCTGCTGTAGTTCATGATTGTGTCAATTTAACATACCCACCTATCAACGGACGGATCGGTTTTCCGGTTTGTGGCATATTTTCAAACAAAATGAGTTAGTAGGGTGCGTCAGCTAGAGTTTTTAGTGGATAATTGAAAGTTTAAGAACTGACGCACCTTACAGCTAGGGGGTGCGTCAGTTCATGCAATTTCAAACAAGCCTCTCAACTTCGTACTGACTAGAGTTTTTAGTGGATAATTGAAAGTTTAAGAACTGACGCACCTTACAGCTAGGGGGTGCGTCAGTTCATGCAATTTCAAACAAGCCTCTCAACTTCGTACTGACTAGAGTTTTTAGTGGATAATTGAAAGTTTAAGAACTGACGCACCTTACAGCTAGGGGGTGCGTCAGTTCATGCAATTTCAAACAAGCCTCTCAACTTCGTACTGACGCACCCTACAACTTGACTTATAATGGTATTTAGAAAGTGGGACAAAGAGTTAACTGAGGAAAATCTCCAACAAGAAATAGCTCAAGCCAAGCAAGCATGGAAAACTGCTGAGGCTACAGAGCCCCGTGCTGAATCCGTGCAGTATAATCAGTCGGAAGATTTAATTATTATCAAACTGAAAAACGGTGCTATTTTCTGTTTTCCTCCAAGCCTTGCACAAGGCTTAGAAGGTGCTTCACCAGAACAGCTTGCTGATGTTTGGCTTCCGCCTTCCGGTAGTAGCGTGCACTGGGCAAGCTTAGATGTTGATTTTGGCATTCCCGAACTTCTAGCAGGTATTTTTGGGACAAAATCTTGGATGGCTGATTCATTTATTAGTCCGCGAAGGCGGACTTCGTTTTTGTAGTAGTGGTTTCAACCGCGAGTAATTTCAAATTCCCGACTTCTCCAATAAATCGGGGATTTCGCATTCAATTCTATGCCAAATCAAACAGCAAAAATTCAGCATCTACCGTAGCTTCAATCGCCAATTCAGACTCGCCGCTAACCGCCGCAGCGTCGCCATTTTCTAAAGTCAAACCGTTGAGCAAAACCGAGCCGCGAGCAACTTGCACCCAAGCATGGCGATTCGGCTGCAAAGCATGAGAAACCCGCGTGTCTTTATCCAAAACAGCCGCATACAAATCCACATCTTGATGCACTTTCACAGCACCATCTCTCGCATCTCGTGCCGCCACTAAGCGCAGTTTTTCGTGCCTTTCTGCTAGGGGAAACTCCCGCTGTTCGTAACTCGGTTGCAAGCCATTTGTATCCGGTAACAGCCAAATTTGTAGCAAATGAACAGGCTCAGTTTGCGAGTGATTGAACTCGCTGTGCTGGATGCCAGTACCTGCACTCATCCGCTGCACTTCACCGGGTTTGATTGCTGCACCGGTTCCCAAACTGTCTTTGTGTTCTAATGCTCCTTCCAGTACATAAGTAATGATTTCCATGTCGCTGTGTCCGTGAGTCCCGAAACCTTTCGCAGGGCTAATCATATCCTCATTAATTACCCGCAAAGACCGAAAATTCATATATTTTGAGTCGTAATAATCGGCAAACGAAAATGTGTGGTAACTGTCCAACCAACCGCGATTAGCGTGTCCTCTTGCTTCACTTTTTCTGACGGTAATCATTTTCTCATCCTCAGTGAAATTTATCGGGTGTTTCTGAGATGTCTCTACTTTAAACCGAGTCAAGCTATTATGGAAAGTACGCACTTAAAAGTGCGGTACTTACCAAAAAGATACTATGCAAGTCAAAGAAGGAAGTATTGAGAGAGCAAATTGCCCGGTAGAGAGAACTTTAGAGGTGATTGGCGGGCGGTGGAAAGTCTTGATTCTGCGGGAGTTGTTTCAAGGAGTGAAGCGCTTTAACGAGCTGCAACGGGCTGTCAACGGCATTACGCAGAAAATGCTGACGCAGCAATTGCGGGAGATGGAGTCAGACGGGATTGTGCACCGGGAAATTTACCTGCAAGTTCCGCCGAAAGTTGAATATTCGCTTACACCTTTGGGCGCAAGCCTCAAACCGATTATTGATACTATGCACGAATGGGGAATTAAGCATATTAACTATAGTTAAGTGCGATCGTGTCTGCTTACTTCCCAATTTCATACCGCCAAATATATCATATCTGATAAAATAACCCTTATCAAGTTTGTAGTGAGGACTTTAGTCCTCTAAGTTTGAAGAGGACTTTAGTCCTCACTACAAACCTGTTTGATTGTAGCCCTTGCTATCCTAAGATAAATCAGGCTAGTTTAGTCTGTTCTGTCAGGGTAATGCTTTTTTCCATCTTCCGACTGATGTCGCTTTTTGTAGTTAGCCTAACAATAATAATATGAACAAAATAGAGCGTCTCGCCACCCTCAACCGCATTCGCAAACTCAGCCGGCTGATGGATACCGCCATTGGCATCCCCGGTACTAAATTTCGCATTGGTTTAGACCCCATTATCGGTTTAGTTCCGGGTGCTGGGGATCTCGTAGATACCGCGTTTTCCGCATACCTAGTTTATTTAGCCACTCAATTCAAGATCCCCCCCAAAACCCTCGGAAAAATGATTTACAATATCGGTTTAGAGGCCGTCGTGGGTTCAGTACCTTTAGTCGGAGATAT
>Ga0335395_10001939_pt1 | contig 12870 bp, 11 predicted proteins | sample MAT02_FD_205744 | JGI IMG/M metagenome (GOLD analysis project Ga0335395, IMG submission 205744) | Freshwater microbial communities from Lake Fryxell liftoff mats and glacier meltwater in Antarctica - MAT-02 (spades assembly) (version 2) ...
CGGATCTTCGCCATGTCGTGCTCCAGCGAATCGGTGGTTTCGATCAGCGGGCCGACGCCGATGATGCGTTCGGGGTAGTGGAAGTAGGCGCACAGCACCGGCACGTCGGCGGCGCGGGCGATGCGCCAGAAGCCGGACTTCCAGTGTTGAACCTGCTTGCGCGTGCCTTCAGGCGCCAAAGCGACCCACAGCTGCGGGCGGCTGCGGTAGCGTTCGGCCACCTGTTCGACCACGCCTGCGGTGCTGCCGCGGTTGACCGGGAAGGCGCCGCAGCGGCGCAGCAGCCAGCCGAGCGGGCCGACGAACAGCTCGCGTTTGGCCATGATGCCGATGTCCAAACCGAGCGCGAGCCTTACCGCGAGCCCCCAGACCGCGTCCCAGCCGGAGGAATGCGGCGCGGCGATGATCAACAGCCGGTCGACTTCCGGGAACTGGCCCTCGATGCGCCATCCGCCCAGACGCAGCACGCTGCGCCCGACCCAGCGCGAAAACCGGCCCCCCGCGCGCGGCGCCCGCGAGGGCGGCGGCGCAGCCAGGGGCGCGTGCATGGGCTGCATCAGTCGTAGTCCACTTCGCGTGCGGCGCGCTGGCGCTTGATGCCGGCGCGCTCGCGCTTGCTGGTCAGGCGACGCTCTTCCGAGCCGCGGGTCGGCTTGGTGGCGATCCGCGGCTTTGGCGGTTTGAGCACGGCCTGAATCAGTGCGGCCAGGCGCGCGCGGGCATCCTCGCGGTTGCGGTCCTGGCTGCGGAAACGCTGGGCCTGGATGATCACCACGCCTTCGGCGGTGATGCGGTGGTCGCGGCGCGCCAGCAGGCGCGCTTTCAGCGGCGCCGGCAGCGCGTCCGACTGCGCGGCGTCGTAGCGCAGCTCGACCGCGGTCGACACCTTGTTGACGTTCTGCCCGCCCGGGCCGGAGGCGCGCACGAAGCGCTCTTCGAGTTCTTCGTCGGGGATAGCGATGGCGGAAGTGATCTGGAGCATGGGGCCGATTCGCAGGGGCGGGCGGGAGTGTAGCTTTCGCTGTGTGCAGGCGGATTGTGGCTTCGGGAGCGGAGACGGGCGATTGGAGATTGAAGACGGAAAATTGGGGATTGGCGATCGGAGATTCGGGATTCGGGATTCGGGACGGGGAAAGCAGAGCCGTACCGGCGAGAGTGCTGTCCTGCAGCGTGGTGCGCCAGCGCTGGTCGCTCCAGTGACTGCGGGCGAGCCGCTCAGTTCCGAATTTCGCAGTTCCAATCGCGGGCGGGCGCAAACGCATTGCCCCAGCCGAAGCGCTCCAGCAGCTGCATGAACTCTGCGTCCAGCCCGGCTTCGAGCGTCATCCGCTCGCCGCTGTGCGGATGCGAAAAACTCAGCCGCCAGGCGTGCAGCAGCATGCGGTGACAGCGGAACTCGGCGCGGAACAGTCGATTGTGGCGGCCGTCGCCGTGGCTGGTGTCGCCGATCAGATGATGATGAATGTGCTTCAAATGCCGACGCAGCTGGCGGTAGCGGCCGGTTTCCGGCGCGATCGCCAACAGGCTGTAGCGGGCGGTCTCGAACCCGCTCATCGGGATCGGCAGTTCGATGGCGGCAAGCCGGTTGAAGTGGCTCAGCGCGGGCTTCGGCTCGGGCTTGCCCGGGGCATCCAGCGGGTGATCGATGCTGCCCTGGTCTTGCGTCCAGCCGCGCACTACGGCGAGGTAGGTCTTCTGCACGCTGCGGCCCATGAACTGCTCGCCCAAGGCGGCGGCGGTGACCTTGTCGAAGGCCAACAGCAGGGCGCCGGAGGTGGCGCGGTCGAGCCGATGCGCAAGAAAACAGCGCTTGCCCAGCTGCTCGCGCAGGCTGTCGAGCAGGAAGCGGTCCTCATGCGCCGCGATCTGGCTGCGGTGGGCCAGCAGGCCGGCCGGTTTGTTGACCACGGCCAGAGCCTCGTCGCGGTAGAGCAGTTCCAGCGGGGCGTCGGTCATGACCGGGGCGTTTGAGACGGCCGGCTATCATGCCCGACCCACCGATTCTCTCGAAGCCCGCCCATGCAGCCTATCGACACCGTCGCCGACTACCTGCGCGGCCTGCAGGACCGGATCTGCAGCGCGACTGAAACCGCCGACGGCGGCGCGCGATTCACCGAAGACCTCTGGACCCGCGCCGAAGGCGGCGGCGGCCGCACCCGCATCCTGCGCGAGGGCGCGGTGTTCGAGCAGGCCGGCGTCGGTTTTTCGGATGTCTCCGGCGAGCGCCTGCCGCCCTCGGCCAGTGCGGCGCGGCCGGAGCTGGCGGGCGCGTCCTGGCGTGCGGTCGGAGTGTCGCTGGTGTTCCATCCGCGCAACCCGTATTTGCCGACCACCCACGCCAACGTCCGCCACTTCCGCGCGATGCGCGACGGCGAAGTGGTGGGCGGCTGGTTCGGCGGCGGCTTCGACCTCACGCCTTTCTATCCCTTTGACGAAGACGTGCTGCACTGGCACCGCAGCGCGCGCGCGCTGTGCGAACCGTTCGGCGGCGAAGCTCGCTACGCCGCACACAAGCGCGGGTGCGACGAGTACTTCTACCTGAAGCACCGCGGCGAGACGCGCGGCGTCGGCGGCCTGTTTTTCGATGATCTGCACGAGGATTTCGATCGCGATTTCGGCTACCTGCGGGCGGTCGGCGACGGCTTTCTCGATGCCTATCTGCCGATTGTCGAACGTCGCCGCGACACGCCCTACGGCGAGCGTGAGCGCGAGTTCCAGCTGTACCGGCGCGGCCGCTACGTGGAGTTCAACCTGGTCTGGGACCGCGGCACCCTGTTCGGGCTGCAGAGCGGTGGCCGCACCGAATCGATCCTGATGAGCCTGCCGCCGCGGGTGCGCTTCGAGTACGGATTCGTTCCGGAGCCGGGCAGCGCCGAGGCGCGGCTGGGCGAGTATCTGCGGCCGCGGGAGTGGCTTGCTGAAGCGTGAGGCGTATCCAGGGGGTCGGGGAGGGGCAGCGCTGGGCGAACCGCCCTGTTCGCAGCCGGGCCCTGCGCGTGCCCGCTCGATTCCGCTATCGCCAAGCCTGTGCCCTGCCGCGCCGCGCATCGATTCCCGATTCCCGATTCGCGCGGTCCGATTCGCGCGGTCCGAGTTCCGATTCGCGGCGCAAAGCTTCGCAGCCCAAAGTTCATCGGCTCAAAGTTTCTCGGCTTTAAAACGAAAAACCCCGAGAGCGAGGGGGCGCTCTCGGGGTCAGGGGCGCGGCGTCGGCCGGGGGAAGCCTTCACCGCGCGGATTCACTCAAGGGGAGGGAGCGAATCGCGAGCGGCGTTGCACCGCTCGGGAAGAGAGATTGCGCTTGGGGCGCTGAGTTCAAGGCGGCGCGCGGATTCGTTCAGCCGCGCTTTAGCGAAGCAAAGCGCAGCGCCATCGGTCGGCGCCAACACGCAGACGGGCGGCAGAACTGAGGTTCCAGAAAAAAGTTGGCCCCGAGAGCCGGGGGGAGCTCTCGGGGCCGGGGGTCCGGAAGGGGGTGGGGGAACCGCACCTTCCGTGTATTCACTCAAGGGGGAGGGAGTGAATCGGGCCAGCATTGCGCCGGCCGTGGGGAGAAGTCTACCGATCCAGTCTGAAACTCTCATGACTGTCGTCGTAAAGATTGCACACAATTAAATTACGGTTCAGTTTCACGGGCATGGAGGCTGCTGATCGGGCCATGTAAAACGATTGCAGGGTCCGCTTCGACGCCGTCTGAAAACCAGCAAGTAACTGAATATTATGGTTTGTTTAGGGATTCGGAGCGAGCCGTTCGTGGCGCAATCGGCAGTGCCGGCCTTGCTGAGCGGGCTCGCTCGGATTCCAGCTGGCGCGCAGCCTCCACCAGCGGGCAGTCTGTGGCCGTCAGGCCGTCAGGCCGTCAAGGCGTCCAGGCCTTTGCCGTCAAGGTTCACAAGGCGCGCCTAGTGCGCCTGATCCCAGTTGTCGCCGACGCCGGCCTCTACCAGCAGCGGCACGCGCAGGTCTGCGGCGGCCTGCATGCGCCGCTTGGCCTCCACCACCAGGGTGTCGACGAAGGCTTCCTCGCATTCGAACACCAGTTCGTCGTGCACCTGCAGCACCATCCGCGCGCGGCCCTCCTGCTGGCCGAGCCAGGCGTGCAGATCGAGCATGGCGCGCTTGATGATGTCGGCGGCGCTGCCCTGCATGGGCGCGTTCACCGCGGCGCGCTCGGCGCCGGCGCGCAGGGCCTGCTGGCGGGCGTGAATCTCGTTCAGGTACAGGCGGCGGCCGAATATCGTCTCCACGTAACCCTGTTCCCTCGCGCTGTGGCGAATCCGCTCCATGTAGCCCTGCACCCCCGGATAGCGGGCGAAGTACAGCGCGATGTAATCCTGCGCCTCGCCGCGGTCGATGCCGAGCTGCTTGGCCAGGCCAAATGCGCTCATGCCGTACATCAGGCCGAAGTTGATCGCCTTGGCGGCGCGGCGCTGGTCGCCGCTGACGTGCTCCAGCGGCACGCCGAAGACTTCAGCGGCAGTGGCTCGATGCACATCGAGGCCGCCGGCGAAGGCCGCCAGCAGGCCGGGGTCTTCCGACAGGTGAGCCATGATCCGCAGCTCGATCTGCGAATAGTCGCAGGCCACCAGCTTGCTGCCCGCAGGCGCGATGAAGGCGCGGCGGATGCGGCGGCCATCCTCGCTGCGGATCGGTATGTTCTGCAGGTTGGGGTCACTCGACGAGAGCCGACCGGTTGCTGCACCGGTCTGGTGGAAGCTGGTGTGCACGCGACCGGTCGCCGGGTTGATCGCTTCGGGCAGCTTGTCGGTGTAGGTGCTGCGCAGCTTGGTGAGGCTGCGGTAGTCGAGGATCAGCCGCGGCAGCGCGTGCTGGTCGGCGATTGCCTCCAGTGCTTCCTCGTTGGTGCTCGGCGCGCCGCCCGGCGTCTTGACCAGCGCCGGCAGGCCCAGCCCATCGAACAGCAGAGCGCCGAGCTGCTTGGGCGAATCGAAATTGAAACTGCGACCGGCCAGCTCAAAGCCCTGCTTCTGCAGCTCAAGCATGCGCTTGCCGAGGTCCTGACTCTGCCGACGCAGCTCATCGGCGTCGATCAGCACGCCGACGGCCTCCATGTCGGTGAGCACCTGCACCAGCGGCAGCTCGATCTCCCGGTAGACCCGTGCCAGCGCCGGCTCGGCTCCGAGCTTCGGCCACAGTGCGCGGTGCAGGCGCAGGGTGATATCGGCGTCCTCGGCCGAATACTCGCAGGCGCGCTCCAGCTCGACATCGGCGAACGAGATCTGCTTGGCGCCTTTGCCCGCCACCTCGCTGTAGGCAATCGGCGTGTAGCCGAGGTAGTGCTTGGCCAGTGAGTCCATGTCGTGGCGGCTGGCGGTGGAATTGAGCACGAAGCTCTCCAGCATGCTGTCCTGGGTCAGCCCGCGAAGGGTGATGCCGTGTTCGCGCAGCACGTGGATGTCGTACTTGGCGTTCTGCGCCAGCTTCGGCCGCTCGGGATCTTCGAGCACCGGCTGCAGGCGCTTGAGCACCGCGGCACGGTCGAGCTGTTTGGGTGCGCCCGGATAGGTATGCGCCAGCGGCAGATAGACGCCCTCGCCGATTCGAGTGGAAAAGGCCAGGCCCACGAGCTCTGCGCGCAGCGCATCGAGGCTGGTGGTTTCGGTATCGAAGCAGATCAGTTCAGCGTGCTCAAGTTCCTCGATCAGCGCATCCAGCCCGGCTTCGTCGAGGATCAGCCGGTACTGGCCCTTCTCGGCGACGGCCGCCGGGGCTGCGCTCAGAACACCCGCGCTGCCGGCTGCAGTGACGTGGGAATCGACGCGGCCGGCCTCCAGATCGCGCAGGGCGGCGCCGAAGCCGTAGCGCGCGTAGAGCACGCGCAGAGCCTCGACGTCACGCTGCCGCAGATGCAGCTCGCGCGGGCCGCGGTCGAGCTCGACATCCAGCTTGATGGTGGTGAGCTGACGGTTCAGCGGCAGCCGCGGCAGCGCCGCGCGCAGGTTGTCGCCGACCTTGCCGCCGATTTTTGCGGCCTCAGCGGCCGCCATCACGCCGTCGAGCGTGCCGTATTCGCCCAGCCACTTGGCGGCGGTCTTCGGCCCGCATTTGTCGACTCCGCGAATGTTGTCGACGCTGTCGCCCATCAGGGCAAGGAAGTCGATGATCTGCTCGGGCCGCACGCCGAATTTTTCAACCACGCCGGCCTCGTCCAGGGTGCTGCCGCTCATGGTGTTGACCAGGCGGATACCCGGCCGCACCAGCTGGGCGAAATCCTTGTCCGAGGTCGACACCTCCACCTCGATGCCGTCGGCGGCGGCGCGCGTGGCCAGCGTGCCGATCACGTCGTCAGCCTCGACCTCGGGCACCCGCAGGATGGGAAAGCCCAGCGCTTCGACAATCGCCATCATCGGCTCGATCTGCGCGCGCAGATCGTCCGGCATCGCCTCGCGATTCGCCTTGTATTCGGGGTACAGCGCGTCGCGGAAGGTCGGCCCGGAGGCGTCCATCACGAAGGCCGTGTAGTCGGGCGCGGCTTTCAGCGTGGCGCGCAGCATGTTGACCACGCCGAACAGCGCGCCGGTCGGCTGGCCGGCCGCATTCGACAGCGGCGGCAGCGCATGGAAGGCGCGATAGAGGTAGCTGGAGCCGTCGATCAGGATGAGCTTTTGCATGCGCGGCAGTGTAGTCGCTGCGCGCTTCCCGCTGCCCCTGCCGGTGGCTATGCTTAGGGCACCCACCGTCGGAGGATGCTGCCATGCGCGTTCTGATCTGCCTGCTGCCGCTGTTGTTCTTGGCGCCCGCGCTTGCGCAGACCTCGCCCAAGCCAATTGAGGAAGCGCCGCTGCCGCCGAAGGTGCAGGTTTCGCCCGCCGAGGAGGATGCGCCGGCGGTGAACATTCGCCGCGATGAGGCGACCGGTGATGTGGTCGAGGAATACCGGGTGAACGGCCGCCTGCAGATGGTCAAGGTGACCCCGCAGCGCGGCCCCAGCTACCAGCTGCTCGATACCAACGGCGACGGCAAGCTCGACCGCAGCGACTACGAGGGCAACGTGCGGCCGGTGTACTGGACCCTGTACGAGTGGAACTGACGGGCGCAGGGAATGGGGATTCTGGCGTGGGGATTCAGCGCCGTTCCGTTAGAGGCCTGCGGACCGTGCAGTTACGGCGATGCAGTGATGATCCGCTACCGCGCACACTTCGCGCACTGACGCGCTCGGCATGATCGACGCTGTGCATGCCGTCGGCCTGTGGCTGGGCGGCTTCCGCCTGTTCGGGCTTGCACTGCCGCTGTGGGGTCTGGCGCTGGTCGGCGCCGCGCTGGTGGCCTCGCCGCGCACGTTGGAGCGGCTGCAGCAGGGCCTGGGCTGGCTGCTGTCGGCGCTCACCCCGCTGGTGGTGCTGCTGTGTTTCGGCCTGGTGGCCGCGCGCTACGGCTTGGGGAAGGGCTCGATCGCCGCGCAGGAGGCCATGCTTTGGCTGCATGCGCTCATTTTCATGCTGGGCGCCGCCTTCACCCTGAAGTGCAACCGCCACGTCCGCGTCGACGTGCTGCACGCGCGCCTCTCGAAGCGCACGCAGGCGCGCATCGAAGCCGTTGGGCACCTGTTCCTGCTGCTGCCGTTCGCGCTGTTCCTGCTGTGGATCAGCCTCGACTACGCGGCCGCCAGCTGGGCCATGCAGGAGCGCTCGCGTGAGCCCGCCGGTCTGCCCGGCGTGTTTCTGCTCAAGGCCCTGATTCCACTGGCGGCCTGGCTGCTGGCGGTGCAGGGCCTGGCGCTGACGGCCAGCGCGCTGAAGGCCGGGTTCGGCAGCGGGTCGCGGACATGAGTGCGCTGATGGTCGGGCTGCTGGTGCTGAGCCTGTGCGCCGGTCTGCTGCTGGGTTTTCCGGTGGCCTTCACGCTCGGCGGCGTGGCCCTGCTGTTCGCCGGCCTCGGCATGGCGCTGGGGGTGTTCGATCCGGCCTTTCTGCAGGCCTTCCCCAACCGGGTGTTCGGGATCATGGGCAACGAAACCCTGCTGGCGGTGCCGCTGTTCGTGTTCATGGGGGTGATGCTGCAGCGCTCGAAGCTGGCCGAAGATCTGCTGGAAACCGTCGCCGCCCAGTTCGGCCGCCTGCGCGGCGGGCTGGTGGTGTCGGTGCTGGTGGTCGGCGCGCTGCTGGCGGCCTCAACAGGCATCGTCGGCGCCACCGTGGTCACGCTCGGCTTGATCGCCCTGCCCAGCATGCTGCGCCACGGCTACTGCCCGCGGCTGGCCTCCGGTGCCGTCTGCGCCTCGGGCACGCTGGGCCAGATCATCCCGCCCTCGGTGGTGCTGGTGCTGCTCGGCGATCAGCTCGGCTCGGCCTATCAGCAGGCCCAGCTCAAGCTCGGCAATTTCGCGCCGCAGACCGTTTCTGTGGGTGATCTGTTTGCCGGCGCACTGCTGCCCGGCCTGCTGCTGGTCGGCCTGTACGTTGGCTATGTGCTGATCGTGGCCTGGCGTCAGCCGCAGCGCGCCCCGGCCATTGACCCGGCCAGCCTGCCGCCGCGCAGCGCGCTGCAAATGCTGGGCGCGGTGATCCCGCCGCTGCTGCTGATCGTCTGCGTGCTCGGCTCGATCCTGTTCGGCGTTGCGACGCCCACCGAGGCCGCCGGCGTCGGTGCGGTCGGCGCCAGCGTGCTGGCGCTGCTGCGCGGTCAGCTCGATCGCGCCTGCCTGCAGGCGGTCTCGCGCGAGACCGTGCTGATCACCTCGATGGTGTTCGCGATCCTGCTCGGCGCGGCGCTGTTCGCGCTGGTGTTTCGCGGTTTCGGCGGCGACGACCTGGTGCACGCGCTGCTGACCGGCCTGCCCGGCGGCACGTGGGGCGCGGTTGTTGCGGTGATGCTGCTGATGTTCGTGCTCGGCTTCGTGCTCGACTTCATCGAGATCGTGTTCGTGGTGGTACCGATCGTTGCCCCGGTGCTGTTCGTGCTGGGCGTCGACCCGATTTGGCTCGGTGTGATGATGGCGGTCAACCTGCAGACCAGCTTCCTGACCCCGCCCTTCGGCTTCGCCCTGTTCTACCTGCGCGGCGTAGCGCCGCCGGGTTTGAGCACGCCGGATCTGTATCGCGGAGTTATTCCCTTCATCGGCCTGCAGGTGCTGCTGCTGCTGCTGCTGGCGCTGTGGCCGGGGCTGGCAACCTGGCTGCCGGCGGTGCTGGCGGGGCCCTGATCGGGCCGCGTGGGAGTTCGGGATCGGGGATCGGGGATCGGGGATTGGGGATTGGGGATTGGGGTTTAAGCAAGCCCTGCTCTCGCCAATCGGGGTCATCGCTGCGACGGATTGCTCAGCGCGTTACGCCCCGCCGGCTTGCAATCCCCAATCCCCAATCCCTGGCAGATCAGCGCCTGATCTTCTCCAAGATCCCCTCCAGCTCATCCAGGCTGAAGTACTGCACCACCAGCTTGCCGCGGCCGCCGCGGCCGTGCTGCACGGCGACCTTGGCATTGAGCAGGTCGGCCAGCTCGCGTTCGAGATTCTGGATATTCGGGTCGGGCTTTTTCGGTGCCGGCGGCGGGCTGGCTTCGCCGCGCTGCAGGGCCTGCACCCGGCGTTCGATTTCGCGCACCGACCACTGTTCTTCGGCGGCCTGGCGGGCCAGGTTTTCCGCCTGCGAGGGCGGCAGGGTCAGCAGGGCGCGGGCGTGGCCCATCTCGATGCGCCGGGCTTCGACCAGCTTGCGGATGGCCTCGGGCAGCTCCAGCAGGCGCAGCAGGTTGCTGACCGCCGCGCGCGAGCGGCCAACGGCTTCGGCGGTCTGCTGATGGGTGAGCCGGAACTCGTCGATCAGCCGCTGCAGGGCGGTTGCTTCCTCCAGCGGGTTCAGGTCCTCGCGCTGGATGTTCTCGATCAGCGCCATCGCCAGCGCCGCGTGATCGTCGCTTTCGCGGACCACGCAGGGCACTTCGCGCAGGGAGGCGAGCTGGGCCGCGCGCCAGCGGCGTTCGCCGGCGATGATCTCGTAGCGGTCGCGGGCAAGCGGCCGGACGATGATCGGCTGGATCAGGCCCTGCGCGCGAATCGAGTCGGCCAGCTCCTGCAGCCGCTCGGCGTCCATGTGGCTGCGCGGCTGGTACTTGCCGGGCTGCAGCGATTCGATCGGCAGCTCGCGCAGGCGCTCGGGCTCGCCGCTGCTGCTGCGCTCGCTGCTGCCGCCCAGCAGGGCGTCCAGCCCTCGGCCGAGGCCGCGTTTCTTGACGCTCATAGTTGGGCTGTGCTCAAAGCTGTTCGGTGTGGGCCGCGGGGTGCTTCTCGCGGCGGATCATCTCGCCGGCAAGGCCGAGGTAGGCGATGCTTCCGCGCGAGGTGCGGTCGTATTCGATGATGCTCTGGCCGTGGCTGGGCGCCTCGGCGAGGCGCACGTTGCGCGGGATCATGGTGCGGAACACCTTGTCGCCGAAGTGCTGGGTCAGCTGCGCCGAGACGTCGTTGGCCAGATTGTTGCGGACGTCGTACATGGTGCGCAGGATGCCCTCGACTTCCAGCGCCGGGTTCAGCCGCGCCTTGACCGCGCGGATGGTGTCCATCAGCGCCGACAGCCCTTCCAGCGCGAAGTACTCGCACTGCATCGGCACCAAGACGCCGTGGGCCGCGGTCAGCGCATTCAGGGTCAGCAGGTTGAGCGAGGGCGGGCAGTCGATCAGCACGTACTGGTAGCGGTCGGCGACGCTGGCAATGCACTCCTTCAGCCGCTGCTCGCGCGCCAGCGCGTCCATCAGCTTGACTTCGGCCGCGGTCAAATCGGAATTGCCGGGCAGCACGTCGAAGCCTGCAGGAGAGCCGACGATCGCACGCTCCAGCGGCACCTCCTCAAGCAGCACCTCGCAGCCGCTGTGCTCGACCGCGTGCTTGTCGATGCCGCTGGCCATGGTCGCGTTGCCCTGCGGGTCCATGTCGATCAGCAGCACGCGCTTGCGCGCTTCCGCGAGTGCCGCCGCCAGATTGACGGCGGTGGTGGTTTTGCCGACGCCACCCTTCTGGTTGGCGATTGCGATGATCCGGGCCATCTGGGCTTCCTGTTCTGACTGCTTGGCCCGCGCCAGATCGGCGTGCGCCCCGTCGCCGCTCATGCGGCCCCCTGCGTCAGCACCAGCAGGTGGCGTTCGCCCTCGACTTCGGGCACTGCAAGCCGCAGGGAATTCTTCAAGATCCAGCCGGCAGGCAGAGCGGCCAATTCCTCGGCCGGCCATTGTCCCTTCATCGCCAGCAGCTCGCCCCCCGGTTTGAGCAGGTGACCGCCGAAGGCAATCAGCTGGGCAAGACTACCCAAGGCGCGCGCAGAGAGACAGTCGTGCCGCCCCGGTTCGTCCAGCTGCTCGGCGCGGCAAGCGTGCACGCGAACATTGGCAAGGCCCAGCTGGCGCACCACTTCGCGCAGAAACCGCGCTTTCTTGCCGACCGGCTCAACCAGGCTGACGTTCAGATCCGGCCGCGCGATGGCAATCGGCAGGCCCGGCAGCCCGGCGCCGGTGCCGATATCGACCAGCGACTCGCCGCGAACCGCGCCGATGATGCTCAGCGAATCCAGCAGGTGCAGGCCGAGCATGCGCTCAGGCTCGCGGATCGCCGTCAGGTTGTAGGCGGCATTCCACTTCTGCAGCAGGGCCAGATAGGCGAGCAGCGGCGCGTCCAGGCCGGGATTGAGCCCAAGCGCGGCGAGACCGTCGCGCAAGCGCGGCGAGAGAGAGGCTTGGGAAGAAGGGGATTCGGTCAAAACAGAGCGTGCGCCGTCAGCGGGGGCGCAAGTATCGGCAGAGGCTCTGCTTGACGCAAATTTCGACGCAAAACTTCGACACAAAGAAGTCGAAGTCGCAGGGTGCCGTTGCGCTCAATGCCCCGGTTGGGCCACCGGAAGCACGCAGCGGACCACCCGCAGGCCGCGCGCCGCCAGCAGTTGGTTGAGGCGCTGACGGAACTGCAGGTCGCTGCGCTCCTCGCCCGCCTCATTCGCCTGCAGGGTGGCAGTGGCGGCGGACGCCACCAGTTGGTCGACCGACTCGATGTCGGCGCCGGCCTGGCGGGGGTCAAGGATCTGGTAGTACACGGCGCCCTCCGCTGCGCCCTCACCCAGCGACACGGTGTGGCCGATCAAGCTGACCCGCTGGCCGATACGCTCCACCAGCGGCATCACGAAGCCAAATCCAGGCGGCAGGGTGCGGACGAAACGACCGAAGCGATGGACGGTATAGGCGCTGCCTTCGGGCACCCGCCGCACGCCGGCCAGCAGCAGAGCAAGCAGGCCGAGGGCAAGAAGGCCGGGCAAAGCGAAAACGCTCATGACATCAATCACTTGTAGTGGGTTTCCAGAAAATCTGTGAAGAATGCCGCGCAAGTCGCTTTCGGCGTTCAGATTAACGTAAAACTTACAAGCCTTCGGCCGAACCGACCGTGAACCGCGCGGCAGTTGTTTATTCCTGCACTTGACAGCGGTCGCATTCTGAAAAGACGGAGGCGTGGCCGCGACCCATACCTCAGGCCCGGCGCGCTATTTATCGATTCTTGAACACTTGACCGCGGATCAATACGTCTGAGCGATTTGCTCCCGTGCTCGACTCGCCCGTGGCAGCGTGCGCTGCTTCCGCAGTGCAGCAGGCCCTCTCCCGCAGGCTCTGCTGCTTCGACACCTGCAGTAACGCTTCCTGGAGCCCGTAGTGGACTGCACCGACTTTTCTACCGATTTGCACGCGCCTGAGCCCCACCCCGAGGCGGCGCGTTCGACGCCGCTGTTTGTCGGCCTGCTGGCTGCCGCAAGACTGTAAGCGTCCGCCCACGCCACCTAGCGTCGCAGCTGCAGATGTGCTGAATCTCAGCGGTTGATCGCCTGCCAGCCTTCGAGAGGCAGCAGCGTGTCGATATCTCGGTTGAGGGTTGTTGGCAGC
>Ga0335395_10001941_pt1 | contig 12865 bp, 10 predicted proteins | sample MAT02_FD_205744 | JGI IMG/M metagenome (GOLD analysis project Ga0335395, IMG submission 205744) | Freshwater microbial communities from Lake Fryxell liftoff mats and glacier meltwater in Antarctica - MAT-02 (spades assembly) (version 2) ...
AGGTGGTCACCCGGGCCAGCAGCGCCGAGGTGCGGATGGCGCCCGAGTCGGCGATGGCGTTGCGCCGCTCTTCCACCGTGTTGATCACCAAAGAGATGCCGTTGCTCTTGATCATGTCCACGATGTGAGGACGACCTTCAGTCACCTTGTTCACCGTGCCCACTGCAATCCCTGCTGCGGTGATGGCCGCTGCAGTGCCGCGCGTGGCCACGAGGTGAAAACCCATCTCAGCCAGCTGGCGCGCGATCTCGACTGCACGGGGCTTGTCACTGTTCTTGACCGTCAGGAAAACCTTGCCAGACGGTGTGCCGTCGGCCTTTTGGGGGCGCGGCAGGTGGGTGCCGGCACCAATTTGGCTTTTCACGAAAGCCTCGCCAAAGGTCTTACCGACGCCCATCACCTCGCCGGTGGATTTCATCTCGGGGCCGAGGATGGTGTCAACACCTGGAAACTTCACGAACGGAAATACCGCTTCCTTGACGCTGAAATATGGTGGGTGCACCTCTGCGCCAATGCCCTGCTGGTCCAGCGTCTGGCCCGCCATGCAGCGCGCTGCCACCTTGGCCAGCTGGATGCCGGTGGCCTTGGAAACAAAGGGCACGGTGCGTGAGGCACGCGGGTTCACTTCGAGCACGAAGATCACGTCTTTCTTGGCGCCGTCCGCATCCGTTTCCTGAATCGCGAACTGCACGTTCATCAAGCCCACCACGTTCAAGCCCTCGGCCATCGCGGCGGTCTGGCGCTTGAGTTCATCGACCGTTTCCTTGGACAGGTAATACGGCGGCAGCGAGCAGGCGGAGTCGCCACTGTGGACGCCGGCCTGTTCGATGTGCTCCATCACGCCGCCGATGAAGACACGCCCAGAGGCGTCGCGGATCGCATCCACATCGCATTCAATCGCGTCGTTCAAAAAACGGTCGAGCAACACCGGCGAGTCGTGACTCACCTTGACCGCTTCGCGCATGTAGCGCTCCAGGTCGCGCTGCTCGTGCACGATTTCCATCGCACGGCCACCCAGCACATAGCTCGGACGCACCACCAGCGGATAGCCCAGCGCAGCGGCTTTTTCCAGCGCGTCGGCCTCGGTGCGCGCGGTGGCGTTGGGCGGCTGGCGCAGGCCGAGTTTGTGTAACAGCTTCTGGAAACGCTCGCGGTCTTCGGCGGCGTCAATCATGTCGGGGCTGGTGCCGATGATGGGCACGCCGGCGGCTTCCAGGCCGAGTGCGAGCTTCAAGGGCGTCTGGCCGCCGTATTGCACGATCACGCCAATCGGCTTTTCCTTGTCCACGATTTCCAGCACGTCTTCCAGCGTCAGCGGCTCGAAATACAGGCGGTCGCTGGTGTCGTAGTCGGTGGACACGGTCTCGGGGTTGCAGTTGACCATGATGGTCTCGTAACCGTCTTCGCGCAGCGCGAGTGCGGCGTGCACACAGCAGTAGTCGAACTCGATGCCTTGGCCAATGCGATTGGGGCCACCGCCCAACACCATGATTTTTTTGTTGTTGGTTGGCTCAGCTTCGCATTCACCGTCGCCATTGCCTTCGTAGGTCGAGTACAGGTAAGCGGTGTCGGTGGCGAATTCGGCCGCGCAGGTGTCCACCCGCTTGTAGACCGGGCGGATGTTGTCGGCGATGCGGCGCTCGCGCACCGCCTGTTCGTTGGTCTTGAGCAGCTTGGCCAGACGCCGATCTGAAAAGCCTTTTTGTTTCAGCCCACGCAGGGTGGCGGCGTCGATGGCGTCCAGCGCCGTCTTCTCCAACTGCAACTCGATCTTCACGATCTCTTCAATCTGCACCAGAAACCACGGGTCGATTTTGGTGAAGTGGTGCACCTCGTCCAACGTCCAGCCAGCTGCAAACGCGTCGCCCACGTACCAGATGCGGTCAGGTCCCGGCGTGCCCAGCTCGCGCTCCAGGATCTCGCGGTCCTGGGTTTTTTCGTTCATGCCGTCCACGCCCACTTCCAGGCCACGCAAGGCTTTCTGGAATGATTCCTGGAAAGTGCGGCCCATCGCCATCACTTCGCCAACGCTCTTCATTTGCGTGGTGAGGCGGCTGTCGGCAGTCGGGAATTTCTCGAAGGCAAAACGAGGGATCTTGGTGACCACGTAGTCGATGCTGGGCTCGAAACTGGCTGGCGTGGCACCGCCGGTGATCTCGTTGCGCAGCTCGTCCAGCGTGTAGCCCACCGCCAGCTTGGCCGCCACCTTGGCGATTGGAAAGCCGGTGGCCTTGGACGCCAGAGCGGACGAGCGCGACACGCGCGGATTCATCTCGATCACGACCATACGGCCGTCTTTGGGGTTGATCGAAAACTGCACGTTGGAGCCGCCGGTGTCCACACCAATCTCGCGCAGCACCGCCAGCGATGCATTGCGCAGGATCTGGTATTCCTTGTCGGTCAGCGTCTGGGCGGGGGCCACGGTGATCGAGTCGCCGGTGTGCACGCCCATGGGGTCGAGGTTTTCAATGGCGCAGACGATGATGCAGTTGTCGGCCTTGTCGCGCACCACCTCCATCTCATACTCTTTCCAGCCCAACAGCGACTCCTCGATCAGCAGCTCGTTGGTGGGCGAGGCTTCCAGGCCGCGCTTGCAGATGGTCTCGAACTCTTCCGGGTTGTAGGCGATGCCGCCACCGCTGCCGCCCAACGTGAAGCTGGGCCGGATCACGGTCGGGAAGCCCAAAGTTTTCTGTACCGCCCAGGCTTCGTCCAGGGTGTGGGCAATGCCCGAGCGCGCTGAGCCCAGGCCGATCTTGGTCATCGCGTCTTTGAACTTCAGGCGGTCCTCGGCCTTGTCGATGGCTTCGGGCGTGGCGCCGATCAGCTCCACGTCGTACTTCTCCAGTACGCCGTTGTGCCACAGATCGAGCGCGCAGTTCAGCGCGGTCTGGCCGCCCATCGTCGGCAAAATCGCAAATCCACCGGCGTGGAGCGGGCGCTCCTTGGCGATGATTTTTTCCACCGTCTGCCAGGTGATGGGCTCGATGTAGGTGACATCCGCCGTGGCCGGGTCGGTCATGATGGTCGCCGGGTTGCTGTTGATCAGCACCACGCGGTAGCCCTCTTCACGCAGCGCCTTGCAGGCCTGCACCCCCGAGTAGTCGAACTCGCAGGCCTGGCCGATGATGATGGGGCCGGCGCCAATGATGAGGACGGTTTGGATGTCGGTTCTTTTGGGCATGGCGGTCCGGTGGCTGTGCGTTGGTGTCGGTAAAAGTTCAGCGTGTGGCTCAGGGCTGGCGGCGGCTGTCTAAGTGGTTGAGCAAGGCCTGCACCCGCTCAGCGGGCACGTTTTTCTGCATCAGCTGCAGCAAACCATCGCCTTCGATCATGGGACGCAGCACCTCGGCCTCGGCGGGATAAAAGCTCACATCCCAGGCGGCGAGCTCGGTTTTAAAGGTCTCGTCGTCCCAGGTCTTGCCTTTGGCCAGCAGCGTCACCAGCGGCATGGCCTTGTTTTCAACGAAGGCCCTGCGGTAAGGCTTTTGTGCCCAGCGCTGGGCGAACCACTGTTTGTGTGGTGCCTCCAGCGAGAGCATGCGTTTGGCAATCGCCTTCTCGACCGCAAACACCGGAAAACTGAACAGCTTCATGTCACTCCTGGGCGGTTGTCGCCATCACAGGCTGGCGGTGGCCAGCTTGACCCCGAAGCCAACAAACAAAACGCCTACGCCACTGGCCAAACCGGCCGACAAGCGCCGACGCGCACGAAATGTCTGAGCGAGATGCGCGCCACCCACGATCAACACCGACAGATACACGGCACTGAACAGCATCACGATGACACTCAGGATCATGAACGGCACAGCAGGTGTCGCGTATGTCGGATCAATGAACTGCAAAAAAAACGACAGCAGAAACAAAATCGCCTTGGGGTTGAGCAGGCTGATGAGCAAGGCGCGCTGAAACGGGCTGGCAGCGGGAGCCGCTGGTTGCGCGGGCAAACGCGCTGCGTCAGAGGCGACCTGTTTGAACCCCTCGCGCTGCGTGTTGCGGATCAGGCTGAGGCCCAGCCAGGTGAGGTAGGCAGCGCCAGCGTACTTCACCACCATGAAAAAGGCAGGATAGGTGTGCAGCAGCGTGGCGGCGCCGAGCGCAGTCAGCAGCAACAGCACCGTGTCGCCCACGAACACGCCGGTCGCTGCTTGGTAGCCGACTTTCACACCCCGGGCGCTCGCCACCGCCAGCACATACATCGAGTTCGGCCCTGGCAGCAAGATGATGCCCAGCGTACCGAGGGCGTAGGTCCAGATGTCGGTGACACCGTAAAAACTCATGCAGCTTTTTCCATCAAACCGATGAAGCGGTCGAACAGGTAGCCGATGTCGTGCGGGCCGGGGGAGGCTTCGGGGTGGCCCTGGAAACCAAACGCGGGCTGGCTGGTGTGCATAAGGCCTTGCAGGGTGCCGTCGAACAGGCTGATGTGGGTGGCACGCAGGTGGGACGGCAGCGTCTGCTCGTCGACTGCAAAACCATGGTTCTGGCTGGTGATGCTGACGCGCCCGCTGTCAACGTCTTTTACCGGATGGTTGGCGCCGTGGTGGCCAAACTTCATCTTGAAGGTTTTGGCGCCGCTGGCCAAGGCCAAAATCTGGTGTCCCAGACAAATGCCGAAGGTGGGCACACCGCTGGCCACGATCTCGCGCACGGCGGTCACAGCGTAGTCGCAGGCCTGGGGGTCGCCCGGACCGTTGGAAAGGAAGACGCCATCGGGCTTCAGCTTGGCGACATCGCTGGCAGGCGTCTGCGCCGGCACCACCGTGACCTTGCAACCGCGCGCGCTCAGCATGCGCAGGATGTTGAACTTGACGCCAAAGTCGTAGGCGACCACATGAAACTTCGGCGCGATCTGCTCACCGTAACCAAAACCCAGCTGCCATTCGGTCTGGGTCCAGGGGTAAGGCTCTGTGCTGGAGACCACGCGGGCCAGGTCGAGCCCGCTCATGTCGGGTACCGCCCGCGCGGCGGCGATCGCCTGCGCACGGTGTGCGACGGTGATGGTCTCGCCCAGCGCCAGCGCCAAGATGCAGCCGTCCTGCGCGCCATGGGTGCGCAAGCGGCGCGTGAGCGCGCGGGTGTCGATGTCGGCAATGGCCACCGTGTTCTCACGCACCAGGTACTGCGACAGCGTTTCGGTGCTGCGGAAATTCGACGCCAGCAACGGCAGGTTTTTGATGATCAGACCGGCCGCGTGGATGCGGTTGGCCTCCACGTCTTCGGGGTTGACGCCGGTGTTGCCGATGTGCGGATAGGTCAGGGTGACGATCTGCTGGCAGTAGCTCGGGTCGGTCAGGATTTCCTGGTAGCCGGTCAGTGAGGTGTTGAACACCACTTCACCAACGGTCTGGCCGGTAGCACCGATGGAAGAGCCAGTGAAGACGGTGCCGTCAGCGAGCGCAAGAAGGGCTTTCGGGTGGACGGGCAGCAAGGTGTTCTCCAGAGATTTTTTTGAGCGCATCCAAGCCCGAAACAAGACACAACCGGGGGGAAATCGGGCCGGTCAGTCGTGCGTCGGGCCTGCCGAGCATTGATGCAAGGTCAGCTACCAGGGCTGGCAGCCAAGTGGACGCGGGAGCCGCGCCGGGCGCGGGTAAACCCCGGAATTATAGCGACAGAGGCAACGCTGTTCGGCGGTCAAGGCACAGCCGGACGGCACAGACTGACCCCGCAAAATCGACGCTGCTCCAGCCTGCAATGCAATGGCCCGTGCGCGACTCAGCGCGCCGCAGCACTGGCATGCAGGCAGATCGCGGCCGCCGCCGCCACGTTCAGCGACTCCTCGCCGCCCGGCTGCGCAACGCGCACCGAACGCGCCGCCAGCCTGGCCAGCGCCGGTGCTACGCCCTGCCCTTCGTGCCCCAGCACCCAAGCGCAGGGCCAAGGCAACGCAGCTTGGTGCAGGAAATCGCCTTCGTGCGAGCTGGTGACCAGCAACGGCAGGCCAGCAGCTGCGACATCGTCACTCGACAAACCCTCGACCAGATTCAACGCAAAGTGAGAACCCATGCCCGAGCGCAGCACCTTGGGCGACCAGAGCGCAGCCGTGCCCTTGATCGCCAGCACCTGACCAAAACCCATGGCAGCGGCGCTTCGCAAGATGGAGCCGACGTTGCCCGCGTCCTGCAAGCGGTCCAGTACCACGCTGGCCACACCCGGCTGCACACGCACATCAAGCGGCAAATCCCAGACAAAGCCCATCGGCGCGGGCGACTCCAGGCCGCTGATCGCTGACATCAGCGCGTCGGGCACGAGATGCACCTTGGGCGCCGCTTGGCGCAGCGCCGAATCGGCTTGTGGCCAATGCGCTTCGGTAAACAGCGCAAGCGCAGGGCGCCCACCACGCGCCAGCAAAGCCTGACACAGGTGCTCACCTTCCAGCCACACCTGGCATTGCCTGCGGTAGGCGGTGGTGTCGTGCGCCAGCAGGCGCAGGCGCTTGATGAGCGGGTTGTCGCGCGAGACGATGGCTGTCGGCAGGGGTGGCGCGGTCATGCGGCACCCGCCTGGCGCTGCAGCGCCCGAGCCACCGGCGCAAACGAGCGGCGGTGCACATCGAGCGGACCGAGGGTCTGCAAGGCCAGCATGTGCTGCGCGGTGCCGTAGCCTTTGTGGCGATCGAATCCGTAGCCCGGGTACAAGGCGTGCAGCTCGTCGAGCAGGCGATCGCGCGTGACCTTGGCGAGGATGGACGCCGCAGAAATCGCCGGCACCAGCGCATCCCCCGAGATCACCGCCTCGGCCAGCACCTCCAGCGACGGCAGGCGGTTGCCGTCGACCAGCACCTTGTTGGGCTTCAGGCGCAGCCCCTTCACCGCGCGCTGCATGGCGAGCATGGTGGCCTGCAGGATGTTCAAACGGTCGATCTCTTCCACCGACGCCTGCGCGATGCTGCAACACAGCGCCTTGGCCCGAATCTCATCAAAAAGCTGCTCGCGCCGACGCGGGCTCAGTTGTTTGGAGTCGGCCAGGCCACGAATGGGCGAGCGGGCATCCAGGATCACCGCTGCCGCCACCACCGGGCCAGCCAATGGCCCGCGGCCGGCCTCGTCGACTCCCGCGACCAGGCCGGGGATATCCCACAGGAGCCTGGCTTGTTTAACAGACAAGCATTTTTTCGATCGCATCGGTGGCCAGTTGGGCGGTATCGCGGCGCAGCGTGTGGTGCAGCGTCTCAAAGCGTTGCTGCAAAACGGTGATTCTCTCAGGTGCGTCGAGCCAGTCGAGCACCGCCTGCGCCAGCGCCTTCGGCGTGGCAGCGCCCTGCAGCAGCTCGGGCACCACGAAGTCATGGCAGAGGATGTTGGGCAAGCCCACCCAGGGCTGCATTTGCTGGCGCCGCATGATCTGCCAAGACAAGGCGTTCATGTTGTAGGCGATCACCATCGGCCGCTTGAACAGCGCGGCCTCCAGCGTGGCGGTGCCGCTGGCGATCAGGGTCACGTCGCAAGCCGCCAGCGCGGTGTGCGACTGACCCGCCAGCACCTGCACCGAGGCGCCCAGGCCGCTGGCCTGCGCCAGGGCAGCCATGCGCTCTTGCAAGGCGGGCACGGCGGGCACCACGAAACGGGTGGCGGGTCGAGCCGCCAGAATACGTACCGCCGCATCAAAGAAGCGCTGCCCCAGGTACTGCAGCTCCGAGCTGCGGCTGCCCGGCAGCAGCGCCACCACGTTGCCCTCGGCCGACAGGCCCAGCGCGGCGCGGGCGGCGGCTTTGTCAGGCTGCAACGGAATGACCTCGGCCAGCGGGTGCCCCACATAGGTGGACGCGATGCCATGCTGCGCCAACAACGCGGGCTCAAACGGAAAGATGCACAGCACATGGTCAGCGCTGCGGCGGATTTTCTCCACCCGCTCAGGCCGCCAGGCCCAGACCGAAGGGCAGACGAAATGCACCGTGCGAATGCCCTGCGCTTTGAGATCGGCTTCGAGGTCGAGGTTGAAATCGGGTGCGTCCACGCCAATGAACAGATCCGGCCGCTCTGGGCCTAACAAGCGCTCGCGCAGCTGGTGGCGAATTGCCACAATGCTCCGGTAGTGGCGCAGCACCTCGATGTAGCCACGCACCGCCAACCGTTCGCTCGGCCACCAGGCTTCAAACCCCTGCTCGGCCATGCGCGGGCCGCCGATGCCATAGCTGCGCTGGCTTGGCCAACGCTCCCGCATGCCGCCCAGCAACAGGCCCGCCAGCAGATCGCCCGAGGTCTCACCCGCCACCAGGGCAAACCGTTGGCTGTCTTGCATGGGATCTCAGCGGACGATGCCGCGCCGGGGTGAGCTCTGCTTGAGGAAGTCGAGCATCAGCGCCACATCAGGCGCAATGTCGGGCGCTGCAGCGGGCGTTTTTTCGGGCAGCGCGGCGATTTGCTCCATCGCACGCTCCAGCGTGAGATCGTCGCGGTACAAGGCTTTGTGCATCGCTTTCACCGCAGCGACGCGCTCGGGCGAAAAACCGCGGCGGCGCAGGCCCTCGTAGTTCATGGAGCGCGCCTGGGCGGGCTGCCCCTGGCACATCACAAACGGCGGCAAGTCTGCAAACAGCAGCGAGCCCATGGCGGTCATGGCATGCGCGCCGATCCGCACAAACTGGTGCGCAACAGTGAAGCCACCTAGGATGACCCAGTTGCCGACCAGCACATGGCCAGCCAGTTGTGCATTGTTCGCAAAAATCGTGTGATTGCCCACCCGACAATCGTGCGCCAGATGCACGTAGGCCATGATCCAGTTGTCGTCACCCACCGAAGTGACTGCACCGCCACCCGGCGAGCCGATGTTGAAGGTGCAGAACTCGCGCACCGTGTTGCGCTCGCCGATGTGCAGCTCGCAAGGCTCACCCGCGTACTTCTTGTCTTGCGGCACCGCACCGAGCGAGTTGAACTGGAAGATGCGGTTGTCGCGCCCGATGGTGGTGTGGCCTTCGATCACGCAATGCGCACCGATCGTGGTGCCCGCGCCCACCTTCACATGCGGCCCGATCACGGTGTACGGGCCGACCGAGACCGAGCCGTCGAGCTCGGCGGCTGGGTCCACCAAAGCGGTGGCGTGGATGATCGTCACGGTCACATTCCCAAACAGGTCAGGCGATGGTGCGCATGGTGCACATCAGCTCGGCTTGGCAGACGATGTTCCCCTGCACCCGGGTCACCCCGGTGAACTTGAAGATGCCGGCTTTCATGCGATCCAGCGTCACATCCATGATGAGCTGGTCACCCGGCTCCACAGGCCGCTTGAAGCGCGCATTGTCGATGCCGGCGAAGTAATACACCGTCTTATCGTCGGGTGTTTTGTCGACCGCGTCGAACGCCAGCAGCGCCGCCGCCTGAGCCATCGCCTCCAACATCAACACGCCGGGCATCACCGGGCGGTGCGGGAAATGGCCGCCAAAAAATGGCTCGTTGATGGTGACGTTTTTCAGCGCCTGGATGCGCTTGCCTTTTTCAAGTTCCAGCACCCGGTCCACCAGCAAGAACGGATAGCGGTGCGGCAGCTGCTTAAGAATTTCGTGGATGTCCATCATGGTGCGGGGAGGTCTTTGGTTGTCTGAGCCAGCACCTGCTCCACGGCTCTGAGGCGCTCACGCAGGCGGTGCAGTTGCTTCACCGAAGCGGCGTTTTTTTCCCAGGTCGCATTGTCGTCGATGGGAAACATGCCGGTGTAGTGGCCAGGCACGCGGATGGAACGCATGACCACCGAGGCGGCCGAGATGTGCACGCCGTCGGCCAGGCTGAGATGCCCCAGCACCACCGCGCCGCCGCCCACCGTGCAATGCGCACCAATCACTGCGCTGCCAGCCACACCCACACAGCCCGCCATCGCGGTGTGGGCGCCCACGCGCACGTTGTGGCCGATCTGGATCAGGTTGTCCAGCTTCACCCCGTCTTCGATCACGGTGTCGTCGAGCGCGCCACGGTCGATACAGGTGTTGGCCCCAATCTCCACATCGTTGCCGATGCGCACCGCACCCAGCTGTTCGATCTTCACCCACTGGCCCTCGTGGGGCGCAAAGCCAAAACCATCGGCCCCAATTACCACACCCGAATGCAGGATGCAGCGCGCACCGACGTGGCAGGCGTCGCCCAGCGTGACCCGAGGATGCAGCACCGTGTCCTCGCCCACACTGGCCCCGGCGCCGATCACCCCGTGAGCTCCAATGCGCACACCGCGCGCCACGCGAGCGCCAGCGGCAATCACCACAAACGGGCCCACGTCGGCCAGGGGATCGACTTGGGCGTCGAGATGGATGCTGGCCAGCGGGTCCACCCGAGGGAAGGCAACCGTCGCATGCTGCGCACGCCACCACTGGGTGAGGCGGGCGAAGTACAGGTAGGGGTCGGGTGTGACGATACAAGCCGTGCGGGCCATTGCCGCATCGCGCAAGGCGGGCGGCACGATCAAGGCCGAGGCTTGGGTGCTGGCGATCTGGTTGGCGTAGCGTGCCTGCGCCACAAAGGCGATTTCGCCTGGCTGCGCCGAGACCAGCGACGCCAGCCGGTCGATGGACAGCTCGGGGTCTCCGATCAACTCGCCGCCAAGGGCCTCAACCATGAAGCCCAGCGACTTGGACATCTGAAACGCCTTTGCTTACTTGGCGTTATTCAAGCCAGTCAACACCTTGTCGGTGATGTCGTGCTTGGGGTTGATATACACAGCCTCCTGGATCACCAAGTCGTATTTTTCGGCCTCAGCCACCTGCTTGATCACGCGGTTGGCGCGCTCTAGCACCTGCTGGAGTTCTTCGTTCTTGCGCAGGTTCAGGTCTTCCTGAAACTCGCGCTGCTTGCGCTGGAAGTCGCGGTCCAAATCGACCAGCTGGCGCTGGCGGCTCGACCGCTGCGACTCAGGCAGGGTGGGCGCCTCGCGCTCGAACTTTTCCGATGCGGTCTTCAGCGTCGCCGCCAGCCCCTGCACCTCTTTCTCCCGACGCGAAAACTCCTGCTCCAGCTTGGTCTGTGCTGCCTTGGCCAGATTGGCTTCGCGGAAAATGCGCTCGGTGTTCACAAAACCGATACGGAAATCTTGCGCGATCGCCGCACCTGCCACCAAGCCAGAAGCGAGCGTTATCAGCAGAGCGCGCGATACAGCACGAAAGAAGGGAGCAGAAGAGGTCTTCATCAGAAAGAGGTACCGATCTGGAACTGGAATTTTTGAATTCTATCCCCGGTGAATTTGCGCACCGGGTTGGCATAGGCGAAGCGAAGCGGACCGATGGGTGAGATCCAGCTCAGGCCAACGCCCACCGAAGCACGCATGTCGCTGAACGACAACTTGTCGCTCTCACCGTAGACATTGCCCACATCCACGAAGCCGAACACACGCAGCGTGCGGTCGTTGCCAGCGCCGGGGAATGGCGCAATGAACTCGGCGTTCAAACCCAACTTCTTGGGGCCGCCAATGAATGAGCCGGTGATATCGCGTGGGCCGAGCGTGCCTTGATCGAAGCCCCGAACGGAACCCAAACCACCCCCAAAGTAGTTCTTGAACACAGGGAACGGACGACCACCGATGCCCTTGCCCCAGCCCACATCGGCGTTGAACGCCAGCGTGTACTGCTTGCTCAGCGAAAGGTACTGCTGAAACTGATAACCGACTTTGACGTACCGGGTGTCACCGGCGATGCCCAACTCCCCATTGACGCGCTGCAGCCGCCCGGTGGTCGGTACCAACGCGCTGTCGCGGTTGTCACGGCTCCAGCCCAACGTCAAGGGGATCGAGGTGCTCCTGAATCCAAAATCGGTCGCGTATTTCAGGTAGGCGGCCGGGATGTTGGTGCCGGACTCGATCTTGGTCTGCTCAGCGCCGATACCAAAGAACACCGTGTCTTGTTCGGTGAACGGCACACCAAAGCGCACCGAGACGCCGGGCGTGATCAGACGGTAGTCGCCCCCTTGTTCGGTGAACGGGGTGGTCGTGCGGTAGTAGAGATCGAAGGTCCGCGAAATGCCGTCGGGTGTGTAGTAGGGGTTGGTTGTGCTCAGCACAAACTGCCGGTTGAACTTGCTGGTGTTGAGGTCCAGGCCCAGGTAGTTGCCCGAGCCGAACACGTTTTCCTGCTTGATACCAGCGATCAGCGACAGGCCGTCGGCCTGGCCATAGCCCGCGCCCAGAGTCAAATTGCCCGTGGGCTTCTCAGCGACGGTAAGTGTCAAGTCCACCTGATCGGGCGAGCCGGGTACGGGCTGCGTCTCCACACCTACCTGCGTGAAAAAGCCCAGCCGGTCGACGCGGTCGCGGGACAAGCGAATGCGATCGCTGTCGTACCAAGCCGATTCGAGCTGGCGGAACTCGCGCCGGATTACCTCATCGCGGGTGCGGTCGTTGCCCTCGACGTTGATGCGGCGCACATAGACACGCCGCGCTGGCTGGGCACGCAAAACAAACGCCACGCGGTTATTGACACGATCAATCTCGGGCACCGCTTCCACTTGGGCGAAGGCGTAGCCGAAAGAGCCGAAGTAGTCGGTGAAAGACTTGACTGTGTTCGACACATCTTCGGCGTTGTAGGCCTCACCCGCCCGCAGAGCCACCAGCGACTGAAACTCGGCCTCTTTGCCCAGGTAGTCACCTTGCAGCGCCACCGACGACACCACGAAACGGTTGCCCTCGGTGATGTTGATGGTGATGGACATATCTTCCTTGCCCGGGTCGATCGCCACCTGGGTGGAATCGATGCGGAACTCCAGGAAGCCGCGGGTGAAGTAGTAGGAGCGCAGGCTTTCCAGATCGGCGTTGAGCTTGGCGCGGGAATAGCGGTCGGACTTGGTGTACCAGGTCAGCCAACCGCCGGTGCTCAGGTCAAACAGTCCACGCAGCGTGGACTCAGAAAATACCTGGTTGCCGACGATGCGAATGTCTTTGATCTTGGCCA
>Ga0335395_10001943_pt1 | contig 12856 bp, 8 predicted proteins | sample MAT02_FD_205744 | JGI IMG/M metagenome (GOLD analysis project Ga0335395, IMG submission 205744) | Freshwater microbial communities from Lake Fryxell liftoff mats and glacier meltwater in Antarctica - MAT-02 (spades assembly) (version 2) ...
GCCTGTGCCACAAATGCAGCTTATCTCATCTTCAAAATCTTCTCTACCGCACCTTCAGATATCGGCATCACCGATAACCGATTACCTTTTCTGACAACCAAAATCTCATCAGCACTAAACTTTTGTTTCAGTTCATCCAAAGATATTAATTTAGCGAATTCCTCAACAAACTCGACTTTCACAGTTTGCCAGCGAGGTGCATCAAACGCTGATTTAGCATCATAATATTCGCTATTTAGATCGAACTGAGTCGGGTCAGCAACATGAGTTTCAACGACACGCATCAATCCGACAATTCCCGGTACTTTAGTATTGGAATGGTAAAAAAATACTAAATCTCCCGGACTCATTTGTCGCATAAAATTGCGAGCTTGATAGTTGCGAACGCCGTCCCAAATAGAAATTTTGTCGCCCTGCAAGTCCGCAATACTGTAAACATCCGGTTCCGACTTCATCAGCCAATAATTCATAAAATATCTTTCCGCTTCTGCAACCACAGGGTCAACATCAAATAAACCCAAATATGCACGCACAAAATTGCCCAATTTAAACTCAAATTCTCCCAGGTTGCATCGTAAACAGCAGTAGCCTCAAACGGCTGAGGAAGCGTACTCCCGTCGGGCAATGTAGTAGGTGCGGGAACCATCGCATTCACATTAACCAAAGAGCCGTAAGCACCCACAGACCAGCGACTTAACGTCAGCCAAGAAAACTTGCTCGCCACACCTTCCATCTTAAACAAAACCCCCGAAAAGATAATCTGAGGTAGCAATAATAAAGGCAAAGCGCTATTAGCTTGAGAGCCATTTTTGACGATCGCCGAAACGACCAATCCGAGACTGAGACAACTCATCAAAGTGAGAAAAGTCGTAATACTGACTCCCACAGTCCAGGAGATCAAACTTGGTTCTGGGTCTTTAAAAGCAATCAAAATTACTCCTACCATCAAGATAGTTTGCAATACTGCCAACCCCGAAAGGATGAAAAATTTTGAACCCAGATAAGCGAACAATCCTAAATTTACCAAACGTTCCCGTAGATAAATAGCCGATTCTTTGACGATTTCTTGCAGAGATGTTGCCAGTCCTACCCAAATCGCTGCACAGGTGAATACAAATAAAACTCGCATCGCTAAAGGTGCTAAACTTGCCTCTGGTGCACCAATTAACGGGTCTTGATCTCGGACAGCAAGCCGCAGCAAACTAATGCCGATCGGCGCTGTTAAAAGAGCTAAGCCTAAGTTAACTAAGTCGCGAGAAATAAGCTGAAAATAGCGCTGAGACAGTAGCACAATTTGCTTGAAAAAAGATACAGATTGTGGCTTAGGCGCAACAGGTTTTTGCTGGTTGGCGTTGCCAGTGGTAAAATGGTTGACAATATAGCGCTGATAGTATGGAGATTTACTGAATTTTTCTGCCCAGCTTTGAACGTTGGTTTCTCCTGTTTCTAATTCGTTGTAAATATCGGCAAAATCGTCAGTTCTGACATCGAAAAAATCGAGCGCTTCCGCAGGCGGGCCGAAGTAACAAAGGCGTCCGCCGCGGCCCATAAACACGATACGATCGCACATCGTGATATTCGCCGTTGCGTGAGTCACCAAAATCACCGTCCGACCTTGACTTGCCAACTTTCGCAGCAGTTGCATCATCTTCTTATCCAAACCCGGATCGAGTCCCGAAGTCGGTTCATCTAAAAAGAAAAGTTTCGGATCTGCTAACAGTTCGACTCCGATACTAACTCGCTTCCGCTGTCCGCCGCTAAGCTGTTTTACAAAAGCAGTACGGCGGTGAGACATTTCAATATCTTCTAAAGTTTTTGTGACTACTTGCTTGACATTTGTATCGGGAGGTAAGCGCAATTTAGCTGCATAACTCAAGACTTCTTCTACTGTCAAATCTGCGTGTATAATATCATCTTGAGGCACATAACCGATTTGATTGCGGTAAATATTGAAGTTTTGGCGCAGGTTGTCGCCATTGAGAAACACAGCGCCGTTAGTAGTTTTTTCAATGCCTAAAAGCGTCCGCATTAAAGTAGATTTTCCGGCACCACTACCGCCGACTAAAGCTACAAATTGCCCAGGTTCGATCGCTAAAGTGATCCGATCCAAACGCTTCGGAATCACCAACGAGTCAGCATCCAAGCGAATTTGAGTGCCTCGGTCTTGCATCTCCAACATACCGCTGAGGTAAGTTAGAGTAAATGGGCCGATCCGAATTGCATCTCCTTCGGACAATTTTACCGAATTTGTGACTCGCTGACCGTTAACAAACACCCCGTTAACGCTGTGGTCAGTCAAAATATAATTACCGCGACTGTCTTGGTCGATTGTCGCGTGGCGTCTCGAAACCAGCGGCGCATCTAATTGCAGGGAAGCGTTTGGATCGCGACCCAACAAAACCGATCGATTCTTGAGAGGAATTGACTGCTTTTTGAGTAAAGCAACTTGATTTCCAGTCGGATTAAAATAAGTCACCAAAACTTGATTTTTTGGGTCTTGACCGATTTTAATTTCTGTACCGTTTTGCAGACGATAACCGTCGTTGGGAGTGATGCGAGTCCGATCGACAAATAAGCCATTAGTGCTCGGTTTCTGCCCATCACCGTCGTAAATCCAATAATTATCACCTTTTTGGCGCAAAACAGCATGAACGCTGGAAACCACGCGCCAAGCTTCGGGAAGCGTTAAATCTGCACGAGTACGATCGCGCCCCAAGACGTGCTGCGGCTGTTTTAACTCTAACTGTAAAACTTGCCCTTGACTGCTTAATACTAAATAAGGTCGATCGGTTAAAGCTGTCGGTTGTCCTATATTGCCTGTCATACTAAATAATTGCGGTTTTTGCACTCACTTTTTCAGCATATCAAAAGTAGGGTGACAATCCATTTATTTATTTTATAACTTCTGCAAAACATCCGATCGTAGGGTGCAACCTAAGCACCTCACCTCACGATAGATTACCGAAATTCCAATAATTTAGCAGCAGCATTGACCACAATTTGAGCAGAACCGGTGAAAAAAGGTCGATCGATATTTGCGAGAGTATCGGTAGGTTGGTGATAGTGGGGCGATCGCAAATTTGCCGTATCCGTCACCAACACAGCACCAATTCCTTTATACCAGAAAGGGGCGTGGTCGCTGCGCAAAACATCGGGAGTCAGCAACCCTTTCAGGGGAACCGGTAGCGCCACTACTGCTGGTAAATCGGCGTTTCCCGACTCCGCAAAAGTTTTCAACAGCAGCGGATGTTCCGCATCCCCAACCACAGCGATAAACTCGCCTTTGTCAGGAGATTTCACCCCCGCTGCTTCTAGAAAAGGTTGCGCCGTCAACCCTTCGGGATATTGCTGGCACCCAGGCGTGCGACAAGCATAACCGATCATGTCTAGGACGATCGCACCCTGCAAATTTTTTAACCGCGCCGCGCTACCCGCGAATGCTAAACTGCCTAAAAGTCCGATTTCTTCCCGATCAAAAAATGCCACTTGCAAAGTCCGAGGCGTAGGACGAGAGCCCAGCAATCTTGCTACTTCTAAAACTGCCGCAACTCCCGTCGCATTGTCGTCAGCACCGGGCGATTGTGGTACAGTATCGTAGTGTGCAGCAACGAGAATTGCCCCAGTTGTTGAGTCAGTACCTTTTCTCTCGGCGAAGACGTTGATCCCTCCATCAAATGGCTGCAATTGTGGGGAAAATCCTAATGTTTGGAGTTGTTGGGAAATGTAGTCTCTCGTCAAAGAGCGAGATCGTTCTCCCTCGCGTTCTCCTGCTAAGATTTCGACGTGTTTCCATAACCGGGATGGGTCAATTTGAGGCAGATCGACTGCATTTTTTACAGCAGGAAGCGGTGAGGGAGACTGGTTTTGGGAAATGTTGATTTTGCGATCGATCGAAACTTCCGGTACCGCCGAAAACCGCTGCCACGAGTCAGAACTCCAACCCACAGCGGCCACCGCAACCAGAATAAATAACGCTATCCAAATCAATTGTTTCATCAGTAAGTTTATTTGAGACTTTAGACTGTTATATTTTAAATTTTATATTGACATCGGAGTCAAAAATAAACCTGTTTCAAAAAATGAAACTCAAAACTTTTAACATTAGTAATTTGTAGGGTGTGCACTGCGCACCGATTGACTTTGATACCTATCTAAATACGTACTGGTTGACTTTTTCAATGCTTTTTGACGCATCCTACAAGATGAGGCGGTGCGCATTGCGCACCCTACAAACTACGATATTTTAAGTATTTGAGAGGCTTTTATCCAAGCTCAGCATACACGCCAGACAGGGCTAAGGTGGCTAGGGCGCACCCTATAGTGTGTGCGATCGCCAACTGTCTTTCTGATTAAGTTATTCGAGTTACAACTACTTTTTCTCCCATTCAATCTCCTTATTCCCCAATATCAACCCGCTACTACCGGGAAAAGCATAAGGAATAGTTTTTGCAAAGAAATCAACTATTTCAGTTGGTTGTTCAAACCACTCAGAATAACTGGGATTGAGTTCGTCGTACAGTGCTTTTAAAGCTTGGATTTCTGCCTCTAGCTGCGCTGCTGCTTGATTGATTCTGCGAGCTTGTACTTGCAAGCGCTTTTCTCCGGTTTGAACGTTGTTTTCTACTTCTTGCCAGTGCTGTCCGGCTAGCAATTTGTCTAGTTCACCTTGTTTGTAATCGAGTACCGCCTGTTTTTGTTGCAGTTGCTTTTCAATAATTTGAGTTTCTCGGTCAATTTCCTGGATTTGCTGCAACCACTGCTCCCCAAAAGCAGCATTTTGCTGGTGGAACTCGGCAATGGCTTCTGGAGTATTATTTTTCGGAAAACTGACTGCGACTCGGCACTCTGAGCGCTGTATGCGAAGCTTTTCCCGCGACTCTTGCAGGGTGGCAACTTCTGCTTGCAGCGCGGGGACTTCTGTTTGGAGTTCTGGGATCGTCTGACTCATTGGTTCAATTAGTGGACCTCTGCATCGATTTTAAACTAATTGTTGATTTTTCTAACAAATTTCGACCACTTTTTTGCGAAATTCTCTAATTTTAGGGCGATCTGAGCCTGTGTCTAGGCAGAATGGCGGATAATTTGTGGCACAATGGCCGATGACAGATTTTAAATTAAGATTAGAATTGTAATTAATTACGTAAATATTTTATTTACTCTAAAAATTTAATTTGCCAAATTAACATAAATCAAGGTTCGATTGTTTTTTTTGCCATACTTCAACTTGCGATCGATGTTTTTGGATTTTTTGCGCAGGGCAAGCATCTATTTAAAATCAGGAACTGGAGCAGATGAAAATTAGTTGTCGATTAATGTTGGGATATTTAACTGCTGCTATTTTGGGTGTGCAAGGTTGTTCTCTTAATGCAAAAACACTGCCCGCAAGTGCTGAGCGTGGAGACGGTAATCGCTCTGTAGAAACTATTTTGGTGCAGTCTCGGAAAATTAGTTATTTGCGATCGGCATCTCGCGCTACTTCTGGAAGCGCCGACTTATTTGTGAATAAATTATCCCAAATCGAATCGGTAAAGTCACCAACGGATAATTTTATACAATCTCAGGAAACCCCCGAAAAACAGCGTATTTTTAGTTTAGAAATAATGGGTTCTTATCTGGCTTTTCTTTCTGTAGTAGTTTCCTTACTGATCAGAACGAATACAGTAGATATCTTATCCAAGGCGATCGGCTTAATCAAACCGCAGTCTGAAACAGGGAAGGACAAGCTACTAGAAGGAAAAAAAGTGTTTCCTCCAAAAAAAGAACAGGATATCCGGGATACTATTGCGAAAATGACCCAAGATTTGCAGCAAACTGCCGAATATGCCTTCGATATTTGCGAGGAAATGAGCGTCTCGATAATTGCGACTACCCCTGGCGGTAATATCCTATCGTTAAATCAAGCTACTTGTCAACTTTTAGGATACTCTAAAAAAGAGTTGTTAGGTAAACAAATCACTGGACTTTTCAAGAAATCTGAATTACCTCCACCAGAATTAGAATTGGCAAACTTAAGCGCCGAAAGTTCTGTCAAAAATGTGGAACAAGTTTATCTTTCCAAACAAGGAAAAAAAATAATTGTACTGCTTTCTATTTCAAGTATTCGCGACAGCAAAGGCGAGGTGAGCGGCAAGTTGTACATAGCACAGGATATTACTGATAGCAAGCGGGCTGAAAGAGATTTGCGACGGAGTGAAAAAAAGTTTCGGCAATTGGTAGAAACTGTGAATGCTGCTGCATTAATTTATCAGCGCAGACAGTTGCGCTATGTCAATTCTCAGACAGAAGATTTGACTGGATATACTCGCGAAGAATTGTTAGGATTGGATTTATATGATTTAATTCATCCAGATTTTAGAGCAACAGTGAAGCAATGGGGTAAATCCAGCCAGCCGCGATCGAGTACCGGCTCAAAATATGAAGTGGTAATTCTCACGAAAACTGGCGAAACACGCTGGATTGAAGCAACTGTAGACATTATCAAGTTTGAGAGAAAAGCGTCAATATTAGTTACAGCGTTTGACATCAGCGATCGCAAATTAGCAGAGTTAGAACTAGAAACATCCCTTTCCTTGCTTCAAGCCACCATTGAATCTACTGCTGACGGCATTCTGGCGGTTGACGGAGAAGGAAAAGTTGTCAGCTTTAACCGCAAGTTTGCCCAAATGTGGCAGTTGCCGGATTTTCTGCTCGATTCGAGAGATAGCAACCAAATTTTGGGGCTCGGAATTAACCAGTTAAAACACCCGGAAATTTTTCTCAACCGCGCTAAAGAATTGTCCGATCGCCCGGCGGCAGAAAGTTACGATATCATCGAGTTTCAAGATGGCAGAATCTTCGAGCGCTACTCGCTACCACAGCACACGGGAGGCAAAATTACTGGTCGAGTATTCAGTTTTCGGGATGTAACGGAACGGCGACAATCCGAAGAAAAACTCCGCAAAAGTGAAGAACGCTTTCACCTGCTGACGCGGGCAACAAATGATGCAGTTTGGGATTTTAATTTATTAAAAAATGAATATTGGTGGAGCGAAGAATTTGAAAAGGTTTTTGGCCACAAACTCAATGCAACTCAAACGATAGAATTAGAATCGTGGTGGCTAAATATTCATCCCGAAGAACGAGAAAGAGTGAAGTCAAGCTTCAACGAAACAATGACTTCAGATGCTCAATGTTGGTCGGAGGAATATAGCTTTCGCCGTGCAGATGGGGGATATGTTTTTGTGCTCGATCGCGGGTATATCATCCGCAATGCCAGCGGTGAAGCAGTGCGGGCAATTGGCACGATGATGGACATCACTCAGCGCAAGCAAGCTGAAGAAATTATTCGCTATCAAGCTGTTTACGATCAACTCACTGGTTTACCGAATCGGATACTTTTTAACGATCGCCTGCAAGCGTCATTAATCCAAGCTAAAAAGAACCAAAGAATGCTCGCTGTGATGTTTTTAGACTTGGACAGGTTCAAAAAGATCAATGATACACTAGGTCACGCTGCGGGCGATCGCCTGTTAGAAGGCTTTGCCGGACGGATCAGCGAGACTTTGCGATCGACTGATACGGTTGCCCGCTGGGGAGGAGACGAATTTACGGTACTGCTTCCCGACATCAATTGCTTAGAAGATGCAGTTAAAACAGCTCAAAGAATACTCGACAATTTGAAGCCAGCATTTAAACTAGGAGAACAGCCGTTGCACATCAGCAGCAGTATCGGGATTGCCGTTTATCCAAGCGACGGCGAAGATGCCGAAACTTTAGTCAAAAATGCCGATGCCGCCTTGTACCGCGCTAAAGACATGGGAAGAAATAACTATCAGTTATATACTTCAACAATGAACCCGCAAGGCAGCCAGTTGCTGACTCTGGAAAATAGGCTGCACGAAGCATTAGCACAGGGAGAATTTGAGGTTTTCTACCAGCCAAAAGTCAATATCACTACTTGGAAAATTCAGGGTATGGAAGCATTGCTGCGTTGGCACCATCCAGAATTAGGTTTAGTTTCGCCCGCTACATTTATTCCGATCGCCGAAGACAACGGATTAATTGTAGCTATTGGCGAATGGGTGCTGGAAACGGCCTGCACTCAGAATAAAGCTTGGCAGGATGCTTTGCAACCTGATTTGCGGGTAGCAGTCAACTTTTCGGCAAGGCAGTTCCAGCAATTTAATTTAGTACAAATGGTGGCGAACTGCTTGGAAAAAACTGGTTTAGCACCCAAGTATTTAGAGTTAGAAATTACCGAGACTACAGCAATGCAAGATGCTGATTATACCACAAAAGTTCTGAGGGAGTTGCAGAGCATGGGAGTACAGATTGCGCTGGACGATTTCGGCACGGGTTATTGTTCTCTAAATTATCTCAAAAAGTTTCCGTTGAATGTCTTAAAAATTGACAAATCCTTTGTCAGCGAACTAACAACCGATCCGTGCGAACGGGCGATCGCCAATGCTGTAGCAACGCTGGGGCGAGATTTGAACTTGACCGTGGTGGCAGAGGGAGTAGAAACTAAAGAACAGTTGGAGTGTTTGCGATCGCTCCACTGTCATGAAATTCAGGGTCACTATTTCAGCCCTGCGCTTTCGGCTGGTGATGCTAGCAAACTATTGGTAAATTCTCTGTTGCGGAAAGTGAAAATTGCTTAATTAGTCATTAGTCAATTGTAGGGTGTGCACTGCGCACCGATTGACTTTGTGTAGCGCAGGAAAGCACCGGCAAGCGCGGCAAGCGCACTGCGCACCCAACACACTCAGCCGGTGCGCAATGCGCACCCTACGAACTCGGAACGAGTAGAAAATAATCTAATTTTCATCGCCCGTTCTTCAACCCACGGAGGTGCGTGAGTGTTTGTATCGACGCGGTTTCAACCGCCGTGTCTTGTGCGATCGCGATCGCCCCCCGCCACTTAAAAATTAAAATAGTGTGCAGAATAACGGATTTGTGCCAAAAGACAGAGGAAAATATCGCTACCCTGACATAAAGGCCTTGTCTATGCAGCCAATTCGCACATTTAACGTTTCCCCGTCGCTACCGGCAATTCTCGAACCCCTACGCAAACTTGCCTACAACTTGCACTGGGATTGGAACGTTGACACCAAAGACTTATTCCGCCGCCTCGATCGAGACCTGTGGGACTCCAGCAACCAAAACCCGGTACTGATGCTGGGAACCATATCCCAAGAGCGACTGCAAGAAATGGCAGAAGACGAAGGCTTCATTGCCCAAATGAAACGAGCCGCCCAGCAGTTAGACGATTATCTCAAAAACCGCGCCTGGTATCGCAAACAGCGCGGTACAGAGCAGCAGGAATGCTACGCTTACTTTTCGATGGAATTCGGCTTAGTCAAAGCCCTACCCATCTATTCCGGCGGTTTGGGCGTGCTCGCGGGAGACCACCTCAAATCTGCTAGCGACTTGGGCTTGCCCTTAGCTGGCGTGGGCTTGCTCTACCAAGAAGGCTATTTTTCGCAATATCTCAACGCCGACGGCTGGCAGCAAGAACGCTATCCGCTCAACGATTTCTACAATATGCCGCTGCACCTAGAACGCAATCCCGACGGTTCGGAATTGCGGATTGAGGTAGACTATCCCGGCCGCAAGGTGTACGCCCGGATTTGGCGGGTGCAAGTGGGCACGGTGCCTCTGTACCTGATGGATACCAATATTGAACCGAACAGCCGCTACGACCAAGATATTAGCGACCAACTCTACGGCGGTGACAAAACTCTGCGGATGCACCAGGAAATCATGCTGGGTATCGGCGGCGTTAAAATGCTCAAGGCTTTGGGCTTGACAGTTACGGCTTATCACATGAACGAAGGCCACGCGGCTTTCATGGCTTTGGAACGGATTCGGATGCTGATGGAGGAATATCACCTGACTTTCTTGGAAGCTGAACAGGTGGTGGTTTCCAGCAGTATGTTTACGACTCACACGCCTGTTCCTGCTGGGTTTGACTTGTTTGAGCCGGATATGGTAATGCACTATCTGGGTCAGTATCCTAAGATGTTTGGCTTGTCGCAAGATGAGTTTTTGGGATTGGGCCGGGAGAATACTGGCGATTTGTCCGCACCTCTGAATATGGCAATTTTGGCAATTAAAATGTCGAGTTTTGTCAACGGGGTGGCGGCTTTGCACGGTGTGGTGTCGCGCCCGATGTTCCAGGGGTTGTGGCCGGGTTTACCGATCGAAGAAGTGCCGATTACTTCGATTACTAACGGGGTTCACGCTCGCAGTTGTGTGGCGAAGTCAACTCAGGAGTTGTACGATCGCTATCTTGGCCCGGACTGGGAAATGACCGGTAAGGACGATCGCCTGTGGGACAGGATTGCGTCGATTCCTGATGAGGAATTGTGGCGGAATCACGAACGCTGTCGATCGGAGTTGGTGGTGTTCGCGCGGGAGTGGCTGCAAAAGACTCTGCATGAGCGCGGTGCGGCTCAAACGGAAATTGAGCTCGCGCGCGAGGCTCTCAATCCGAAGGTGCTGACGATCGGGTTTGCGCGCCGTTTTGCGACTTACAAGCGGGCGACACTATTTTTGCGTGATGTCGATCGAATTATGCGGATCATGCGGGACAAAAACTGCCCCGTGCAGTTTGTGATTGCTGGGAAGGCTCACCCGATGGATATTCCGGGTAAGGAATTGATTCGGGATATCGTTCACTTCATCCGCGAACACGAAACTATCAGTTCGATGGTGTTTTTGCCGAATTACGACATTAACGTCGCTCGGATGATGGTGTCTGGCTGCGATGTGTGGCTGAATACGCCCCGCCGCCCCCGTGAGGCTTCGGGTACTTCGGGGATGAAGGCTTCGATGAATGGTTTGCCTAATCTGAGCATTCTTGACGGTTGGTGGGATGAGGCGGATTATGTTCGCACCGGTTGGCCGATCGGACATGGGGAGTTTTACGAAGATACTGAGTATCAGGATGAGGTTGAGGCGAATGCTTTGTACGACTTGATGGAAAAGGAAGTTGTACCGCTGTTTTACAACCGAGATGCTGATGGAATTCCTCGCGGTTGGACGGAGAAAATGAAGGATTCAATTCGCTTGAACTGTCCTTTATTCAATACGGCTCGGATGGTGAAGGATTACGCGCGGCGGGCTTATTTCCCGGTGAGCGATCGATTCCACACCATGACTTCTGACGGGTGCGCGCCGGCTAAGGAGTTGTCTCACTGGAAGAAGCACGTTCTCTCGAAGTGGTACGACATTAAGATTGAGGCTGTTGATATTTCCCAGGATAAGGAAGTTAAGGTCAATCAGTCGATCGCTGTTAAGTCTCGTATTAATCTAATGGGATTAACGCCTGCGGATGTGCAAGTCGAACTTTATCAAGGTTCGGTTGATGCTAATGGTGATATTGTTGGCGGCGTGCCGGTGGTAATGGAGTATTTGGGTGAAGATTCTCATAATGCTAGCCTTTATACGGCTGACATTACTTATACTTCTAGCGGTTTGCAAGGTTTGTCGCTGCGGGTTTTGCCGAAGCACGATAATCTCAGTAGTCCCTATGAAGTTGGGGTGATTCTTTGGGCACATTAAGAAGGAAGAAGGAAGAAGGAAGAAGGAAGAAGGAAGAGAAAAGAAGTGAGGTAAATAGCAAAGGTAGGGACACGGCAGTGCCGTGTCCCTACGGGGATTTATTGATCGCTTGATGTACTTCATAAAACTTGGAATCTGCTGTATCTCCCTTCTGGTATGACTATGTAGCCGGTTGTGCGATCGCCCAAAACCAAATTCTTCTCGATTCCCCAGTACCACCAGTGCGCGCCGATATAAGCGCATAGCAAGGCATCTAGCTGGTCTTCTAAGGCTTTGAGGGTGGCGATACTGGTGGGGATTTCCCTCACAGGCAAGATGCCTGTGCCACTGTTCACAGGCAAGATGCCTGTGCCACAAGACAGATTTAGAGAGGGTTCAAGGCTCGGTAAAATATCGATCATATACTGGTAGAGCTTCATCAATTCTAGTTGACGCTCTGCCAGTTTTCCTTTTTTGTATTTGATTATTCGCTCTAATTGAAATAGATTGATTGTGGCTGGATGGGGATAAACTTCTATTTGATATCGCCCTAATTTTTGAGCTTCGATTGTTGGTGCGTGGACAAATCCTCTGGCTTCTAAACTGAGGCCGAATTCTACGGTTTTTTGGGCGAAGGGGCGGGAAAGGTTGGCGGGATAGCAGCCTGCGTGGTAGCGCCCGAAGTGTTTGTGGGTGAGTTTGTCGGCGAGGCGCATTCCCGTAGGATTGGCGATGATTGTGGGCGCGTCTACGGCGATGATTGCTGGTTCGGTTGGGGAGATTTGGCGATCGATCCAGGCCAGAATATCGTTGGTTGCTAAGAGGCGATCGCACTCGATGAATTGTAATTGGTTATTTTCCCAATTTAAGCAGCACAAACCGCTGGCGCCTGAACTCCAACCTAAATCGATGCCGATAAATTTCATAGTTGTTTAAAGGGCGATCGCACAAACTGCACTTAATTTTTCTCCTGTTTGTCATCCGATGGCGGGGGCTGTTTTTGCATTTCCTTTTGGTGCTCTCTAGCGGCTTGTTCCAAAACGAAGGCTGCTAAGCTGCTGATTGAACGGCGTTCCTGATTTGCCCAGTCTTCCAGGATGTCATAGATTCCATCAGCTAAATAAGTGGTTAAGCGTTTGGTCATCCGAGGCTCAGTATTTTTGTGTTTAGGGCGATCGTCATTGTGCTGTATCTGGACTGTCTTGTCTAGTTTACGTCATATTCGTTACATATGTGTGGCGTTTAAGAACACCCGGCGGTTGAAACCGCGTCTACACAAACAAAACCCGCCTCCGCGGGTTGAAGACAAGACGGTTAAAATTACATTATCTTC
>Ga0335395_10001945_pt1 | contig 12849 bp, 18 predicted proteins | sample MAT02_FD_205744 | JGI IMG/M metagenome (GOLD analysis project Ga0335395, IMG submission 205744) | Freshwater microbial communities from Lake Fryxell liftoff mats and glacier meltwater in Antarctica - MAT-02 (spades assembly) (version 2) ...
AATCACCTCACCTTACGATATTCTGCCAGCCCATAAGAAATTTTTTCAAGGGCTGGATAGTGATCGTGATTATTTAGAACGCTGCAAAGATGCTGATCCAATTTGGCTAAATTCTCCAGCGGTACTTTTACCTTATCAGCAAAGATGGCTTGCTGACGACTCTAAAATCAAGTTCTGTGAGAAGTCTAGGCGAGTTGGTTTATCATGGGCTAGTGCGGCAGGCGCGGCCTTAGATGCCGCTGTAACCCCTGGTGGAATGGATGTTTATTACATTGGCTATAACAAAATTATGGCTGAAACATTCATCAAAGATTGTGCCTTCTGGTCTAAATCCTTTCAATTATTTGCATCAGAAGTAAATGAGCTTTTTATTGAAGATGAAGACAATGATATCCTTGCATATCGAATCCGGTTTGCATCAGGATTCCAGATTTTAGCCTTATCAAGCAAGCCTGAAAACTTGCGATCGCGTAAGGGCAAAATCATTATTGATGAAGCGGCGTTTCATCCTGACTTTGAAGAGTTAATAAAAGCAGCTTTAGCAATCCCATTAATTTGGGGTGGAAAATTAGAGGTAATCTCTACTCATAATGGTTTAGGCAGCGGCTTTAATCAAATGATTGAGGCCATTCGCCTTGGAGAAAAAGACCATAGCCTTCATACAATCGACTTTCGAGAAGCGATCGCTGAAGGGCTGTATCAGCGAATCTGCCTAATTAATAATGAAAAATGGTCAGTTGAAAAGGAATTTGAGTGGATCGCTACTACCTATAAAGAGTATGGATCAGCAGCTAAAGAAGAGCTGGATGTCATACCCTGCTCAAGTTCTGATATATTATTTGATGCTGACGCCGTGGATCTATGTGCCACTGGCGCATGGGAGAATCCTTCAAGACATCGGAAATATCTAGCAGCTATTGATCCTAATTTTGGCGGGGCAGATTTTTTCGCCACTCAAATGTGGGATATCACAGAATTCATGCAGCATAAGCCCGACTTTAAGCATAGCCTCGTCGCAGAATACGCAAGAAACCACGTAGGGACGTTGCTGAGCATTAAGCACAGTGTTGAGATGATCAAAGCCTATAAGCCCTACATAACCGCTGTAGAGTCGAATTCAGGCGGCGCGATTATTGTAGAAAAGCTATGTGAAATATTGCCATCAAATCGAATTGACATCACACTCACCACTGCGCCTAGCAAAGTCGTAAACACTGATAGATGCTCAATGCAGGTTACATTTTCTCAAGTTAAGTATCCGCCAGGGTGGGATGGAATAAAGGAAATGAAGCTATTTGGAAGGCTTGGCAGAAAAGCCTTAACAGGGCATGATGACCGGGTTACGTCATGGGCGGCAGGTCATGCTCATCTTGAAACTGCGATGAATGAAACACCCAAAGCGTCTAGACCCCTGGCAGGAAAGGGTACTATTGAAAGGATTCGGTTTTAATGTTAAATTGAGTCATTGTCAATCTCTGTATTTATGCAAACTGAACTAATCAACCACCCCCAACATTATAATAATGCAGCTTCAGAATGCACTCGGGATATTTTATTATTGTTTGTTTCAGCCGAAGATTTTGAGACAGAGTGTATTGAAGTCATCGAAAAGTATAAGCTGAATTTTCATCTAGGGAATGCAATAAAGTATCTGTGGCGTTGTGATTTTAAGGGTTCAAAAGAATCTGATTTGAAAAAAGCTTTATGGTATTTTGAACGCTATCAGAATCAAAAATCTGATAGTTCAATTTGCCTAAGTTTCACAAAGCAATCAAATAATTCCAAGCTTGAAACCGCGATTACACTAATTAAAAAAATATTAAATGAAACATCCTGCTGATATTAATAGAATTTCTAAATTAGGAAATTCAGCGCAATCGATCGCTTCATCATGGATGAGCGATAAAGACCATGCGCCAGATTTTTCGATGTATCGTCGGATGTTTGAAGACGATGATATCGCAGCACTAGCCTATCAATGCCTAGGGCTGATGATCGTCTCTATGGTGGGCGAATACCATCATGATGATGAATCTATCATGGATGAGGGTAGACGCTCCCTAGCGAGGCTGATGGGGTCATGGAAAAGCAAATTACAAGAATCGTGCGCCTACACTGCGTATGGCTATTATTTAGCTGAGCCTGTATATGAGTTCGATGAAATTCTATACTTAGCTGAATTAAATCCTTTTCAGTATGAACCAATCCCACATTTTTACGGAACTACTCAAGAGATTCTTCAGATTCAATCCTCAGAATTAAAAGAGCCTTTGCCTTATCTTCCAGGGTTTGTATTTCATTTAGTCAATGAGCCTGCGATCGCGCCAAAAAAAGCGCAACGTTATGGTTTTCCGATGGCAAAACGCGCTTGTAAAGCTTGGGACGCCCATCGACTAATTTCAGCTCAGTATATAATCGCAAGCCAGAAACAAGTAGAGAAATTACTGATCGGGAAAACAAAGACCCAAGCGCAGATTGATACAGGCTTAATCGATACGAATGGCGATCCTATCTATAAATTTGCAGGGGAAGAGATGAGGGATACCCTGGAACAAATCCAAAATGGATCAGTGGCAGTGATTGATATTGAAGACGATGTGATGGCGGTTGACCAGGGTTCTAATGGTGAATTTTATTTGAAGGCTCTTGATTATTTTGGGCGAGTGCGATCGCGCTCTTTTTACAACCCACAGACCTTATTTGGTGGCAATAATAGCGGGGTTGGTGATGCAGGCTTAGCAGAGTCTCAGCAGAATATATTTTTGTTAGTGGCAGCGGCATCTGCTGAATATTTGGGAAATGAATGCGTAGAGCAATTGTTTCGACCTATGCATGAATTTAATCATGGCAAGATGTATGATTATGGAATCTTCCCAACAAATCAAACTGATCCTAAAGCCCTGGAAATCGCTAAAGTGTTGGTGGATGTAATGAAAACAGAATCCCTCTCAAGTCAGCACGAGGCCGCTATAAGAAGGATTTCTGATTTATTAGGGATGGACTAGACTTTAGAAAATTTTAGATTTAGATTCACCCTGGAAACTGCTAATCTGGGTCTTTTTGATGTTCAGGTCTGATTGTGCAAAATACATCAGATTTCACTTTAGTCTTCAAACCTTTTCGCCACCCCGAATCAATAATCGCCATTCTTGGAGAAATTTTCTTTAGTTGATGCACTTCACTATTTTCAGGGTATCCAAGCTGAGCTTCAAATCTTTGCCCGATTTTGAGACCATTAAATAAATGCAGAGAGTATCCGTTATTCATTATGTTTGATCCTCATCCAATACTTCAAACTCTGCCGCCTTACACCCTAGAGGTTTGACTAACCCGTTTTCCATCCGCACCGTTAGGCACTCATACCAAGTAGCAGAGATATACGCAGCATCAACTACCGCGATCGCTTCTGGTGTCCACCCAAATCTTCTGTAGAAGTAAGCAAGGGAATCATCAAATCGAATCCTTCCCCGAGTTCCTACCGGGTACTTTTCCTGTAGCCTTAGCTCTTGTTCCTGCACTGTCAAGTCGTTATACATAGATGTTAATTCCTTGGTTTGTTTTGAGTTAACGTTGCGATCGCGCTAATAAACCGCACTTCCTTAGATGCACTCGGTAGGCGCTCATGCAATCCACAACTGAATCATCTGACGGGACAATCAGTTCTGAATCAAGAATGTCATCCCCTTCAGTATCTAACCATTCATCCCACTCCATCTCTTCATCCATCACCATGCAGCCACCAACATTGCAAGTGATAAGATTTTTCAAAGTCAGATCAAAAGTAGCGATCGCGTCTAAGCACCCTCGCGCTAATTCCAGTGTCTTTACTTCAAACTCGAATTTGTGGCGTAGGTTTGGCATCCAATAGATTTTCATGGTTTCTTTTTTACCTATCAAAAACTTCGCACAAAACAAACCTAGATTTCAAACATGCACCCTGGAAACTGCTAATCTACGATGTCACTTTTCTGAGTCTTTTGGTATTCATCTCGGTTAGACCTTAGTTCAATCTCCCAGCCCATTCGGGTCAGAGTGCAGGTTGATTCTAGTCCTTCAATAGCTTTCAGTGCAGTTTCTCCAGTCGAGACAAAACCCCCACAGATGGCCGCAAACATCCCGTTTTGCATCTCAATCCTGATATTAAAATTTGGCTTAGGCATGGGAATTCTCCTTTTTATCCTGTTCAAATTTAGATGAGCGATCGCCAATAGGTCTTACTGAGCAGTGAAAGATTTTAACTCAGACTTCTCAACCAGACCTGACAGTCTTCCTACCGTCATCTTATGATCTTCGAGATTTTGCGCGATCAACTCTGCCACTTCTTCTAAGCTGTAATTTGAATTAATGGTGATGTCAAACGTTTTCTGATTAGAAAATAGATGGAAGAATCTAACAAAGGGTTGAAACCTCACCCCCTGCATATCCGCCATCACATCTATATCTAGACACCGAGCAAATTCGATTTTGACCAAATCATTGTTTCGTGAAGTGGTGACTGTTACGGAAGATACGGGCTGAATCAAATCGAAACGTGTGAACATAATTCTCCAAAGTTGCTTTACAAAACAAACCTAACTCTAATTATCAAATCTGTCAACAGATTCTCACATTAGTTTTTCTGATATCTGTTGACAGATTTAGAGCTGTTGACAGATATTATAAGGATACCTTATCAATTGTTTGACAATTAAAAGTTTCGTGATATATACTAATTGATTATGGGTCAAGACCAAACTTGTGAACTAAATTTACCGACTCTGCATGTCAATCTCGATGCGGGAAATCCCGTTATTGGGATAGATAACATTGTGGAGTTAATCGGATGTCGTGAAACTCCAATTGTCAGATTTGACTGGTGGAGTGGAGAAACGTTTTACCTAATCATGTCTCATGATCCTAAACATGCAAACCTTAGCAGGGTTACTGATGGTGTCTGCATGTTCATTGAAGATCATGAAGACTATTCATCTGATTCGCAATTAGGTAAAATTTTTGAGGCATCTGTAGAAGCTGGTGAACTCAAACTAAGTGCCAGGGTGGACACTGATCCGGGCAGTCGGGGCGAGAAATATCTAAGTAAGGTGAGACAGAACATCTCCCCTGGAATCTCCATCGGTGCTGATATCTACGAATTAACAGTCGTTGAATCTGCACTCTATGAAGATGACCCGACAAATGAGTACCGTGATAAAAAGTTGGTAAGACCCGCTACTTTGATGGCTACGTCTTGGCAACTTTTAGAAGTATCTGCAGTGCTTTGCCCTGCAATCTCGAATACAGGTGTTGTTAACAATTCAAACAATTCTAAATTTAATGAAGCCCCTAAACACTCAGTCAGGTTGATTGGTGATACAGGCTATGGAAAAGAAGATTTTAAGAATATCTTTCACGTAGAACTTACGGAACAAGCACCAATGACTACAGCAAAAGATCCGAGTCTCGACTTGCAAATCGAAACCCTCAACACTCAATTAAGTGACTCTCAAGAAGCACTTAAACTGAATCGGGCCACTCTCGCTAAAACCACATCAGAGCGCGATGAAGCCATGAAACTAGCAGCTACGCAAGCGACTGAGCTAAGCACGGCTAACGCTGCTATTGAGACGTTCCAGGGTGAACGCCACAAGTTCAATGTAGAACGTCAATATCAAGCTTTGCGTAATAAGGCTAAAGCTTTGACGGGCGATTCAAAAAAACTATCGCAAGCGGAGTTTGATCGGAAGTTCGCAGTTGACCCATCTGAGGATATTCAGAGACTCCAGGGTGATGCCAAATGGGAAATCAAGCTAGGAATCATTGAGGGAATTCTTGAGGATGCTGAGCAGCGATCGCCCCTGGTAAATGCTCAGTCGAAACTCGCTCAAGTTGAATTTCAGCAAGAAACTAAGAAGGAAGGTGAACCTTCTAAAAACTTGAAAGAAGCTCAAAGCGGCTACGCAGGCGCTTGGCAAGGTTAAATCGAATTTGTCAAAAAATCTATTGACTATTAACGCTTATGCCACTCTTAAATTTCAATGATTTAGATGCTCTGCCTAACTTAATGTTAGGTGAAATCTGGAATAAACTATCTGAGGTTATCGCCCTAACAGGACATAACGCAGATACCGTAATTATTCCCTATGGTTACGCTGTTTCATTTCCAGCGGCAGGCACTATCGGATTTGCAGAGGCTACCCGACTTGTACTACCTGTTGATGCAACTACTCCTATTCGTGGCATTGCGCTAGCTAACAACTCCCATGAGCGTAGAGACTCCGCAGTGACAGCAGGCGGCTTGCTAGGGTATCCTGCGCGGTCGGTTGTAGGTAATTTAGACCGTCCTAATTACCTGATGTCATATCTCGTTAGAGGTGTGATTGGGGTTCAGATCGATCAAGATGTTACCCGCTTGTCTCCTGTGTTTGCGCGTCATACCGTTGGCGGCGTTGGTACAGGAACCAAAGGGGTCTTCCGTGCTGATGCCGACACTGCTAGAGCGCTTCAAATTGTCAATGCTGAGTATCTTGTCAATGGCACAGCTCTAGCAGGATCTATCGTTCCTCTGTGGCTCAAGTAATTCATCATCATTGTAATTATTAGGATTTACATTAAATGGCCGGATCTACTTTTTTCCGTGATGAATTACGCAAGTCACTTGATCGCACGATTACCCAGCGTTTTCGTGAGTTGCCTTTTGAGAATGGTACAGATATCCCAACTGATACCACGCTTGAACCAGGGGTAAAAACCCTTAGCGTTGATGTCCTGAGTGGTTATGGCGAGGCCACTCTCCGCGCTAATGGTTCTAACGATGCGAATCTAGTACAGATTAATATGACACGGGATGAATACCCCGTGGTGATGTCTACTGCCTGCTACGCTATTGATTTTGATGAATCTCGCGCTGCTGAGTACACTGGCAAAACGAATCTAATTCGTGACCAAAAAACATTATTCACACGTCGGGCGATCGCAGAGCGATTGAATCGATTTGCAGCTTTTGGTGAACCCGTTCTAAATGTTAGAGGGATGGTTAACAATTCGTTTGTAACCGTTGATAACAACTCGTTCAATCCCAACACTGCAACGTTTGATCAATGTGTAGCATTCTTTATGGATGTTGTGTTGAGGATTTCAAATGACTCGATGCAGGTATCCCAAGCTACTCATCTACGGATTAGTCAGCGGATGTATTCAGTTTTGATGCAAAAAGTCAGTACTGAGAATCCTGCAATTAGTGTGATCACCGCATTACTCAGTCGTTTCTCTTCGGATTCGGGTTTTAGCTCTTTGAATATCGCACCACGTGTTGAGCTGAATGGAGCTTTAATGCTTCGATTTGGAGGCGCGGCAGATGCAACTAGAGATCGTATGGTTATTGCAAAAGTTGATCCTCTATCAATCTCGCGTTCAATTGAGCAAAGTATCGCAGACATCTACCCTCCTGAATTTTTTGAAGTAAGGGGTGGTAAAATGTTTATGCCAATGTTCTCTTGTGCATCAGCTACCGCCATTCATGAACCCGCATCTTTTCGATACATTGATACTATTGCAGCCATCTAAGGTAATTTGAAATGCCAGAGTCCACGGTCATTATTTTTCATCCCGAGTTATGTGTTCCATCAAGTGTCGTAGGGCATTCTTTTGATGGCATTGAGCTTACACTTGGGCGTAATATCCTTTCAGAAGATGCATTTGCAAAACTGAACAAGAATGCATCTTATCCCCGATATATTAAGTGGGGAGCAATTCAGGTTCTAGGTGAAGAGAAGGATGTAAATATCATTGATCCAAATGCTAATGTTGAATTAGTATCTTTGGGTCAGTTTAGTGTTGAGTCCGATGACATCCCCAAACTGTTAGCTGTGACAGTTGACATTGATACCCTAAAAGGCTGGCGTCAAAAAGAGACTCGGGCAAATGTGAGGGCACAAATTGCCCAGAGAATCAAGACCCTGGAACAGGGTAACGAATAGTCTGTCTCTGGCCTACAAAATATCGAGATCGGATTCTTGATACTGTTGGGTCAGTTTGCTTTATACGGGTTAGCAATCGATTATATTCAGCTCCGTATTTTGTTGAATTCAAGTTCGATTGCTGCTCTGTATAAGCTACTGAATAGCCCTCAGCCGTACGCTCAAAAGATTTGATTTCAGCTTCCGTTCTAGGCTGTTTCATTAACAGCTTATGACCTAGCAGCATCTCAGTTGCGTCATCTTCCAGGGTTCCCCATTGATCTAAGGCAATCTCTCGAAGAACAGTGGGGAGCATCAAATCAAAATCGACAGAATCCAGGCTTGAAAAATCATCAGGCCATTTTGCTGTAAAGGATGCAAAGGTAATCATGAAAAGTCCGAATGGGTATGTAATTGATCCTAGCCTACTTTTCTTGCTAGAAGATGTCAAAAAGATCGAGATTGCAGATGTTGAAAAATTTGAACATTTTGCAAGTGAAATCGAATCCTTTATGTTATGGGTTCGATATCGGAAATTGACAGCACTTCAAAAAGTAAATCTGTATATGTTGGTGTGCCAGGGGGTAGCACTCAATCTAAATATAGATCAAGAGGATTCAGATTTTGAAGCTGAAAATGAATGATTGAAGTTGATCGCTTAGTAAAGGCAACGCTCAAGACTATCCCTAAAGCTTGGTTTAATGAATCGCCAAACCTACGATTAATTTATCGAAAGAAAACAGCATCAGTGGTGCTTGGAATAGTTCAAACACAAGAGACGGTTATAGAACTTCTGGCATCTGTAACAAAATCGCGTGAAAATCAAGATGTAGCTGAGGATGGTCTATCAGAAGATGTTTCAAGGCTCACGGGCTATCTAATTTCACCAAAATTTTACCCTGATTCCTTAGACAATAACCTTGTATTTGCGGCGGAGCTAACCCTGGCAGATGGTTATAAATTACCAGGGTCTTTTACTCTAGTTACTGAAACTCAAAACCGCAGCGTTTCGATGCATAAAATCAGAGGTTCATACATCTCTGGGCTGTTTACGACAGTCGCAAGAAATTATTAAATCCACTCAAGAATTCTTGAGTGGATTTTTCTAAGGCATCCAACTTGCTAGAATAGCGCCGCCTACCCCCCGAACTCCTACAAACAACTCCCCACGGCGAATCGTGCCTGGTGAAATCGGAGTAACGGGCATTCTGCCACCATTCGCTGATAAGCCCCAATGACGCCCATATTCATACCCGTCATAGGTTAGGTTAAATTCTTTTTTATTATCTTTAGAATCCTGCTGATTTACGATTGTTTCCCTCCGTTGTTCTCGCCCTGTTAGCACTGAAACTCTAGCGCGGTCGGTGAGCTTATTCATGGTAGATAACGCCCTGAAGGTTGAAAATAAACCCCTGCCTCAACTACACCAATAAAGGGTAAACGTTCGTTTCCTACTAAGCGATTTAATGTAATAGGTACAGCACTTTGAATCACTCCACTACACTCAGTAGGAGAATTAGTTACTTGCACATTACAAAGCCATACCTGAGTCTCTAATTCTATCCCAAAGAGCATAAAATCTTCAATAGTTGAGGCTTGAAGATCAAAGAAATTTAGGTTTGATCCAAGTATAGGTTCTGTCGGTACGACTACGGTAATCTTCCCATTGTTGCGATTAATAGGATTGCTACCTTGGAAACGCCCGCCTCTACCACCGGGTAAAAACTCACTTTCTTGACAAAAAGAGGTTGGGTCTACTCCATTGAAAGTACGGTTATGGAAATTAAAACCTCTCTGGTAATAATCCCAAGTGCCAATATGTTCGTTTGACCCTGTTTCAATTTCTGTTACAGTTCCACCTCGATCAATTAAAAAAGCTTGCTTATTCGGATACCTCCAATAATCTGAATTTGGATTGTTTAACTGTGCATCATAATCAGCAGGACGAGGATCGTCAAGGTTTCCCGTCCCAAATGGGTATAAGCGTCCTTTCCTAACCTCTAGAATTGCTCCACGTTCATCTAGTGCCATTGCGGAATGAAAGGCATCGGTTCTAATATTATCAGAAGCAATTGGGCGAGTTCGACTTTGCTCAAATACTAATTGGAATGGGCAAATACCACCTATATAACATCGTTGGATATCAAAGCCCTGTGGCCCTCCAGATATGTCTTCTATAAACACATAAGCCAATTCTGCAATTGGTGATCTTGGATTCTCTTCAATTGACGTACGCCGCCTGCTCATCTGACCTAAGCGAAGTCCACACCCTAGGGTCTGAATAGGACTGCCACGGGTCACTGATGCATTTGTGATGTATTGCCCCCTGGTAGGGTATGGCGTGCCTCCTAGGGGCTGTATCAAGGGACTGCCGTTCTGCCATCCTGCGGAGATATGATGAGTGCTACATTGCTGATTCGCTTGTTTGGCATCGATAGCGCTAGAGCGGTCTAATCTGCCGCCCTCATTCGCATATTTAGCGCGGTCTTTTAGATTCTCTAATTCATCGTCATTAGGTTTGCAGCATGGATCTACCATTAGGTATTCCCTACTTGAGCGGTGATTTCCAGGGTTTGACTCGCCTGTAGGTTTCTAGTATTATTTCCGCCTCCATCGTTAGGAACTTTATCAAAACCTATCGCTACCCCATTGGCATACCTCACGACTAAAGCACCTGTAAAGCTACTGCCAGCGGCGATCGCCGATCCTCCTGATGTTGCAGCTAACCTAAATTGATCTGTTGTTAAACCTGTCGAGACAACAAAATAAAAGGTATCTGCTAAAATCAGTGATGGGTAAGCGCTAGCCCCTGTAAAAAATACGCGATCGCCTGCAATCAAACCATGACTCGCCACTTGAAAAGCATTCGCAGTAATCGCTGTAATTAATCTATTTGCAATCGCTGATCCATCTGCAAGTAACACTGCACAATCATATTGAGTGGCGATCGCTGGAGTAGCTGCTTTTATGATATTCACTATGACCGATGCAAAGGATACCGTGTTAGCACCTGTGTTTTTAATTGCAGCCCCGCTTGGTGCCCAGATTGATCTAGAATAGCCCTCACTATTTAATGATTCTCTTCCTAGCACAGATATCAAAGTAGCGTTTTGAGTCATCAAATCTGTATCATTCAGCAGAATTATTCGGAATGACCCTGGCGCAAATTTGGTGCGGCTACGGAATCCAATATCAAGTAATTCAACAAGGCCATCAAGGAAAGGTAAAAAAGGCATTTTAGGTTACAGATAGGATTCTTACTTGGATTGAATTGGAAGGGAAAAGAACACCCGAAGCTCCCACGCTTAAAATTCTTGAGTTTGCAAAATTGCCCCCACATAGCAGATTTCCACCGCTAGCAGCATCAAAGATTCCACCTGCTATTGCAGTGCCTTGATTCGTGGTAGGATTTGCAAAAAGCATAGGAGAAGCAACCGGAAATGATGCAAAAGATTGTTCAGAACCCGTATTAATGCTGGCACCATTAAAAGTTTCAATACGAGTATAGCCTCCACCAGGGGGTTCAACTCCACCTATCCCTGTAATATAATTTGGAGCGGTTGTAAAATATGATCCAAAAATTCTTGGCTTGGCATAGGCTACTGACCCAAAAGCCAAATCTAATAGGCGACGACATAGGAAGCCCGAGCAGCCCCCTACGCTGGCTGTATTGATAGCGATCGCAATACTGCCAGCGGCGATCGATACATTTGCCCCTGAAGCAAAATCTAACGGCACAGTAAAACTCCCACCCCCAAGCCATGTGCCAAAAGTAGCAGAATCATAAAATCCGAAGCCCAAAAAAGATAGGGCGCTTCCAGCCGTACCAAAACTTAAAGGAGAACCATTAACTTTTTGAGTTACGAATCCCGAGGTTGAAGCTAATGGGAAGTTGGTTAAATTATTCGTAATTGCTACCCTCACAATACTTGCGGCTTCTACTGCATCACCTCCATCAAAATAACTGGTTGGTGCTGTGATTAAAAGACCAATGTAAATAGTTGCCAAAGAGCTATAAGTAGGAGAGTTGGACTCGCTCACAAAAGCTTGACTTAATAATTCAGAGGCTAAAGACCCAGAAATTGAACTAGGCATTAGGTGAATACTCCATAAATCTCGAATTCAGATAGCGCAAATCTATTATTGCCGCTGCTATTTAGTGCAGTTTGAATCAACCTAAAATAACGATAGGCAGTAGATCCACCCACAGGATATGAATAGAATGTCGCGGCTGTATAGGTTAAGCCTGTCCTCACATCTAAGTCTACCCATGTTGTTGCATCGTTAGACCCCTGGAACGTAAAGGCAGTTGGGTGGTTGATGCTACCATCGCCAGCGGCACTTCTAGCCCTTACTGTATAGTAATTACAAACGAGAGTGCGATTACCAACTCGACTAATATCGAATTGCATCCAACTATTAGCAAAGTTTCCAGTAGTTACCGCGCTGCTAATGCGATCGGTCATTCTTGATACGTCAAGGTCAAAGTTATTCAGACTTGAGAATGTGACAAGACTTAATCCCCGTCCATCGGGTAATGCACTACTTGGGTTTAGTCGTGATGTGGTTAAACCTAGAGTTCCAAGCCACTGAAATAAACCATTAAGGTCATTATTTGAAACGTAAGTACGGGTTGACCCTGGCACAAAATCTTGTACTGACAGTGCAAAATTTGATGTCGTTTCAGAAGCCATCGATCCAAGGATTCCAGCCACAATTGGAGTGATCACAGTCCCCGCTGTTAAGCTTCCGGTAAGTGCAATATTCCCAACTAAATTAGCTGGGATACTACTGCTATATCCCAATGCTAATAATGAGCCTGTAAGTTGCACTAAGCCCGATAAAGAAGTGCTTTCAGCAAATGGAGGATATAGATATTCATTTGGATCATTTACACCATCTCCAGGGGTTATCC
>Ga0335395_10001946_pt1 | contig 12847 bp, 30 predicted proteins | sample MAT02_FD_205744 | JGI IMG/M metagenome (GOLD analysis project Ga0335395, IMG submission 205744) | Freshwater microbial communities from Lake Fryxell liftoff mats and glacier meltwater in Antarctica - MAT-02 (spades assembly) (version 2) ...
TTTGCGAGTGAAAAAGGGAATCACTAAAATTCTCAAAAAAAATTTTCGGCAAAAAAGCGTAGGGGTCAAGCCCCGCAAATGAACCCCTTGACCCGGTGACTTTGGATGTGGGGGTGCCTGGGGTCAAAAAGCCCCACCCTGGGGCACCCATTTAAGGGGTGGGGTCAAAAGACCCCTTGACCCCCCTGTTATGCTGTGCTATACTCACAGCACGTCAAACACGCCTCTGAGCCAAGCGCTCCAAAACAATCCAAGCCACCAGCCAACTATAAAGCCAATCATCAAACCACCGATCATCGTCTTAGTGTTTTCTTGCATGGGTATATAATAGCAGAAACAAAAGGATGTGCAAGGGATGTGTAAGGGAACTTAGGGCATAAGGCCCAAAAGAAACCATGACTTTACCGTGCCTTGACTTAGTGCGATTAAATCCGAACCATGGTGATGCGTGTGCGGAGGGATGCACGCGTAAAAAATGTTCCCGGCAAGCCTTGGCATGTGGTAAGTCAAGGCGCTTAATACCTCAACAGGGTTAAAGCCAGCGGCTTTAAGGTCAAGTGACAGAAAGGTCAAGTCACGACACGCTTGACCTAGATTAAGCGCGGTATGGTGCGCGGTATGGTTCAGTGTCAGGGTCAGTGTCAACATACCTGTATAATAGCAGAAAAGAAGCGAGGGGCAAGGGATGTTTTCCGCTTGCCCCTCCGCTCTCTTCAGTCTGCCATGTCGCGGGCATAGGCATCGTTTGCCTCGCTTATAGCGTCGTATCGTGCGTTAGCCTCATATGAGGCGTTCTCTGCCTCTTGGCATCCTGCAAACGGATCTGCCAGGGGGCAAATAAGCATACATGGCGAGCTGCCACAAGCGCCACAGGAAAAACCAACTACCAGCGTTTTCTCTTTTGACATACAGATACTTTAGCAGAGAAAGAGAAGAGCGCAAGCAGAAAATATCCCTTGCACTCCCTCCGATTCCTTTATTTCAAGTCAAGTCAATAGGGGTAGCCATCATCCATCTCATCATGGTAATCGTCGTCATCATCATTCACGACGTCACGTTGAGAACGTCGATCGCATACTTCATTCACGCGATTAAGTTCACGCCTTACCTCGGCGAGTTCGCCAACGACGCGCTTTACTGCCGCTTCCAAACTCTCGCCTGGAAAAGATCCAAGTTCCGCGAGAAGGTGTTCTGTCAACTCATCGGATGTGCGTGCGTTGCTCATTTTCTTTTCTCTTTTCCTGGTCTAGCGTTTTACTAGAGAGATAAGAATAGCATCAAAAGAGAAGAGTGCAAGGCTTATTTTTTGCTTGCACTCTCACTTAGTGTCCCTTAAACTTCTTTCACACCGGGCGCAAGCGGCGTGAGTGCGTCGATGTGCAAACCTGCGTAGTCCGAACAAACGTGAGCCTCGCACCCTGGAAATAGTCGCTCGACGATCTCCTCTGGAGTGCCCGTACAGTCTGCGAACGCCATCGCATACCAAACACGCGTTCCAACTTTCCAACCGTGCCCTTCAGAGACGAATGAACCACTAACGCGATGTTTAGTGGCGCCAACAGGAAGGAAAATACTTCCGACCTTGCGCGAGTAAAGGTAGGTGGTTTCGTTCGTTAGTTCTTCGTTTGTTGACATACAGATACTTTAGCATCAAAAGACTAGGGTGCAAGGTTTATTTTCTTTCCCCCTTGCGCCCTCCCTTTAATCAGCAACCTATTGCTATTTCCCAAAGCACTTCGTCAAGCGAACCATCGCAAGGGCTAAGGTAAGATCGAAGCCAAGGGCGACGTTCGTTTCGCTCCTGCCTTGCGCGAGCATTCTCGCTCCGCTGATCCATTGCGTCTTGGCGCTCATATTGAGCGCTTGCGAGCACCGCATGATCACGCTCGCGCATCGCCTTGTCTCGTTCTAGTCGCGCCTCATTGAGAGCCTTCAATGCTTCGTCGCGCTCGTTCTCAACTACTCTGAGGCGTTCCGTTGCCTTGTCTCGCTTAAACGAAGCCCTTCGCGCCTTTCGTGCATCCTGATCGCTATCGATCATCGCAAGGGCCTTGCGACGAAGCGCTTCGTCGCGCTCACCGACAACGCGCTTTACTGCCGTTTCCAGGTTCTCGCGCCTTTTCGATCCGATGACCTTTACGAGAAGATATTCTGTCAACTCATCGGATGTGCGTGGTTTCTTCATTTCTTTTCCCTTTCGTTCTCAGAGAGTTAAGAATAGCAGAGAAAGAGAAGCGTGCAAGGTTTATTTTCTTCTCTCCGCGCCCTCTTTTATTTCAGGTTAATAATCATAATAATCATCATCCAAAATTTCTTCTAGTTCGATAAGCTCACGTTGACGATTCTTTTTCTCTAGCTTATAGAGTTCTTCCTGCGCCGCGCGGCGCTCACTGTGCGCTTCGTCGCGCTCGAATCTTGCTTTTTTTAGTTCGTTTCTAAGATATTCAATCAACACATCTTTGTTATTTTCGTCGCTCATTTCTTTTCCCTGGTTAGAATTAAGATTAGCAGAAGAAAACGAGAGTGCAAGGTTTATTTTCTTCTCTCCGCGCTCTCTTTTATTTCAAAGTTAGTCAATATAATCATGATCCATGCCGTTTCGTCGGGCAAGCTCACGTTGACGATAATTTTGCTCTAGCTTATCGAGTGCTTCCTGCGCTTCGTCGCGCTCGAATCTTGCTTTTTTTAGTTCACTTCTAAGATATTCAATCAACACATCTTTTTTGTCTTCAGTGTTTTCGTCGCTCATTTCTTTTCCCTTTCGTTCTCAGAGTTAAGAATAGCAGAAGAAAACGGGAGCGCAAGGCTTATTTTTTACCTTGCACTCCCTTTAATCATCATCAAAGGTCTATTCGAGAATGCGATGCCCCTTCATTGGCACACTTCTTGCCCTCTGCTGCTGCCTTCAGTGCTTCATCGCGCTTGACAATCGCTTCGTCGCGCTCTTCGCGGGCTGTATCGCGGGCTTCGCGGGCTTCGTTGCGCTTGTCAAGTGCTTCGTTGAGTTCGCATTCTTTTTTGTCAAGCGCCCTCGAATAATCGTCGCCCTTTGCAATCGCTTCGTCGATTTCTTTGCGTAAAGCGTCAAACTTGACTCGATAATCATCGAGTTCGCGCTTTGCGTTGTTTGCATTCATTACAGCGTCATCACGCTTGTCAAGTGCTTCTTCGCCCTCGCGCTCTGATTCCTTCATTGCCTTCACCGCTTCATTGCGCTCTTTTACGACGCGCATTACAGCCCCCTTCAAACTCTCGCCCTCGCACTCGTAAGCTCCGAGCAACTTCAAAATGCGTGCCTTCTTCTTTTTCTTCATTTTCTTTTCTTTCGGGGTTTAGCGTCTTCTCTGACTGAAGACTAATCTTAGCAGAGAAAGGGAAGGGCGCAAGGTTTATTTTTTACCCTGCGCTCCCTTTTTTGGTTGTCAAACCGTGTGAATGTATTGCAAGAAAACTTGCAAAGCAAGTTCCCTTCGCGTGTCAATGATCGTGTCAATAACTGACATCTCTTTTGAACTTTCTGGATCTCCTACGTCAGCGATCAAGTTGGCGATCAAGTCAGCGTTTAGTTCTTTGTTTGACATACAGATACTTTAACAGAAGAAAACGAGAGTGCAAGGCTTATTTTTTGCTTGCACCCTCCCTTTATTTCAGGTTTATTCAGCGATAACGGGCATCGCTTCTGTGGTTTCTTTCTCGGAGGGGCACGTAACTTTATGCCACGGATCCCAACGTTCCGGGAAAGTCTTCTCTCCGCGCCTATCCGTGACGCCTAGCGCGACGATACGGGGCTTCTGCTTTGGCGTCATTGACACGGATCCATCGTCCGTGCGCCGTCGCACTCGAACAAGCCCCACAAGGCCAGTAGGAGCATGTTGCCGGATTCGCCCGCATGAGACAAAATAGTCGTAGTCGTCAAAGTCAATGTCATTATCTTGCCCTTCCAAGATAATCTTGCCCTTGCTCGAAATGCATCCGATGGTAACGTAGCGCAATCGATTAAGTTTAGTTGAGACAAGCGAGCCGTAAAGGATCCACGCATCACCATCGAGCATTTCAAAGAAGCGATAAACCGTTGACTCACTTGCCGTGTTTGTTTGCATAAGAATATACTAGCAGAGAAAGAGAAGAGTGCAAGGCTTATTTTCTTTCCCCTTGCACTCTTCTCCTATTTTTATGCGCAGCGAGTCAAGTATTCTTTTCGAGAATCAGTCTCCGAGATCAGATCCTCGCACTCCTCGAAATAAACCTTGCACTTTGCCTCGATGTCATATCGAGAAATCTTGTTTGGAAGGAACACATAAACGTCGAATAGCACGTTTATTCCATCCGCCCAGTAAGAACCCCGCAAACAGTTTCCAGCGTGCCCCGTGTCAACTCGCGTGAGCCAAAAGGTTGCAGTTTGGGGGCCACAAGTAGTGGCATACTCTTTGGTTCCAAAACTGAGCCCTTCGCTCAGTTCGTTCTGACTTCCCAACCTGCGCCCCTTCATTGCGCACAGAACTTCTCGCGCAACTTCAACTTTCAAGCCGTATGGGTAGAACACTTCCACGGATCCGCTAACTGCTATTGTGTTTGTTTGCATAAGAATATACTAGCAGAGAAGAGAAGGGAAGCAAGGTTTACTTTTCTTGCTTCCCCTTCTCGATTCACTCGCCAATGAGTTTGGCGAGTTCGTCTACTTCGTCTTTTTGCGCTTCGTAGGCGCTGCGTGCCGCTTGCAGGGCTCGACAATGAAGCGCCTCAATCTGAGTCGTTTGTGCCAGAATACACGCGTTCTCGACGCCCGTAGCGCCATTCTTCATTGCTTCGTCTACAGCGGCAAGATTGCCGAAACCTTGAAGCCACCTAAGCAAGTGCCACGTGCGATGCTCAGGATCGCATGGTTCCGCGTGATCCCCATGACACGCAATCTCTGACAGAGACTGATACACTTGTTCAGCTTGCCAATCACTAAGACCGGAAAAAAGATTGTCAATCCAAATCGGAGCGTCAATAGTTGGCACGTGTGTTGCATAGTTGTCACGCTCTACCAAGATGAAAAAGAAGATTGCTGCTTGTGCGGTGAGTTCCATTGTTATTTCTCTTTTCTTTCGAGCGGTTGACTGAAGACTAAGAATAGCAGAGAAAGAGAAGGGTGCAAGGTTTATTTTCGCTTGCTTCCCCTTTCTCGATTCACTCGCTGACTTGCTCTTTTTGTGCTTGACAATCGCTATAAGGCTCCAACATCAACTCATCGAGTTGCTTACTTGCAAGTTCGTGGCGTTGCTCTGCTTTCATCAACTCTTTGTAAGTCAACTTGAAATGTTCAATCTGTTTGTAAATCTTGATCCTATGCTCAACCTTCATTTTTTGCTCTTCGCGTGTGGACATTTTCTTTTCTCTTTTCCTTTGTTGTGTCGCCTACTGAGAGATAAGATTAGCAGGAAAAAGAAGGGAAGCAAGCTTTATCTCACTTCCCTTCTTTGGCAGCTTTACGGTGAAAGGTGCGTTACCAGGGCGAATGCATGGCGCGTTCCGCCTAGTGTAGACTTGCAGCAATCGCACGCTCGCCATGAGAAGGCACCTTCATCCCCTTCTGACGCGTCAGATAGGAACCGTGCGGGAAGCACGCGCTTTTCGCCTGCAAGCACGGCTTCTGCGCGCTTGTCGTCGCTTGGATAGTCGCCGTTTACCAGGGCGAAGAGGCAATCTTCGCATACTTTGTATCCTTTGTCGATCGAAACACTTGACTTCCCGGAAACTTTATTCTTTGCCATGGCACAATCTTTCGGAGTGAGCGTTTTCCTACTGAAGACTAAGAATAGCACCCAAAAGAGGGAGCGCAAGGCTCATTCGTGAATACATTCACGCAAGCACGCGGCGCACTTTTCTTCGCAATCCCTCAACCTATCTTCGGCGAGCACGAAGTTGCGCATCGCGCGCTCGCGAGCAAGGCGTGCTTCCTTTAGTGTCGTTACCGCCTGCTTAGCTATGTTGATTGCGCTAGTGAGTTTCTCCTCTTTTTCCGTCATTGTCATCGTCATCGTCATTTTCTTTTCTTTCTTCGAGGGGCCTACTGAGAGTTAAGAATAGCAGAAGAAAGAAGGGAAGCAAGGTTTATCTCACTTGCTTCCCCTTTCTCGATTCACTCCTCGTTAAAGGCGATCGCGCTTTCTAGGGCTTCGCGAGCCTTGCCTTGCCAGTGCGCGATCTCTGCGCGCAACTCATTCCGGCGCACTTCTGGTGACACGCCGCGCTCGCCCCAACCCGTGTAGTAAGAACACTTCAGTTCGGAGATGTTGTCCGTTACAGACTTTACTGCGCGGGTGAGAGTTTCGTTGGTAGAGGTCATTTTCTTTTTCCTTCTTTGGAGCCGGTTGTTGTCTCTGCTGAAGACTAAGAGTAGCAGAGAAAAGAAGGGAAACAAGGGATATCTTTCTTGCTTCCCCCTTCTCGATTCACTCCTCGTTATTACTTTTTTGTAAACACACAACGTACTTTTCTTTGCAATCATTCAACTTTTTTTGCGCTTGTTCTAGGTTAAGCAATGCGCGATCGCGAGCGCGGAGTGCTCGCCTCATTTCCGTTGCCGCCTGCTTAGTTGTCGTGAGGGTGGGGGTGAGAGCTTCGTTGGTAGAGGTCATTTTCTTTTTCCTTCTTTCGAGCGGTTGACTGAAGACTAATAATAGCACCTAAAAGAAGGGAAGCAAGGTTTATCTCACTTGCTTCCCCTTTCTCGATTCACTCTGCGTTAAAGGCGATCGCGCTTTCCAGGGCTTCGCGGGCCTTGTCTTTCTTTCGGTTCTCTTCGTTCAAGTAGGCGAGTTGCTCGCCAAAAGAGAGGTGTTTGACGGGTTCTCGCGCTATGTCTAGCGCCCGATCCGCTTGCTCGCGCAAGGTAGCGTCGCGGAAAGGTCCGCACGAACGCTGGTGTGAAGTTGGCCAAAGTGCCGACGTTGGAGATCGCCCGAAGTTCCGTGCCATGTTTACCTTCTTTCTGAGAGTTAGTTATAGCTCACTCTGCCTGGAAGTCAAGGATCTTTGCGGCATGGTAGGCGAAGAAAATATCTTCGTTTGTCTCTCCGCTTGCCGAAAAAGACGCCTGGATCTCGTCGCGAGTCAAACCATAGGCAAGCGCTTGCCTCACTCGGTTGATCAGTGTCTCTTTTGCATCGTCATTGAGCATATCATGCTTCCTTTCGAGCACGCCTTGCCGCTTCTTTCAAGTCTAGCATAGATGTGTTCTCTGGCAACAAGTCAATCGGGCTACTTGCGTAAGATCGCCCCTCGTTACCGTACCGCGAGATCACGCTTCCCTCGTTGCATAGCTGCAAAGACGTTTCAGATCTGCAATGGTAAAGATCCACACTATTTTTTATAGAGTGAATATCGGTGTAGTCGTAAGTTCCGAGAAACTTGCACACTCCACAATCATGCTTGAAGTAAGGCTTCGTCATAAGTAAAGATTAGCATAGAAGAACGAAGGTGCAAGTCTTTTCTTTTTTGCACCTTCGTTCTTCGTTATTCACTCGACATTAAAGTGATTCGATGCTACAATCAGAAGATTGTCGTAGTCACCTTTCATCATCTCCTTTCGGAGATCGCCGATCTTTTCGTTGCTCCATCCATTGCGCCGCGCTGCGGACGAGCACGCCCCAATGATAGAAAATGCATTTCCGTCTTCGCCACTAAGCTTGACGGTTGGCTTTACTTTCGAGGTCATTTCTTTTTCCTTTTTCTGGCCTAGCGTTTTGCTAGAGAGTTAGTTATAGCAGAGAAAAGAGGGTGCGCAAGTCATTTACGCACCCTCTTTTTCCTAAAACATAAGCGAGCCGGTATGCCATCCCTCGCGGATCTTATCGATTCGCTCGTTAAGCGAATCCTCTTCGTCGAAGTCAACATTCGCTACTTTCACCATTTCGGGGTAATACAGCGAGAACCAGTGAACACTATCCGAGTGCATGTAGAAGTCTGAGGTATCGTCGCGGTTGATCAGATCGTACAGATCTTCGCGCTCGTCGTCTGAGACATCGGAGTTAAAGTCAATGTCATTGGCGACATGGATGAGAAAACGACTAGGAGCAAGCTCGCAGCAATAAGTGTGTTCCGCATCGTCGAAAGCATAGACTCCGAAAAGCCTCATTTTTGCTCCAAGGTCCGCACTCAGGTGTATCGTTTCGTCCAGCTTGATAAGTTGAAACATAATCTTTTCTCTTTTCTGGTTAGCTAGCGACCGTTCGACCGAAGATTAAGAATAGCAGGAAAAAGAGGGTGTGCAAGCATAAAGTTCAGAACTTTGGCGCATCTAGCCAATAGAAAAGACACTTTAGCGCTTCAACCCACGCTTCGTGGGCTTGACCTTCAAGGTCAATCCCGCACGACTCTTCTTTCGCCCAAAGCACCGCTTGACTCTCTAACAGTAAGGCGTACTTTACGCCAGTTTTGGCCCACAATGCGAAGTTGTAGTGGCGTCGAGTGACAGTAAACATGGCAGTATCTTTCTTGGGTGAGCGGTAAGTCTACCGCTTTTTGACTGAAGATTAAGAATAGCACCTAAAAGAAGGGAAGCAAGGTTTATTTTGCTTCCCGGTGCTCTCAGAATACAGCGTCTGACGGCGGCGTACACGCCAAGGCGAGCAGTCTGCGCCCTTCGATCAAGGCACCATGCCAGAATGCCTCTGAGGTGTCAGTAAGGGCGCGAGAGACCATCGTTTGATAGTTATCTGCGCCAACAAACAGGCGATCAAGTGCGCACTTTTGCACTTTTCTTGCCGCTAGTAGTTGGTTGGTATAGCCCTTTCCTACTTCTGGCAAAAGGCCTGGTGTCGCCACGAGATCAGTGTAACGCTCGAATGCCCATTTCATTCCGCGTGCTTCGTCAGAGTCAGAAGGAACCGCGTTGTTTTCGTTTGACATACAGATATCCTATCAGGAAAAAGGGATGGTGCAAGGTTTATTTTTGCTTAACCTTCGATCCCCGACGCCTCTTCGTCGTGATCGGCGCCCACGCCATGGGCAAGGCCCATTTCATAGGTGTTTTGAAGGGTATGCGCGATGTCAAGCGCAATACCATGTTGCGCAGTTACTTGTTCAAGTATGATGCTCTGACTATTCGTTTGCGAACACACGCGAACGATTGAGTAGTGGTGGTTACTGCTTTTCGCTTTGAAACTATATCGTGGTGGTTGCATTTTTTGCTTTCTTTCTCTTCTGACTGAGAGATAAGCTTAACATAGAAAAGAAAGAGGGGCAAGCTCGAAATGTGTCTTGCCCCTCTTTCTAAGTTAACTTGTGTTACTTGTAGTAAACGCTCGTTATTCGTCCGCTGTCTTCTACTGCTGTGAAATCGACATCTACGATGAGATTGTAGCCAAAACGTTTCCGTTGCTTTTTTGGCAGCGCGGCAACCATGTTAATCTTGGTTAACGCAAGGTTAACCAGTCTCTTTTGCGGGTTATTGATTGTTACCTCCGAGTGATTGCCACGGCAACCACAGGCACACCCGGAACGCCCAAAGTAAACGCTAGAAATAGTTCTCTCTTCTGACATTTCTTTTCTCTTTCTTCTCGGTTCCTGCTAATCTTCTTCACCGAGAGTTAAGATTAGCACGAATCTACATTGCGGCAAGCAAGAACCACAATCCGATTCCAACTGCGACTGTCAAGCAAAAAAAGAAACTATCCTGTAGAACTTCAAACATTATATCTCCTATGGGGTGAGAGTTAAGAGTAGCAGAGAAAAGAGGGGAAGCAAGCTTTTTCTTCTGCTTGCTTCCCCTCCCTTACGTCACGCTTCCGCTTCGATATCGAGCGCCGCCGCTTCTTCGGCAAGCGTGGCGTCACTCGGCGCTAGAGGGCTTGCCTGTAGCACAGAGAGCACTAGAGCCTCTACAGGCGACGCTTCGACCGTTGCCGTGTAGGACACACGCGTCGAGCTATCAACGCCTCCGCTTTGATCAACAAAAGTGATCATATCATCATAGGACTCTCGCGCATAGTGCGTGAGCAGCTTGGGATCGGCGATGCCGCGAACGCGTGCCACAACCGCTTGCATCGCGTGTAGCGAAAACTGCTCTGGCGTGAGATTGCCGCGAGCCACGGCAATCCGTCCGTTCTTGCGTGGTCGCCCCTTCTGGCCAAACTGCGAAGGGAGTCGAGAGACACGTGCAGGCGAGAGGGAAACGGAAGCGGAGAAAGCGACGGCGGCGAGGATAACTGCTTGGGTAGTCATTGTAAACTCTTTTTCTTTGGGGCAGGAGGGAGGGAAGGTTTGACCGAGAGCTAAGAATAGCAGAGAAAGGGAAGCGTGCAAGGTTTATTTTCTTCTTATTCGCTTTCTGGTCTAGTTCGACCGAGAGTTAATCTTAGCACCTAAAAGAAGGGAAGCAAGGTTTATTTTTGCTTGCTTCCCCTCTAGGAGATTATCGTTTTGCGCATTCCAGGTTAACGCAAGAAAAGTCAACGCCTGCAAGGTTCGCCCCTCGCAAGTTAGAGCACGTGGTGTTCGCCCCTGCAAGTCTGGCCCCTTGCAAGTTCGCACCTTGGAAGTTCGCACTAAAAAGGTTCGCCCCTTCCAGGTTGGCAAAACATAGTTCAGAGAGATAAAAGCTCGCGTTGGAAAGGTCAACGCGGGAAAGGTTTGCGTGCGAAAGTCTTGCGCCCGCAAGCACAGCACCCTGCAAGTTAGAGCCTGTAAAGTCTAATCCTTCCATTTTTGAACCTGCCAACTTAACACCTTTCAAGTGCACAGAAAGCACGATCGCGCCTTCAAAGTTAACACCTTCCAGGTTCGCCCCTGCAAGGTTCGCACCCTTCAGATCCGCACCTTTCAAGCTTGCGCCAGAAAGATTCGCCCCTCGCAAGTTCGCACCTTTCAAGTTTACCCCTGCAAGGTTTGCAAACGAAAGATCCGCACCTATCAACTTAGCGTTTCTAAGGTTCGCACCACACAACTTTGTTTGCACAAACTTGGCATAGGAAAGATCCGAGTCCGAAAGGTTAACGCCTTCCATTTTTAGGTTTGACAGATCGATGTTTGCCAAACATGTTTTCGAGTTCATTTTCTTTTTCCTTCTTTGGAGCCGGTTGTCTTCTCTGACTGAAGATTAAGAATAGCAGAGAATAAGGGGGGCGCAAGGGATGTTCTCAGAGATTCAAGCTTCGTTGCCAGGAATCCAAAAAAGCATTCATCGCTTGGATTCCGCACGGGTTCGCGGAGTGACAACCCCATTGCGGAGGTGTCAAGTCTGGATAGGTGCGATTGAGCCATCGCAAGAAACTCATCCCGGTGTCAGTATAACCTAGATCGTGGTCTAGCGCCATGAAAATAGGTAAACCACGCTTTTCAATCATTTCTTGCGCTTCCAGGGATGACTTGCACCATACAAAGTCATCCGACGAAAAGCGTGCATATTGCCTGAATAAACGTTCACGTACTTCGCCATTCACCTTCCGAAGAAAGTAAGCCGGATCTCGCTCGTCGTCAAGCCAAAGATTCCAAGTCATGGCAGAAACTCACCCACGCTAGGCTTGACACATCGAGAGGTCTCAACCCAACAATAACACTTGACTTCCTGCGCAATCTCTCGCGCACGGTCTTCTGCCATCCGAAGGTTGGCAAAACCAAACACGCCCAAAACCACGCGACCTTGCGACGTTACGATGTGCCAAGTTCTATTGTTTGAAGTCATTTTCTCTTCTCTTTCTCTTCTGACTGAAGATTAAGAATAGCACGTAAAAGAAGGGAAGCAAGGCCATTACTCGCTTCCCCTCTTCTTTTACGTGCTATTCTTCGAGCCCTTTATTAAGCATATATGGCGCGAGGTTGATCTGCGTTTCAAACAACCACTGCAACTCTTTCTGCGCGATCCAAAACGCGTTGAACATAACGCGCTCCATTTCTACGTCAATCTTTTGACAAAGTGCTTTATCATGCTCAAACTTATTCTTCTTAGAGCGAAGAGAATCCATCTCCGATCCAGCCTTTCGATTGTACCATCCAAAGATATGACTCTCGCAACTTGAGTTCTTTCCAAGCAAGCGATCGTCGCTTGACGTAGCGCTAGCGATCACTTTCTCGATCTCGGTGTATAGTTCCGCCGACGCCCGAATAATGTTTACTTTTTGAAGAAGAGTTGTCATATACATTTCTTTCTTGGTTGTTGTTTCTTTTCTCTGACCGAGAGCTAAGAATAGCAGGCTTCGAGAGCCGTGCAAGGTTTATTTTTTAATATGGGAATTAAACCTTGAATCAAAGGAAGTAAAGGCGAAAGTCCCCTGATAATGATCGCACATTTCAAAGATAACCAACTTTGGAGCGGTTATCAACGGAACATGCAAGTTAGCGCCTGCAAGTTCGGCGCCTACAATGTTTGGCCCTTGCATGTTCTCGTCAGCAGAGAGAACGCCAGAAAGATTAGCGCCAGAAAGGTTAGCGTTCAAAATGCCAGCGGTATCTAACGTGGCACCTTCTAGGTTAGCGCCAGTAAAGTTAGCGCCATCTAACATAGCACCTTCCAGGTTAGCGCGCAAGAGATATGCGCCATCCAAGTTAGCGCCAGAAAGGTTTGCGCCAGAAAGGTTTGCGCCAGTCAAGTAGGCACCTTCCAAGTCAGCGCCGGAAAGGTTTACGCCGGAAAGGTTTACGCCAGAAAGGCCCGCGAATGCTAAGAGAGCGCCAGAAAAGTTAGCGCCCGCAAGGTTTGCGCCATGAAAGTTTGCACCGATAAGGTTCACGCCAGAAAAGTCTGCGCCGGTAAGATCCGCACCTTCGTAGTCCTTGCATGTTGTCATTTTCTTTTCTCTTTCGGTCTAGCGTCTACTGAAGATTAAGAATAGCATGTAAAAGAAGGGAAGCAAGGCTTAAGAGG
>Ga0335395_10001950_pt1 | contig 12832 bp, 12 predicted proteins | sample MAT02_FD_205744 | JGI IMG/M metagenome (GOLD analysis project Ga0335395, IMG submission 205744) | Freshwater microbial communities from Lake Fryxell liftoff mats and glacier meltwater in Antarctica - MAT-02 (spades assembly) (version 2) ...
TAACTGATAACTGATAACTGAATAGGAGAGATTTATTTTGAATCAGGCGTGGTTGGGTTTGGCAATTACTGGTTGTGGTTCAGCGACTCCGGCAGGAGTGGTGACAAATGACCATTTAACAACTTTGGTGGATACTTCCGATGAGTGGATTAGGACTAGAACCGGAATTCGATCGCGCCATGTGGTGTCTGGAACAGAATCCCTAAACAGTATGGCCTACCAAGCAGCGATCGCCGCCCTAGATATGGCAAATTTAGCAGCTTCGGATCTAGATTTAATTATCCTGACTACTTCTACTCCTGAGGACTTATTTGGCAGTGCCAACCAAATTCAATCTCAGTTAGGCGCAAATCGAGCGGTGGCTTTTGATCTAACTGCCGCCTGTTCAGGATTTATTTTTGGTTTAGTTACCGCTGCCCAGTTTATGAGGACAGGAACCTATAGAAATGTTTTATTAATCGGTGCAGATGTTTTATCTCGGTGGGTTGATTGGAGCGATCGAGGAACTTGTATTCTCTTTGGCGATGGAGCCGGGGCAGTGGTACTTCAGCCCAGAGAGCAAGATCAATTATTAGGATTTGAACTCCGCAGCGATGGTACTCAAGGGCAAGAGCTGACCCTAGGATATCAATCCCAACCCCAGCAGCTTTCCCCAGAGATTACCGTTCATCAGGGAGGCTATCAAAAAGTCTATATGAATGGCAAGGAAGTGTATAAATTTGCTATTCAACGAGTTCCCGAAATAATTGAAAAAGCCCTATTTTGCGCAAATCTGACGGTAGATCAGGTTGATTGGCTTTTGCTCCATCAGGCAAACCAACGAATATTGGATGCGGTGAGCGATCGGCTTAATATTCCCCGTTCTAAAATAATTAGTAATCTCGCCAACTATGGCAATACCTCTGCTGCCTCCATTCCCCTAGCCCTAGATGAAGCGGTCAGGTCTGGGAAGGTCAAGCCCGGTGATGTAATTGCAGCGGCTGGTTTTGGAGCAGGTCTAACTTGGGGGTCTGCGATTTTTAAGTGGGGCTAATTAGTAAACTTGCACCCATTCTTTGATGGTGTACTCCATCCATATCCCATTCTTCCAGTACGGATCTCGCTCCACCAGATTTTTTACTGTGGCTTCATCAGGAGCATTGTAGATTGCAAAAACTTTAGTTGTATCTTTCGTTGGGCCGATCGTGATCAACAGTCCCTGTTCATTCTGGGCCGCTAATCCATCTAAATGATCCTGCCGATAAGGGGTTCTTTTTTCCACGGCATCTCCGCAGTAGCTGCCCCACATAATATATTTAGGCATGATTTTTACTCCTCAAAAGTGCTAACACTATAATCTGTAATTAACTTAATTGCTCTAGCGACAGTTTCCGGCAGGAAGACTATCAAACAACCGGGACTAGCTTGGCTGAGGGCTTTAGCGATCGCCTCGGTTTCCTGAAGAATAGTTTCGTAGAACATCTCGGAGTTTTCTTGGGCAATCCCAGCACAAATTAATTTAGCCACTTCACCTTCGGCTCTGCCCCGCTTATCATCATCTTCTTTGACAATAATTCGCTCAAATATTCCTGCTGAGAGCTTGCCTAGGTTAAGTAAATCCTCGTCTCGGCGATCGCCGGGGCCACCGATTACCCCAACTTTCTCCCCTGGCCAATTGCGGATAAACCCTCCTAGAGCTTCATAGCTGGCAGAGTTGTGGGCATAGTCAATCAAGACATGGTAATTCTGAATCTCAAATAAATTCATCCGCCCCGGAGTTTGCTCTACAGAAGCCTTAAAAGTGGTCAAGCCTAAGCGAATGATGGATAAATCTACACCCTGAACATAGGCTGCCAGAGTAGCCGCCAAAGCATTGGTAATCTGGAAAGGAGCCATACCCTGCATTGTGATAGGAATATCCTTTGCTTGAGCAACATTGATCCGCGTACTGCCTTGACAAAGAATAATTGTCCCTTCGGCATAAATTGCGGCTATCCCGCCATTACCTACATGGGTATTAATTAGGGGGGAATCTGGCATCATTGAGAAATAAGCTACCTTGCCCTGAACTCGTTCGGCCATCGCTATTACTAGCGCATCATCGGCATTAAGTACGGCATAGCCATCAACTGCCACAGTTTCCGCTACTACGCTCTTAAGATGAGACATTTGTTCAATAGTATTAATATCACCTAATCCCAAATGATCTGCCGCCACATTAAGAACTACCCCCACATCACAGACAGCAAAAGATAATCCCGCCCGAAGAATTCCACCCCTAGCAGTTTCTAGGACTGCTACTTGTACCGTAGGATCCCGGAGGATGACTTGGGCACTTTGGGGGCCTGTATTATCCCCTGCTTCTACTAAGTGGTCATCGATATAGATGCCATCGGTAGTGGTGTAGCCTACCACCAGTTTAGTTTGGCGGTAGATATGGGCAATCAGACGAGTAGTCGTAGTCTTCCCGTTAGTACCAGTAATGGCAATAATTGGAATCCGACAGGGCTGTCCGGCAGGGAACAGCATATCTAACAAGGGAGCCGCCACATTCCGGGGTTTCCCTTCACTGGGGGCTGTGTGCATCCGAAAACCGGGAGCAGCATTAACTTCTACCACCACCCCATCAACTTCTCGTAGGGGCTTAGTGATATCTGGGGTAACTATGTCAATGCCCATAATATCTAAACCAATTATCTTGGAGACTCGCTGGGCTAACCAAATATTTTCGGGATGGATATCATCAGTCCGATCGACTGCAATCCCTCCAGTACTAAGATTAGCCGTAGCTCTTAGGTAAGCAACTTCTCCTACCGGTAAAATTGTATCTAGGCTATAGTCTTGCTTTTCGAGGCGGGAAACACTTGCTCGATCGAGGGCAATTTTAGTCAAGACATTATCATGACCCTCGCCCCGATTGGGGTCTTGGTTGATCTTTTCCACCAACTCTGCAATAGTCAGCCGGCCATCTCCCATTACCCTAGCCGGAATTCGTTCAGCCACAGCCACTAACTTGCCATTAATCACCAAGACCCGATGATCTCGCCCTTGGTAGAAGCGTTCTACAATTACTGATTTAGAGACTTTTTTTGCCATATCATAGGCAACTTCCGCATCAGTATAGCTATTAATATCAATAGTGATTCCCCGGCCATGATTACCATCAAGGGGTTTAATCACAATGGGATAACCACCCACTCCATCGATCGCTCCTTGGAGGTCTTCTAAGTATTGGATTACAGCCCCCCGTGGGACAGGAACCCCTGCATCTCGCAAAATTTGTTTTGTTCCTTCTTTATCGCAGGCCAATTCCACAGCTAAAATTCCTGAATAATCACTCAAGGTAGCTTGAACTCGCTTTTGACAAGCTCCATAGCCTAGTTGAATCATCGCCCGTGCTGATAGTTGTACCCAAGGAATTCCTCGCAAATCTGCTTCTTTGACAATGGTGTCTGTACTAGGTCCTAGGGCAGCATCCCTAGCTATTTCCTGTAGATCTAATAAATCTTGGGCTAGCTCCTTCAGAGGATAACTGCCTGTATCCACAATACTGCGGCAAAGCCTTACGGCAGCTCGGGCTGCATAGCGCCCCGCTTGCTCTTCTTGATACTCGATTACTACCTGATAAGTGCCATCAGTTTTAGTTTCCCTGGTGCGCCCAAAACCTACCGGCATTCCTGCTAGTTCTTGTAATTCTAGGGCAACATGCTCAATGATATGCCCCATCATAGTTCCTTCGGCAACCCTACTCAAAAAACCACCCCGGACTCCCGGAGAACAAAAATGGGCTTCTAGACTAGGGAGGGCTTGGAGCAAACCTTCATAGAATCCGGGAATTTGCCTTGAGGTTTTATCTTTTAAATCTTCCAAATCAAGACGCATGACTACTAGTTTGTGCCTTCTAATACTCCAGTAGTTGGGACCGCGTAACGTCTGGATTTTGAGAATTTTCATAAATTAGTCTGGGCTTGATAGTAATTGAATATAATTTTAAGTGTTTAATTAGTGTCTTGCTTGGAGTGCCACTAAAACTGTTACTAATGAACAGTTTATCTAGGGTCAAGAAAATAATTTAAGCACTTGTTAGCTGGGCAGATTAGGATTAGGTGGCAAGACATGACGCTTATAAATATGGTAACGATCGCCATGACCGAGGATATGAACTCTGAGATTATGGAGACTTAGCGGCTCCGTTGCTTCAGTCCCTTCATGGTTAGTGTAGGACATACTACTGGGATCTACCACAGTAACGGTTCCTTTACCAATTACTTCCATGATTCCACTGCGCTCCACTAAAGCACAGGTATCTTCATCAATTCCTAATCCTAGTAAATCTGGATGGGCAGCGATCGCACTCATTAAGCGGCCCATGCGATTCCGGTTGTGGAAGTGCTGATCCACAATTACTTCAGGAATTATGCCCAAACCCATAGCTCGATCCACCAAGGCTCGATTAGGAGATTCGCCACTGCCACCCCCAGCAATCATGTGGTAGCCCATTATGGCAGCCCCGGCACTAGTTCCGGCTAGAGTTAATTCTCCTAAACGTACCCGGCGACGGAGGGTTTCCATCAGGGAGGTTTCTGCTAGTAAACCACACAAGCGTAATTGATCGCCCCCAGTCAGAAATACTCCGGTGCAATCTTCTATATAGGCAAGAAAACTAGTATCTTCTCCTTGAGCACGATCGCGGATATCTAGGACTCGAATTTCCTTGGCTCCCATTTCCTTAAAGATATTGGTGTAGCGATCGCCAATGACTACGGGTTCCCTAGATGCTGAGGGAATAATAGCAATTCTGGCATCTTGATCACCAGATCGATGAAAGAAATTATGCAGGATTAACCTGCCATGAACTTTATCTTCAGCACCGCCGATAACCATAATGGCGGATTGGGTTGGTTGGGGCATCCTAATCTTGTTGAGTATAAATTTCAGTTGTTGCATGGCGATGCCTTTGGAGGCATGGTAAAAAAGCCAAGGATATCATTTTTTATAATAAATAGTAAGTCATATTACTATGCCTAGTTGTGCTTTTGCAAGCATTACCTGCATCATTTCTAGCAGAAATGGTAGTATTTGGCTACAGCGCAGTTGCTAACCCAGAGAAAATTAAGGGGCAAAGAATTTATGGGGAGAGGAATAGGTATTATTTTGGTGGTAGCAATTGCTATTTTAATTCCCAAAATGGGGTGGGCAGTCACAGCAGAGGAGTATCGCATTCGGGGCTTGGCCTACCGACAGCAAGAGAAATATCCAGAGGCGATCGCCGCCCTCCAAAAAGCTGTAGACCTAGAGCCCCAGAATATCTCTGGACAGGTGATCCTTGGGTGGACGCAACACCGTGCTGGCCAAGAAGCAGCAGCTACAAAAACTCTGACAGAAAATTTTTACCGTCAGCCCTTTGATGTGCCTAATCTCAATGCCTTGGGGATTGTCCATCTAGTTAGGGGGAGATTATCTGAAGCTGTAGCTACTCATAGTTGGGCGATCGCCCTGAAACCCAGTAACGAGATTGCCTATTATAACCTCAGCCTAGCGATGGAACGTTTGGGGCAGGATGCCTGGGCTGTGAGTAATGCGATCGAGGCAAGTAAATTAGAGCCAACTAATCCCCATCCCCTGATTGCCCTAGCGATCGCCCATTGGCCAGAAAATTGTTCCCAAGCTATAGAAGCATTCCAACGAGCGATCGGCCTAGATGGGCGCTACAGGGACTCAGAATTTCTTAATTACCTTCCAGAAGCAGGATTTAGTCCCGAACAGACTCAGACCTCTAAGCAAATTTTGCAGGCGGTACTAAGGAAGTAACTTAATAGGACTTACGCATTAGTAATTTCGTAGGGGCAATTCATGAATTGCCCCTACGACAAATCAAGGCTTTTAGACATTTTTGCGTAAGTCCTAATTAAAATAAAAGACTATAAATATTGTTGATTCCTAGAATAGTAATTTGGATAGTAATAGGGAGGCGGTATGGTTGCAGAGCTAATTCGACATAAATTTAAGCGGCAAGATTATTACTACTTAGGAGAAATGGGGGTTTTGAAGCCGGACGATCGAGTAGAACTAATCAAAGGAGAAATTATCCAAATGTCCCCCATTAGTAGCTTGCACGCTGCTCACGTTAAGCGGTTAAATTACTTGTTTGCTCAAAAGCTTGGGAATCAAGTTTTAATTGGGGTTCAAGACCCAGTGATTTTAGATGACTATTCTGAACCCCAACCAGATATTGCCCTCCTCCGTCCCCAAATAGATTTTTATGCGGCTGGGCATCCTGAAGTAGAAGATGTTTTCCTGTTAATCGAAGTGTCTAATACTACTCTAGAGATCGATCGCAATATTAAGATTCCTCTCTACGCTACTAGTGGCATCCAAGAAGTTTGGTTAGTTAATACCCGTGATCAATGCCTAGAAGTTTATCGCCATCCTTTAGCCAATATCTATCAAGAAGTACAAGTTTTTACCACCGGAGCAAAGATTACATTATTAGCCTTTCCTTTAGTAGAGTTTGGAGTAGAAGAAATAATCGGCGACTTCTCTTGCTAGAGTAATGATCTGAGAAATGATTAATAGCAAAATTATCAAAACCACTAGCGCATCTACCAAATATGAGCGATCGACCAGAGATACAATCATCAGGACTCAAACCCATCCTACATATAGTTAACCATCCCCTAGTCCAACACAAGTTAACTCTAATTCGTCAGGCCACAACCCACACCCAAGATTTCCGTAGACTGCTGAAGGAAATTGCTATGCTCCTTGCCTACGAGGTAACGAGGGATTTACCCCTACGCTATGAACTGATTCAAACTCCCTTGGCAGAAATGAATGCGCCGATTGTCGGGGCAGAGAAAAATATGGTAATTGTCCCCATTATGCGGGCGGGTCAGGGTTTGTTAGAAGGCATGTTAGAACTAATCCCTACAGCAAAAGTTGGACATATTGGCCTATACCGAGAACCTACAACGCTGATGGTGGTGGAATATTATCTAAAATTACCCAAGGATGTGCAGGAGCGGGATATGTTGGTGGTGGATCCTATGCTGGCTTCTGGGCATTCCGCCGTTGCTGCGGTCGATCGCCTCAAGGAAGCAGCTCCTAAATCTCTTAAATTTGTCTGTCTCTTGGCGGCTCCTGAAGGGATTGCCTATTTCCATGATATTCATCCTGATGTGCCTATTTATACTGCTGCTGTAGATCAAGGTTTAGATGAGCATGGCTATATTATTCCGGGGATGGGTGATGCGGGCGATCGGCTCTTCGGCACAAAGTAGTTACAGGATAAATCATATTATCTAGCAAATTATTCAGGAATAGCATGTTAGTTATTGGTCTAATTAGTGGCACTTCTGTAGATGGGATTGATGCTGCCTTAGTGGAAATTTCTGGGGGGGAATCAGACCTAAAGATTCAGCTTTTAGCTGGGGAAACCTATAGTTATCCTGAAGTTCTCCGAGAGGAAATTTTGGCAGTAATTGCGGGGAAGGCTCTAACTATGGCAGAATTTGCTGCTCTTGATGATGCGATCGCCCATGCCTTTGCCCACGCCGCCCAACAAATCCAAAACAATCAACCCAAAGCAGAATTAATCGGCTCTCACGGACAGACTGTCTATCATCTGCCTCCATCTAAAAATCTAGGTTATAGCCTGCAACTAGGCCGGGGAACTTTGATTGCCGATCGTACCGAGATCACTACTATTAATAACTTTCGGGCAGCAGATATTGCCGCTGGGGGTCAGGGAGCGCCCCTAGTTTCTAAAATTGATGCTTGTCTCTTGGCAGATCAGGAATACGATCGCGCTGTGCAAAATATTGGGGGGATTGGCAATCTTACCTACCTGCCCGCCAAGAAATCTCCCCACTGGCTAGAAAAAATTACCGGCTGGGATACAGGCCCCGGTAATGCCCTATTAGATATGGCAGTAGATAAATTTACTCAAGGGCAGCAAACCTACGATACCAATGGAGCTTGGGCTGCCACGGGAACAATCTGCCAGCCCCTAGTCCAGCAATGGTTAGCCGCAGATTTTTTTTATCAACCGCCCCCCAAATCCACAGGTCGGGAATTATTTAGCCTAGATTATCTAGAGCGATGTCTCAGGGATGCTGCTAGATATGAATTAAGTCAAGCTGATATTTTAGCTACCCTGACAGAACTAACGGTTGCCTCGATCGCCCAGAGTTATCGCCAATTCTTACCCAAAATCCCTGAACAAGTTTTATTATGTGGTGGTGGTAGCAGAAACCTTTACTTGCGAGAACGTTTAAGGGTAAATTTAGATAAGGCAAAAGTTTTAACTACCGATGAATTTGGCATTAGTGCAGATTTCAAAGAAGCGATCGCCTTTGCCGTTTTAGCTTACTGGCGACAGCAGGAGATTCCCGGTAATCTACCCCAAGTCACAGGAGCGCAGGGTTCTGTCCTGCTAGGAGAAATATACAGCCCCAAGGGGGGATTCCAGAACCAGGGGAAAACCTAGGGAGGGGTGGTAAATGGAGCACACCTTTTTAATGGAGTCAGGAAAATGGTCTTTATCAGGGTATTGGCTCGATCGAGACCAGGCAGCAATTCCAGTAGAAGGCAAAACTATAGTGGCATGGAGTCGGGAAAACTGGTTTACTATGGTGACAAAACTAGTATTTCCCGATGGCGATCGCCCAGATATTTCCCTACAATATCGGGGTAGGTTAGACAATGAACGCCAGTACACTTTTGTCCTCCAGCATAGCGAATTAGGGCGGGTAGAAGGAGAAGGCTGGATTGCCATGAAATCAATCATCCAACGCTACTGGGTTTTAGGTGATAAACAAAGGCGCACTGGGTTTGAAGTTAGTCAACAGATAGATAACAATACCTATTATTTATCTGGCTCAATTATGGCTGGTCATTACTTAACCAGTACTATGGATGTAACTATGGAGCGCCATAGCTAGATCAATTACTTAAAACCACAGAAATATCAGCAGCCTAAATAAATTAATCGAGTAAACTAAGAATATCTTTCCATCCATTTCTATTCTATTAACTTGTCAATTCTCGGCTGACTTCCCCCTGAATACTGAATTATGTCAAATGATCCTAACACCGGACGCTTACTTGCCAACCGCTACCACCTTCAAGAACTGGTAGGAAAGGGAGCTATGGGTAGGGTTTACCTGGCCAAAGATCGCCTTTTGGGGGGGGTTACTGTCGCCGTAAAATTCCTTTCTCAGGCTTTGTTAAATAGTAAAATGCGCGATCGCTTTGAGCAAGAAGCTACTATCTGTGCTTTGTTAGGCGAAAAAAGTATTCATATTGTCCAAGTCAGAGACTACGGGGTGGATGATAGCGATATTCCTTTTTATGTGATGGAATTTCTCCAAGGAGAATCCCTCAGTGAAGTTATTCGCCCCCAGACTATGCCCTTGGGCAGATTTTTAGGGGTGACACGACAAATTTGTTTAGGTCTCCAATGCGCTCATAGAGGTATTCCTGTAGATGGCTCTCTGATTCCGATCATTCATCGAGATATTAAGCCTAGTAATATTTTGGTACTTCAAGATCCTTCCTTAGGAGAATTAGTGAAGATTTTAGACTTTGGGATTGCCAAGTTAATGCAATCTGATGGGGAGCAGACCCATTCTTTTATGGGTACTCTTTCCTATTGTTCTCCAGAGCAAATGGAGGGAAAGGAAGAACTTAATAACTGTGCAGATATCTACAGTCTGGGGATTATGATGTTTGAGATGTTGACTGGGACTATGCCGATCATGCCAGAAAATCATACCTTTGGAGGCTGGTACAAGGCTCACCATGAACAGCGTCCCCGCACTTTTGAGTCTATTAGTCCTCATCTCAAGATTCCTAAAGCCCTAGAATCTCTGATTATGAGTTGTCTAGAAAAGCAGCCTGAGAATCGTCCCCAGAATGTGGAAGAAATTATTGATGCTATTCAACCTCTAGAAGAGCGCTTTGGCAATAGTAGGAGCCTAGGGCGGAAAATTGGTAATGCTTTATCTAAACTTCCCATATCTAATACTGTCTCTAAGGAAACTCAAGTTAATGATCTTGATGAAGCTTGTTGTTTAGCTACGTGGCCTAAGGATAAGCCCAAGGCAAAAATAGTTTTTCCCCATGTCCTGAAAACTAAGCATGAAACTGCCCCGACCCTCTGGGTGATGCTCGATCGCCAAGATATTAAAAATCGGCAATCTAGTACCCGCTACAATCAATTCTTATTTTTGCCCTCACCTCATCCAATGGTGCTATGGATTACTGCTCTCTACAATCCCCTCTACGGTATCCGCTGGTTGCCTTGCTATCTAGATTTAAAAACAACTATTGGCATCCAAACTACAGCTATGCTGGGGGAAAGGGGCAACTATCGGATTCTCTTTTTTGCGATCGAAGATACTCAGCCCTGTGTGAATGTGATGAAATCCACTATTAAGCCGGCTCAATGTCAGCTACTGAAGGACTGGACTCGCAATAGTGAAGGTTTCCATGCTCCACCCCAGCCCCAGAAGAGTAAAAAGTTTTTGATGCAAGAATTTGAAAAACTCAAGCCTAAAATTCTCAAAAAGCTAGAGGCGGGGAACACGGCATCTTCGGCAGATATTTCTGGGTAAATAGTTCATCTCAAACCACAAGATATTGCAAGAAAAATCTTGCCATTTTTTGTCGACCCGGTTGGGGAGAACTGCTAAAGGAAAGAAACTGAGCGATCGCCCACTGATCTAAACTTTTTGTACCAAAACTAAAAATAAACCGGAGCAATCTTTGCAGCCCCCAAATCACGAGGATAACTATTCCCCATGCCAGAATATTGGCTGTAATACCTTGAGGATAGATAAGAAATAAACCCAGAACTAAGAGAATGGCGATCGACCAAGCCAGCATATCTCCTAATCTTGTTTGTTGCCAAGCCAGCGATCGAGTGAGTTGCGGCAATAGCCAGTGGTGAGCAGAGGTGATCTCATGGCAAAATTGATGATGGAGATAATGGCTAGAAACTTGGTGGAGCATATCACCATCCGGGGAAAGCAAGCTCTTAATCACTGGCTCTTCGCAGTCATTCTGTTGATAATAAGTACAGATACTTAAACCTGATTGAAAATAGCTTTCTTTGCCTAAGAGAGAGCAGCAGCGTAGTTGAGTTTGCAATTGTTTAGAAATATATAATCGCTGCCCCCGTTGTTTTGCCTGGTGAATCTTCGCAATGATTTGGGAGTTGAAATGGAAATTTATCCCAGAGATAGCATCTATTCCTTGGGTTGTTGCCGGAAATTCAATATATTTTTCTAAGTTGATAGTCCGGTTGCTAGTTCGTGCCATAGATATTAAATTAAATTATTTGTCCTTGCCAATAGCCCTAGGAAATGCCCTTTGGGTTAGATGAATTATAAATTCTAATAAACCCTGCCAATGCTGTTGAGAGGCATTTACCCCATCTTGATGAATTTGCAAAATTGCCTGCTGTTGAGGATGTTGAAATATTTTTTTATTGTAGGAATTAAGTACATCACCATCTAATTGGACTACTGTCCGAGCATAGATTACTTCCGTGAGCATTTCATTCAAGTTAGCATCTAGTTTTTTCTGTAATCGGTAATTGCTTTGGTCTAGGATTGCTTTGAGTTCCCCCAGTTTCCGAAGACAACGCAGAAAGTTAGGATTGCTTAAAAGTTGCTCTAGCTGCTCTGCTTCCCTAGAATCTGTAGGATCTGGTAGCTGAAGAGGGTTTTCCTTAGAATCACTATTGGAGTTGGCTAAGAGGTGATGGCTTTCATTCACTGCCTCTAATAATCCTGGAGTGTAGAGAGATGATTGGGGTGTAGCTAGGAGGGAAATATATTTGAGTAGGAGAGTCCGATGGAGTTGGAGGTAGCGATCGATTAGAGATTCATCAATGCCAGTATTTTCTAAGAAACTTTGGGAAATAGGATAAAGCTCCCGGTAGACTTGACGGGGTATAAATTTATTCGGGGTAATTTCTTCTACAACGATCGTACTTACCTCTAGAGCGGTAATTTCTGGCAAAATGTCTGTTAAAGATTGCAAAAAAACATTTACTGAAGTAGGGCTTACTTGTTTTTGATATTTCTGGGTTTGATATTTCTGGGGGCGATCGGGCATGAGTTTAAACTCCTCAATAATTCTCTTGTTCGTTAACTCAGCAAGGAAACTCTAATTATGCGGTGATGGCGGCTCCTCATCAAAATCAAAATCAGCAAAATCATCATCTACTCCTGAATCTAGTGGCGAATCTCTAGCCGATCGCCCGGAGTCATGACTTAGCAATAAATTTTCATCTAAATCCCCAAAAATATCTTCCATAGCATCAGACAGGGATTCGACTCCTGCAAAGGCACTAGAGGGAGATTCAGGAGTATCGATAATTTCGCCAATCATCTCAAAGTCATCATCTAGATTGGCATACCTAGAGTCTTTCCCGGTGGGAGAAGAGACATACTTAAATTCCTCTTCCACATCATCCCAGCTAGAATCATCCATATCGACTGGATCGGCAGTATCCAGATCTAAGTAGTCATCATCATCGGCGTAACCCCTAACTATGGGCGGGACTGGGGGCATTTGTCTAGAAAGGTCGATCGCCTCAGGTTCATCTTCCCAATCATCTTCCCAAGCTGCCTCTTGAGCATCTGCAAAGGAAGAAAGTTCATGAGAACTTACATCGGGAGAGCTTAAATCAGGAGAGCTTAAATCAGGAGAGCTTAAATCAGGAGAACTTACATCAGGAGAACTTAGAGTTGCCTCTAGGGTTGCAGACATTACCTCTGCTGCATTGTGGGGTATTTGGCTAACCGTTTCTACTGGGAGATTTTCCCCAAAATCGTCCCAATCT